>Ga0190284_1000101_pt1 | contig 66051 bp, 43 predicted proteins | sample 48691812_MG_FD_161668 | JGI IMG/M metagenome (GOLD analysis project Ga0190284, IMG submission 161668) | Hydrothermal vent microbial mat bacterial communities from Southern Trench, Guaymas Basin, Mexico - 4869-18-1-2_MG | ecosystem: Environmental > Aquatic > Marine > Hydrothermal vents >...
TTCGGCATCCGGATTACTCCGACCACCGCTCCATTGGCTACATGTCGTATGGGTAATTCACATGGCTGATTCCTTTCATTCAGCTAGGTTGGCCAGGCTTTCCTGGCGCACCGAAGACCACGAAGGATCACGAAGATTGAACTCTCACAAAGCCGCAAAGAGCGCAAAGACAATAAAGAGATAGCTAAATCGGTCGTTGGTGCTGCGATCTTCGTGTCTGGAGAAAAGCCTCCACACCCCAAAAATTCCTTGGCGGTCTTGGCGTCTTGGCGAGATGAAATCTTGAACTGGATGTCAGTCCCCCCGGGGAAAAACTGGCGTACGCGCTCGAAAGGCGGCTGAGTCCTGATCCGACCGTCGAACGGCGCGCTCCTCAGAGCACCCAACGGCAGAGCACCGCGGCGAACCAGCCCAGATAGTTGCCCAGCGCATACCCGAAGAGTGCCAGCAAAATAGCCACCGGCACGAGCTCCTTGCGGTGGTGGGCCGCCACGACCGGCGCGGAGGCTGCGCCGCCGATGCAGGCCACACTGGCGATCGCCGTGAGATGCACGTCGACGCGAAAGATCCTGGCGGCCAGCACGCACAGAGCCATATGAATCACGATCGTGATCACGCCGGCCACGAGGAAGTAGGGCGCTTCGGCGGCTTGGTGGATGTCGGCCATGGCACCGGTCATCGACATGTAGACATAGACCAGCGCCATGGAGGCCGCCTTGGTGCCGGGTACCTTGCGCAGCGGCGTGGCCGCCATCCCTAGCGCCACGGTGCTCAGAATCAGGTATTCCCAGGTCTTGGCGGTCAAGATGTCCTCCACCTCGGGCAGCACGTTCGAGAGCGAACGGATGCCCCAGACAACCAGGAAACCGACCCCAAACAGGGTCAACAGGTCGCGGTAATGGACGTTGTCGCCGGACTCCTCGAGGCCGTTGATCGCCGCCTCCATCCTGGCGGCGTCCTCCGCTCGAACGCGCGTGAAGGCGGCGAAGGGTTTCGCCAGCCGCTTGCAACTGAAGAGGATCGGGAAGTAGAGGATGAAAACGAAGGTGTCGGCGATCACCACCAGTCCCAGCATACTTGGCGGCGTGTCGACCATTTCGGCCACGACCGCGAGGTTGCCGGTACCGCCGATCCAACTCCCCGCAAGAGCACCGAAGGCGCGCCAGGCCTCGGCGTCGAGCTGCGACTTGAGGATCCAAAAGGAGAGAACCCCGCCGATCACCACGCCGATCGCGCCGCAGACGAGCACACCCAAGCTCCGCAAGGCCACGCGCATGGTGGCGCGCAGGTCCACGTCGAGGAGCATGAAAATAATAAAAAGCGGCACGGCGAACGACTTGAAGTTCGTGTATGTCGACGACGAGGTGGGAATGATCCGCAAGCCGCTGAGCGCGATGGGTAAGAGAAAGATCCAGATGATCGGCGGAAAATACTCGAAGAGCTTCCATCTCGTCCAACGTTCCAGGTTCAGAAAGAACACCGGCACGAGCATGATCACGGCCAGCAGTGCGTAGGGGTGCGATATCAGTGTACTTGCTTGTTCCATCGATTCCTCAAAGGTTCGTGGCCGCCGCCCGCCCCGCGACCCAGCCGGTGGAAAAGGCGGCCTGCAGGTTGAAACCACCGGTGTCGCCATCCACGTCGAGTACCTCGCCGGCAAAGAACAACCCCTTCACGAGGCGTGACGCCATCGTGCGGGGATCCACCTCGCGCGTCTCCACGCCGCCGGCGGTGACCATCGCCTCATCCAGCGGGCGGTGGCCGCTGATCTCGAGGCGGAAATCCTTGATCCACTGCCTGAGCCGCCGCCGCTCCTCGGCCCTGACCTGATTGCCGGTCTTCTCCGGGCTCAAGCCGGTCAGGTCGAAACCGACGGTGATCAGCCTGGCCGGAAGGTACCCGCGCAGCAGGGTCACGAGCCGGCGCCGGCCCTGAGCGTTCAGGCGCGAGAGCAGCTCGGCATCCAAGCCGCGCTCGTCCAGATCTGGTTTGAGATCGATCGAGACCTCCACGCGTCGCCCCGCTCTGAGGGCGTCGACGATTCCCCGGCTCGTATCGAGAATCAGCGGTCCGGAGAGACCGAAGTGGGTAAAGAGCATCTCACCACAGGCTCTTTTGTGGTCCTTCGACTTCCTGCCGTCAACGAAAACCTGCAGGACCGCGTGCCGCAGACTCACACCTTGCAGCCGGGGTGCGATGTCGCCGGCGGTCTCCAGCGGGATCAATGCCGGCCGAACCGGCACGATGTGGTGGCCGGCCGAGCACGCCAAGCGGTAGCCATCACCATTCGATCCGGTCCCCCGATAGGAGGCGCCGCCGGTGGCGATGATCACGGCATCACAGCGGTAGGTCTGCGCGTTCCGACCCGATATGTCGGTGGAAGCCTCGCTCCCAGCCACAACGCCTGTTACCGCGCCGTCCTCGATGATCAGGCTTTCCACGGAAGCTCCGGTCAACAGGGTCGCGCCGCAACCGCGCACCCGGCGCACCAGCGCCTCGACGACGTCTTGCGCCCTGCCGCTCGCCGGGAAGACCCGTCCCTCGCCTTCGATCACCGTGGGGACCTCGAGGGCCGCGAAGAAATCCCGCAGCTCCGTCGAGAAAAACCGCGAAAACGACTGGCGTAGAAACGATCCGCTCGAGCCAAAGCGCATCAAGAACTGTTGCATCGGAGCAATGTTGGTCAGGTTGCAGCGCCCCCTGCCGCTGATACGCACCTTGTTTCCTGGACGCGCCGTCTTCTCGAGCAGTTGGATCTCCACACCCGACTGCCTGGCTTGCTCGGCGGCCTGCCCAGCGGCCATCAGGCCGGCGGCCCCTCCTCCGATCACGATGAGCTTCGATCTGCGCATTCACGACTCTGCGTTGAGGATCGACCGCTCGCGCGGCGGATCTGGAAACTAAAAAACATCGATCTCGCCAATCCCAGTTCCATCCACGACAATCCGTGGCAATTCGTTCTTTCTGTTGTTGACACAGCACCTCGGTAGCGATGGTGTCGAATCCAAGGCGGCGGGAACCTCTTCAGGGAATAAACGTGACGAGCGACCGGCGAATGGTATCGAGGGAAACACCCTGGCAGAAGAGCGCTGCCACAGCCCCCAGGAGAACCTCGAGGTGTGTGCCTTCCGGGCCCCCGCCGCTTTCCGGCGCGGTGGTCAGCGGGATGTCGTCGACACAAATCACCTCGATCCTTTCGCTCCCGTCCAGTATCACGACCAGGTTGTGATCGATCACCACCGACCTCCCACCGCGGCTCGCGTGATCTCTCGCACGGGAGTTGGCATACACCTTGGAGCAGAGCACGAGACGACCGTAGGCGCGTTCGATCATCTCGAAGACCAGATCGTCATCGGCGTTGAGAATCGCATACCCCTCGTCGAAGACCTGCTCGGCCACCACCGACTTGGCGTAACCCACATCCTCGAGCAGACGGGTTTCGTCGAAGGTCTTGCCCTCGTCGAGCACATTGAGCACGATCCCTGCGTCGGCCATCGTGTAGCCCAGCCCATCCTCGAGGATCGATTCCACACCCACTTCGAAGACGGCGCAATCGATGGTGGGATCCTTCAGCGCCATGGCCATGCACTCGAAGCCGGTCCGCTCCCCCTCGATCCGCAGCGCCCCGGAGACGTAGAGCCCACCCGACGAGGTGCACCCCACGGTGTAACCGGCTTCGGTCAGACAGTGGCTGAGCAGCCTGACGGTGAGTTTTTTGCCCGTCGTCCCGGTCACGGCGAAGAGGGGCACCCGCGACCTGGCGCCTAGCGGAAAGAGCATGTTCAGGAGCGGCGTGGCGACGTCGCGCGCGGCGCCTTCGAGAGGGCGGAGATGGGGGCGGAAGTCGGGAGCCGCGCTGACACCGATGACCGCACCGCCATTCACCGATAGCGGCTCGCCAAGCGAGGGAGCCACCACATCGATACCGGCCACGTTGAGACCCATGGCTCGGCTTGCGCGCTCGGCGAGCATCCGGTTGATGGGATGCACCTGGTCGGTCACGTCCCGGCTAGCGGCGCCGAGGCGCAGGCTCTTCGAGATCTGCAAGGGCACGGACGCACCGCAACCCGGCACCGTATCGAGGGTCAGGCCCAATCCGCGCCGGATCCATTCTGCCACCTCTTCCGGGGCAAGCCGCGTGAGCACCGACTTGTCGCCCTCGCCCCGCTCCGGCTGCGCGTTGAGCTCCGCGATGAGCTCCCGTACCGTTTTCACGCCGTCGCCGATCACCTCCGGCGGGGAGAGCAACGCGGCCGCCACGAAGCGGTAATCGATCACGAGCAACCTGTAGGTCTCTCCCGGGACATGCGCCTGGATCAGGAGCTCATCGCCATACTCGCGTGCGCTCTGCACCGCGGCGGCGATGGCATCGGCCGAGGACAGGTCGACAGCCACGCCACGTCCCAGAGAGCCCTCGTTCGGCTTGACCACGATCGGCGCGGCCAGCTCTCTCTGGAAGGCCAGGGCCTCGTCGGCGCTCGAAGTCCTGAACGACCGGGGAACGTCGACTCCGGCGTCCCTCAGGACGCGGATCGCGAGATCCTTGCTCGCCGCCGTCTCCACCCCGATCAGATTCGTGTCGGAGGTGATCGTTGCCCTGATCCGCTTGTGATACCTGCCGGTTCCGAGCTGGACCAGGTTGTATTCGTCCAGCCGCAGCGCCGGAATGTCCCGCTTCCCGGCGGCCTCGACGATCGCTTCCGTGCTCGGCCCCAGCATGCGCTCCTCGCGGATCGACACCAGGGTTGCGATCGCCTCCTGCACGGAAAAGATGGCGTTCGCGAGCAGTGCGTTGACCAGGTTGACGGCCGCCTTGGCCGCAAAGATCCCGGCCTGCTCGTCGAAAAACCGGAAAACCACGTTGTAGATCCCCTCGGTAGCGGTCGCCCGGGTCTTGCCGTAAGCCACGTCCATGCCGGCCAGGGTCTGGAGCTCGATGGCCACATGCTCGGTCACATGCCCGAGCAGGGTTCCATTGGCCACGCGCTGCAAGAAACCGCCGCGCTGTCCGATGGAGCAGTGATGCTCCACGAGGGAGGGTAGGGTCATCTCGAGGCGATCATAAAATCCGGGGATTTCGTTGGTGAAAACCTCGTCGAAGGGTCCTAGGTCGAGCCGCAGGAGCACGACCGCTCCCGCGCTGAAGTAGTTCGCCCCTGTCAGAACCTTGATTCTCGTAGCCTTCAGGGGGCCCTCGGCCACTGGGTAGCTGCGGTAGTCGCTCAATGGACTCGACCTTTCTCTCGTGATCGGGCCGGTCAACGCTCGAAGTGACCGCTCACCAGCAGCTCGCCCTCTTTGACCATGAGCCGCCCCCCGGCCACGAGATGGCACAGCTCGAGCCCATCGTCGAGCACCGCGATATCACCGTCGGCACCCACGCTGATGCGTCCCTTGCCTGGAAGCTTGAGGATGTTGGCCAGGTTCGAGGTCACCACACACAGCGCCTGGCCCAGTTCGAGCCCCTCCTGCAGAACCGTATCGCGCAGCTCCTCCAGGATCGACCGGGGTTGGCCGATCTCCAGCTTGACCAGGTTGCCGTCGTCGTCGAAATCGGGTAGCGAACCGCAGCCGTCGGAGGACATCGTGATATGCTCCAGCGGCACGCCGGCTCCGAGCAGCTCGACGATCGCCCGCGACGGCTTGATCTCATACTCAGGAAAGTAGGGATAGGAGCTGGCCGTGATATCGACGTAGCCTTCCTTGCCGTAGTCCTTGGCATCCTCGAAGATGTAGTCGTTGCGGTTGCAGTGGGTCGGCATGAACTGGATCAACTTGAGCTCGCTCCTCGCGACCACGTCGTAGAGGATCTGGAACGGCTCCCGAGCATCGCCCATGTGGAAGTTGACGATGCCCGCCTTTCCGCCCAGCATCCCGCCGACGCGGGCATGCTCCGCCAGATGGATCAACTGATCAACGGTAGGTCCCGAGGAACGGTGATCGGCAACGGAGATCTCGCCCACTCCGATCACTTCGTCGATGAGCGCCAGATCACGGCCCACGTCCCCCATCAGGGTGGGTGTCGGAACCTGGTAGGACCCGGTGTAGATCCAGGCGGAGACTCCCTCCGCGCGCAAGGACTTGGCTTTCATCAACACGCTCTCCACGGAGCGGGTCAAGCCATCGGTGCCGAGGCAACCGATCACCGTGGTGATCCCCCCTTCGAGCATCTGACTCAGATGCATCTCCGGTGTGCGCGTGGCCGGTCCCCCCTCGCCCCCGGCACCGGCGATATGCACATGGCCGTCGATCAAGCCGGGGACCAGCTTGAGCCCGGTGGCATCGATCACCTCGAGATCCAGTCCTGATGGCAGCTCGATCACCTCCTCGATGGCCACGATCTTGCCGCCGCCGACGAGAACATCCTGCACCCCCATCGGCTCGGGCGCATAGACCTCACAGTTTTGAAACAAGATCATCTTCTCTCCCTCGAACCTGTGACGACGGAACCTGGTAAAATCGACACAGCGCCTCGAATCGTCCTCACCGATTCTCGCTCATCCATCCTGCGACGCTCTCCAGGATTTGGAGCTACTCGTATTTCTCCAGCAGGTGAGGCAGCATACCCTCCAGAGCCGTCAGGATGACCTCCTCCTTGCTGGTGCCGTTCTCGATCGGAAAAGACCGGCCGATGCCGTCCTGTTCGGTAATCGTGATCTCATCGGGCTCGATCCTGATCAAAGCGCCGTCGGGACGGAGATCACGTTCCAGGATCTGCTCGGCAGGGCTGGGGTCGTCGAGGATCACGACATCGGCTCCCTGATGGATCAGCCCGTAGTCGTCGATGTCGTGGCCGGTATGATTGAAGAGGGCGAATTCGAGCTTGGGATTGCGCAGCACGATCTTGACGTTCTTGTCGTGATGTTTGTTCTTGTGGAAGGATTCCCCGTTAAAGCTCACACCCTCCGATGTCAGGCTTCCGAACTCGATCGACTGCCGGATCGCCTCGAGGCGATAGTAGAGTCCGTTGGCCAGATCGAGAGTGATCTTGTTGCCTGCGATGATCGGAATGCGCTCCGAGCCCTCGTGCGGAAAATAGGCGGCCATGATCTGTCCAGGAACGTCGATCGAGCCGCCGACGGCAGGGGCCAGATGCATGAAAACTCCAGGGCCGGCGTTGATTTCGATGATGCCGAAATCGCCCTCGCTCCAGGATTGGGAAATATCGCTGCACAAAACATCGATCCCCAGACAGGTGACGTTGAAAAACTTGGCGATGTCCTCGACGAGCTTGATGTTCTTGGGGTGGATCGTCTCGGTCACGTTGATCGACACGCCACCGGCGGAGATGTTGGCGACCCGGCGCAGCTCGATCCTCTGCTGCGCATCGGGAATGCTGCGCAGATTGAGGTCCTGCAGCTCGAGATACTCCTGGAGATCCTCGTCGATCTGGATCTTGCAGAGAGGTGAGCGGGCGTTGTCCAGGCGTTCGACGCGGCGGTTCTCGACGTGGATCAGTTCTTCGATGGTGCTCGATCCGTCGCCATCCACGTAGGCCGGCACGCGCTGTAGCGCCGCTGCGAATCGACCGTTCACCGAAAGAAGCCTGTGATCGGTTCCGAAGATCTGTTTCTCTACGATCGCCCCATCGAAGGGGATATTGTGCTCCTTGGCGCCCTCGAGGACCTTGCTGAAAGCTGATCGCACGGCATCATCGGTGGTGATGCTCGTGGTGACACCCTGTCCCTTGTGGCCGGCCAGCGGTTTGACCACCACCGGAAAGCCCTGCCTGCAGGCCTCGGCCACGGCCTCCTCCTCGCTGAAGCAGTTCTTGCCGTTCGGTGTGGGAAATCCGCACATGAGCAGGAAGTCCTTGACCATGTCCTTGTAGGTGGTGAACTCGGTGTCTTTGATACTGTCGGTGTGAAAGGTGGTCGAGCGGCCGCGAATCTGCTTCTTGCCGTAGCCCCACATGTACTGGTTTTCTTCGCGGCAGTAGGTCACCGGAATGCCACGAGTCAGACCGGCCTCGACGAGCGAATAGAACGTGGGACCGCCGAACAGACTTCGATCGAAATCGACCTGGAGCTTGGAGAAACCCTTGTCGAAATCGAAGCCTTCCTCGCACGTCATCGCCTTGAACCAATCCGCCACGAATCGAGCGCTTTCTTCGGCGACGAAGTCATCGAGATACTCGACGGCGATCACATGCTCATCACCGTCGCGGCTCAGAGCGTATCGCTCCAGGCACAGATCGATCTCCATACGGAGCACCTCGATCAGAACCCGCGCAAAGAGGGACACCAAGCGATCGGGATAGTCGCTCTCCAGACCGGGCAATCTCGCCACGATCTGGTTGCGATAAAAATCCGCGCTGGGACCGTCCGGATCGAGAACCAGGTTGAACACCACGGCCTGGCGATCGAGGTAATAATTGGGTCCCTGATAAACATAGAACTTCTTGACTTCAAAATCAATCATTGCGGATCCCTCATCTGGCATCGTCCCCGTCGCCAGACCGTTGGCAAAGCGCCATGACGGTCGCAACGGGGAGGTTCTGTGCGCGATTCCGTGAAAGAATCGGCTGATTCGTCGGGGTCATCGCGACGCATCAATCGGAAAGAAGGTCCGGTCGCCGCGATTCAGACTCTTTCAACGGCCCGTCAAGCAACGACCGACCACTTGTTCAGGTTGAAGCGCATGCCCTCGGAGAGGAAGCCGAGCTTGAGTCCGTGAACCGAAACGGGTTTGTCGTCCTCGATTACGCTGAAGTTGTTGTAGGTCATCCTCGAGCTGTTGAGCAACGTGATTGTTCCCGATCCGGCGACCTCGGCGATACCATCGGGATTGATGATAATGGCCGTGTTCTCGGCCAGCCCTATGCCGCGGCTGCTCCTGCCGCTGGCCAGAAACTGCGCCAACCTCGGTATTCTATACCGTACGACAAAGTGAGTGTCTATGGTAATACTGCCGATGAAACCGAATCCGGGCCCGCATCCCACGCGCCCCTTGTAAAGCCCTTTCTCCTGGCCGTCGAAAATCATGGGATCACTCGCGGCCGCCGCGCCGGCGCTCGTACCGGCGATGGTGGCGCCCTGTCGAAAACGGCGCCACAAGTGCTCGAGGAGTTCCGTTCCACCAATCACGTCCACGAGGCGCACCTGATCGCCACCTGAGATGAAGATGAGATCGGCTGCATCGACCTTCTCAGAATGTTCAGGAGAATCGGCTTCTTCGCGCGATCGGACGTCGAGCAGATCGACCTTCTCGACTCCCAGGTCATAAAACGCGCTCTTGTAGTCGCGACCCACCTCCCGAGGGTACTGGCTGGCCGAGGGAATCAGCACCACCTTTCGGGTGGGCCGCAGCTTCACGATCCGGCGCAAAAGCCTCTTCTTTCCGGTCCTCTTCTCCGCCCCTCCGATCAGGGCGAGTATTCCTTTTCTGCGGCTCAATCTCATCAATTTCATCCTGTTACGCTTATCAAGCGATTTCCGACCCTCTATCGAAGGACCCGACTGTCAGCACCACGATCGAGCCTCGCCACATCCGGTGGTTGCTGGGATGCGCTCTGCGGTCGTCGGCAATCGTCTGCCTGGATTCTCGAAGGATATGGAGAACAATATGACGGGCGCGGTCGATCCGTAACTCTGTAGTCTATACACGATAGAATTAGATACAACCCTGTGGAATCCACAAATTTGACCCACACGGCGCTCGGGAACGGCGACAACCCACCAGGCAGCAGGGCGCCGTCGACCCTGTCACGTGCAGGTTGCGAGCCGACGGCTTCGACACGACGAAAAAAAGGTTCCTGCGGCTCTTGGACTCGCAGGTGGAGAAAAGGTAACATTGACGGCTTTGAATCGATGCGGGAGGATCGGGCGCCCTGATCCGATCCGATCGGGTCGAGGTGACACCCAAGATACAGGACACCGCATGCCGGTGAACGCGACGATGACATCGAGCCTGACGATTGGCAAGGACCTGGATCGGATCATCAACGATTGTGCCGAGGTTGCCGGAACGCTCTGGGAGCGGGGCTGGGCCGAGCGCAACGCTGGCAATCTCTCGGTCAACGTCACCGATCTCCTCCCCCGGGAGCCTGCGGACACCAGAGAAGCGCCGTTCGTTGAGTACTCGATCCCCCACCCCCCGCTGGGCGGCAGTAGCCTCCTGATCTCCGGCACCGGCAGGCGGATGCGCGATCTGGCGCGCAATCCAGTGGCCAATAGCTGCGTCTTGAGGATCTCCGAGGACCTTTCCGGTTACCACGTTCTCTGGGGCGGCAAGCACGACGGCGGCTTCAAACCCACCTCCGAGCTGCCCAGCCACCTGGCGATCCACAGCCTGCTCACGAAGACCGCGCCCGACAAGAAGGCGGTTCTTCACACCCATCCGAACGAGCTCATTGCTCTCACCCACTACCCCAAGTACAAAAACGCCGCCGAGCTGACCCAGCTCCTGTGGTCGATGCATCCCGAGACGGTGGTGTTCCTGAACGATGGGATCGGGCTGGTTCCCTACCGGGCGCCCGGCACGGACATGCTCGCCGACGCCACGGTGGAGGCTCTCGAAGACTACCCCGTGGTTCTCTGGGAGAAGCACGGCTGCGTGGCGGTGGGACAGGAGATCCTGGGGACCTTCGATCTGATCGACACGCTGAACAAGTCGGCTGGGATCTTTTTGCTCTGCCGGAGCGCGGGTTTCGTTCCCGAGGGGCTCAGCAAGGAGCAGATCGAGGAGATCCAGCGGCTCTTCGGCGCAGGTTTCAGAGTATCGTGACTCAGAGCGGCGTGCGGCTGCCGAGGACGATGCCGGTCGCCACCAGGCCCTGCCGGAGGAAGAGATAGCGTCCCTGAAGGGTGTAGCGGGAAGGCGACCTGCCAGATGCGCCGTCTTGATCGGGCTCGAGATTGACCTCCACCCCGAATTCACGGCGTTGTGTTTCGATCCGGATCTCGGCGTCATGGTAGCCGATCCAGCGGCGCAGCAGCGGGTAGAGACACTTGTAGACCGACTCCTTGGCGCTGAAGATCATGGTGTACCAGTCTTCCGGCGCTCGGTCGCTGCGGGCCGCGCTCCATGCTCTCTCGCGGTCGGTGGCGATCAGCCGCGCCATGGCGGGTTTCATCCGTCCCAGCTCCTCCACATCGAGACCAATTCCGCGGGCATCGCCGGTGCGGGCAAGCGCCACGGCACAGAGGGTGTGACAGTGCGAGATCGATCCGGCGATGCCCGCAGGCCATCCGGTCACACCGTCGTCGCCTCGAATCAGGGGCACAGGATCGACACCGAGGCGGCCCAGGGCATGGCGGGCGCAGACACGGCCGGCGCCGAACTCGCGACGGCGTTTGGCCACAGCCCGCTCGACGGCCCGCTCCTCCTCGGGGAAGAGGGAGTAGTCTACGTCCTCCTCGATGGGACAACACTCGACCACCACGAAGGATGGGAAGAGGCTTGCAAGATCAAGCGGTTTCATGGTCGAACGTAATACCCCTCGATGACTCATTGAGTTCTTTCTTGCGCCGCCAGGGACCTCGCAACGGCAAGGTCGAACGATCGCGGCCACGCCGTTCAGCCCTCTCATCCTACCTATCACTTGTTGCGCAGCCCAATCCAATTCTTCTCTGTGGAACTACACCGCCCCTCTCCGGTCTAATGGTGAACGACCGAAAAAACAAACGATCCGGAGGGAGTCGCGGTATGATCAGCATGACCAGGGTTTTGGGTTTCGGTATCGTGGTGGCCCTTCTCTTCTGCGCCGCCAGCCTCGACGATCTAGGGGAAAACATGAATCGCGATGCCACGCTCAAGGAGGCAGACGGGCTCTTCGACGAGAAGAACTACAAGGACGCGCTCGCGATCTACGAAAAGCTGCTGACCACGGGTAAACACCCATCCGGCTGGCGGCATGCCAGCAAGCGCACGATCACCTGCGCCCTGCGTCTCGAGCTCTTCGAGAAGGCGCTCGCTTCCGCGGAAGCGTTCGTGATCCGTGCACAGGACACACCCCATGAGCCCTACTCCCGGCGGCTGGCAGGCAACCTGTACCTCACTGTACCCCACTGGGGCACCCGCGCCGGCGGCGTCTTTTTTCGCGGCCAGTATCTCCAAGGCATCCAGCTCCAGTCGCACCGTCACGACAAAAAACTGGCCGTGAATCACCTCGAACGAGCCCGCGACCTCTATGCCCGCCTCGACGGCGACGAGGCCGCGCTGGCCGCGCTCGACGAGGAAGAACGCGAGACCTTTCACGATGCGCGCATCGGCTGCCTCTTCGACCTGTCCGCGGCCCTCGCGCGCTTCGGGATCTATGAGAACGAATGGACCTACTGGTCATCGGCCTGGGGCGAGCGTGACGACACCACGGCCGAGTTCACCGGCGAGGACGACTTCGAGGAAAAACGCAACCGCTGGGAGCTCCAGCGCATCCGGCCGATCGGTCTGCACCTGGATGCCGGCGGCCGGCCGCTCTTTCCGCAGCAGCCCGAAGAGTACTCCCAGGAGATTGGCGACGACGAGAAGATCCTCTTTCTCCTGGACGAGATCCGCCGTCTCGATCGGTCCGACGACGGCCACCACCGGGCTCTCAGCTATTACCGCCAGGCCATGCTCGCGCGCACCCGCTTCGGCACGGACCGTCTGAACCACTTCGCCGGATTCTTCTACCACGCCGGGTCCTATCCCCTCAAAGAGGAGCTCGAGGCGTTCCTTCCCTGGGAGCTGGCCGATGACGAGGCGCTCGTCCTGGCAGGGGGCAAGATCCACAAGGCCAAGCTTCCGGCGTGGTACAACGTCCTGGAGCTGCTGGCGATCGTGGGCGGCGACATGTCTTCTTGCGGCATCGCCGATTTGGCGCTCTACGCGCGGGGGGCGTACTATCAGTCGCGCCAGCAATACAACCCGGCGCTGGAAGTCTACGACCAGCTCATCAGCTCTTTCCCCAAAAGTGAGTGGTGCACGCGAGCCGAGGCTTCGAAGGACCTCATCAACCGGCCTCAGGCCAGCATCAGCCCCATGGGTGTGCAGCTCTCGCAGGGTCTCAATGAGCTCCAGCTCAGCTCGCGCAACGCGCCCCGGATCTGGTTCGTGGCTCGTTCGATCGACCTGCAGGGGCTGCTGCGAAGCTTGCGAGCGAAGTTGACCAAGGACGGGGAGAAATCCTCCTACCAGTGGATCCTGTCCCACTGGGACCGTTATCTCACGCAACCCATTTCGCAGCGCGCCCACGACTCCTGGATCCACGAGCTGGTGGCCTCGAAGATCGGAGCCGAGGTGACGCGCTGGGAAGCGACCATCGAGGAGGATGGATCCCATCGCTACGTCCCGTCGACCCTTCCGACACCCCTCCGTGAAAACGGCGCGTATGTCGTCTTCGCCTTTCTGGACGACCCGGGCGAGGACGCGAGAGAGAGGGAGGGCGTCGAGCTGCTCGAGCTCGGCGCCAGCCGGGCGGTGATGGTCCTGACCGATCTGGCGGTCGTGGAGAAACGCACCGCCAAGGGGATGCTCTACTTCATCGCCGACGCCCGCACCGGCGCCCCGTTGCCGGGAGCCGAGATCGATCTGCTCGAGCTCTGGAGCCGCTGGGATCGCCAGAAGAGACAGACACTCTATCACAAAGAATCGGCGCGCCTCACCACCGGAGCCGACGGTACGGCGATCCACACGACGCATCGAGACCGCCACAGCCGGGTCCACGCCGTCGTATCTCTCGGCGACCGGCTCGCCTGGAGCGGATTGACCTACCACGGCACCTATCGCCCATCGGCTGAGGAGAAGGGGGTCTTCGCCTTTGCGCTCACTGATCGTCCGGTTTACCGGCCGGAGCAGACGGTGCGCTTCAAAGCCTGGCTCAGGAAAATGGACGCCGGTGTCCTGCAGAACCTGGCGCACCGCGACGTGACCGTCGAGATCTTCGATCCCAGGGGCAACAAGGCCGCCGAGCTCGAGTTTCAAACCGATCCCTACGGCGGGTTCGACGGCACTTTCACCCTCGGAGAGGAACCGCCGCTCGGCGAGTATCGCATCCGCATCGAGGGTGCCGATCGCCAGGGGACCCAGATGTTCCGCGTCGAGGAGTACAAGAAGCCCGAGTTCGAGGTGGTCGTCACACCCTCGGCGGAGCATGCCCGCCTCGGCGAGACGATCACCGCGTCGATCGAAGCGCGCTACTACTTCGGCTCGCCGGTCAGCGCAGGCAGCCTGACGTACAAGGTGTTCCGCGAGGAATACCGCCACTCCTTCTACTTCCCCGGCCCCTGGGACTGGCTCTACGGACCCGGTTACGGCCTGAGCTGGTACTCGCACGAGTGGTTCCCCTGGTGGGGTTCGCTCCGGAGCTGCTGGGCACCCCCGCGGTGGTGGGCAGGATCGGGCCGTCACCAGCCGGTGAGAGAGCTCGTTTTGCAGGGTGAGGCCCCGATCGGTCCGGACGGCCGCGTGGAGCTCGAGATCGACACGGCCGGCGCGCTGAGGGACCATCCCGACCGGGATCACCGCTACGTGATCCAGGCCGAGGTGCGCGACGTCAGCCGCCGCACGGTGAGCGGCGAGGGTAAGGTGCTGGCAACGCGCCAGGCCTTCTACGCGTTCGTCGAGAGCGACCGGGGGTACTACCAGCCAGGTGGGGAGATGGAGATCGAGATCCGCTGCCTCCAGCCGGACAACCGTCCCGTAGAGGTCGAGGGGATGATCACGCTCTCCGAGGTGGTCTACGGCGGCGCCGACAACGCCACCATCGACGAACGGGTGATCGAGGAGTGGAAGGCGTCCACCGATGAGACGGGCGTGCTCACGTTCCGGCTGCGCCACGAACGTTCGGGTCAGCTCGAGATCACCTTCACGGCGCCCGATGCCTGGGGCGGCACGGTCACCGGCCACGCGCTGGTCTGGATCTGCGGCCGCGACTTCGACGGCCGGCTCTACCGCTGCAACGACCTCGAGTTGATCACCGACAAGCGCACCTACGAGCCGGGTGAGGTCTGCCACGTCATGGTTCACACCAACCGCGCCGGCAGCCATGTACTCTTCGCCGAGCAGGTGGATAGTGGTAGCCTGTTGAGCTGGCGCGTGCTGCATCTGCCCCGCAAGCACGCCATCGTGGATGTGCCGATCACCGAGCGGCAGCAGCCCAATTTCTTTATCGAAGCCACTACCGTGAGCGATGCCAGGGTGCACCAGCAGGTCATCCGAGCCTGCGTGCCGCCGCGCGATGTGGTGGCCGAGGTCACCGTGAATACCCCTCAGCAGGAGTATCAGCCGGGCCAGAGCGCGCAGGTCGAGGTGTTGGCCAGAACCCCGGACGGCAAACCGGTGCGCGCGCAGGTCTGCCTGAGCGCCTTCGATGCGGCGGTTCTCCAGATCCAGGGTGAAACGATGCCGGACATGCAGAGTTTCTTCCACGGCCGGCTGCGTCAGCATGCTCCCTGGTTGGCAACCAGCCTGCACCAGAGGTTCAGCGCCCAGGGTTTGCTGCTGAGGCCTTTTCAGCACTTCACCGAGCCTCTCGAGTGGTATGGCTTCTGGGGGAGTGAAATCCACGAATGGGGCGGCGTGGAGCTGAACCGCACCCTTGAATCGCCGATGATCGTCAACGGCCTTGACGAGGGGGCGACGGCGCGGTCGCGCCGAGCGGGTGAGCCTGCGGGGGAGGATTCTCTCGCAGAGTCTGAGCTCCCGGCGTCCAGCGCGGCACCGGCCGATTCGGCTTTCGCGGCGTTTAAAGGGGATCTCGCGCGCGGCGACGACGGCGGTGGTGGTGGTGGCGGTGGAGAGCCTCCGCTGGTGGCGCCGACCATCCGCGAACGCTTCGCCGATACAGCTCTCTGGCGGCCTGACATAGAGACCGATGATCAGGGACGGGCGACGGTGGATCTGGTCTGGCCCGAAAACCTGACCACCTGGAGGATCAACGCCTTTGCGATCACCAAGGCGACGCGCGTGGGGCGCGGCACGACCGAGGCGATCACCACCAAGAACCTACTCGTAAGGCTGCAGGCGCCGCGGTTCTTCATGGAGTCGGACGAGGTCGTCATCAGCGCCAACGTGCACAATGAGCTCGAGCACGACAAGCGGACGCGCGTCAGCATCGATCTGCCGGGCTCGCTCCTGCGGCTCGTGCAGGGATGCCCTGGAGAGGTGGAACTGGAGATCGCCGCCGGCGGGGTGGCGCGCGTCGACTGGCGTGTGCGAGTGACCGGTTCGGGGACGGCCGTCGTCACCGTCGAGGCCCTGACCGATGAAGAGTCTGACGCCATGGTCCAGACCTTTCCCGTCCTGGTCCACGGCATGCTGCAGCAGCTCGCTTGGAACGGCTCGATCCGCGACGGCGATGTCGAGGGCACGCGCACCGTGGAGCTGAACGTTCCAGAGCGGCGCGATCCGCGACAGACCCGTCTGGAGATCCAGTACACGCCCTGCCTGGCCGGAGCCATGCTCGACGCCCTCCCCTACTGCCTCGACTACCCCTTCGGCTGCACCGAGCAGACCATGAGCCGCCTGTTGAGCTCCCTGCTGACGCTGAAGACCCTGCGCCACATGGGAGTCGACCTGGAGCAGCTCGCAGAACACAGGGGTCGCTTGCAGGAGCTGGAACGTATCGAGCAGGGCGAGGGGCGGCGCGTATCGTTCACCCGTCTCGACAATCCCGTGTTCGACAGCCCGAAAATGCATACGATCATCTCCAAGGGACTGGCCCGCATCGGCGAGATGCAGGGCGTCGACGGCGGATGGGGCTGGTGGAAGGATTCGCCCTCGAGCGGGTACATGACGAGCTATGTGCTCTACGCGCTCGCCACGGCGCGGGAGTGCGACGTCGAGGTGGACGACGGGATGGTCGCCCGCGGTGCGGCCTTTCTCGAGGGATGGATCGCGCGGGAGATGCAGAAGGAGAGCTGGAAGGCTCATGCCCAGCACGCTTTCGCCGGGTATGTCCTGTCACTCAAAAAAACCCTCGCCGGTATCGATCCCAAGGGAGGCGAAAGCGTACCTGCCAAGCTCGGCAAGCGGCTCTTCGACGAGCGCGACCGGCTGGGGCTCTACGGCAAGGCGCTGCTCGCCCTGATGCTGGCCGACCTGGACGACATGGAACGTAGCCGGATCGTGCTCGGCAACATCATGCAGTATCTGGAAACCAATCCGCGGACCGACGTGGCCTGGTTCCGCACGCCGCGCTCGGGATGGTGGTACTGGTGGAACTCGGAGATCGAGGCCAACGCCTGGTGTCTGAGGGCCATCGTGCGCCTCGATCCCCAGAGCCAGGTGGCGCCTCGAGTCGTGCGCTGGATCCTGGAAAACCGCAAAAACGGCTACTACTGGAGCAGCACCCGCGACACCACGTTGTGCCTCGCCGCGCTCGGCGACTTCGTGACCGCCACGGGCGAGGGCAGCCCGGACTACACATTGACCATCGATGTCGATGACGGTACGGTCGTCAAGAAGGTCGCTGTCGACAGGCACAATTTCCTGACCTGCGACAGCCGCTTCCTGCTCGAGGGATCGGCCCTTGCGAGCGGCCCACACACCATCAAGATCTCCAAGCAGGGAAAAGGAGCGCTCTACTACGCCGCCTATCTGCGCTACTTCTCGAAAGAGGAGCAGATCGCCGCGGCCGGACACCGGCTCGAGGTGCAGCGGCGCTATTTCAGGCTGACCCAGATCCCCTACGCGGTCGAGGTCCAGGATGCCCGGGGGAATCGCGTCACCGAGGAACGCCTGCGCTACGAGCGGATCGCCCTGAATACGGGAGATGCCATCGCCAGCGGGGAGATCATCCAGGTGGAGCTCAACCTCAAGAGTGACAACAATTATACTTATCTGTGCTGCGAGGACATGAAGCCGGCGGGATGCGAGCCGCTCGAGCTCACGAGCGGATATGCCGGTCAAGAGGGTTTCCTGAGCTACCGCGAGCTGCGCGACGAAAAGGTCGTCTTTTTCATGGAGAACCTGGATTTGGGCGAGCATCTCGTGAGGTATCGCTTGAGAGCCGAGACGCCCGGCAGGTTCCACGCCCTGCCCACCGCGATCTACGGCATGTATGTACCCGAGCTGCGGGCCAACAGCGACGAGCAGATCATCGCCGTCACCGACGAATAAACGCAGAGATGCAACGAGGACTGTATGATGTAAAAAGACACACCTGTTCGATAGTCGAGAAAGGATTCGATGAATTCCATGAGTAACGAGAAAGACATTGTCGTGCTGGTCAGTATCAAGTCGCCGGTGGTCGCCAGCTATGTGGTGCAGGCTCTGAAGTTCCACGGTATTCCCGCCTACGTGGGCGGATGTCTGCTGCAAGACGAGTTTGCCCTTTCCCAGAGGGCGATGGGGCTGAACTGCACCGATATCCAGGTCCCGCGGTCCTGCCTGAAAGAAGCCCGGGAGATCATCGAAATCATGAAGGAGGCCGGCAAGCACCTGGACGAACAGGCCCAGGAAGAGGAGTAGCCTTTCGCTTCAATCAACATACCCGCTGCTCAGCACCCTTCCTGGCGCGGACGCCAGATTCCCCAAGGGACTAACAGGCTCGCCTGAGAGCTGCTGCAAAGCTTGTCATAGTGAATACCGTATATTCCACTTTTCTTCAGTCTTCGTGTTCCTTCGTGGTCTTCGTTGTGCAATCCAAAATCGGATCAACCACGAAATGCAGTAGAGTAGGAGAGGATGCCAAGCTTGATAGGTAGAAGCCGCCTGCTTCAGCGGAGAGCGACAATCCACACATCACACGATGACCCCGCTCTTTCGATAGTGCCATCCGTAGCCCGACAGTGATGGAGGGCGGGTTTACCCGGCACTCGTTACTACCGTTGGATTGCTCCACCCAACCTTGGAGCCAGACAGGAGAACCGCAGCATCAACGATCGCTTTACCTATCTCTTTATTATATTTAACTTTGCGATCTTTACGTCTCTGCGAGAGTTCTTTTCTTTCAGTCTCGAGAGCCGTTAGTTCAGGTAGACGCAGGCCCTGAATATCCTCCGCGGGACGCTGCTACAAAGCGGTATCCCCAGCCCCGGTGTTCGGCCGGTGGCCTGCGATCTTGGTACTCGACACACCTATTCAGTAATTCCTGTCACCTTCCGGCTGCTGTTGACCACTTGAGAGGAGTCGTCGATAATGAGTTGGAGATAAATCATGGATTTTGAACTCGAAAAAAAACTGGTAGGATTGGCAGCCGGCGGAGACCGGCATGCCTACGGGCGCATCGTAGAGCGCTACCAGTCCCTCGTATGCTCGGTTACCTACAGCGCTTGCGGAGATCTGAGCCAGAGCGAAGACCTCGCCCAGGAGACCTTCATCTCCGCCTGGAAAAACCTGTCGAAGCTCAAAGACCTGGCACGCTTCAAATACTGGCTTCTCGGCATCGCCCGCAACGTGACGAACAGTGCTCTGCGGGTACGCGTGCGTCGATCGGCCTCGGCCGTGGTGTCGCTCGAGGACGCAGGGGAACCTGCGGCGGAGGCCTCGCCGCCCGGTGAAGCGGCGATCATCAGGGAAGAAGAGGCCCTGGTCTGGCAGTCTCTGGAGACCATACCGGAGCAGTACCGGGAGCCCTTGGTGCTTTTTTACAGGCAGGACAAGTCTCTGGCCGATGTGGCGGCCGCGCTGGATCTCTCGGTCGATGTGGCCAAGCAGCGCCTGCACCGCGGCCGCACGATGCTGAAGCAGAAAGTCGAGCGGCTCGTGGAGAACACGCTGTCCAGGTCCCGCCCGGGCAAGGCCTTTACCATCGCGACCCTCGCCGCCCTGCCGGCGATTTCAGCCGAAGCCGCCGCGGCGGGTTTGGCCATGGGTGCGGCCAAAGGCTCTGCGGCGGCCAAGGCGGCCGTGGCAACCAGCTTGTGGGGCGCCGTTCTCGGACCGATCCTGGGCCTGCTGGGCGCATACCTGGGCACACGGGCCAGCATCGCCAGCGCGCGGACGCCCCGTGAACGAAGCTTCATGAAAAAGGTCTCGTGGCTGACCTTCGGCCTGGCCACCCTCTTCTCGGTCGGCGTGCTGCTGCTGATCTTCTTTCACGACGCGCTGACCTCGCGCAGCACCTGGCTGTTCGGTTCTGCGCTGGCCGGGTTGATTCTGCTCGAGGTGGCCCTGCTGACGGCTCTCATCATCGCAATCAGCAGACACCACAAGAAAATCCAGGAAGAAGAACGGGACCGGAACGCCGTTCCGCCAGCCACCAGCGGGTTGAACCGCGATTTCAAGGGCAAAGAATTCAAATCCAAGCTATCCCTCCTCGGCCTGCCGCTGGTCCACGTGGCCACGGGCAGCAGGATCGACGGTGTGTGCAAGCGCGGGATCGCCAAGGGGTGGATCGCGATCGGAGACATCTCCCTGGGAGTTCTCTTTTCCTGCGGCGGGATCGCCGTGGGCGGCATCGCGATCGGCGGTATCGCCGCCGGGGGGATCAGCTTCGCGGGCATGGCTCTCGGGGGGATCGCTTTGGGCGGCGGCGCGATCGGCTGGATCGCTGCTGGCGGCCTGGCACTGGCATGGCATTTTTCCCTCGGCGGCGCGGCCATTGCCCACAGTTTCGCGCTCGGCGGCCTGGCCATCGCCGAACAGGCCAACAACGACCTCGTGCAAACCGAGCTCATGGAAAACCCGATCACCAGCACCTGCAAGACGATTTTGGATCACTCGCGATGGAGTTCGATCCTGTTGATTCTGCCGGTGTATTTCGTGTTCAAGAATCGGAGAGCGCAGGGTCGGTCGTGAGCCCTATGCGGTGCCGGCTCGTCGTCGACCTAAAAACCACTCTGACAGGGCCAGCCGTGGCCTTTGACGTCGGCGCTGCGGCTTGCTCACCTGGCTGCCGCTGCTAACACGAGAGTAAGGACACTGCCGCCGCACAGCCGCGAAGGACGTTACCGCTGCTAACGGGTGCGGCAATGCATTGTCCCAAGCTGAGGGATGGGCTGACTGAGTAAGTCTTATCTTCCCTGAACCGGAGGATCAGCCTCTGAGGGAGGTGCGCTTATCGGCGAGCGAGGGAACCGGTGCCGCCATGCAACGGTCCTTTTCCGGGTTGTACATGAGCCGATAGGAGAGCCCGGAAATGCCCTGGCGCGCCATCGTTTTCCAGCTACGACTGTAGAAGGGACACTCGTTGCTGAAACAGAGATACATGAACTCGTTGTCCCACTGGGTGAATGGATGCTGGGGTACAGTCCATTTTTCCAGCTTCTCGGCGCAATAGGGACAGCAAAGGGTCTTCTTTACCTCTTTCTTGCGTACCTCGAGAGCCTCCCGTTGGGAAGGCAAGTCGAGCATAGTCGTGATCTCCGGGCGTTGAGGTCTTCGATGTGCTCCTGACCGATCGGCATAGACCGCGTAGACCGGGTCGCTCGGCAGGCCGAGAGCGGAATACCGGTCGCCGACCGGCCGTGGCAGACCATGAGCCCGGAACACCTTCGGCTCGTCGAATCCACCGGCAGCGGCGAAATACTCCTTCACGAGCGAAATCCGCTCGCCTTCACTCAGCTCACGCCAGATCTTGACCACCTTGGGGTGAAAAAATCGCTTGGAGAAAATGACCAGGAAGAGGCCTCCCGGTTTCAAAACACGACCCACCTCGCAAAACACCTCGAGCGGTTGTGTGAGGTATTTTACGGAAACGGTGTTGAGCACCACGTGAAACTCCCCGTCCGGAAAGGGGATTCGGGAAATCTGGTTGAGATCATGAACGACGAAGCGGGTCAGCCGCGGATTGTTCCGCAGCTCGTCGTCGTTGAGCCCCAAACCGACGACCGTGGAGGATCCGACCGTGGAGGGCAGATGGCAATCGCTCCCCGCCATGAGATCGAGAATGGCAGGTGATTCTTCGACGATCAGCTCGCCGATGAGGTCTTCTACGACGGTCAGGGCGGTCGTGTCGAGATGTTGCACGAACCGGTCGCTCGCGTAGTAGTGGCGGTCGTCTGACTCGTCGACGCGCGTGAAGGACTCTCGATTCATCATGCGACCGGCCACCGTGGTATCGGCGAATCGGCTGCTGTTCGGCTCATCCATGTGCTTTTCTCGGATTTCGACAAGGGATGCCATCCGTCACTCGAGCCGTCTCGACTGCTCGGCGGACCACGAGGCGTTATTCGACGTACCTGACTCCCGCGTAACGAAACGTTACCGCAGCGTTAGTAGCCCTGAAAAGGCTCGTCCACAAGCAGAAAAAGCACCTAAAAACCGGTCGCAAGACGTCGCGATGAACCCCGAACGGAGAGAGGAGCACCCCCTTCGAGGTCCAGCTCGATCGGAGTGGTTCATCGCGCCGATCTCAACCTCTCGTGATCAGCGACTTGCCGAAGGATTTGACGGTGAACACCGGACAGGGAGCCCGCCTGACTACCTTTTCCGTCACGCTGCCGAGAAGGAAATGTTGGAGTCCGGTCAATCCGTGGGTGGCGATGACAATCAGATCGCTCTCCTCCCGCTCGGCGAAGGCCACGATATCGCGAGCGGCCCGGCCCTCCTCCACGTGGATCTCGGCCTCCACATCGGCTCCTGGTGAACGAGCCAGCAGGTCCTCGAGGGCCTGATGCGCCTTTTCCAAGATATCCGGTCTCAGCTCGAGAATGGAGGTTTTACCTGTCATGTAGAAAGCGGGATGGACGGTCTCCTCGATGAAATGGACGAGCTGCAGCCGCGCGCCGAAGACGGCCGCGATCTCCTTGGCGTGGATCAGAGCGCTCTGCGAATGCTTGGAGAAGTCCACCGGCACCAGGATCCGCTCCACGTCCTCGACCGACCTCCGCTCGCGGCTCTCGCGCACCGTCATGACCGGGCAGTGCGCTCTACGAACGACCTCTTCGGCGACACTGCCCAGAAAGACGTGCTCCAGCCCTCGCCGCCCAGTGGTTCCCATGACGATGAGGTCGATGTCGTGATCGGCGGAATAATTCAGGATGGTGTCGGCCGCGGAAAGTCCGCGCACCTGATCGAGCGTAATCTTCAGGTCTGCGCTGCCGCTGGCTGCGACGGTCTCTTTCATCTTCACCCGCGCCAGGCTCTCGAGCCGCTGGCGGATCTCGTCCACGTCGTCGAAATGGTGCGCCGGATCGTGGGGATCGTCGGCATGCAGCACGATGGCATGGAGCATGATCAGCTCGGCGCCGGCCTCTTTGGCGATGAAGAGAGCGTGATCCTTGGCTTGGTCGGCACAACGCGAAAAATCGGTGGGAAAAAGAACTCTCTTGACTGCGAGCATCTCTCGAGACCTCCTAACAGCGGGACCTGCCGACAGGCAGTGTCCCGGGCTGACGCCTAATCCGAGCGCGTCAGCTCACCGGGCCGGATCCTACCGAACCACATGTCGAAAAAGGCTCCCACGAGCTGCAGGCCCAGGCATGTACCGTAGATCCCGCCGGCAACCACGAGAACCACGCAGAAGCTCGGGCTCCAGCGGGCGAGCCACCAACTGGCGAGATCGACGAGCAGGGACACGAAGGTGAGCACGATCAAGCCGTGCCGCAAACGACAGGGCCAGGCGGTGGCCCAGAACAGACAGCAGGTGAGCAGGGCAACGAGCGACATGCTCAGGGCATGGGTGTGCGTGGAGACGGTCAGGATCTCTAGCGGTACGGGATCGAGCTGCTTGCTGAAGGCATGGCGCTTGACGTCGTCCCAGAACTCGAGCGGGACCTCCGCGCCGATCCCCTCCCCCTCGGTGGCGCTGCGGCTGTGGCAGCGCAGGCAGTTGCGATCGAGGATCTCCGCCGGAGCGCTGTCGCCGAGATCGAAATTGTCGTAACCCCCGCTGATGCGATCCCCGTGAAGCCAGGTCATCAACTGGCGGTGCTCTTCGTCATTCACATAGGGTCGCATGCTTCCCTCGAGGGCCACGATCAACCCCGCCGGACGGGTCACACCGTGGAAGGAGCCCGCGATATCGTCCATCGAGAGGCCTGGACGCTCGTCCTTCTTTTCGTAGTGCAAGAACATGTAGTTGACGGCCGCGACGTATCCGCCTCCGAGGATTAAAATCAGACAGGAGACGGCGATGCGCAGCGACAGGCTCATCCGGCGCAGCCGAAAGGCGACCCTCTTCATTTTTTGGTTCCCCCCAGATATCCCGAGTCTCGATCGCGAGTCTCAGTGTATCAGCCCGTCACCAGGATCGGCCCGGCCAGATACGGTTCGACGGCAACGGCGTTGAATTTCTGTCAGCTCCACCTTTGGCCCACCGAGCGAACTGTTATATCATAGGCGCTACGGCGGAATTCGAACCCGATCAGCGTCAACATCTCGTGGCCCTTACGAGACGGTTCAATGATGCCATGGTAAGGAGACAGAAAACAATGATCAAACCCCCATCAACCGTTTTCGAGCAGAACCGCAAGAATCCGGTGGGGCCGACTGAACAATCGGCTGCTCGTTCGCTCCGCGGCACACCTCGTCAATCGACTGCAATCTGCAGGTACCGGGCACTGAGGGCGTTGTTCCTCACAACTGCAGTCCTCGGTGTTCTCTGGCTGCCCGGATGCGCCACTCCCTCGTCATCCACACAGGGTACCTCACGCCCGAATGACGGAGGACACGTCCCGCTGGAAGCCACCGCGCCGGCGGAGGTGGTCGAGGAAGCGACATCCCTGGCCAACGACATGTTGTCATTCGAGACGCAGGTCCTGCGGGTTTCATCACCGGTGATGGTCAACTTCTATACCCCCTGGTGCGGCGGCTGCCGCCAGATCGCACCGATCATCGATGCGCTCCTCGAGGAATACGCCGGCCAGGTGAAGCAGGTCAAGGTCCACGCCGGCGAAGCACTGGATGTCATCCAGAAGCAGCAGATCATCGGTACTCCGACCCTGATCTTCTATGTTGACGGCCGTGAGGTGAAACGACTCATCGGTCCCAAGTTCGAGGCGCAGATCCGCGAAGGCTTCGAACTGGTGGCGGGCTCCGGGACCTAGGCGTGACCCGGTTCGACCCAACGGCTTTCGTATCTGGATCGTCCTATTCCGTCTTTAAACAATGGCTTGTGCCATAACATAATCGTTTGAGAAACGGCCTCTGCGAGCATCGATTGGTGCTGATTGTTGCGGCTCTTTATGAGAAGGGAGACTCTCACCCATGCGCTCTATAACCTGGATTTTTTTGCTCATTCTGGGCGGTTGCATCTCTGCCCCGGTGACAACGCCGCACCATCCTCCCGCTCAACGGGAAGATCACGTTTCCGGCCACGTCCCCAACCCGGACTTGCAGGCGACCTGCCTCGTGACCCGGCAGGCACCTGAATTCACGGCGGAGGCCGTCTGGCCCGACAACACCATCAAACCGCTGTCGCTCTCGGCTTTTCGGGGCAAGTATGTGGTGCTGTTCTTCTACCCCCTCGACTTCACCTTCGTGTGCCCCACCGAGATCATCGCCTTCGATGACAAGCTCCAGGCTTTCAAAGACGTCAACTGTGAAATCATCGGGATCTCGACCGACTCGCAGTACACCCATCTGGCATGGAAGAAAACGGCGCGCGAAGAGGGCGGCATCGGAAAGATCCGCTACCCCCTCGTCGCCGATCTCTCCAAGCGCATCGCCCGCTCCTTCGGCATCCTCCACAACGAATCGGTGGCGCTGCGCGGTCTCTTCCTGATCGATCCCAGAGGCAAGGTGCGCCACGCCCTGATCAACGAACTGGAGCTCGGTCGCAACGTGGACGAGGTTCTGCGCACACTCCAGGCGGTCCAGCTCTTCGACGAGTATGGCGAGCTCTGCCCCGCCAACTGGAAGCCGGGGCAGAAAGCGATCAAAAATCCATCATCGTGACTGTGGAGCCCGCCGCACGGAGCACCGCCACGCCACCACACCGCCGAATGCCGGATCGGCTTCAAAAACGGCGAACGGCAGGCCGGCTGATGCCGGCCTGCCGTTTCTATGTTATCTCTCGTTCAGAGACTGTCGGACATTATTCATAAAAGCGGGTCGCCTCGGTCTCTTCCACAGGGCGCACGATCTCGCCGCTCTGCATGCTCACCTTGAAGCGCATGTCGCCGGCCGTCCGGGCCTTGACCTTCAGCCTCCAGGTAGCCTTGGCCTTGGGATCGAGAGTGCTGAGAGGCTTGAGGGTGATGGTGTTCCCGCTCACCGTGTAGCCTGTAGGACCTTCAGCGGTGATAAACTCGGAACCGGGCTCGAGCACACAGGTAACAGAGATGTTGGTGCCCGGGGCCGAACCCTGGTTGGTGGCCATGATCACGTAGGTTCCGTCGTTGCCCACCTCGATCGGGTCCTCGAGGTCGATCACCTCGAGCAGGATGGCGGGGATACCGGCGAGCTCGGTCTGCATCGAAGCCGATACAGGGGGAGCACAGACGCCCTGAACAGTTGCGGTGCTGCGCACGAACCCGCTCTTCTGGCCCTTGAGGGTCACGCTGACCTTGCGGGAGGTTTTGGGATTGATGGTTCCCAGATCCCAGGTCACGCGGCCGTCTTCGGAGTAGCGGCCGGCGCCGCTGGCGCTCACGAACTCGGCTCCCATCGGTACGTTGTCCTGGAGCACAGTCTCTTTCGAGGGCGCATCGCCGTTGTTCTTGACCGTGATCTCGTAGGTGAACTGCACGTTGATGAAGCGCGTCTTGGGGCCTTCCTTGGTGATCATCAGCTCGGGCTTGCGCACCATCGTGGAGCTGGAGGCTTCCGCCGACAGGCCGCCGCTGGCCGAGGCGTTCGCCTCGCTGCTGTAGTTGCCAGTCTTGCTGGCCTTGGTCGATACTGTGTAGTCGCGCGACTGTCCCATCTCGAGATCACCGGCGCTGAACTCGACGACACGCTTACCATCCATGGTGGTCAGCCCGCTGGGCAACTGATCCATGATCTTGGTGTTCTTGGCCACACCGGTGCCCACATTGGTCACGACATAGCGGATCGGAATCGGATCACACAGCAGGACCTCAGCGGGAGCGCTCTTGGTCAACACAAGCTTGGGCTCCACTGCGACCACGGTCACACAGAGCGGGGTACGGTAGGTCACCTTGGCGCAATGGGTAAGAGAACCCTGCCCCATGGGCACGCCGTTGATGCGGATATTCTTGAAGCCCTTACGCTCGAGCTTACCCACCGTCCAACGGGCTTCGTCACCCGAAACGGTTGCCTTGGGAACTGCATTCTTGAGCTGAAAGCCCTTGGGGAGGCGGTCGGAGACGACCACGTCCTCGAGCTCACAATCGGAAAGATTGGTCAGTTTGATGGTGTAGTCGAAAGCCTGACCCACCTGAACCTGGGCGGGAGCCGACTTTTCCACCATAATCACACTCGTGTCCGGATTACCGGTGGGAAACGCATAGGACACGTGAGTCATCCCATCTTTTACATATGCCTGACCGGCTCGCATCGCGGCTTGGCCGGTAGGCTTCTTCATGGTCGACTCGACGACGTCTTCGGCATAATCAGCAGCCTCTTCGTAACTCATGCTCTCCTCGTGAGTATCGTGCGTTGCACAGCCCACGAGAGCACCGATCATTACAATCAAAAGAAAGCTGAATATCATCCTGAACTGATTCTTCAGAAACATCACATTCCTCCTCAATCGAAAAGTGATAAACAAACCGATCACGGATAGCGACATATACGCTCGATTAGACTGAGTTTGCCCCACTCGAAAGATGTTTAAAAAAAAGGTTGTCAACGAAATAGAAGGGAAGCTTTGAGACTATGCCAATCGTCGCGATAGACCCCTTGGTTGTTCGATCAAAGCTGTCTCATGGCACAACGGGGTTGATTCGACTACGATTCAATGATCCCATCACCACGACAATACTCATAATAGAACCGATCTTGAACGAAGCAATAAGAAGGCCAAAAATATCTTCCTAAAGATCTGCGGACGAAGAGGTTCGAAAGGTATCGAGAAATGATATGGGATCGATCGGAAGTGCGACTCACCGAAGACGACGATCGGCGGAAGAATCTATGAGGCAGACATTTAGGATCGCCTAAACTATCACGTTTTTTCGATCACTCGCCGGCCCGATCAGGGAGGATGGCTCGTCCAAAATGGGCCGAACAGCAAGAAAAAGAATACTGCGAAGGTTGAGAGGGGGACCCGCTTGCCAGGCAGTGTCCCCCACTCTTTCCGGTTACGAACCCAGCTTGAACCAGTCCGGTTCGAAGGCGATCTTGCGGCCGGTCAAAACCGCCTCATGAGCTTTGATCCCCATCACGGCCGCCCGCAGCCCGATCGGTGCGGGACAGTGAGAGGGTTTGCCCTCCACCACACATCCCAGAAAGTCCCCAATCCCGTAATAGATAGGGGGATGGGGCAGACCGACGCCCTCCTTGAGCTTGCCCTGCTTGGCGAGCTTGGTGGCGTCGGCGATGAGGGTAATACCCTCCTCTTTGTGGAAATGCTGCCGCACGGCATAAACCTCCCAGCCCTGGGTGGGAGCGTCGGCTTCTTTGAAGAGCCAGCCCAGATCACCGATGAGTCTCACCGCTCCCATGGTGCCGATCAGCTCCTCGAACTGGCCGCCATACGAGTTGGCCAGCGTGGCTTCGTAGGTCATGGTCACCCCGCCGGGCCAGGTCATGAGAGCCTGAACCGTGTCGTAGATCTCCCGGCCGTCTCGATGCAGGAAGATGCCGCCGCAGCCCTCGACCGCCAGGGGGAGCTTGTTGATGAACCAGCTTATCACGTCGAACTGATGGGTTCCGATCTCGCCGCACAGCCCGATCGAGCTCTCCTTGTAGAGCTTCCAGTTGAGCGCCCTCTCCTTGGACGCATCGGATGCCGGCATCCGCCACGATGTCTTGTTGTGATACTGAGCCCGCAAGGTCACCAGGTCGCGGATCGATCCGGACACGACAAAGGAGCGGGCCAGACGGTAGATCGGATTGGACCTGAGCTGCAATCCCACGTGAAAGAGGGTGCTCGCCGCCTTGGCCGCCTCGGCGATCGCCCTGCAATCGTCGATCGTGGTGGCCATGGGAGCTTCGCAATAGACATGCTTGCCAGCCGCGAGGCAGTCGAGAGCGATCTCACGGTGGAGATGAGACGGTGTGGAGAGGAACACCGCTTGAACCTCCTTGCGCTCGTCGAGGAGCTTGCGGTAATCGGTGAATGCCACGGCGTCCGGCGCCCGGCGGCGCGCGGAGCGCAGGCGTCCCTCGATAACGTCGCAGATCGCGGATACCTTGACAAAGGGGAACTTGTTGAGCTCGCTGAGGAGCACCCGCCCCTGACGGCCCACTCCGATAACGGCCACGTGCAGATCGGGGGCATCCTCGGCGAACCGCGCCAGCAGCCCGCTGCCCTCGGCGGAAATTACGAAGGCCGACATGGCCCCCGTGCCGATCTTGAGAAAATCCCGTCGGTCGATGTCACTCATACTTGCTCGCTTTCACTCTCTATCGGTTTCGATCGGTCTTGTTTTTCGAATGACTCGCTCATCAGCCCGGCACCGGACCTCCCGCGCCACCGCTCCCGGCACCGGCCGGCACCAGTTCGAACAGCTCCGGCCGGGGCCCCAGGCGGACCACACCTGCGACCCCGCATCCCGATCGGCTCGGCTCCGGCGTGGTGGTCACGAGGAGCGCCGCCTCGATCTCCTTGGTCGCGTCGATCAGCTCCCGCGATCGGTCGACGCCCGCCACCACCAGAGCGGTCGACCAGGCATCGGCCAGGGTGGCCGACCGGGCGATCACCGCTGCCAGCAGGATTTCCTTTGCAGGGGTGCCGCTGGCCGGGTCGACGAGATGCCCCACCAGAGTACTCTCGACGAGCCGTTCACGACCGTGCGGGGCCGACACGGAGAGCGTCCTGTTGCGCAACCGCGCCGACGCCACGAGTCTCATGGAAGGAGCGCACACCGGCCGCTGAGCCACCAAGCCGCGCGGATCGCGTATTCCAATCTTCCAGCCCGGTCCCAAACCGGCCACGGTGCTCGTCCCGCCGTGGAGCAGAGCGTTCGAGACACCTTCCTCGACCAGCAGGTCCAGCGCCCTGTCCAGAGCATACCCCTTGGCCACGCCGCCGAGGTCGAGGCGCATCCCCTCGCGCTCGAACATCACGGTCCTGGCGTCGCGATCGAGCCGTAGGAGGTGCCCCCCCACCACGGTTGCAGCCCGCGCCAGCTCGTCCTGAGCCGGGTGAATGGCGTTCGCAGGCGAATCCGCGCTGTCCTCCTGGAGCGCGTGGAAGCCCCAGCATCGCATGAGGGGGCCCACGGTGATGTCGAAAGCCCCGCGGCTCGCAAGGCCCACAGCCCGACAGGTCGCAATCAACTCGAAGAGCTGAGGATCGACGCGCACCGGCCCGACAAAGGCGTTGCGGTTGATATGCGCGAGGTAGCTGTCTTTGCGGAAGAGGCTCAACTGCCGGTCGAGGAGCGCGATCTCGTCGAGAACGGCCTCGGCGCAGGCACGGACGTGGAGCTCCGGCTCTTCTTCGGGATAGGGAATGAGAACCTCGAAGCGGGTTCCCATGGCATGCCTGGCCAGGGCCACTTGTCGTGATCCGACGGGAATCGGGGGAGTCAAGACGGCTCTCCTGTGTATCGAGCCGCCCGGCCGGATAGTGGCCGGGCGGCGTGGTATTCGTTGAGGCGGATCATGTCGTCAGCCGCCCAGACCCCGGTTGAGACGATGTGGCGGGCGGCGCTCGTCCGATCACGATCAGATCGATCGGACCGTCATCGTCTTGGGGCAGAATGAGTAGGCTTTGCCCTCCCACATCGAGCGCGTCGCCAAATCCACGATAACCATGACCTTCGTGGCGTGCTCCACCGGAGAGATCGGCTGCTTGCGGGTGCGCACGCACTTCAGAAAGTCCTGGCGTATCGCGTCGTGGGGATCCATGCCTTCGTACTGGAACCTCTCCTCCTCGACCTCTTCGGCAAAGAGGCGCTCCGGACGCAGGACCAACTGGTTGCCGCTGGTGAAGAGGTTGGCCTTGTGCCCGCGGATGATCTCCTCCAGGCCGTACTCGTTGCACGTCGATCCGGCCACGATCATGGTGTGCTGCTTCTCGAACTGCGCCGTGATGTTGACCTGATCGTGGTTCTCCATGGCATGATCCACGTAGTGACCACCTGTAGCCGTGACCCGGATCGGCCAGCCGGCATCGACAGCCATCATGATCGGGGTCATCTTGTGCACCAAGAGGTCGCCGATGATCCCGGTGGAATACCTGCGGTAGCGCCGCCAGCGGTGATAGATCTCGGGATTCCAGGGCACCACGCCGAGGGGACCGCACCAGGCCGCCCAGTCGATCGTCTCGCCCGGCTTGATGCGCTCGTCGATGCCGTAGTAGAGCCATTCGCCCACCTTCGAGTTGCGGCAGTAGCTCGTCTGGCTCAGGGTGGGGTGACCGATGGCGTCGTCGGCGATCAGCCGCTTGGCATCCGCGAACTTGGGATAGGTCATGTACTGGGTGCCGATGAGCAGCCGCTCTTTGCGATCCTTGGCGAACTTGTAGAGCCTCAAGGCTTCACCGATCCTCAGGGTCAACGGTTTCTCGACATAGACGTCCTTGCCGGCGTCGAGAGCGTCCATCGACTGCCGGGCGTGCCAGTGTTCGGGAGTGGCGATCAAAACGGCGTCCACATCTTTCGATTCGAGCAGCTTGCGGTAGTCGGTGTATCTCTCGGCGTCGGTCCCCTGGTGCTCCTTGACCCATTTGAGGGCGTCGTCGAGACGCGGCGTGGCCACGTCGCAGAGCGCCGTGATCTCGACGTTGTCGATCTTCTTGTTGGCCAGGTGGATGAAGGATCTCACATGGGCGCTCCCCATGCCGCCCGGGCCGATAATGGCCAGGCGGACTTTCTCGCGGCAGTCTGCGGGAAAGGTCTTGGGTTTTTTCTCGGTGACGGTCTGATCCGCCGGTTTTTCCTGGTTCTGGGCTCCTGCCTGCCCCTGCATGAGAGTGTAAGAACCGATGAAGGCTCCGGCCGTGCCGGCTGCGGTTGATTTGAGAAAGTCGCGACGTGTCTGTCCCAAACTCTTTGCGTCAGGCTTGTTGTTTTCCATTTGAAATCCCATTCACATCAAAAAGATCTCGAAGAACGCGCATCACGGCACGCCGCAGAGCGGTACACCGCTGAAACCGGTCACCCCCCCCGGAAAAAGGATCATATTACCGCAAAGGACCTTGCCGGCACAAGAAGCAGGTCTCGAAAGCAACACCGGCACCCTCTGCCCTCCGCGGGACGACTGGAGCCTTCCACGTCGGTGCCGTTCCGTCGGGTTTCATGCTCCAGTTTTTCAATCCGTGAGGTCGTGTGATCTCTCACATTTTCTCCGAGTATCCTTCTATGCGAGAGATGATCTGCTTTCCTTGCTTGCCACGCTTTTCCATTTACAGCATAATGGATCTATCTTTTTCACTCCCACATGGTTGGAGTAAACAAGACAAACATTCGGAAGGTTAGATCATGAAAGAGATCAACATCGCCATGATCGGTTACGCCTTCATGGGCAAGGCGCACTCCAACGCCTATCGCCAGGTCTCCAGGTTCCTGAGTCCCGGATTGAAACCGAGAATGAAAGTGATCTGCGGCCGGGACGAGGCGGCGCTCGAAGAGGCCCGTGAGCGTTACGGCTGGGAGGAATGCGCCACGTCATGGCAGAAGGTCGTGGCCCGCGACGACATCGATCTCGTGGATATCTCGTCCCCTGGCAACACCCATGGCAAGATCGCCGTTGCCGCCGCCAAAGCGGGAAAACACCTCTTCTGCGAGAAGCCCCTGGCCAACGATCTCGACGAAGCCAAAACGATGCTCGCGGCGGTCACGAAGGCAAAGGTCAAGAACATGGTGGCCTTCAACTACCGTCGCGTTCCCGCCGTGGCACTGGCCAAGAAGTTGATCGATGAAGGGCGGCTCGGCCGGATCTTCCACTTCAGGGCCGTCTACCTGCAGGACTGGATCATCGATCCCAACTTCCCTCTCGTATGGCGTCTGAAGAAGCCGCTCGCCGGATCAGGGCCGCACGGAGACCTCAACGCGCATATCGTCGATCTGGCCCTGCATCTCGTTGGAGCGATCGATTCGGTGGTGGGCATGGACACCACCTTCATCAAGGAGCGCCCCCTGGTCGAAACGGCCTCGGCGATCGGATCGCGCGGAGCCACGCGGAAGAAAGCCAAGCTGGGCAAGGTGACCGTCGATGACGCCACTCTCTTCCTGGCGCGCTTCGCGAGCGGAGCGCTCGGCTCTTTCGAGGCCACCCGCTTCGCCCAGGGGCGCAAGAATTACAATCGCTTCGAAATCAACGGCGAGAAGGGCAGCCTGGTCTTCAACCTGGAGCGCCTCAACGAGCTCGAGCTCTTCGACGCCACGCTGCCCCGTCAGGCGCAGGGTTGGTCGACCATACTCGTCACCGAGGAGATCCACCCCTATCTGAGCGCCTGGTGGCCGCCAGGTCACACCATCGGCTGGGAGCACACCTTCACTCACCAGGCCTTCGACCTGATCGAGGCCATCTCAGAAGACAGGCTGCCATCGCCCAGCTTCGAAGAAGGGGTCATGACCCAGGCCGTGCTCGAAGCCGTCTCGCTCTCATGCCGCGAGAAGGGCTGGGTCAAGGTGTCCAAGCTCTTCAAACCGAGGCGAGGGCGACCGAAGAGAGGTCAACAGAAAGGAGGTTGCAGATGAGACTGGGAGTCTTCTTCGCGCTCTTCGGTGACAAGACCCTGGACGAGGCGATCGCGTACGTCCAGGACGTGGGCGGCGTGACGACGGTCGAGCTGCCCACCGGTAACTATTCCGGTTCGGCCCATCTCAACGTCAAGAATCTCTTGGCCTCCAAAACGAATCGGGAGGAGCTCAAGAAAAAACTCGCCGGTGCGGGACTGGGCATCTCGGCATTGAGCTGCCACGGCAACCTCCTGCACCCCGACAAGAAGGTGCGCCAGCTCCATCTGGAAACCGCGCAGGACACGATCAAGCTCGCCGAAAAGCTCGGGATCAAGGTGGTGATCGATTTCGCGGGCTGTCCCGGCGACTCGGAGAGCTCCAAGAATCCCAACTGGGTCACCTGCCCCTGGCCCGAAGATTTCAGCCGGATCCTCGACTGGCAGTGGGAAAGGAAAGTCATCCCGTTTTGGACCAAGCACGCCAAGTTCGCCAAGGATCACGGCGTCAGGATCGCCATCGAGATGCATCCCGGATTTGTGGTCTACAACCCCGAAACCCTGCTCCGGCTGCGCTCGGCGTGCGGCAAAAACATCGGCGCCAATTTCGATCCCAGCCACCTTTTCTGGCAGCAGATCGATCCGATCGCCGCGGTGCGCCAGCTCAAGGGAATGATCTATCACGTGCATGCCAAGGACACCAAGATCGATCCGATCAACAGTTCGATCAACGGGGTGCTCGATACCAAGCACTACAGCAACGAAATCGTTCGCTCCTGGATCTTCCGTACCGTGGGCTACGGTCACGGACGGGATTTCTGGGCTCAGCTCGTGAGCACGCTGCGCATGGTCGGCTACGACGGGGTTCTCTCCATCGAGCACGAGGACAGCCTGATGAGCGTCAACGAAGGGTTCCGCAAGGCCGTGGCGTTTCTGAGCGACATCTTGCTCTATGAAAAACGCGGGTCGATCTGGTGGGCGTGACCACCGATCACGGGAATCAAAGCGCGTTTTGCGGCTGCGGCCAGGACCGATGGAACGGAAGAGCAGGCAGGAGATGATCTTCTGCCTGCTCTCGTTTTGGGAATCGTTCTCGAGAATGGTTCAGCGAACGGCCTGGCGGTGTCCCTGGTCGTGATGATGTGGAGCGGTGCGGAGATCGAGATCAGGAACCGTTGCTGCAGGCGCGGTCGCAGGCCATGGTGAGATCGAGCGTTTTGAGGGCGTCGGTGTAGGTCGACGGGTTGCTGCTCCAGTCCCCCGTTTTGACCTGTTCGAGAAAACGGGCGTTCTGGTGATCGTACATATGATCCTGATCCTGGGAGAAATCCCACTTGCCTTTGGGCTCCTTGACGATCAGACGCCCCCGGGTCAGATCGAGCCGATAGACGCGCTTTTCACCGATGAAGACCATCTGGTTGCGCCAGGAATCCCCCACCCAGGTGTGCACGTGTGAACAGAGCATGCCCGTCTCGAAGCGCATCGTCACGGTGACCACCTCGTCGATGGTGTAACCATCTCCCTTGTCGTTCACCGGATTGGAGGTCAGCCCCTTCACGTCACGGGCTTCCCCGAAGAGATAGCGCAAGAGATCGAGGTTGTGCGTGGCCTGATCGATCAACGGACCGCCGGACTGGCTCTTGTCATAAAACCAGGGAGCCAGCTCCTTGGTGAGGCTGACCGGGCAGCAATACAGCGACTGGATGAGATGAATCCGGTCGTCGGCGATGGCTTTCGAAGCCTCCCGCACGAGCGGCATGCAACGGAAGACATACCCCATCTGAACCCGGGCGCCGCGGGAGGCGAGCTCACACTCGATCTCGTAGGCGTAATCAAGGCGCAACTCCGCCGGTTTCTCGCAAAACACGGGGATCCTGAGATCGGCGCAGGCCACCAGGGGATCACGGCGGATCGCGGAGGGCGTACAGACCCACACGGCGTCGAGCTCTCCGTCAGCGAGCATCGGCTCGAAGCTCTCGTAGGTCTTGCCTTCGAACTCGTCCTCGCACGTTCTGCGACGCTCGGGGTTCGAATCGCAAAGCGCGACGATGCGCACGTCTTCTCTCGTTTTCAGGTAACGCAGGTGCGTTGTTCCGGCCCAACCGAGACCGATGACTCCAACCTTGAGCATCTTCCTCAACCTCCTCTACTAACGCCTGTTAGCGTTCGCAAATAATCAACGGCGTCTGTGATGTCACGCTTCTGTTCGTCTCCCTCGATCTCCCGTTCGATGATCAACTCGCCGCAGAATCCGAGCTCGCGCAGCCGATCGAGCAGACGGGGAAAATCGACGGCACCTTCACCCAGCTTCACCTCCCGGCCTAGCTCCATCGGATCGGTGGGATAGAGACCGTCCTTGGCGTGAACGTTTCTGACATAGGTTCCGAATAGCTCAAGGGCGTCCACGGGGTTGGCTTTTCCGTAGAGAATCAGATTGGCGGGATCGAGATTGATCGCCACGTTGTCCCTTCCCACGGCTTCGAGCGTGCGCAGCATGGTGACCGGAGTTTCCTGACCGGTTTCGAACCAGAACTCGAGACCCATCTCACCCAAGGTCTCGGCGACCTCGCGGGTTGCCGCGACGAGCTCCTGGAAGAGCGGATCCCCGGGATTCTCGGGAATGAATCCCAGGTGGGTGACCACCGCCGGTACACCCAGCGTAGCGGCGAAGCGCCCCGCGTCCTCGAGCGCCGCCACTCGTTCGGCTCGATAACGCGCCGGCACCAGCCCCAGAACGGCTGGGCCCTCCACGAAGTCCCACACATGCGGCCCCGGTACCCCGGCCCACAGCGCGGCGATTCTCACCTGGCGCTCCTGCGCCTCCTGGCGCACGCGCTCCGCCAGCTCGTCCTGCCAGAGACTCATATCCCAGTTGACCAACTGACACACGGTGAGGCCGAACGCTTCAACGTTTCGCAGGCTGGGGCCGTTCTTCTTCAGGCCCGCCATGACACCGATCTCCCATCCCGCCCCTGAGATATCCGATGCGCACGATCCGGCTTTCCTATCGACCATCTCGGTCCTCTCCCTTACTCTCGTCCCTCATTGCGACGTGGATTCAAGGCCGCGGCCGTGCGACGCAACTGCTCCGACTCCTCACGCGTGGCGTAACGCCACCGGCGGGTGTCGAGACGTTTCTGAAAGCCCTCCCGGTCGAGAACGAGGCTCGTCACATGACGTCCATCACGGCCGAACACATGGGTGCGCCATTTCTGACCGATCACGACGAAGGTGGCCTCGAGCTCATCGAAGAGCAGTCGTTCCGGCGCCGCATGCTCGAGATCTTTCAACGCCAATCCCACAGCCGGCCGCTCGGTGCGGCGTATCATGGCGTGGCGTGTTCTCCGGCGCTGCCTTCGATCCATGGCTTCGATCCCCCGCGCCAGTCGGTTCAATATCGAACGCACCGCCGTGATCCGCTCCTCCCGTTTCATGCCCGGTTTGCGGCGGCTGTCGGCAGCACCACTCCTGCCGGAAACTCGACTCTTGCGACCCACCTCGTCGAGCTTGCGCCGCGCGCGGGAGAGGTGCCCCTCGAGCTCGGGATCGGGCTCCAGCCTGAGCAGATCGACCAGATCGGTCCAGGTCTTGCCGTGCGCAACGCCGCGTTGTGGACTGGAATCCACCACGCCGCCGATCAGATTCAGTCGCAGTCGGGTGCTGCGGCCGTCGAAAGCACGCACCGCCTGAATGGTCAGCGCCGTGCGCATGCGGCCCTTCCCTCGGGGCAGCGGAAGATACCCGGCAACGACCTGGCCGAGAATGTCATAGAGCGCGGACTCCCGGCCGAACACGCCGAGCTGCTCTTCTTTGAGCTCGTTCGGGCCCTGATAGAGAGCCACAATACCTGGGGGATCGGCTATCAGATCGTCTATCCGTGCGTCGCGTCGTTCCAGTAGCACAGAATAGAGCTCAGCCCATTCTGGGTAACCGGTCGGTTGATATCCAGCAAAAACACTGAGTTGATTGGGCGGCCTGGAGTGTTCGCAGGTCGCCGACTCGCAGTTGAAGCAGTAGAGCCGCCCGTCGAGGTAGGGCGGCGGATCCTGCGGGCCGGTGAGGTGAGCCTGGAAGGTGTCGATCAGGTGTCTGGCAAAGGCGCTGGATTCCCGCTCGGGATCGAAAGGTATCATCAGCGCCTCGCCGACTGCATCGGGCTCGCACTCATCGCGCCGCTTGCTCTCGATAACGTCGTAGATCTCTTTCAGGAGACGGAACACCTCCTCCGCCAGGGCGGTCTCTGTGCCTAGAGAACCTGGTCTCGGCCTTCTTTTGCTCTTTTTGCGTGACCGCTTGGTCGGCTCGTCCATGGAACTGCTCTCTACTCCGCTGTCGTAAGTCTTTAGAGTCCTTTGAACCCTCCCCGCCGCGTGATAACCTGGGGGCAGGCGACCTTATTTCTGACACGGGACGGCGGACGATCGATGGCTGAGCTCAAAAACCTGTTTTCCTGGTCCAAGACGCGGAACGACACTTTTCGCAGGTGCCCCCGGCAGTACTTCTTTCAATACTACGGTTCGTGGGGTGGCTGGAAGAGCGAAAGCGACGACCGCACCAAAAAAATCTACGTTCTGAAGCAACTCCAATCCCGCCAGATGTGGGCCGGTCGAAAAGTCCACGACGGCATTCAACAAGCACTCTCGAGCCTGAAACAGGGGCTCGAGCCCACACCCGAGGACCAGGCCATTGAAACCACCTTGGCCGTGATGCGCAAAGATTTTACCGCCTCCCGGCGGGGCGAGTACTGGACGCAGCCCAAAAGGGGCGGTTTTTTTGAGCACGAATACCGCCTTGCCGTGGGCGACGAGGACTGGCGCGCCACAGCCGAGCATGTGGTTGGCTGCCTGAAGAGCTTTTTCGCGGCTCCCATCTATCAAGAAATCAAAACCTTGCCCTCCGAGCGCTGGCTCGAGACGGAAGAGTTCTCGTCGTTCATTCTCGAGGTCCACGGTTCGCCGGAGAGCGTCAAAGTCCATGTGGTGCTCGATTTCTCCTACCGCGACCCCGATCGAGGCGTCACGATCTACGACTGGAAAACGGGCCGCTCCACGGCGGGCGACAACGCGTTGCAGCTCGCCTGTTACGCGCTTTACGCCACCCGGCGCTGGAACGTTCTCCCAGACCAGGTGACCACGAACGAATTCAACCTGGCCACCGGAGAGACGACCTCCCGCGCTTTTCGCGATAGCGAGCTGGAAGCCACCAAGCAGCGCATCAGCGCCTCGATCCGGGAGATGTGGATCTTGCTCGACGATTTCGCCGCGAACCGGACCAGCGAAGAGCGCTTCGCCTTCACGACTCATAACGCCGTTTGCCGCCGCTGCAACTACCTGAAGGTCTGCCCCAAGTGGCAGGATAGCTCGAAGGGAGAGACACCGTGGAACGATCAACCAGCCGCCTCATGATCCCAGTGAGCATGATCGCCATCGTCGTGGCCGGCTTCGCGCTCGTGTCGCTCCAAGGGATCCTGGTGCCCTTGGTGGTGGCCTTCTTCCTGGCCAGCCTCGCCGGGCCCCTGGTGGGCGCCATGCGCCGCAGGAAGATCCCCACAGCCCTCGCCATCGTGGTCATCATCCTGCTCACGGCGCTGGCGCTCTTCCTGTTGAGCCGAATCTTCACCGCTCAGCTCCCCGAGTTCAGGCAGGAGTTGCCCATCTACCAGCAGAACATGCAGGCCCAGATCGATTCGATCTTCGCCCATATTCCCCCGCGGCTGCAGTCACTCTTCACCCTGGAGAAGGAGCAGTGGCAGGAGTTCCTCTCCGGCCAAGGGAAAGAGCTGGCCCAGTTCGCCGCGGCCACCCTCGGAAGCCTGTTCAGCACCCTGGGCACGCTCTTGCTCATCCTGCTCTACATGGTGTTCATCCTCCTGGAACGTGAGCACTTCCTCTACCGGCTCAAAAAGGCGTACCACCCCGATCATGGCCGGACCATCATCGCGGTCATCAACAACATCCAGAAGCAGACCGAGAGCTACATCGTGGGAAAAACGATCGTCAGCCTGATGACCGGGAGCCTGGCGACGCTCTTCCTCTGGATCATGGGGGTCAAGTTCTGCGTCATCTGGGGGATCCTGACCTTCCTGCTCAACTTCATCCCCAACATCGGCTCGATCATCGCAACGCTGCTGCCTCTCGGCATGGCCGCCATCCAGGCCAACCCGGTTTTCTCCTTTGATACGCTCCACGTGATCCCCAACTTGGGAGACTTTATCGCCGCTCCGCTGCCTGCGGGTATGACCGTGCTGCAGACCGTACCGACCTTCTCGGCCATGGAAATCATCGGCCTCGGTGTCGCGCTGGTCGCGGTTCAGTTCGCCGTGGGCAACGTCGTGGAGCCCCGGCTCATGGGGCAAAGGCTGCGGCTCAGCCCCTTGATGGTCTTTCTCTCGTTCATCCTCTGGGGCTGGCTCTGGGGCATCCCGGGGATGATCCTGTCCACCCCGATCATGGCCACCATCAGAATCGTGCTGGAGAACATCGAATCCTTGCGACCGGTGGCGATCATCATCAGCAACGCCGCGCCCTCCGACGGCGCGGAAGACGGGCCGCACCAGGCTCACTCCCCGCCGCCGTCCTCCCCGACTCCGACGCGCCCCGCCGGCGATGAAGGCACACGTTGACACCGGTTCAGCCCCGGAATAGGATGATCAGCCGCTCGCGAGTGGCGTGGACCAGGGGTTCGCGAAAAAAAACCTGATACAACGGAACACGACCGATGAAGGATTTCATCAAGTACATTATAGCCTCCTTTCTGGGGTTGCTGCTCTTCGTCTCGATCGCCGGCCTGCTGACGCTGGTTTTGACCCAGGAGACTCCGCCGGAGGTGGCTCCCAAGGCCTTTCTGGTGATCGACCTCACCCAGCCGGTTGCGGACAAGCCGGCGGTCACTGAGCCGGCGCGCCTCGTCGAGGACACCCTCATGGGAGCGCCGGTGGAGCGGATCACCCTGCTCGAGGTCACCGAGGCCATCGATCGCGCCGCAAAGGACGACCGCGTGGTGGGCATCTATCTCCACGGCACAGTGACCGATCCAGGTTTGAGCTCGGGGTGGGCCACGCTCAAGGAGATCCGTGAAGAGCTGCTGCGGTTCAAGAGCACGGGCAAGCAGATCGTGGCCTTCAACATGACCTATTCGGAACGGGAGTACTATCTGGCGTCTCTGGCCGACCGGATTCTCATCCATCCCGCAGGGCTCATGGAGCTCAACGGCTTCTGTGCCGAAACCTTTTTCTACGCCCGCGCCTTCGAAAAGGTCGGTCTCGAGGTTCAGATCGCCCGGGTAGGTCGGTTCAAATCGGCGGTGGAGCCGTTCATCTCGAGCACCAGGAGCCCCGAATCGCGGGAGCAGTTGCGCGGCCTGCTGGAAGTCCTGTTCCAGGATTTCGTGGGGGCCGTGGCCGGCGCGCGCGGCCTGTCGCCGGATCAACTGATCCAGATCACCGAAACCCGAGGCATCCTCCAGGCGCAGGATGCCCTGGACTGCGGTCTGGTCGACGAGGCGCTCTTTTTTGACGAGGTTCTCGATGAGCTCAAGTCCCTCGCAGGTTCCGCCGAGAGCGATCCCACCTTCCCCCAGGTCAGCCTCGACGACTACAATGAGGCCCGGGAGGCGCAACGCGGCAGTCCGGCGCACGGCGAGCCCAAGATCGCCGTAATCTATGTGGAGGGTGATCTCGTGGACGGCCGCAGTACGGTGCAGGCTGGAGGAGACACGGTGGCACAGTTCCTCAGGCAGGCCCGGCGTGACGGCGACGTAAAAGCGGTGGTGCTGCGCGTCAACAGCCCCGGTGGCAGCGCGTCGGCCGCCGAGGTCGTGCTGCGCGAGGTCAAGATCACCCGCAAGGCCAAGCCGGTCGTGGTCTCGATGGGCTCGCAATCGGCATCGGGCGGCTACTGGATCGCTTCTTGCGCCAACGAGATCCTGGCCGAGCCGAACACCATCACCGGCTCGATCGGCGTCTTCGGCCTCTTCCCCAATGCCCGCGGATTGATGCAGAAGGTGGGGATCGATGTCGACGTGGTCAAGACGTCGCCTTTAGCGGACGTCACGAGTTACTACCGTCCCAAGACGGATGTAGAGCTGCAGCTCTTCCAACGCCTGCTCGACCGGGTGTACGAGGATTTTCTCGATCGTGTCGCCGAAGGCCGCAACATGGAGCGCGAGACGGTGGACGTCATCGCTCAGGGCCAGGTGTGGTCGGGCCGGGATGCTCACAAGCTGGGACTCGTGGACAGCCTCGGCGGACTGCGCGAGGCGCTCGAGCGAGCGGCCGCGCTGAGTAACATCGGTGACGATTACGCCCTCGAGCTCTACCAGCAGGAGCGTAGCTTTCTGGAAGATCTCTTCACGCTGGTGCCCGGAGAGGACGATCGCCTGACCCATCTGGGCCCTGACCACACACAGGTCTCGCCGCTGATGAGCGAGCTGCGACGCTGGCTGGAAAACGCGCGGGGAAACTCATTGTTCAGCTCCAGGTCGGGCATCTACGCCCGTCTCCCGTACGACCTCACGATCAGGTGATTCCTCGATCCGATGAGGCCGATTCGAGGACGTTGCTGATGACAGAGATCCAGAACACACGCTTGATCGCCGACTATGATCCGCACTACGAGGAATTCCGCAAGCTCATGCCCTACCGCGTGCGGGAGGTGCTCTTCGTCTCCAGTCTCTACGACTCTTATATCCTCGAAGAGGACGGCCAGATCGGCGAGGGTGTCGATGTGGAGTACTACGAGCTCAATCTGAGCTACTCGCCGCGCTTCACGCGGGTGTCGACCGGCAAGGACGCCCTCGACGCCATCGAGAAGGGCAACTTCGACATGGTGATCTCCAAGGTCCGCGTCGGTGAGATGGACGTGATCGAATTCGGCCGTGCCGTCAAGGTCATGTTCCCGGACATGCCCGTGGTGCTGCTCGCCGATACGCCGGCCGAAGCGGTGCGCGTGAAGGAGAAGCAGGCCAAGGACACCAGGAGCCCGGCGGGCATCGACCAGGCCTTTGTCTGGCGCGGTGACCTGTCGATTTTCCTGGCGATCTTCAAGTATATCGAAGATCTGCGCAACACCGACCACGACACGCGTCTGGCGCGGGTCAGGGTGCTGATCCTGATCGAGAACTCGGTGCGCTTCTATTCCTCCTACCTGCCGCTGCTCTACACACAGCTCATGAAGCAGACCCAGGCGTTGATGGCCGACGGCGTGAACACCATGCAGCGCCTGCGCCGTATGAAAGCGCGGACCAAGGTGCTGCTCGCCGAGACCTTCGAACAAGGCTGGGCGCTCTTCGAAAAATACCGCCGATATGTTCTTGGAATCATCAGCGATGCCCGCTTTCCCCGCGGCGGCCGGTCCGATCCGCTCGCCGGGCTCGAGTTCACCAGCCAGGTCAAGGAGGAGGATCCCGACATGCCGATTCTCATCCAGTCCTCCGACATCGGCCTCATTCCGCGAGCCACGGCCCTGGGAGCGGCGTTCATGAACAAACGCTCTCCCCAACTCCTGGAGGAGCTCGTTCTCTTCCTCCAGAAAGATCTCGGTTTCGGTGATTTCGTTTTCCGCCTGCCCGACAGCACAACGGTGGGCCGCGTCCCCGACCTGGCCGCCATGCCGGCGATGCTTGCCAAGATCCCCGCAGAATCGATCCGCTATCACGCGCTGCGCAACCACTTCTCCAATTGGTGCATGGCGCGCAGCGAATTCGCGCTGGCGTCGCTCCTGAGGCCGCGCAAGGTCTCGGAATTCAAGGATATCGAGGAGATGCGCCAGCATCTGATCGCAGGGTTCAGTCAACTGCGCGACGACGCCCAGAAGGGTCTCGTCGTCGATTTTTCGCGCACCGAATTCGATGAATCGAGCACCTTCGCCAGGATCGGATCGGGATCCCTGGGCGGCAAGGGCCGCGGGCTCGGATTCATCCACTCGCACCTGAGCCAGTCGGACATGCAGAAACATTTCGAGAGGGAACGCATCTTCGTTCCACCCTCGGCGGTCATCGGCACCGACGTGTTCGATGATTTCATCCGCGAAAACCAGCTTGCCGGCGTCGCCCTGTCCGACGCCTCCGACCGCGAGATCGCCAAGGCTTTCCTCGACGGGGTGATCCCGCGGGCGATCGGCGAAGATCTGCGCGTATTCATCGACCGCACCCGCTACCCGATCGCGGTCAGGTCATCGAGCCTGCTCGAGGACTCCTACCAGCACGCCTTCGCCGGCATCTACAAAACCTTTATGCTGGCCAACAATCACCCTGACGATCGGATGCGCCTGGATGAGCTCTGCCGTGCGATCAAGCTGGTGTACGCCTCCACGTTTTTTCGCAATGCCAAGGCCTACCTGCACAACACCCCCAATCGCATGGAAGAAGAGAAGATGGCGGTCGTGCTGCAAAAGCTGGTCGGCCAGCATCACGATGGCTATTTTTATCCCGATTTCGCCGGCGTGGCGCGCTCCTATAATTTCTATCCGCTGAAAGGCCCCAAGCCGGAGGAAGGCGTGGTTTCCGTGGCCCTGGGGCTCGGCAAGACCGTCGTCGAGGGCAACCGGGCGGTGCGCTTCTCACCGGCCCAGCCCACCAAGCTGCTCCAGTTCTCCTCGAACGAGGACTTTCTCAAAAACGCCCAGCGGCAATTCTATGCCCTCCACACCGACCGCTTGGAGCCCGCGCCGCTGCTCGACAGCGAGGGCTGGGTCTCCCAGCTCGATCTGGACGCCGCCGAGCAACACGGAACCCTGAACTGGTTGGGCTCGGTCTATTCGATCGACAACGACGCGGTCTACAGCGGTATCTCGCGCCAGGGTGTGCGTCTGGTCACCTTTGCGCCGATCCTGACAGGAAATCTCTACCCCTTGCCCAACATCCTGAACCAGTTGCTCGAGCTGGGCAGCCACTCCCTGGGATGTCCGGTGGAGATCGAATTCGCCGTCAATCTCAAGCCCGAGTCGGGCGGGCCGCCGGAGTTCGCCTTCCTCCAGATCCGACCGATGGCCATCGACACCGAGGCCGAGGATCTGGACCTCTTCCTGAAAGACGTCGATCCCGGCGAGATCTTCGTCTCCAGCCACCAGGCCATCGGGCAGGGACGTATCGAGACCGTGCGGGATGTGATCTATGTCAAGCCGACCAGCTTCGACCGCAGCCGGACCACCGATATCGCCGGCGAGGTGGAGCTGCTCAATCACAAGCTGAGCCAAAAGGAACGGCCCTACCTGTTGATCGGACCGGGACGCTGGGGCACCGCCGACCGCTGGCTCGGTATCCCGGTGGAGTGGTATCAGATCTCGGGGATTCGCGCGGTCATCGAGACCGATATGGAAGAGATGTCTGTCGAGCCGTCGGAAGGCACGCATTTCTTCCAGAACCTGACCACTCTGAGCATCCTCTACTTCAACGTGCACAACTTTGAAAACGGCGGGTCGATCGATTTTTCCTGGCTGGACAACCTCCCGGTCACGGAAGAGACTCACTTTCTGCGCCACGTTCAGCTCGAAATTCCGCTCGATATCCGCGTCGATGGCAAAGCGGGTCGGGGTATCGTGCTGAAACAGATCCACGAGCAGTGACCTGCCGCTGCTGACCGGTGCGGCAAGAGCCACGAACGATCGGTCCCGAGTCACGGCCAGGTCGGTGCTGCGGGCTGCTCACCACGCTGCCGCTGCTAACACGATACGGAACACTGCAGCCGCAACAGCCGCGAAGGGTGCTGCTGTTGCCAACGGGTGCGGCAAGAGCCACGAACGATCGGTTCCGAGTCACGGCCAGGTCGGTGCTGCGGGCTGCTCACCACGCTGCCGCTGCTAACACGATACGGAACACTGCAGCCGCAACAGCCGCGAAGGGTGCTGCTGTTGCCAACGGGTGCGGCAATGCAGTGTCCCAAGCTGAGAAATGGGCTGTCTGAGTTATCTTCCTGAACCCAGAGCCCTTCACTAGAAGTAGGACCGGAATTTCTTGAGTGTCTGCTGCTTTTTGAGCTTGTCCAGCGAACTGAGCTGAATCTGCCGGATGCGTTCCTTGGACACGTTCATCATCTGTCCCAGCTCGGCCAGGGTCTTGACCTTGGCGGTTCCCAGGCCGAATCGATGGCGGATGATGGTGCGCTCCTTCTTACTCAGCCGTCCCAGAGCCTGGCAAAGGCTCTTTTTCAGGTTGTCGAGTTCCTCTGGCGGCAAGACCCAATCCTGCTCCTCAGCCACCAGATTGAAATGATTCTTCTCCTCGTATCCCCGGGAACCGGCATCGAGCGACACGTAGCGGCGCTCTGTCTCGAGAAGGTGGCTCACGACGTCGCTCGGCATCTGGAGGGCGCGAGAGATCTCCGCCACCGTCAGGGTGCTCTCATCGAGGGACATTTTCTCCTGACGCTTGATGCGCCGCATCTTCTGCTGGATATAGTTGGGAACGCGCACGATGCCCCGGTAGGACCCGATCGCACGCTCCACGGCCTGCCTGATCCAGAAGGCGGCATAAGTCTGGAAGCGAACCTTCTTGCGCCAGTCGAAGAGCTCGACGGCGCGGAGCAGTGCCGCATTGCCCTCCTGAATCAGATCCATACGCGGCACGCCGTAAGTCTTGTAGGGTCCCGTCAGGGTTACCACGATATGAAGGTTCTTCTCCACAAATACAGCGCGGCACTTGTTGTAGGCCTGGCAGGTCGTCATCACCGTACCGGTTCGTTTCAAGGGGCAGGTGCTCAGTGATTCGCAGACCAGCCTGATCGGAGCCGAGAAGAAGCGTAAGGAGCAGTTGATGCGGTGCAGACAGTTGTCCCGCTGGTCCTCGAGTATGTCCCGGGCGATCATCGTACGATCGATCCAGTTGCGAAAAAACTCCATCCTCTTTGCGAAGAGGGTTTCCTCATCGCGCGTCATAGGTGGCATCGACCGTAGCCGGTCGACATAGTCGACATAGTGATCCGCTCTGACGGATTTGGCAGGCGAACCGCGATGTCCACGCCGGGACCACTTGCGCTCGGCGCTTTCGAGAAAGGCTATCGGTGAACGGATCGGATCCTCCAAGGAGGAAAGGATCGCCTCAACGCTGCGATCGTAGGCGCTATCATCGGCCAGAATGGTGTCCAGAAGGGAAAGCTCAATTCCCCCTTCCAACGACGCCTGTTTCAGGATCAATGAGAGCTTCGCCTGTTCCATAGCGAGCTGCCTCGCTGGTTCTCAGAAAAGGATCAGGGATTCGTAACAATTACCGCAATGAGGCACGCGAATCGCATCGCAGTCCACGGGGAACCTGTGTGGCCGTGGAAGACGTAGAAGTCGAAATCCAGGTGTTTTTCAAGCCCTACAAAGCTGCGCTTCACGTTCCTGCAGGTGCGCCCGCCATAAGAGCCGTTCAGACCGAAGGATTGCCGGAGCCGAGTGGTCTCGAGCTATCCGGCGGGCAACGAGTACCGTTCGCCATGAACGGGATTGACCGGAAGCTCGACTCCATAGGATCTCTTGGCAAAGCTCTTCATCGCCAGCCAGGTCATCACGCAACGCGAGCTGATCCGCGCGTCACACGAACTCGTCTCCACATCGCAAAAGGGGCACGACGTACGATAGAAACCGATGACGGTGAAGGCGGGAAGGTCGCCCTCCGTGGTGACATCACCATTGAACGCCCGCTCGCAGTTGGGACACCAAAACCATGCTTTCAAACCAGTTACCTCGTGTGCGTCAAGTCTGAAAATCCCACGTCACAGTCGTTCCCGAAATCACCCTTAATGCTTACAGACAAAATAATTCCCTGACATCACGACTTCAATCGGAGGAATACCTGTTTTTACTGTCGTCGAAACACCTGATGCAAATGTAGGTGAAATGCCTTACCAGGCCCATGCAATCGCATCGAATTCAATTGATACATTCCACCACCGGCGTGCGCGACGAGACGTCCGAGCGTCTTGCTGTGTTATTGAGTTCGAGCGGATGCGGCCGGTTCACCGCACGCCAGGTGCCGTCAATAGCGGGTGCGCAACCACTGGATTGCGTATTGGCGTAGTGCGGTGGCATCTTTGAGCCGCAGCTTGTCCTTGATCCGGGCTCGGTGTGTCTCGATCGTTTTGACGCTGAGGTTGAGGTTGCGGGCGATCTGTCCTGTTCCTAATCCCTCTCCAATCATCTCCATGACGCGCAGCTCGCGATCGCTCAGGGCAGCGACGGAGCAGTCGCGCTGCGTCGATTTGTCGCTCACCAAGCGGTTCATGAGCTGAGATGCCATCTTCTCGCTCACAAATACCTTGCCCTCGAGCACCTTTTCGACCGCCAGGACCACATCCTCGAGAGGACCTCCCTTCATCACGTAACCTCCTGCCCCGGCACGCAGCGCCCGTTCGGCATAAAAAGCTTCGTCGTGCATGGAGAGGACGAGGATGCGGAGCTGAGGGAAACGCGACCTCAAATCCTTGATCAGATCGATGCCGTTTGTGTATCCCAGAGAAAGATCGAGGATCACCAGATCCGGTTCCAGGGATTCGGCGGCGCTCATCGCGGACATCGCGTCATCGGCTTCTCCGCAGACCTCCAAACCTCTCTGGGTGCGGAGCAGAAGGATCAGCCCTTGCCGGATCAATGGATGGTCGTCGACAATCAGAATGCGGGCCGGCTCCCCTGGTTTGCGTTGTGGCTCTTTGCGGACCATGGTACACCTCATTTCGCCCGTCGTAATCTCCTGAGATCAATCCAACGGCTCGAGCCTGCCTCAGCGGTCATCGATTTCGATGATCAATGTCACGTGCGTACCGGCACCTCTGGAGCTGACGATCTCGATGCGTCCCCCCAGAGCTTCGAGGCGTTCCCTCAAGCCGAGCAACCCGACTCCGGCGGCCGGTTGACCCCGGTCTTCGATGATGTCGGTATCGAAACCGGCACCCTCGTCGATCACCTCCACGATGATTCTGTCGTGCCCGAGCGAGGAAGCCTTCACGAAAGCACGATCGACACCACCATGCTTCACCACGTTGAAGAGTAGCTCGCGGACGCCAAAAAAGAGGACCTCGCGAAGCTCCTGTCCCATCCGATCGCCGCCGATCGAATCTACCGCGGGATCGACCGCCACGGTCACTTCCAGTCCATGCTTCTCCTCGGTCCAGGAGGCCAGCCAATCCAAAATGTGTCGCATTCCACCTTCGTGGAGAACGGGTGGGCTGAGCTCGACATTGAGAGAGCGCGTAGTGGTGAGCGATTGATCGATCGTGTCCTGGATCCGCCCAACGATCGAGCGCATCTCTCTGTCCTGAACGAACTGCCGTTCGAGCTGACCGAGTTGGAACTTGGCGCCCACCAACAACTGCTGCAGGTGGTCGTGAAGCACCCGGCCCAATCTCCTGCGCTCGCGCTGCTCGGTCCTGGTCAACTCGGTCGCCAAGCGCCTTAGTTGAGCCGCGCGTTGTTCGATCACCGCCGTACGTTCGGCAACCCTCCTCTCGAGCGTTTCGTTGACCGCAGCCAGCTCTTGCTCCATCTTTTTACGATCTGTGATGTCGCGAAAAATCTCCAACTTGTGGATACTGCCGTCGGGATTTTTCAACGGAGTGCCGATCAGATCATAAGTCCTTTCCGTTGTAGGTGAGTGCCACTCCCAGCGTACAGTCTTGTTTTGAAAGACTCCGATGCTCTTGCACCACGGGCAGACATCACGGCGTCCCTGGAAATAGTCATAGCACTTGCGTCCTTCGTAGGGACCAAAATCTTTGGCCAGGACCGGGTTCACATATCGAATGTTATACTCCTCGTCGACGATATACACCCCATCCTGCATGGCTTCGAGCACATTGAGCAGGTTGTCCTTCTCTCGCCGCAGCGTTGCCTCGGCTCGTGTTTGTTCGGTGATGTCCCTGTGGGACTCCACCATCTGAACCACCTCCCCTTGGTGATCGAAGATGGGAGCCGCGCTGATTTCGATCACGCGGGTGTGCCCGGATGCATCCTCGTAATGATGGGTTAAAGTGACGGGCGAACAGGTTTCGATCACCCTATGGAGCGGGCATGATTCTTTGTCAGGATTACAGGAAAAATGAGTTCGACAGATCAAGTCACTGCACGTCAGCCCATCGCCTACGTAACCCCCGCTATCTCCAATAGACCTGCGAGCCGCATTGTTCGCCAGCAGAACTTGACAGTCGAGATCGATGACAAAGGTTGCCACAGGAACCGCATCGACTACGGTCTGCAAGTAATCCCGCGATTCCCGCAGTGCGCGCTCGACCTCTTTCAGCTCGGATATGTCGGTCACGGCGCTTTGTTGGCGACAGCGAGAGGATGGACCCTCGAAAACGATGAGGCTCTCGAGGTGAGCGAAAAAATGGGTGCCGTCCTGCCTGATCATCGTGATCTCGACGGTTTGCGGCTTACTGGTCTCCAAGAGGCTCCTGCGGTGACGAAAGTAAGCGTCTCTAGAATCGGGAGCCACGAACTGAGAGAAGGGCTTGTCGATGAGAAAACCTCTCTCCAGCCCAAGCAGGTTGGATGCCCTCAGGTTGGTCTCTAATATCAGGCCCTTTTCACTAATCGAGAAATAGCCGAAAGGCGCGAAATCAAAAAAATCATAGTACTTGTCACGTGTGATCTCCAGCTCGATCTGGACACGACGCAGCTCCTCGTTCTGGAGATCCAGCTCGATCTGGTGGGTATGCAGCTCTTGAAGCAGTTTCTCGATTTCGACGTCGCAGAGATCGTGTAATTCAGAAGCGCGTCCACGCAGAAGGTTCTCTGCCTTCTCTCGCAACGCGGAGGAATCATGCTTCCGGCCTTGCTCGTCGTCCTTCATCGGACCTGGCCTCGATCTGCGCATCAACGTCCGTCGCTCCGGACATCCAGCTCGCGATCGCCGTGCTCATGCTCCAAAGTCGGAATTCGAAAGGGTGGGTCCCCGTCGAACTCCAGTGATTCGGTTGAAAGCACCTACCCCCCCCCTCAACGATCGCGAAGGTATGGTGTTCGTCAATACTCCTATCTTCTCGACTCGGCGAGCCCTGGAGTGTGTGCTGATCGAAGGGCAACACGTTGCTTCGATGCCCCTATGTTGAGCGTCCCTGGTGCGAAATATCACTCCGGATGGATAGCATAACGCACTTCACCTCGGCATTCAAGGGGCGCAACCGGGAGAGATCCGTCGTGGGGCACGATGTGAATCGACTCCAACTCGAATGGATCGATCCGCATGAGATGATATGTCACCGAGAGCCGTGGATTAACAAACCGTTAACAAAGTGCTTCGATAGCAACAGCTCGGTTATTTTCCGAGGTCGAAGCACGATTTTGCTAACCGTTCAGCTCCGGTCTCCAAGCGATGTCGTTAGGTAGATGCATCGAAGAATCCGGCTTTTTCGACGGGCTCAGGATATGTGCCGGCGATCTTCAAAAGGTGTGACGATTCCGGCAACGGATCGTCTCATGAATTCTGGAAGCACAAAAGCGGACCTGTGGATGCCGGCGTTGTAGTATTGGAGCGGTTCTCTCAGATCCGCCAGCCGAAGGTCATTGAAATCTTTCAAAGGACAGATTCCGCGTGATGCGAAAGAAAACGACCACAGCCCTCCGGGATAGGTCAGATTGGAAAAATTGTATACATTAACCCGATCAAAAACGTTTTTGAGGATCTGGAGGAACGCCACCTGGGTGGGGCTCTCGTAGAACGGTGACTCCGCCTGTGAGACAACGATCCCCTGATCGGTGAGAACCCGCCTGACGTTCCCATAAAAAGTTTCCCCGAAGAGCGGCGCCGCCGGCCCGATGGGATCGGTGGAATCGACGAGCACGATGTCGAAGTGTTCTTTCGTGGTGGCGACGAACTCGACACCGTCGGTGACGAGCACGCGCACCCTCGAGTCGTCGAGAGCGGCAGCGGTTTGCGGAATGTACCGTTTGCAGGCATCGATCACCATTTCGTCGATCTCGACCAGCCAGCACTCCTTTACCGAGGGGTGCTTGAGAACCTCACGAACGGTACCTCCATCCCCGCCTCCGATTACGAGCACCCGCGTCGGCCGCGGATGAACACAGAGCGGCACATGAGCAATCATCTCGTGATAGACGAACTCGTCGCGCTCCGAGATCATGACGAGGCCGTCGTTGAGCAACATCCTGCCGTGCCCGGCGGTTTCCACGACATCGATCCTCTGATAGGCGCTCTGGCCCGAAAAAAGGGTCTTGACGATCCGGTAGCGCAGGGCCGTCATGTTCTGATGCCGTTCTTCGACCCAGAGATCCAGTTCCTTCGGATTGGCCGCTTTGTAGACATGCGAGACATCGGTCATAACTCGAGCTCCTCGGCGCTCTGTACGCCGCGAGGTGGTCTGAAATAGTGGTAAAAACGCGCCTCGTACCCGCACTCGAGCCGCTGAAAGACCTCCTTTCTCAACTGATACTCGCAACGGATCGTCCCCGTCCCGCCGTGAGGCTGAAAAAAGAGTATATCGCACGAACTGGGTTTGAAGATGTCGAGCACGGTGCGCACAGTCGCGTCCAGATCGCTGCGCACGCAGTGATTGGTCTCGAAGCTCACGTACGATCCCAGATCCTGCGGCGTCACATGAACCGTGTAATACTCTGCGCCGTGAATGGCGTTGAGGGAATAACCCGCCGGTTCGAAGAGATGATCATCTACGGTGAATCCAGGAAATATCTCCCGAATGAGGGTTTTCTCCTCGATCGCCTCGAGGCTGCGTCCGGATCCGCTGCAAAAGATCTCCTTGGCCCGCTCGTCGATGCCGTGCATCAGGATCTCCAGCGTCATGTCGCGGGGTATGGGGTCGTGATTGTTCTGCAGATGAAAGACGTAGATATGGTGGTCGTCCTCGTCGCCGAAACGGAACGCCCGACCTGGCATGTACCCTCTGAGCACGTGCAGGTCATCGTAGAAGTTCGACGGCTGGTACTCGGGAAAGTGCGCGTTCTTGCGCTCATAGAACAGAAAGAGGAGCTCTTGTACCGGAATGAAGCTGAGCATCTCCTCGACGGCGTTCACGAGCGTCGTGCGGCCGCAGGTGATCATGACGATGCGATCGTCGTAGACGAAGAGGCTCGATTCGGACAAGAGGTAGGCGTCGCAAACGGCGTTGGAGATCACGGAGATCACAAAGGCCTGTGCCTTCGCCACGACACGCCGCCATCGCTCCTCTCCCATCGCGCGTAGCGAGGGAAAGGCGGGCTTGACGTGGAGCTCGACCTTCTTCTCAGGTCCTTCGAAAAACTGAAACGATCCGTTCTTGCTCATTCCATCCGGCTGTCCGGTTAACAGCATCGAGTCTCCGCGGAGATCGAAAAACGCTCAATGTAGCCGGAAGATGGCCGAAATTCAAGGCACGGGAGCGGAGGCCGGCACCGCCGCTGTCGGCGTGCCGGCCCCCACAACGGCAGCTCGTTACTCGATGGTAACCTCGACTCGGTCGAAGACCGTGCCCTGCGGCAGGCCGTCCGGGGCATCGAGGCTGAAGAAGAAGTCGTAGTCACCGGCGGGCAGCGCGCCCGTGTCGAGCACCGTATAGGCCCAGACCGGAACGATCAGGCCGGCGAAAGTACGCTCCACACCTGGCACCCACTGGCCGTTGGCTTTATAGGAATACCAGCCGAACGGCGTGGCGGCGGCGACCCACCAGTCGGCGGTCACACCGAGGAGTCCGGTGGGATCGAGGTTCAGCTCGATCGCGAGCCGCTCCCCCGGCGCGAGCACGACTGGGTCGTCCGAGCCGTTGGCTTCGAGATCGCAGAGCTCGAGCTCCACCGGCGGCAGGAGCGGGGTCAGATCGAACTCGATGTTGAACCACACCAGATTCTCGGCCACCGGCGGATTGGCCTCCGTCTCGTACCAGGTGGAGGTCACACACTCGGGATGGTCGGTCCAGTAGGCCAGCTCGTGCATGTCGAACACCACGGGGGTCTCCACAGGCAGGGGAAAACGCGCCACAAAGTCTCGCTGGGTTCCTAAGCTGCGCAGATCCAAAGTGAAATCGGAGTATTCGATGTTATAGCTCGTTCCAACCGGCGGACTGGAGTGGATCGGCGCCTCGCCGGTGAGCTCAAACACCTTCAGATCGGCCACGGCCTGATCGAAGCCGCTTTGAGTGCCCTCGTAACGCTCACTCCACGGGTGGGTCTCGCGCCACAGGCTGCGCGTCGCGGTCCACCAGTCCGAGTGGATCCATCCGCCGGCGTCGACGGGAAATCCGAATATCCGCGAGTCTGGCGTGCACGCGTAGCCGCCCCACTCATCCCCGGACGTTTTGTAGTCCGACCTACCACCGGAGGTGGACATCGTCGCCCAGTAGCCATCCCCCGTTGGCGGCTGCACCCAGAACTGTGCACCGTAGGGCATGATCGGCCGCGCCGGTATCGAGAGGGCACGCAAAAGCGCCGTGGCCAACCGGCTGTGCTCGATGCAAATGCCGCGCTTCTCGGTTAGGGTTTCGGAGGGCTTGTAGAGCCACTCGGCGAAGCTGTTCCCGTAGCTCCAGCCGGCGCCGGAGATCGTCTGCCAGGCTCCGCTCGTCACGTCGGTGTAGCTCGGCGAGCTGTAGACACCGTCCCACTCGACATGGCTCACGATCCAGAGGTACGCCGCGTGAGAAACGGCCAGTGTATTGTCCCGCAGCGCGGGATCGACGCTACTGAGGATCTCCGCCGCGGTCTGCATCACCAAGGGGTGGTCGCAGTCGATGTAGTCGTGAGAAGCGAGGTAGGGTAAGACCTCCGGCGGGTAGAGGCCGGGGTCGATGATCGCCCAGGAAACGACCTGCCGCGGCGAAACGTCACCACGCCACACGATCCGGCCGCACTTGACGCGCAGCTCGCCGACGGCTAGCTCAGGGCCCGGCCGCAGGACGAAATCGACGTCGGTCACAGCGCCCGGCTGCACTCCTACGTTGCCCTCAGCCTGGCTGCGGTAGCTGGGATGGGAGGCGATGAGCACGTAACGCGGCGACGCCACGGGAAGGCCGGAGACCAGATAGCGCCCTTCGACATCGGTGAAGGCCTCGAGATCGGTCCCCCAGACCTCCACACGCGCCCCCGCCACGGGTGCGGCTCCGTTGCAAACGGTGCCGGAGACACAACCGGTGGGTGTGGGACCGAAGAAGATGTCGTCGAACCAGACCGTACCGAGACCGGTGAGGCGCAGGTTGACCTCGACGGCGACCGCCCCAACGGGAGCGCGGAAGCACTTCTCGTGAGGCAGGTCATCGATCCACTCGATCGTTCCATGGTGGCGCAAGACGTCTTCCATGGCCAGAATCTGGTTGCCGCTGTCCCTGAAGACCAGTTCGAGCACGCAGAATCCGGGGTCCTTTACATCGCTGACGTTGAGATACCCGGCGTAGGTGTAGACCATATTCTCCACGACCGGTACCACTTGGCGCCACATGGCGTTGATGCCGGTCTGGGTGCCCTCGATCGCCACGCTGCGGCTGCCGCCGTAGGCCGTTGAAGCGTCCCAGGAATAGGTCACACCAGGCGGCGAGGGTGGAGAGGCCATCCATCCGTTCGGCCCGCCGGAACCCGACTCGAAGCCTGGATTGTCGAGTATGTTCCCCCGGGCGCCGAGGGAGCCGCAGAGTACGAGAAAAACTCCAAGGCAGAGGGGAACCAGAAGACCCAGCCGTGCGCTCAGGCGCATCGCCGTATGGAAACGATCTGTCGAAATGAACATAAAAAACCTCCTGTCGTGCGTTGCGTAATGGAAACCGTGCACAGTCTCGAGATCGTGCGTTGCGATGAACCGGTTGAACGTGCGCAAGCTTAGAAACAGCGAGCGCTGCAGGAGGTTGCATAAAAAAACGCGACCCTCGAGATCAAAGGGCCGCGTTGGAGTTTTTTGGAGCGGGTGATGGGAATTGAACCCACGACAACAACGTTGGCAACGTTGTGCTCTACCACTGAGCTACACCCGCGTTGCAGGTAGGGCAAAATATCAGATCGGACACGGTTGTCAACGTTTTTTAGCTGGAAAGGCCAGGATTCTTCGAAAACCCCGGTTTTTTCGGGATCGATCCCTCGTGTGCGCCAGCCTTCAAGGCGCCAGATCGGGTCTCATCGGCGCCCTTCTCTGTCGCCCGATCGACATGCCGGCCGCGTAGGGTGATCCGATTCGAACCTATTCGCAGTTTTATCCAACAGAAACGGCAGGAATAGAGTATGTGTCAACGTTCGGGCCGCTGTTGGCTATGATTAGCTTGTTAGCGATCTCTCACAAACTGGCTCGCTCATCCGGACGATTCATGAACGCCTGCTGGAAGAGCTCATTCTTCTCGACCGGCAACCTCGTGGCGCTCCTCCTACCTGCGAGCGCCCCACTTCGAGCCGGCAGTGGACCGGAGCAGCTTCTCTTTTGAATCTCGTTTCGAAATCGGAGACAATCCAGGAATCATTGCCATCGTAGCAGAGTCAGAAAAAAAACCGATCATGTCCACTCCTGCTCACGACGAGCAGGATCGTTTTTGCACTAAAGGAGACAATCTCATGAAAGCACGACCCCTCTCTGCTGTCCAGCTCGGCCTTCTCTTGACGGTCGTATTCTCCTTCACCGCCCTCGCGCCCCTAGGCGCGGCGCAAGAGGAGGACCACGGGTTCTTGGGCGTCTACTTCGCCGACGTCGAGGAAAGCGCCGCTCCCGTCGTCGAGGAGTGCGTGAAGGGTGCTCCGGCAGCCAAAGCCGGATGGCAGCCTGGAGACAAAATCACCGGCCTCAACGGCAAACCGATCGCATCGCAGGGTGATTTGATCAAGATCCTCAAAAACACCCGACCTGGCGACGTGGTGAAGCTCACCGTGCTGAGAGGGACGGAGAAGCTCAAATTCAAGATCATCCTGGCCTCGAAGAACGAATACCTCGCCAAGCTGGAGATCCCGGAAGTCAGCATCGTCGAGGAAGAGGCGCACGGCGAGCACGCCCACGAGCAGCGTGTTCTCGAGGTCACGCCCCACGTGATCATCGAAAGCGGCAAGGAGCGTGTGATCTGCGAAGAGATCGAGCTGACACCCTCCGAGGCCAAAGGCGGCACCTTCAAGATCACCTGCAAGGTGGAAAAGGGCGACGAGGATTTCTGCGACAAGACCTGCGAGATCGTCTGCGAAAAGGTCTGCACGCAAACCTGCGAGGAAACCTGTGACGCTCCCTGCCCCAAGAGCGGCGGCAAGAAGGCCAAAGCCGGCAAGAAAGCCGGTATCGGTGTGCATCTGGCTCAAGGTCGTTTCACGGTCATCATCACCGAGGTGGTCCCCGACGGCCCGGCCGACCTGGCCGGTATCCACCACGGTGACCAGATCGTCTGCGTCAACGGCCGCGAGGTCGAGAGCCCGGAAAAACTCGCGAAGTTGATCTCCTCCATGCGTCCCGGCAAACCGGCGGTGCTCAAGATCTTGCGCGAAGGTCGCATCATCAAGCGCAAGGTCAAGACCGTTCCCCTCGACAAGCTCTTCGAGGGCCTCGAAAACGTCCAAGTCCGTCAAAAACTGCTTCACGAGCTCCCCAATCGCAATCAGCTCCAGGATGTGATCATCCAACGGATCCATCGGTTCGACGAACACGACGCAGATGACGACTGCTGCGGCGAATGCGGCGGCGCCAGCGATGAGGACTGCTGCGGCGAATGTGAAGCTGAGATCGACGTCGAGTTCCATGCCGGCGACCATCGGATGGTGAAGAGCTGGGTCGAGGAGCTCGACGTGCTCGGCGGCGAGGGACAGATGAAGGTGATGATCCTCGGTGAGGACTGCTGCGGCGAGTGCGATGACGTCTGCGAAGACGACGGCTGCAGCTCATGCGGCATGGAATGCGGTGTCATCGACCTGCCCTTCGGTTGCGACGGGGAGGAGTGCGACGTCTGGGTCGAGGAGCTCGACGTGCCCGGCGGCAGGGGACAGATAAAGATCATGATCCTCGGCGACGACGAGTGGGACGGTCACGAGGACATCGCCAAGAAGCTCGAAAGTCTGCTCCACGGCCATGCTTCGAGCGGCCACCTCAGCCAGGATGTGTTGCAGAAACTGCACATGAAGCTCTTGAAAAAGGGCCATCAGAAGCCTGCCAAGAAAAAGTTCCGTACAAGCAAGAAAAACAAGCTGCACGAGATGCACAACAAAGTCTTCATGAAGAAGCGGGGCCGGTGCGGTTGCCACGATCGCAGCGGCTCGGGACGGTGCGCGCCGAACCACTGCAAGGCTGGCCGCAAGCCCGCACGGTGCGGCTCTGCATGCTCCGGTTTCTGCCATCCCCGCGGCCATCAGCGCCAAGGACGGATGATGTGGAAGCGCGGCGCCTGGCACCCGGCTCCCTGCCCCGGTGCCTGCCATCCCCAGGGACCTCGAGGACGGATGATGCGCCAGCGCGGCCCCGGCCGCCCGGCTCAGCGCTTCGAATGGCGCGAAGAGGTTCCCTGCGACGGCAACCGCGGAAAGCCCTAGTTCGGTTTGAATGATATTCCGCTGCTAAGGGACGGTCCCTCGAGGAGTCCCTCGAGGGGCTGTCCCATTCCTCGTATCTGTCAGCACTCGGATTAGAGAAATACGAGCGGCCTAGTGCGCTGCTCACCACGCTGCCGCTGCTGACCTGTGCGGCAAGCGCCACGAACGATCGGTTCCGAGTCACGGCCAAGTCGGCGCAGCGGCTGCTCTCTACGCTGCCGCTGCTTACACGAGACGGGACACTGCAGCGACGAGACTGCTGAGTGCGCTACCGCTGCAAATACGTGTCGCAAGGCAGTGCCCCAAGCTGAGGGAGGGGCTGTCTGAGCAGGTCTTTTCTTCCCTGAACCTCAAACCATGAACTCTCGTTCGGCAAACTGCCTCTGCACGTAAATTTTAGTCGCCTGGAAAAACTGGCGTACGCGCCAGGAAGGCGGCTGAATCCTTATCTGAATTCAGACCCGAATCTCCCCTCCATTCCCCTCCAGCAGTTCGGCCCTCCGGCGCAGCAGCGGCGTCACATGCAGGCCGAGGAACTCGTCGACCTGCTCGACAGAACACCCCACGTAGAGCGCCGGATCGCGCCACGTCTCGACCTGATCGATCACCGCCGCGAATGCGGAATCTTTTTTGAGCCGCTCCAGCAGGTCGCTCGAGCCGCCGGTCAACTTCTGCCGCGCCGAAGCCGCCAGGGCATGCCGCCTGATCGTCTCGTGAAGCTCCTGCCGGTTGCCGCCGGCCTGGACGGCGACCATCAGGATGTTCTCGGTGGCCATGGCATCGATCTCGTCCTGGAGATGGGCCTGGATGACCCCGGGATTCACCGTCATCCCAGCCGCCACGTTGCGGTACAGCACCAGGATCGCGTCCACCGCCAGGAAGGCCTCCGGCACGACGATGCGCTTGGCTGCCGAATCGTCCAATGTCCTCTCGAGCCACTGATTGGCCGCCGTCTGCAACCCATTGGCCGCCAGGTTCATGGCGAACCGGGCCAGCGAAGTGATCCGCTCGCAGCGCATGGGATTGCGCTTGTAGGCCATCGCCGAAGAGCCCACCTGCTCCTTCTCGAACGGCTCCTCCACCTCCTTCTCGTGGGCCAGCAGCCGGAGATCGACGGCGAATTTGTGAGCCGAGACCGCGATCCCGGCCAGCAGGTTGAGCAGCGTGGCATCGACCTTGCGCGGGTAGGTCTGCCCGGTCACGGGAAAGGCCGCGGGAAAGCCGCACTTGGCGGTCACCAGCTCATCCAGCTTCTTGACCTTCTCCCGATCCCCGCCGAAGAGCTCGAGAAACGAGGCCTGCGTTCCCGTCGTGCCTTTGACACCCCGGAATCTGAGCCCCTCGAGGAAGTGCTCGAGCTGTTCCAGATCGGCGACCAGGTCCTGGATCCAGAGGCAGGCCCGCTTGCCCACGGTGGTGAGCTGGGCGGGTTGAAAGTGGGTGTAGGCCAGCGTCGGTTGGCTCTTGTGAGACGCTGCGAAACCGCTGAGCGCCTCGATCGTCCGGCAGAGCCGCTGCCTGACGAGCGTGGTGGCAGCGCGCATGGCGATCAGGTCGGTGTTGTCCACCACGAAGCAGGAGGTCGCCCCCAGGTGGATCACTCCGCCGGCCTCGGGGCAGGCGCGGGCGAAGACCTTGATGTGCGCCATCACGTCGTGTCGCAGACGGCGCTCCTCCTCGTCGGCGGCCTCGAAATCGATCGGGTCCACCGCCGCACGCCGCATGGCCGCCACCTGCTCGGCGGTCACAGGCAGCCCCAGCTCGTGCTGCGCCTCGGCCAGATCGGTCCAGAGTTGCCTCCAGGTCCTGATCCTGCGCTCCTCTGAAAATACCTCGAGCATCCCCGGCGACGCGTAGCGACGCACCAGAGGAGAGGAAAAGAGGGATCGTTCAGTTCGTGAATCGTTCATGGACACTCGATTCCGGTCAGAGGGCGGCTCCGAGGTAGGCCACCAGCAGCGCGGCGCAGGCCAGGGCTGTGCCAAAGAGCACGAAAACCCGCGGTGAGGGCAACCGATCGATCAAAAATCCCACCAGCAGCGCTCCGCTGAGCCCGCCGATGAGATCGCTTCCCAGGTCGAAGGGATCGGGATTGCGGCCGGTGAAGGACTGATGGAACTCGTCGGAGACGCCGTAGAGCAGAACGATGCCGGCCGCCACCAGGATGTAGGCGATGACTCGGCGCTTCTTCCGCTCGATGGTGATCACCTTTTGCAGGTAGAGCACGACGATGAAGGAAAGCCCAGCGTAGAGCGGAACATGGCAGAAATTGAAAAAGATGCACTCCCAGATCGACATGATCCTGTCGGGATTGAACCGCTGCGCGGAGAGGAAGAAGATCAATCCCATGTAGGCGACGATCATCGTCAGGTGGAATACGTGCGCAAGGGAGACGTACCAGAGCAGCAGACGACGTATCACGGACACCTCTTCAGCATGACGACCGCCACACCGCCTTCTTTTTTACGTTTCAGTGTCACCTCATCCATGAGAGAGCGCATGAGAAAGACTCCCCGCCCGCGTTCGGAGTCGGTGGTGGGCACGTCGCGGCTGTCAAACGCGCGTGCCAGATCCAGGGAGCTGTCGTTGCCGAAGTCCTCGACGATCAACTTGATGCTCCGCTCCCCGAGGTAACAGGTGATCTCGATCCGGTTTTCCGCCACGGTCACGTGCTCGCGGGCGTTGTTGAGAGCTTCGCTCAAGGCGAGGGCGATGCCGTTGCGGCTTTCTTCATCGAATCCCCACTGGCCGGCCAGAAAGCTCACGGTCTTGCGCACCGATCGCAGTCCGAGCGATCCGAAGGGCGGAGCGAGCTTGAATTTCAACGCCAGCGTCTCACGATTCATGGGTCATGCTTTCTGGGACGCCGACGGCGGCTTCCTACCGCCACTACCGACAACCCGGCGTCCCGCCCGAGGGTGGGATGAGCTCACGACTCGGGATTCTTTTAATCGATGTCGAGATACATTGCAATATCCAGGGCTTTTACCGAATGGGTCAGCCCCCCTACCGAGATGCGATCCACGCCGGTCTCGGCCACGGCCAGGACGGTCTCGAGGGTCACCCCGCCGGAGGCTTCGAGGAGCGGCCGCCGGCGGCCGCACTCGGCGCCGACCTGTTGAACGGTCGTGTTCATCTCCTCGAGGGTCATGTTGTCCAGCAGGATCATCTCGGCATCGGCCTGCGCCGCCGCGAGTGCGCCCTTCAAGGTGGTCACCTCCACCTCGATCTGCATCCCCGCGGGCACCCCGGCGCGGGCCTTGGCGATCGCCTTCTCGACCGCCTCGGCCTCGTTCTTGCAGCCGAGCATCGCCAGATGATTGTCCTTGACGAGCACCAAATCGTGGAGCCCCATCCGATGGTTCTCGCCGCCCCCAGCCTTGACGGCTTCCTTCTCCAGGAGGCGTAGCCCCGGGGTTGTCTTGCGCGTGTCGAGGATGACCGCCCCGGTACCCTCCACGGCGGCGACGAAGCGACCGGTCTGCGTGGCGATGCCTGAGAGATGCTGCAGAAAGTTGAGCGCAGTGCGCTCCGCCTTGAGCAACGAGCCGGCGCGGCCGTGGATCTCGAGGATCGCCTGGCCCGGCTTCACAGTGTCTCCCGAATCGGCAATTTTGGTCACCACCACTTGAGGATCGGCGGCCTCGAACACCGCCGCCGCCACACCCACACCGGCCACAATGCCTGCTTGCTTGGCCACGATCCGCGCCACGCCCTTCAGCGCCGGTGGCACCAGGGCTTCCACCGTAACGTCGCCCGGTCCCAGGTCTTCTTTAAGGGCCTGCTTGATGATTTCCTCTGTCTTCACCTCGCTGCATCTCCTCGTCACTGCCGCCGGCTCGAGATCGATTCTTCTCCCCCAAGACGGCGAAGTTCATGATGTTGCTCGCGCGTACCGGCCCGATGCCCCGCACCTGAATCAGGTCCTCGAAGCTACGGAAAGGACCGTGCCGTTCCCTCCAGTCGATGAGAGCGCTCGCCAGAGCGGGCCCGATTCCGGGCAGCAGCGTCAGGCTGACGGCATCGGCCGAGTTCAGGTCGACACTATAGCCTGCGCTCCGCTGCGGCTCAATAGTCGGCGCGACCGATCGCGGGAAGTTACGCGAAAAGAGGGCTAACAAGAGAAGCAGCGGAATGAGCAGCGCTGCGCCTTCCAAAGACCGCCGCCGTTTATTAGAGTCTCTATTCATAGCAAGATCGTTCAACGTTTCCCCGGGACACCGCGTTGGAGCGGTGTCCCGGACCTCAGAAACCACTGTAAGGGTCCAGCCCATGATCGACATTTCCCAGGTTCGCAGCTTCTTTCCGGTGACCGAGGAATGGATCTACTTCGATCACGCCGCGGTTGGACCGCTGGCCACGCCGGTGGTCGAAGCGGTCCAGCACCACCTCGCAACGATCTGCCGCCACGGCTGCGCGCACCACGATGTCTGGGACAGGGTGATCGACGAGACGCGCAGCCGCGCTGCCACGCTCATCGGATGTCGGCCCGATGAGATCGCGCTCACCACCTCCACCTCGGAGGGTGCCAACATCGTGGCCAAGGGGCTCGAGTTCCAGCGCGGGGACAACATCGTGGTCCCTGACAAGGAGTTCCCCGCCAACCTGCTGCCCTGGAAAGACCTGGAGCAGGACGGCGTCGAGGTGCGCGAGGTGCCTCTGACTGCAGGGCGCATATCGGTGGAACGGCTCCTCCAGCAGGTGGATCACCGCACCGCGCTGGTCGCTGTATCGTCGGTGGCCTATCACAATGGTTACAGGATCGCGCTGGAGGATCTGGGCCGAGCCCTCGCGGAACATGAAATCCCGCTCTACGTCGATGCCATTCAGAGCCTCGGCGTCCTGTCCGTCGATGTCGAACGCTGCGCGGTCTCCTTCCTTTCGGCCGATTCGCACAAGTGGCTCATGGGGCTGGAGGGTGCGGCGCTCTTCTACTGCCGCGCAGAGATGCTTCCGCGCCTGCGCCCGCCCTTCGTGTCATGGCGCTCCGTGGAGGAGCCCTTCAACTTCCAGCGCCCGCGAATTGAGCTGGCCGCCACGGCGCGGCGCTTCGAATACGGCGCCTACAACCTGGCCGGCATCTGCGCCTTGAACGCCACGTTGAAGCTCATCCTGGAGGTGGGGATCGATGCGATCTCGCAACACGTCCTGCGGCTCACCGACCGTCTCGTTCGAGGCCTTCATGAACGGGGGATGGCAGTCCTCTCACCGCGCGCAGAGGCCGAACGTTCGGGCATCGTGACGTTCCGGTACACCGAGGGGCAGCACGATTACACCGAAGAAGTGGTCCGGCTGCGCGAGAAGGGGATCATCGTCTCGGCCCGCGGCGGAGGCATCCGCGTCTCGCCCCATCTCTACAACACCGAAGAGGAAATCGATACCCTGCTGGAGGCTCTGCCATGAGCTCATCACGGATCCTCCCGTTGAGATACGGAGCTTTGCTCTTCTTCTTCTGTCTCGCCATCCAGACCGTAGTGATCGCGGCGCTGGCCCCATTTCTGGACATCGAACGGTTCGGGACCGAGCTCTATCTCACGCTCTTCTCGGAGCTCACAGCGGCTGTGGCGGCGGTGCTGATCATCGGATCGATCGGGGCACGCCACGATCTGATCCGGGTGGGATTCTGCCTCAAGCGATCTCTCGCCGGCTGTCTGGAAGCATTTATTGGCTATCTCTTCTTCCTGCCGATCTTCATCTTCGTGGTCTGCCGTCTGAACACATACCTGGTGGGTGACGAACAGCAGCAGATCGTGGAGAGCATCATCGACAATCCCGAGCTGCTCCACTCGATCCCCTTTCTCCTGTCGGTCTGCGTGGCCGTGCCGATACTCGAGGAAATCCTCTTCCGCGGAATCCTGTATTCCGGGCTGCGGCACATGCTCAAGCCCTGGGCGGCGATCCTGATCTCGAGCGCCGTGTTCGGAGCCCTGCACGGCTGGACCGCGGCCTTCCCGATCCTGACTCTGGGGTACTATCTCGGAGCTGTCCGCGAGCGCAACTACTCCCTCCTACCGGTGATCCTGGTGCACGTTGGGCACAACTCACTGACCCTCTTCAGCATCCATCTGCTCTACTAGTCCAGGTCGAAGGAGTCGATCCCAAAGAACCGCAATCAACGGATCGAGCTGTTTTTCTGCGAAACCGAGGGCCTCGAATGTTCTATAAACTGTTAATTGCGGCCCGTCATCCTGACAGATCCGCAATGGCGGCATCTGATGCCGAAAGATGATAAAGGCGATGTCGCGTCGAGAATCGCATCTCGACAGCGGCGTGGAGTAGCTTGCGGTTCAGGCTATGATATAGATAATGAACAGACGCACCGCAAGGTCGCGACTTGAGCTTCGCCGGTCGGTCGGGGCCGCGACACGAGGGCTTTCGCCGAAAGCATTTCGTGCACCGCACGGGAGTTGGCACCACGATCGGGTGGAGGACGCAGCCTTCCAATTCCGACGGTCAAACGCACCGGCCGAGTGATGGAGACACGAAGGATAGGTATGCAACTCGTCGAAGAGAGAGACAAAGCCCACGATCAGCGCTCCCCCGACGATATCACCACACGACGATCCACCTCCAGCCTCATCCGAAAGGTCTTCACCCTCACCTACGTCGAAAGAGGACTGATCCGTCGTTTCCGACTCGGATCGACCCCCACCGAGATCGGTCGATCCCGGACCTGCGAGGTTCGGATCAACAGCGGTGAGGTCGCGCCGGTTCAGTGTCGGCTCGAACACACCGATGACGGTGCCCTGATCCTTTTTGCCGAGGACGATCGTTTCCCGGTCTACGTGAACGGCGAGCCTGCGCAGTTCAAGCGGCTCGAGGGCGGCGAGGCGATCCTTCTGGGTATGACCACCCTTCAGGTGAGCTCCAGCATCGGCTGGGGCCCGCTGCCCGGCGCGGTACGCCGCGACATCGCCTTCGAGCAGGACTTCAACGCTCAACTACGGAAATCGATCAAAAAGGCTCCCTGGTTTCTGGTATCCCTGGTGATCAACGCCATCTTGGTCGGAATCGCCGCCTTGCTGACGCAGGAGAAGGAGCCGCTCGCTATCGAAATGGCGGGGTTCTTCCAGAACGGTTTCGCCGATTCCGACAGCGCCTTCCCACTCGACGAGGGCAGCCTGGACTCGCTCGACGACCTGGTCTTCGACGAGCCCGAGGACCCCGAATACGAAGCCCCGATCATCTCGGAGAACACCGAACCGATGATCGGCGAGGAATGGGAAGATCTGCAGCTCGACCTCTGGGGGTCGAAGGGCCAGGGGGGCGAGGCGTTCGAAGCGGCCGGCAGCATGAGGCTGGGCGAGAGACTCCTCTCCGGCGGTTCCGACGGGTTGTTCCGCCGCGGCACGCCCTGGGGCAACCGCAGGGACGGCCTGCTCTCGAGCGGATTCGAGGTGGCGATCCTCTTCGACTCCACGGGGAGCATGATCCAACTGCTGCAAGAGGTGAAGACCAAGATCCGTGAGATGGTCAAAGCCCTGGACCGGACGGTGCCCGCCAACCGGGTGGCTCTCGTCACCTACAAGGGCGATCCGGCGTCGAGCCGCTACGTGGTGGCCCACACCCCGCTGGTGCACGACATCTTCGAGCTGCTCAACTTCATGAACAGCGTCAATATCTCCGGAGGCTCGTCGAAAGGTTACGCCGCCGTAGCGGAAGCGCTCGAGGCGACAGTACGCGAGCTGAGGTGGCGGAACGACACCGAGAAGGCGATCGTGATCATGGGCGATGCGGCGCCTTTCCCCAAAACCTACTCCAGAGCCGTCGGCCACATCCGTTCCTTCCAGGGCAAGGTGCACACCTTCTTCATACGCTCCGATCAGACCGTGAGCGACTTGAAGCTGGAGGCGGCGACCGTGACGAGTTTCAACAACTTCGCCATGTCCAGCGGAGGTGATTTTCTGGAATACTCGACGGAGCAGCAAGACCTGGCGCGCCGCATCATCACGGCCGCCTTCGGTCAGCGCTGGAAGAGCGATATCGACCGCATCTTCGCCTACGAGGATCGGGGAGGCTGGCGGAAAGTGCTCGAACACCGGATCGAGAAGGGCGACATGCAGTGGCTGATGAAACAGTTCATGTCGCGCACAGCGCGGCCCGAGGCCATCGACGCCCTCGTGGACCAAGGAAAAACCCAAAAGGAAGGTCGAGGTGTGGCGG
>Ga0190284_1000104_pt1 | contig 65592 bp, 48 predicted proteins | sample 48691812_MG_FD_161668 | JGI IMG/M metagenome (GOLD analysis project Ga0190284, IMG submission 161668) | Hydrothermal vent microbial mat bacterial communities from Southern Trench, Guaymas Basin, Mexico - 4869-18-1-2_MG | ecosystem: Environmental > Aquatic > Marine > Hydrothermal vents >...
ACCTTTTTTCCGTGCGCATTTCTTTACTGATAATTCCTCACGCTAAATCCTTGATCTCGGCCACGAAATACCGATTTACGGTGCCTATGCCGATTTCAGGCTACCCACACGAACGTCAGGAGAGCCTTAATTTGAAAACAAGACAACTCAGCCGTATCGTCGTTGTCGACCGGTCGTCGGACTGCAGTAAATTCCTGTCAGAACCTTCACCTCCGGCGACTAGAGGCTATCAGAATCGATAGCATTCAGGACAGCCACTCAGTAGAAGGAGAATCCCATGACTTTCCTCAAGATCAAGCTGCTGATCCCGGTCGCTCTACTCGTTGTCGTCCAGTCGCTTTGCCTCGCCGGCGGGACCACGTCTACCCATCTACAGTTCGCAGGTAGCTGGCCTTTCGGGGACGCCGCTGCGATTGCGCTAGACAGTGAGCGGGACCTGGTCTTTCTCGGATCGGGTGGGGCGGTGCTCGTGCTCGACGTGGGCGATCCGACCAATCCCGTTCTTCTGTCAGATACGATTCGAACCCGTGGTTTCGTTCAGGAACTGGCCTACGATCCGGCGAGGGAGTTGCTCTTCATCGCCGCTGACAGGGGAGGTTTCGAGATCTGGCACATCGAGTCCGGCGCCTTTCCGGAACGTCTCAGCCAGATTGAGGTCGAGTTCTTCGATGCCGAAACGCCGGTGATCAGTGTGGCGTTCTGGGAGGACCATGCCTACGTGGCCTGCGAGTGGGGTTACGTGCACTGGATCAACGTATCCGATCCGTCCAATCCGGTTGTCGAAGGTTACAATGGGTTGGGAGGCATGCCCTCGCGCGACGTCTGCGTGGCAGACGGCAATGCCTTCGTGGCCGGGCCGAGTTTCCAGCATTTCGTCATCGAAGCCAACGGATCGCTCCTCACGGGTGGCAACCGCTACCTGTCGTGCGTCACCGTCTATGTCAGTGGCGACGAAGCTTACGTCGGGCACAGCGGTTCACTCTACATCCTCGACCTCCAGGGCTACGGGTTCCCGACCTTGAGCGCCACCAGTCTGGGCGGCGTGCTCGATACGTGCGTCGACGGCAACATGGCCTATGTGGGGACCGAGGACGGGTTCTACGTGCTCGACGTGACCTCTCCGGCGTCACCCCAGGTGATGAGTTTGACAGACACGGGTGACGACGCCCTCCAGGTCGCTGCTGCCGGAGGCCTGGCCTATGTCGCCTGCGGGAGCAACGGCCTTTACATCTACGATGTCACCGATCCTGCGGCGCCGGTCGAGCTGGGGAGCTATGACACCTTCTTCATCGCCTGGGATGCGCAGATCCACGGCGATGTGGCCTACATCGCGGCGCACGAGGACGGTCTCCTGATAGTCGACGCCTCCGAATCAGTGAACACGACATTGATCGGGCAGCACGACACGCCCGGCGAAGCGCATGACTTGAAGGTCGCGCACAACATCGCTTACCTCGCTGACTGGACGGGCGGCCTGCGCATCGTCGACGTAAGCGATCCTGCGGCGACAGTCGAACTGGGTGCGCTCGAGACTTTCGACGCCTGGCGCGTCGAGCTCTCGGAGGAGGGCCACTTCGCCTACCTGATCGACGGGGTCGACCGGCTCAAGGTGATCGATGTAAGCGATCCCACCGATCCCGTGGAAACGGCGTCGATTCAGACAGTTGACTTGGCGTGGGAACTGGACATCTCGGGCGATTTCCTCTTCGTGGCGAACCATGACGGCGGAGTCAGGATCTTCGACGTGTCGGATCCGGCCAATCCCTTTCAGGCCGGACACTACAACGCACCCTGGGTGTGGGATCTGCGCGTGCGGGGTGACTATGCCTACGTGGCGTCCACAAACTGGATCGGCGGTTTTCTGATACTCGACGTTTCCGATCCCACGGCGCCAACTCTCGTGAGCAAATACAACCCTTCCGGCTGGTTCCATCCCTATCACGTCGAGGTGAACGGTGATTTCGCCTACGTGAGCCACGCCGAGGAGCTCTACCTCTTCGATATCTCCGATCCAGCCAATCCGGTCGAGCGCGACGACGTGGAACTACCCGAGGAAATCGGCTGCCTCACTTCGCACGGTACCGAGATCTATGCCATCGAACAGACGGCCGGCGTTCTGATCTACAAAAACGCACTCAAGGACCCGGCGCTGCAGGCCGACACCACACAGCTCTCGGCAGCCACGGGCGGCCAGGTCGAGTTCATCCTGGACGGCGGGACCGAGCACGCCACTCGGAATTATCTCCTACTGGCCGGCCAGTCGGGTACCGTGCCCGGTACGCTCAAACCCGGCGGGCACGCCACGATCCCGCTCAACAGGGACTGGTTCACAGATTTCGTGCTCGCAAACCTCAACGGCGCGTTCTTCGTCGATTTCTACGGAAACCTGAACGGGGCTGGCCAGGGTGCGGCGACGCTCGACACGCTCGGCCCCTTCAGCACCTACTTCATAGGCCGGACGCTGCACTTTGCCTGGGCCGCCATAGCGCCGCTCGATTTCGCGTCCAATGCCGTCGCGGTCGACGTCGTTCCCTGATCGCTCGGGGATCACAGTTCTTGAATGATCACTTCTACACCGCGGCACGGGGCTGTGAAAACAGCTCCGGCCGTTGGAGCTGATGGTGATCCCGCCGCTACGGCAGAACCTGGTTTCCTACTTCAGGTATGCTGATCCATGTGGCGTTTCCTTTTCTAATCTCGCGTTAGATAAAATAGTGAGAAAACTCGAGGAAACGCCACACTCACTTTCATCTCATCCACAACTTCCGGTTGTACCTCGAGACATTCCTCTGATTGTCTTGATTCTGACATTTATGGAGCGGTCAGTTAATCCACCGTCATCACCATCAAATTACTCAGCACCGACCCCGGCGCAAGCGGCCCGACCAACGCCTGAAAGGGATAGCTCTCTCCGCTCTGCCAGCTTGCCGGCACAGTCGCCAGCACGACGCGGACGCCGTTTGAAGGAACACCAACGAGGTTGAATATCCGGGCGGGGGGGAGGGTCAGGTAGAGGTCGCCGTAAGGAGTCGGCTGCGGCGGGTCCTGGATGCCGGAACCCAGCGCCAGTCTCACAGGTTTCGTTCCTGGATCGCCGACAACCTTGATCTGTATCTTGCCACCGGGGATCACGTTGCCTAGGTGATACAGATGCGTGTGGAATTCGTTCGCTCCGATGCCCACATTGCCCAAGGCATAGCGTATCGACACTTCTTTTCTCTTGCCGTCGATCATCTGGTAGGCATAGGGAACGTCGTCCGCTAGCCTGCCAACAGGGGTGGTCACAATCAATGCACCAGCCTCGGTGATCGTCACGTCCGTTGCGCCGGAGTACTCGAGGCGGATCATGTCCGGATTTGCGCTCGGCTCAACGACGAACTCGTACTTCAGCCGGTTTACGGTGCCAAAGTAGACAAGGTCGATCCCCGGCCGGAGGTCCTCGTAGACGAGCTCGCTGTAAGCTGGAAGGCCCTTCTTCCAGTCTTCAGGTTTGCCCTTGAAGTAGCTGAAGAGGGCTTCCTGTTTGTCTTGCCCGATCGGCTTTATAGGATTTGCACCTACGACGTTCAGCTTGACGGTCCAGCGCTCATTTCCCTCGCCCTTCAGCGAGAACGTGATTCCCTCACTCGTGAAGTATAACGTCTTGTCTGCACCCTTCACGCAGCAGGCCACGTCTTCGCAATCGATTTGCCCTTGGTTCTCGATGAAGTAGAGGGGGAGATTGCCGAAAAGCTGCTTTACATCGGCAGTGTCCTCCGGAGTTGTGTCGGCGGCCCCAAGCGTTGCGTTCAAGAACACGATGGCGATAGCAGTGGAGACAATGATCCTGAACATGGTTGGCTCTCCTTTCGAAACCCTGCTCTGCGTGCCTGCGAATCCCGGTGCGGTGTCGTTGTCGTGTGCTCGGAGGGATGGCGCGAATGTATCAAAATCGACCTGAATCGCCAATAATAATGCCGCCAAGAACGGCACCGTATCCGAGGCAGGGGCTAGAAAAACTCCTCGCCGGGAAAAAGTCGATCCGCTGAGATTTCGAGAAAAAACGCTCGGCGAAAAACGTTCCAATAGTAGAGCCGACAATAGATATGAATAAGCAGGCAAGGACAACCGAATGGGTGGGAAAATAGGGGCCAATCACAATGTGTAGTGAGTGTCTATTGATGTAAGCCGCTTTTATTTAGTTGTTTACAGTCTCGCCGATCCATCGTCGATTGAAATGCGGAAAAAGTGACGTACACAACCCATACCACGCTGCTTGCTCGATTATCGGAGGGGATCGATCCCACTGCATGGAAGGAATTTCACGACCGTTACCTTGATCTGATCAAGGGATTCGCAGGCCGATACGGTTTGCAGCCCGCGGACTGCGACGACACTGCCCAGGAGGTTTTTCTCGCTCTGACCAAATCGATGGCCGGTTTTGTCTACGATCCAGCAAGGGGAAAGTTTCGGTCCTACCTGAAAACCGTCTCTCTTCGGATTATTTTTCAGATACTTCGTCAGAAGAGGGATCAAAAACCCCTAGGTCGTCTGGAAAAAACCTATCGTGGCGCGTTTTCTGACTCCAAGGTGGAGAAGATGTGGGAAACCGAATGGCGGCGGTATCACATGCGCCAGGCGATTGGGCGGATCGAATCCGAGTTCAATGACAAGGATCGCCTCGCCTTTTCCTCTTATGTGATCAGGAATCGTTCCGTCGAAGAGACCGCGAAGAAACTCGGACTTTCCGTGGATCAGGTTTACCAGGCCAAATCACGGATCATCAAGAGGCTCAGCCAGATGATCGCCGAACAAATCAAGAGCGAAGGATGACCAGCGGCTCAAACCACGATTGGCACTCCGATCCTGAGCAACTCGTCTCGGTGTTGTGCGATACGCTCCCGGACTGGGGGAACGTTCCTGAGATTCAGGGATACGATGAGATGGTCGAGCTCGAGCGTGGTGGGCAGGGTGTGGTCTACCGCGCACAGCAGCGCTCGATGAATCGGACCGTGGCCATCAAAGTGTTGTCCGGAGGGCGTCTCGCTTCCGAGGCCAGCAGGTGTCGTTTCCAGCGCGAAATCGAGTTTTCGGCCCGGCTGCGCCATCCGCACATCGTCAGCATATTCGACAGCGGTGTGACCAGCGAGGGATTCCCCTATTACGTGATGGAGTACATCGATGGCCACCCACTGGCTTCGAATCCGGAGAATCCCCTGGAATTGTTCGGGAAGATCTGCGACGCCGTACAACACGCCCATCAGCATGGAATCATTCACCGCGATCTCAAGCCGGAAAACATCTTGATCGATGCGGACTCCTCGCCGCACATTCTCGACTTCGGAATCGCCAAGACCGCTCTCTGGGACGATGTGAAAACCCCGGTGAGTAGTACGGGACAGTTTCTGGGATCCCTACCATGGGTGAGTCCGGAACAGATCGAAAAACCTCCGGACGAAATAGACATCAGAACCGATGTCTACTCCCTGGGCGTGATCCTGTACCAAATGCTTACGGGACGCCTTCCCCACGAGGTATCACACAACCTTCGGCAGATGCTGGAAGGCATAGTGCGCACGCCCCCTCCGCGCCCTCGGACTTTGTGCCCGAAACTCTCCGACGATGTGGAAACCATCGTCCTCAAGTGCCTGGCCAAGGAGCGGAAACGCCGGTACCAGACCGTGGGGGAGGTGTCCAGCGATATCCGTCGATTTCTTTCCCGTCAGCCCATTGACGCGAAGCGGGATCGAACGTGGTATGTTTTTCGCAAGTTGGTGTCGCGGCATAAAGCGGTTTTCGGTTTGATCTCTGTGATGGTCGTGGTGATTCTGGGATTTGCCTGCACCATGGCGGTCCTGTTTCAACGAGCGAGCGATTCCGAGGTGGCGGCCCAGCGAAACCTGGAAAAAACGGCTTCCGTCCAGGCCTTTCTCCAGGACATGCTCAACCTGTCCGATCCCTGCCGATCTCCTGAAACCTCCCATGCGGTGCGTGTGATGTTGGACAAAGCCGCGTTGAGCATCGGGGATCGGTTTCGTTCAAACCCCGATATCGAGGCCGAGGTCCGCCATATGCTGGGCAGCGTCTACTGGAACCTCAGCCGTCTCGACGAGGCGCAGGCTCAGGAAGAGACCGCTCTAAACCTCATGGAGTCTGTGTACGGGGAGAATCATCCGGATCTGGCGAAGATCCTCTTGTGCCTGGGGCATATCAAGATCTCCCTGCGCCACCTGGGTGAAGCCGAGAACCTGCTGCAGCGGGCTCGGGAAATATTATCAGGGGACCGCAATCGTGATCATGTTCTCGTTGCGAGATGCTGGCTTCACCTTGCCGAGTTGCGGCGGGTGCAGTTTCGTATTCGAGAAGCGAATGAGCTGTTCCAGAAAGCCCACTCTATCTATGCGGAGCATCCCGGCGATGACAACATGTTCATGCTGAAGACGCTGATCAAGTGGTCGAATATGCTGCTCACCGAGCAAGAGCGCCATGGACGGATGGTTGGGCTCGACGAGGTCCTGAAGAAGCTCGATGAAGCGCTCGCCATCCTGGAGGCCTACCCCGGGGATAACCTTTGGGCTGGATGTCTCGTAAAGCTCCATCTCGGAAGGGCGAGCCTTGCTTACGGGGAGTACGAATCCGCAGAGAATTTCTTTGAAGAGGCGGAACGTTGCGGAAAAGCGGTCTATGGCTGCACTCATTCTCTCGTGGGTGACATCGCCAACTTGAAGGGCCGGGTCTTTCACTACCAGGACCGTTTCAATGAAGCTGAGGAATGGTATCGCCAGGCGATCGCCATTCATGATGAGTCAGGCGAAGAACGGACCCCTAGCCGGGCCTGGTGCTACTGGAACCTCGCCCAATCCCGCTTGGCACGCAAAGACCACGAAGGTGCCGAAGAGTCTTTGCGTGATGCCATCACCGTCATCATGAGGGCGCCCGAGAACGATCATTTCCTGCTGCCGAGCTACCTCAACAGGTTGGGCCGATTGCTCGGAGAACAGGGAAGGTGGAGCGACGCGAAACCCCTCTTCGAGAAGGCCCTGCGGCTTCAGGAAGAGTTCGGGGAAGGAGCATACGTGCCGATCTTGCGGGCAAAGGCGCTTCTCGGTGAATGCCTGGCTGAGCTGGGTCGCTTCGAGGAAGGAGAGTCGCTTCTCCTGGAAGTCTATGAATCGCTGACCAGATACTGCGACGTGCCGGATGATTATGTAAGACACACCCGATTCTCGCTGCGAGAGCTCTACACGGCATGGGGCAAGCCCGAACACGCTGAGGAATTCGGAAAATAACAAAATTCATGTCAGAAACTTCCGAGCCCCTCCTATAGGTGGTTGCTTCGAGGGAACCCACCGAGTTTGGAGAATTTCCAACTATTAAGGAGACTATCGGATGCGGTATATCATTACTTTCATTGTATGCCTCGTGGTTCCGATTCCGGCTTTTTCATCGACCATTGTGGTGCCTGATGATTATGCAACCATCCAGGCGGCCATCGACCAATCCGCGAACGGAGACACGATCATCGTCAAGCCGGGAGTCTATGTCGAAAATATTGATTTTATTGGGAAAGCGATCACCCTCGAGAGCGAGATGGGGGCGGTGGTCACGAAAATCGACGGCAATCAGACCGGCAGCGTGGTCGTGTTTCAGAAGGGGGAAAATGTCGATTCGATCCTGGATGGCTTCACCCTGACCAACGGAAACGGAACACTGATTCCGCCATCCCTGTCTGAATACGGCGGCGGGATCTGCTGTTACAACAGCTCCTCTCCAATGATTCTGAACAATATCATTACAGGCAACAACGCCGATTTTGGTGGTGGAATCTACGCGGAGTTTTCATCTCCCAGTATTTCTGGTAATAGAATCACTCAGAATACTACGACCGGAGAGGGGGCTGCGATTCTGTGCTACTACAGTGATGACATAGTGATTGATGACAACGTGATCAATCGGAATTCAACCTCAGAATGGGGGGCAGGAGTCGAGCTGATCCACAGCACCTCGATCACCATTGTCGGAAACATCATCACCGAAAATGTAGCGGTCAACAACGGTAGTGGTGGTATATTGTTCGCACGAGATTGCACGGGAGACATCACGAACAATATCATACAAGGGAACACCGTGGCCTCCTTTGGAAGCGGAATCGATATCTTTTTCAACTCTCATGCCACCTTGACGAACAATACGGTGTGCGGAAACTCGGCCAACAAAGGCGGCGGCCTTTCTTGTCGAGAGAACTCTTCTGTGGCGATCAACAACACCATCTTCTGGGGGAATACGGCGAACGTTGGACCGCAGATGTTTCTTAATACCTCCTTTGCACCCTCCAGTGCTACTATCGACTATTCAGATGTGCAGGGGGGGCAGGCTTCCGTGCATCTGGCATCGGGTTGCTCGCTTTCCTGGGGTTCCAGCATGATAGACAGCGATCCGCTCTTCGTTGATTCAGTCTACGAGGACTTTCATTTGACCTACGACTCGCCTTGTCGCGATAGCGGCGACAACTCCGCCATCTTCGAAACCGTTGACTTCGAAGGCGATCCGCGCATCGTCCTCGGAACAGTAGACATGGGTGCGGATGAGCTGTACTATCACCTCTATCACACGGGTATTGTCATCCCCGGCGGTAACATTGACCTGAAAGTTGTTGGCTATCCTTCTGCGCCGGTTCAATTGGCTTGGGGCCGGACCGTTCTCGATCCTCCCCTGGCCACTCAGCATGGCGAACTCCACATATGGCCGATTGTGTGGTTTGGCTATGCTGGAAAAATTCCGTCTGAGGGAGTGCTGGTCAAACCGGTGACAATTCCCTCGAGCTGGAGCACAGGGGATATTGCTCCGATGCAGGCTCTGATTGGTCCGTGGGGAGGGGCTCACAGTCAGTTGACGAACCTGAATATCGTGACCGTGGAATAGTCGATCGATGCTGATCGGAGCATCGGAGGAGCTCCGAGATAAGAGGATACGGTGCCGTAGTCCGGTACGGCACTGTATTCCGGATGAGGCTAGCCGGAAATGTCCAAAAAATAGAGATTTGCGATTCGGTTGAATGTCTGTACCCTAATGTCTGTACCCTATGGAAATGTGCTCGAAGGCGGGAGCATACCGGGGGGGTGGAGGCATTGTGAGGTCTAGCATGTATCGATTCCGAATCGCAGCGCTATTTGTGCTCATCATCATAAACTGCGCGTGGGCGCAGGATCCGAAGGCCACCATCGATGCGCCGGAAGCGGGGATTCGCATCACCTTACCTGATGTCGGATGGGTCCACCAGGAACAACGGGGTGGAGATGGTCTCACCGGAGTATCGATCGGCCCCGCGGACGCAGGGGGCTTGATTGTACTGGGCGTACAGATTTCGATCGTGGCCGATACGAGCGAAGAAGCGGTGCGAACGCAGATCGCCCAACTTCGCGGGGCGATCGCCGGCAGTCAGACGATCACTGATGTCGAGGATCTCGTTCTCGAAATCGATGGACAAATGGCGCTTGGTCTGCGCGTCAAGCAAACCGCGTTCAATCGTACCTTTCGAGTGAACCTCGTGTTCATGCGCGTCAGAGGCTTCCAGTATCGCATTCAGTTTCACGCGCCCCTCGACCAGTTTGATGAGGAATGGAAGAAGGCGCAACAGGTCCTCGCGGGCTTCGAATTCGTCGAGCTCGACGAAGCGGCCCGGGAACGCGTGCAATTGCGCGGGCTGGCGGGACGTTGCGGTTCGCAGGTGGATTGGGCGACGGGCTGGGAGGACGCATCCAACCGCGCCCGCGAGTCCGGCCGGCTCATCGTGGTTTCCATCTTTGCTCAGCCGGGATTCGAGCTCGGCAACCAGCTCAATGAAGGTGTCTTCATGAGCCCGGCGATTGTAGCGCTCATGGAACATCGATTCGTGGGATGGCGCTGGAGCGCGGGATTGGTGGCGCCCTTCGTCGATCATGACGTCTTCGGCCTGAGCGGAAGCACATTCGGCGTCGGACTGCTTGTCTGCTCGCCGGACGGCAACGTGGTACGGCAGGTATTCGTTCCGGAGGCCGAGCTCGTGGCCGATGTGTTACGGGGCGTGCTGCTCGAATATCCCCAACTTGCACCGCCTCCGCCAGCGCCTGCAAGCGCAACCCCGGCTGTCCGCGCGGCGTTTCTGATCGACTCGGGACAACTCGATACGGCGCGACGGATGCTGCTTACTGAGAGAGCGAAAGAGGATTCAGCGGTGCTCTCTCATCAACTCGCGCGGTTGTACGGTGCAGATCGGAACGGCGATGCGGCGCTCAAAGCAATCGAGGACGCTCGAAGGCAATGGACCGCCGAAGACGCAGCCTCGCTGTCTCCGGCGGCGCTCGATCTGCTCGAGGTTGATATTCGAATCGGTCTCGGTCAGTACGTCGAGGCAGGTGAAGCCGTACAGGTGGGTTTTGAGCATGATCCCGATGACCAGCACAATGCGGCGCTGCTTCTGCGCCAGGGAGTGCTTGCGTGGGTGAATGGCGACGTGGCCCGGACGAGGAGCCTCTGGTCGGACGCGACCACCCGCTTTCCAGAACAACCGTCGGCATGGATCGCGGCCGCGGGATTGATCGGACCCGCGCTTCAGATCGAGCTGACTCCGGATCTGCGATGGCCGACGGAGGCGCTCGAGCGCATGGTGGTTCTGCCCGAGGCCGCACCGCCGTCGGCCACTCTGGACATTGACCGTAGTCTGTCATCAGCAGTGCGATGGTTGCTCGATGCGCAGCGATCGGATGGTGCCTGGGATCTGCCCTTCGAGCAGCGCAATTCCCATCCCGCCCCGGATCAGATCACCATGGCGTCACAGGCGATCTGTACGATGGCGCTTTCGCGGGTGGCAGCGGAATGGAGCGAACGGGAGAGTACCGAGGCAGCGCAGCTTCGTGATGCCGCGCATCGCGGGCTTCGCCGTTACCTCGAGTATCGTCAGCTCGAGCGCGAGCATCCCCGGCCGGTGGCGTTCATGGACTACACCTGCTGGGGAAGTTCCTACGGGCTCTTCTCCATGAACGCGATCCTCGAGCCGGATCATGGCATGATCGATCTTCTATCACCGGCAGAGATTGCAGCCGTGCGCGCCGAAATCACGCGTTTGATCGGCGATCTGGCGCGCATCCAGGCGGCGAACGGTGGCTGGAGCTACTACCTATCCGGAACGGTTGACGGTGCGACGTCGGTCACGGCCATGAGCTTCACATCGGCGACGGTGTTGAACGCGCTGCAGATTTCGAAGACCAACGGATTCGAGATCCCTGCGGATATCTTGGAGCGCGGATATGCGTGTCTCGCGTCATTGCGCGGGACGAATGGGGCCTTTGAATACATGCGGCAAGGCGCGGGCCCGCACGAGGCCGGCGCTGTCGCTCCAGAGGGCGCCGCGGCGAGGGGGCCGCTGTGTACGCTGACCTTGGTGCGAGCCGGGCTGGTTGACGAGGATGTCATGAAACCCGCGTTCGAGACGTATATCCAACATCTCTCCGGTTTCGGAAGAGAGGCTCGCAAGGCGCTCATGCATGCCGGGCTGGATACGCAAGGCTCGCACTATCTCTTGTATGACTATTCGACGGCGGCCGAGGCTCTACGGGCTACCGACACCGATGTAGTTGACACGGAGACGCGTCGTCAGGTTCGCGCCTCGATTCTTCGCGAAATGGCGCGATGTCACAACGTGGATGGATCCTTCGTGGACAATCCGATCATCGGCACCGCGCCAGGAACGGGACTGGCGATCCTCGCGCTGCTCGATTTGATAGCGGATCCTAGCGAGTAGGTCGATCAGGAAAAGTGACTCCTCGTTCCTGCATTTGGCCTTCGGGATTTGAGCGCTCATTCCTGAGCTAAACCTTCGGCTTCGTCGGGGCGAGTTGTAAAAACTATGCATTGGTTTGACAAAAGAGCTCCTTGCGTAGGATGGCTTCGGAGCTGAAACCAGGCGACATCTATCCTGACACAGGGGGCTCTGGACATGGGTATGATGTTTTATGACTCGGTTAGCGTGACCGTTCAGTAACGAGAATATCACCTGGCTCTTTGAAAAAAATCGGCTTGCTCCGGAATACGCACGCGAATCGTTATCCCATGCCACATGAGATTGAGGAAAGCCGTCACGACTGTTGAGCGGGTTGGTCTGGTTGGCTGGATTCACGGATTCGGCTGAAACTCATTGCAAATAGGAAGCGCGAAGCGTGGAAACCATGATTAGGAAGTCGCCAACCCGTTGGGTAGGGAACGACTCTGGCTCCCCGGTTATCACCCAACCCGCCCAGTTGTTGGCGCCGACGAATGCCGGCCTGCAAAGCACCATGGGGGCGAAATCACGTACCTGCCCGCGGAGGTCTCCAAAAGTGCCAAACACTGACTCAGGTCATCGTCGCAGGTTGGAGCACGTCAAAGACGACGAAAACGGGCCGAGTATCATCATTTGCTGATGGAAGACGACAACCATCAGGCAGGCTACGAGCCGATGTTTTTCGGGACGACAGGCGACCACCAACAGTGCTCGGCAGCTCAATTACGTCCGCGGAGGGCTAGGCTGGATAGTTTTCCAATCGCTGCTCATCAAAGCCTTCGAGGCGTTTTCATAGTCGCCGGGATTCACCCAGATAACGAATCCAAAACGTCCGGTGCCGTCGACAACCCCATTGGACGCATAGATATTGATGCTGGCGTTGGACAGCTTGAGATGGAAATCATACAACGCTCCGATGCGGTCCGCTCCTTGGATCAAGAACGCTTTCTTCGGCCCGACCAGCGAGATGTTGGCATCCTCGGCCGCCTTCTGCAGCCGTTCCGGGTCGACGGGGAAGAAATCGAGTTGGCTCTGACCCTCACCAACCGGAAAGGCTGTAAAGGCCATCAGGTCGACTTGCTTCTCGCTCAAGAACTCCAAGAGCTTTCTGCCTTCGCCCGGTATATCGGCCACAAGAGCATAATAATATTCGACTTCCTTGACGATCGAAACCATGTCAACCTCCTTGATCTATTGATCTATGTCGATACCTGTCGACCCGAACGGCTCGGTCGGAACCACCCAGGACAATACGCCTTTCATTCAGAGCAAAGAATTCTGTTAGCTAGAGTCCCACGCCGGCACCCCGCGTGACACTCCCGCGAAAATGGACCTTTACGATCTACTTCCTTCCGATTGCAGATATCCCGGTGTGTTACCGAAGTCTTTATTTTAAATGTCATTGTAGTAAAATTTATGCAGTTGTCAAGCGACCGTCGAGCCAGATTCCGTTTTGGAGCCTCGAAGAAGAATCAATATTAATCCGATGATATGAGTCGTTGGAGTCCCAGATGAGGACCTACATGATACCGCCGCGGATATGGAGTGGGTTTACGCCGATTCTGTTGGTTATCATCTGAATCCCATTGTGAAGCAAAGAATAGAGCAACATTCCTTTCGTAGAATATTCATTTCTTCCGGACGTGCACATAGGGAGCCTAATTTTTAAATTATTCGATCCTCTTCGCGGGAGACCGTACATAGGCGTGAGGAGAACCTCATGCCGCTCTGTTTGCCGCGACTGGCCGCGGTGTCGCGCGCGGCGCTGAATCGCAAAGAGGAGATGGGCTTCGTATCGTTTCAGAGCAGGAGTGAGCTGGCAATGGCCAGATTTCGGGAGTTGACGGGGATCCCTACCACAACCGTGCCAAAGGCCTCGAGGGTGACGCCGAAGGGCAACCTGGCCTTCGGACGGCCGGAAGCTTCATTTCATTGCGAAGATCCGTCAGGAGGCGGTTTTCCGTCCTAGTTGGCCGGCAGAAAACGGTCATCGGCACGCTGGACTAGTTTGCCGAACCGGCGTAGCGCTGGATCACCGAAGAGGTTGTATTGATGTCGTTTTTCAGGTTTTGGAAAAAACGTGCCCCTTCGTGATCCGGCTCGGGCAAGGTATATCGGACCTTGACGGTGATGGCAGGTGAGTAATAGAGATGCCTCGACAGAGGCCGGTACGAGAAGTAAAAACGGTTTATCCAGGATCGGTATGGCCATCGGCAAGCAGCGCCGATAAGCGTCTATGCCGGCTACTCCACACTCTCTGGGTGGGATCACGATCGTAATTTTGGGACCTATTGTCTCGAAACTCGCCCAGCACTGCAATTTACCAACGTCTAGCGGTAGAACTCCAATCTGGCAACGGCAATATCCGCCTCGAACTTCTTTTTCGCACCGACCACGGCGATCCTTTTCAGCCGGGATATCTCCAAATCGGCGCGAGTGCTCTGCCCGTCGAACTTGCTAAAGGGGATATCGACCTCGCGCCATTCGAGGTTGGTTGCGATGGGGGCGCTGTAGTACTGCCAGGGTAACCTGTTCTGGGTAGTTCGCAGATGGATGTAATAGGGTTGTCCGTTGCCACGCACCCAGAGCCGGATCCCGTTGTAGTCACTCGCATCGAAGGCCCGTTCATCTGATCGAAGGGGCAAGGCGATCTGGACGAAACCTCCGTTGTTTTCCAGGGAGACATCTCCTAACATTCGAAGACATTCTTTGCCATTCAATCGTTCATATCGGGTGCTCGCATTTGATCGGCCGCCCATCACACGGTCGGTGAGGAGTTGCCAGTTCGTACCCAGATCCGAGACACCGTTCTTTTCGGAAAAGTCGTCGATCAGCATGGCGGTCTCCATGGTTTCGGGGATCGTCGTTTCCGATTCAGGAATAGCGATATATACGTCATCGAGCGCACGGCGCAGGATCCAGGCCCTCGCCGCGGCGTTATCCTCTCTGGCCGCCGCAGTGAGAGCATCCCTCAGAATGGTGACGCATTCTCCAGAAAGCTCACCTTTCGAGAGCCCTAGCAAGGCTTGCGCCGTGATCTCGTAAGCAGCCGCACAAGCTTCGTGCTGTCCGTTGTTGAAGAGCGGCACACCCCGTTCTATGGCCAGCATGATCAGATCCCGGGCCGAAGAAGCAAAAGGATCGAGTAGATCTATTCCAGCGGGCAGGAGGACTCCATCAATCACATGGATCACCCCATTCGCGGCCTCGATATCATTGTCCACTACTGGAATATCGTTAACCATGAAGCGACCGTCCTGGAGGCTGAGACTCACCATTGATCCCTGCAGCGTTTTCAATTCCTTCTCGAGAAACGCAGCGCCGAGGTCCAGATTTCCTGAAACCACGTGGTATTCGAGAATCGACTGCAACTGAGCCGCGTTTTCCGGCCTGAAAGCCGCATTGAGAAATCCCTGATCCAGCTTGCCGAAGGCGGAATCCGTGGGTGCAAAGATCGTGAAGGGACCCTGCCCCCTGAGGATTTCAGTCAAACCCGCGGCTTCGACGGCGGTCAACAGCTTAACGAAGGAATTTGCCTCTGCGGCAACTTCGATGATCGAGCCGTCTTGGTTTTCAACGGCGTTCGCAGGCTGTACGTGCTGCGCATGAGCCACAGAGGCAAGCGTCAAGAAAACGACGCCAGCAATAAATTGCGCGCTCAATTTAGTATTTCCATCAAGGGACATAACATGCTCCTCTCGAGACTCCCCCGTAAGCCGTTCCCCGACATCGACTGCGCTCGAACACGTTCGAGAGCTTACGTTCGACTGGAAGGTCTACGGATTGGTCCGTTGTTGTTTGAAAAAAAGTTTATTAATGTCTATATAATGTCTAAATTAGCATCGTTCCGAACCAACGCCGGGTCTTTTTGAAATAACTCTCAAAAAAAATGTCGAGGAGTTTTTAAGAGACTATCTATTAGTGAATTAAAGTGTCCTTGTGAAGAGGAGCCGGCATTTTCCGATCCAAAATCATCGGTTCACGGTTGCGGTCTCTTTTGGGGGTGCCTGAGCTGTCAAGACATGCGAATATAGGGAATAGAGACTGAACAGGTCGAATTCGAAAGGAGCGCAGTATGCTGAAAAATATCATTTTGATGTTTGTAGTGGCGCTGATCCTGGGCGGCGCGGTCCATCTCCTCGCCCAGCAGGGCCGGGTCGGGGACGCACAGATGGAAGCCGATCCCATGACCGCAGGTCCTCTTGCCAAAGATGACCGGGAGAAAGAGATCCTTGCCGTGCTCGAGGACATGCAAATGAACCAACGGCGGGGTATGATGAACGTGCCGCTCATTGACGGACGGATCCTGCGGATCCTTGCAGAGTCGCTGAATGCCCAGAAAGTGGTGGAGATCGGCACGTCCAACGGCTACTCGGCGATCTGGTTCTGTCTTGCCCTTCGGAAAACGGGCGGAAAACTGATTACCCATGAAATCGACGAGCAGCGAGCGTCTCTCGCCCGCAAGAATTTCAAGCGGGCCGGCGTGGAGCAGATGATCACACTGGTGATGGGCGATGCCCATGAAACCGTGAAGAAGCTCGAGGGGCCGATCGATATCCTCTTCCTCGATGCCGACAAGGCGGGCTACATCGATTACCTGGAAAAGCTCCTGCCCCTGGTCAGGCCGGGCGGGTTGATCCTGGCCCACAACACCAACATGCGGCGCGGAATGGCTGACTATCTCGAGGCGATCACCGATGATCCGGACGTGGAGACACTCTTCATCCACAAGGATATGGCCGGTCTGGGCATCACCTTGAAGAAACGCTAACGAAGAGCGCCTTGAAATGCCTGGGATTCCCAAGAAAGAGCTCAACCTCTTCGATTCCACCTGCCTGATCGTGGGCATCATCATCGGTGCCGGGATCTATCAGGCTGCACCCGATATCGCCCGCGGTGTTGTGACCTGGTGGGGCGTGTTGCTGATCTGGATCGTGGGGGGGATGCTTTCCCTCTTCGGGGCCCTCGGTTATGCGGAGCTGGCAACCGCCTATCCCAAGGAGGGCGGGGATTACGTCTACCTCACCCGGGCCTACGGCCCTTGGGCCGGCTTTCTCTTCGGGTGGATTCAGCTCGCCGTAGTCCGGCCCGGGGATATTGCGGTGATGGCCTTCGCGTTTGCTACTTATGCCAAGGAACTCTACCTGCCCTTCGGCGATCCGGCAGAGAGTCAGGTTCTCTACGCGGTTTCGGCAGTCGTCGTTTTGACTGTGGTCAACATCATCGGCGTCAAGGAGGGCAAATACACGCAGAACCTCCTCACCGCGGTCAAGTCGCTGGGGCTCCTGGCGATCCTGGGTGTGGCGCTTGCCGGCCCTCAGCAGGAGACCCTCGGCGGTTCGCCCGAACCTTTCCCCATCAGCGTAGCCCTGATCCTCGTGCTTTTCACCTTCGGAGGGTGGAACGAGATGGCTTACGTGGCAGCAGAGGTCAGGAATCCCAGCCGCAACATCGTCCGCGCCCTGGTTCTTGGCACCGCATTGGTCACGGTGCTCTACCTGCTGGCCAACTGCGCTTTCCTCTACACCTTGGGTTACAACGGCATGGCGAATTCGAAAGCCGTGGCTGCCGACACCGTGTCGGCTGTTTTTCCGGAAGTGGGGGTGCGGGTCATCAGCGCCCTGATTTGTGTCTCCGCACTCGGTGCGGTGAACGGCCTGATCTTCGCGGGGGCGCGCATTTCTTATGCCGTGGGCGCTGACCACCGGGCTTTCCGGCCCCTCGGCGTGTGGAATCCGCGAACAGGAACCCCCGTCCGTTCCCTCGTACTTCAGGGCTTGATCGCCACAGCGCTGATTATCCTGCTCGGTTCGTTCCTCAATGCCATCATCTATACCGCTGCGGCCGTCTACACCTTCTACCTGGCCACCAGCGTTGCGATTATGGTTCTACGCCGCAAGGATGCCCAGATCGTAAGACCCTACAGGGTGACAGGCTACCCCTACACAACTCTCATTTTCTGTCTGGTCTGCACCTTTCTCATCTACAGTGGTATTACCTACAAGCCGAGCACGGCGCTCTATGCGTGCTGCATCCTCCTTGCAGGTGTACCGATCTACTTGCTGACGCGGGATTAGGGGCTGGAGTCGTTGTCGAGTAGTGGAAGAGCCGCCGCAAAATTGTGATATTTGTGGTTAGGATTATAGGAGAATGAAAGAATGGATCTTGTGTTCGAGTTGTCCTGTCTTGATAGGCAATGCAACGGGAAGACAAATGAGCGGCTTCCGCGGGAGCGCGTTGCTGGCCATCCGCCTTGCCGAGGCTCGAAGCAACATCGACGGCTTCGATGCGATCGTGTGGCAGCACGACAAAAACACGCCCTTGCAGGCGCTCTATCCATCTTCCTCCAGCAGACTTTTCAGTTCATTAAGCGTAACCTCCCTGATCTTTTGATGGTCTGCATCCAGTGAACGTTTGCGCTCAGCGATCACCTCCATGTACTTTGGACCGTATTCTTTATATAGATTTCCTATCGATCTGTTGAGATCCATAAAGCCTTCGTTTGCATTCACGAACCGAGCTACCAGTCGTGGCTCGGCGTTCGACCTGGCGATCAGGAAGTGGATTTCATCATTAACAGGCTCTACAAAGGGTGATACCGGCGGATTGGATGCAAAAAAGCAGGAGGCCACTCCTTCCAGCATCAATCGATAGCGACGAAAATCCCGAAAGGAAACACTGATGGTGCGGTAGAGTTCGGTGCGTCTCCTTCCCGCGGGAATAGGTGATTTCCAGCTCCTATCTCCAAGGATTTCCCACGCGTAAGGAATCACGTCGACATCGGGACATTCCAGTTGCTGGCCGGAATTCCATACATCGAAAATAGTGATACCCAAATAGACCTTCCCTATGCGGTCGGTGTAGGTGTGATCGAAGTAATCCGCGTATTTATCCCAGGAGGATCTGGTATCGAGGATTTTCAACAGAATCTCTCGAGCCAAGTCTGAACGAGGGGGATAGCCGAGCAAATACTGGCGAAGGTGATCCTCGGGAAGACGATCTTTCTTCAGTTGGATTATTTTGTTCTTACCGAGATGGTAACGATAATCTGAGCGCAGATCGTACCACACTTTGTTTTTCAAGAATTTATTTCGGCCTCTTGTCATGAGCGGACTGTTTTCAGACAGTACTTTTCTCTTGATGGGGAGATTCGGTGCGTATTTGTTCTCGTCAAACCAGGTCTTTCCTTTGGGATGAGGTGGCGGGCTTGCCGGGGCCTCGGGGTGCTGCAAGAGTTCCTGAACCAGGCGTGCCAGTGGCAGATCCCGCTCTGTAATCTTGGATTCAATCTGGTCGATGAAGAGTCGCTGGCGATTCGCATTCAACTGGAGGAATCGGTCAATCAGGTCCTGGTCCTCTCCTGAAGCCAAGATCGGGAGGCTACCAAGTATTGCTATTATCAAGATGTGCATTTCACAAAACCTTGTAGTAGACTTAAATTTTTGCATTCCCAAACCCCCGATTCTCGTGGCCTATTATTCCCGAAGGCCAGGCCGGCGGCAAGAACTATAGTCTCCTGGTCAATACTCCCTGCGGAACAAAAGCGACTTCTGTACCGCCAGGTTTTTTTGGTGAGGTTGCCCATTGACTTCGTATTCCAATTCGTTGAGCTATCGATAGGACGGAGTCGCTGGAAGGCCTACCGGCCCGGAGATCTCAAAGCGGGGCGGCCGGAAAACGGTCGGCCGGCAGGCAGCTTATCCCGTCCTCGACGTAATCGCGAGATCTTCGGTGATCGAGGCTTCGAGTTTCGGAAAAAAATCCCGATGATTATTTTCCACGGCTTAGCTGGTATCATCCTCGGCGGCAGATTACTGTCTGATAGAGTGTGGCCGGCATGATACGCGGCCCTCTTTTTTCGAGTGTTGAATACCCAATGAATGACGCTTATCGCGTAAATAAGGAGTTGCTCATGAGAAGGCGCAACTTGATTGCGATGCTCGGTTTCGCAGGTGTCTTGCTCGGCGCCTCGGTTCCGGGAGTCGCACAGAACATCGATGTGCAGGAGTACCACCTCGACAACGGCATGCAGGTCCTGATGGTGGAGCGGCACGAGGCTCCGACGATCATCGCCTCGGTTTTTGCCCGCGTCGGATCAGCCAACGAGACCACCGGAATCACGGGGATTTCCCACCTCTTCGAACACATGATGTTCAAGGGGACCGAGACGATCGGTACCAAGGACATCGCACGCGACCGCGAGATCATGGCGCAGCTCGACGCGTTGAAGGCGGAACTGCGAGACGAGGAACGCATCATGCGCGACCGGCTGAGGCGCGGGACGATCGGCGACATGCTGGATCCTGAGGCCAAGACGCCGCGCTACCGTGAAATCGAGGTGCTCTTCGATGAGCTGATCCTCGAACAGCGCCAACTGATTATCAAGGACCAGCTCGATGAGCTGTACAGCAAGAACGGCGGCTTCTTCCTGAACGCCTTCACCTCGGAGGATTTCACGGGGTACTTCGTGCGTCTGCCTACGAACAAGTTCGAGCTGTACCTGTGGCTCGAGTCCGACCGTTTCAAAAGTCCTGTGTTCCGGGAATTCTACTCCGAGCGGGACGTCGTACGCGAGGAGCGGCGCCTGGGGGTCGAATCGACCCCCACGGGGCTGATCGAGGAGGATTTCAGCTCCATGTTCTGGAAGTCTTCGTCGTACCACTGGAGCGTCATCGGCTGGGCTTCGGATTTGGGAAGCATTACACGCGAGCAGGCGCAGCAGTACTTCGATACCTACTACGCGCCGAACAATCTGACGATGATCCTGGTGGGGGACCTGGAACCCGACCGCATGATCGAACGGATCAAGACCTATTTCGAGCGAATTCCGCGCGGCAAGATAGAACCGCCCGATGTGGTCACCCTCGAAGAAAAGCAATACGGCGAGAAGCGCTTGATCGCCGAGGCCGAGACCAGTCCCCAGGCCGAAACCTGGTATCACACCGTCGCCTGGAAACATCCGGACAGTTACCCGCTGGAGATCCTGGCCGGGCTCATGAGCGGGAAGACGGGACGTCTTTACAAGAAGCTGGTCGAGGAGAAGGGGATCGCCAAGAGCTCCGGTGGCGGTGGCGGCCGGGGTCCCATGGGGGGCGGCGGCCTGGCGATCCGAGCCTCCCAGGACTCGAAGAAATACGCAGGCGCCTTTCAAATCAGTGCCCAGGGCATTTCGGGCGTCCGTGCGGAACAGCTCGAAACCGCCCTCTATGAGGTCATCGACGACCTGCAGAAGAATCCGGTGTCCCCGGAGGAGCTGCAGAAGGTGAAGAACAATCTTCGTGTGCAGGCGATCCGCTCCATGGACATCATGTCGGGGATCGGCATCCTGTTCTATCTGGGGCCGAATGCCGCCATGGGTGATTGGACCGAGGCCAACAACAACCCGAAGATGTGCGACCAGGTAACGGCCGCGGATATTCAGCGCGTGGCCAACACCTATTTTGCGAAGGACCAGCGCAATGTGCTGTTGATCAACCCGAAGGCCAGCCCTGAAGGTGAAAGCGCCGGCGACGGTGAAGGCGACCCGCAGGTCGCGCGGATCGTGCAGATGATCAAGTCGATCGACGATGTTGCGCGACTGGAACAGATGATTTCGATGATCGGAATGAATCTGGAACAGGTCACCGATCCCGAACAGAAAGCGCAGATGGAAAAGGTGTTGAAGACCGCCACCGAGCGGCTCGAAGAACTCAAGGCCGCCAAGGACAAATAGGGGAAATTCCGGAGGATATTCGAAGATGAAACGTTGTTCCGATAAATCGTACCAACCGTTGAGATCGCTGGTGGCTCTACTGCTCCTCGTCACGATGCTGGGGCCCGCCGTAGCTCTGCGGGCTGATGATATCGTTGACCATCCTGACAAGCTGGTTTTCGAGGACCTCGATTATCAGCCGCCCAAGCCACTTAACTACCGGCACACCCTGGAGTGCGGCGCTGTCGCCTACGTGGTGGAGAATCGGGAGCTGCCCACGTTCGACCTGAGAATCCTGGTCCGCACTGGATCGGTCTACGAACCGGTGAAGAAGGCGGGCCTGGCCGGCATGACCGGATACCTCATGCGCAACGGCGGTGTCGAAGGCTTGACGGTCAAGGAGCTCGACGAGCGGCTCGCCTTCCTGGCCGGTGATATTTCGGTGCGTATCGGCGAGACACGGGGCACGGCCAGCCTGTTTTGCCTCTCGAAAGATATCGACGAGGGGTTGTCGCTCTTTGCGAAGGTGCTGCGCAACCCGGTGTTCGATGAGCAGGACCTGGATCGCTACCGCGCCGACATACTCTCGAATCTGAAACAGCGCAACGCCTCGACGGCTGCCATTGAGGCCCGCGAATGGCAGTTCCTGATGTACGGCAACCATCCATGTACGACATCGTTCCGCCGTACGGAAGAGTCGGTCAATTCAATCACGCGCGATGACCTTGCGGCTTTTCACGAAACCTACTTCTTTCCGAAGAACTTCGTATTTGCGCTTTCAGGCGACTTCGAGACCGAGGAGATCCTGGGCAAGCTCAATCGGATGCTCGCCGGTTGGCCCGACCGGGCACTGGAGCTGCCCGACCTTCCTGAGACGATTCCCGATCCGAAACCCGGTGTGTACATGGTCGCAAAGGAGGACGTCAACCAGTCGCGTATCCGCGTGGGCCACATCGGCGTCAAGCGGGACATCCCCGACGAGTACGCTCTGATGGTGATGAACGACATTCTCGGCGGCGGCGGTTTCACCTCGCGAATCATCCGTCGTGTACGTTCCGATGAGGGACTGGCCTACAGCGTGGGCAGCGCATTCGGGCGCCCCGTGCTGTACTCTGGTACGTTTCGCGCCTGGTTCCAGACGAAACACGCCACGGCCGCCTTCGGAACTCGGCTGATCGTCGACGAGATCAATAGGATCCGCACGGAACTGTGCGACTCAGAGATCGTCGAGAACGCCAAGGGCAGCCTCGTGGGCAACGTGGTCAATCCCTTCTCGAGCCGGAGCGCGATCGTCAGGACTTTCGCCGATGACGACTACACCGGCCGGCCCGACGATTTCTGGCAGAACTATACGAAGAAATTGAAGGCCGTGACACCTGAGGACGTGCTCGCCGCGGCGCAGAAATACCTGCACCCGGACCGTTTGGTCTACCTGGTCGTGGGGGATCCCGAAGCCGTGCTCCAGGGCTCGGACAAGCATGACGAACGGTATTCCGATTTCGGTGCCATCACGATGCTGCCCGCACGCGATCCCATGAGCCTGGAGGTGAAGTAATCGCCTGAGTGTGTTCGCCGATCGTCCATGATCAGCGGCGCGTTTACGAGGCGCCCGGGCGGGAAAGTCGATTTCAGCATCGGCGTGTTAAAATAAGAATGACGCTTCGTTTCCGGATTTTGACGTTTTGGGTTCTACCCGAGGAGTCATCCTGCATCGCCTGCACAGAGAGGTGCCCATGTTCGCCGCTGCTTCGACCCACTGCTTCTGCCTGATCGTTCTCTGTGGCGCCGTCGCGCTTCCCGGTGCGATCGATGAGCCCTCGGCCGCAGAAGGCCTGGCCGGTCCCCTGCGCTTGGCGACCACCACGAGCACCGAGAACTCGGGCCTGCTCGCCGTTCTCATTCCGCCCTTCGAGAAGCGGTTCGGCATCGATGTGGATGTCGTTGCGGTCGGCACGGGAAAGGCACTCAAGCTGGGCCAAAACGGCGATGTGGATGTTGTGTTCGTTCACGCCCGCCACGCGGAGGAGGCCTTCGTGGACGCAGGATGGGGCGTGAATCGCCGCGATGTGATGTACAACGATTTTGTCATCATCGGCCCTGCGTCAGATCCTGCGGGTATCGCGGGTTCGGCCGACGCAGCCGAGGCCCTGGCGAAACTGACGGCAGCAGGAGCCACATTCGTTTCCCGAGGCGACGATTCGGGCACTCACAAGAAGGAAATTGCGCTCTGGCAGGCCGCCGGTGTGAAGCCCGAGGTCGGCGCCTATCTCGAGACCGGCCAGGGTATGGGGCAAACCCTGCACATTGCCTATGAGAAAGGGGGGTACTGCCTCGTTGATCGGGGTACCTATCTCGCCCACAGCGGGAAAATCGATCTGAAAGTCCTCGTCGAAGCGGATCAGCGTCTCTACAATCCCTACGGAATCATTGCGGTGAATCCTGCCCGGCACGGCCACGCAAAATACCTCTCTGCCATGGCCTTCATCGGCTGGGTGACTTCCGTGGAAGGGCAGAAGATCATCGATACCTTCCGCAAGGACGGAAAGCGTCTCTTTCATCCCATGGCGGTTTCGACGAAGAAATAGACCATGGACCACCTCCTTCAGGATATTGTTGAAGCATTCCGCATGGTGGTGCGGCTCGACCACGAGGTACTCGATGCGATCCGCGTCACGGTATGCGTCTCGCTCACATCCACGGCGCTGGCCACCCTGGTGGGAGTTCCCCTGGGCTTTTGCATCGCGGTGAAGACGTTTTTCGGCAAACGGCTCGTCATCATGCTGTTTCAGACCCTTTTTGCGCTGCCCACCGTTCTGGTCGGTCTGCTCGTCATGACCTTGCTTTCCCGGCGGGGGCCTTTGGGTGACCTGGGCCTGCTCTTTTCCCCCACGGCGATCGTCATCGGCCAGTTCCTGCTGGCCTGCCCCATCATTGTGAATCTCTCCCTTTCGGCTACCCAGTCGATCGATCCGCGGGTCGAGCGCACCGCCCGCACCCTGGGAAGCGGCCGCCTCCGCACGGCTCTGGTCATGTTCCGGGAAGCGCGATTCGCCTACCTCGCCGCCGTTCTCGCCGGTTTCGGGCGCGTGTTCGCCGAAGTCGGCGTCTCCATGATGCTAGGCGGAAACTTTCCGGGCAAGACGAGGACGATCACAACCACGATCGCTCTCGAGAGCAGTAAGGGCGAATTCGCACTCGGCATTGCGTTGGGCTTTGTTCTGCTCTTCGTCGCCTTCGGCGTGAATATCATATTCCAGATCCTCCAGGGGAGGACGCGGGAATGAAGGCAGAGATCCTGCGGCTCGAAGGCATCCGCAAACACTACGGCAGCAAGCCGGTGCTCGACATCTCCGAACTTTGTGTCGAGCAGGGCGCGGTCCATGCCCTCGTGGGGCCAAACGGTTCGGGGAAGACCACGCTCCTGGAAATTGCGGCCCTCATCTCAGTACCGTCTCAAGGCGCCGTCTACATTCTGGGCAGGGACGGCACCGCTGATGAAACGATGCGCCGCAAGCTCCGGCGTGAAGTGACTCTCGTGGATCAGAATCCCTACCTTTTCGATACCACCGTGTATCGCAACATGGCCTTCGGTCTCGAGGCCCGCGGTCTGGAGCGGGAGCACATTCGTAGCCGCGTGGGGGAGGCTCTCGAAAGTGTGGGGCTCAGTTCGCTGGCCGGGCGCCGGGCCTTCGGCCTCTCCGCCGGTGAAATCCAGCGGGTCGCCCTGGCTCGCGCCATGGCGCTGCGCCCCGCACTCCTGCTTCTCGATGAGCCCACTGCCAATGTTGATGTATTTCACGTTCAGATCTTGGAAAGCCTCATCAGGGAGGCGGTGAATGATATGGGCGCCACCGTGATGTTCGCCACCCACAGCCTTGCGCAGAGCTACAAGCTGGCCGACTCGATCCATCACCTCGTGGAAGGCCGCCTGTCGGCTGCACCGCCGGAAAACCATTTCTCCGGCGTTGCGGAGGAAAAAAACGGGGAGAGCATCCTGAGGCTGGCTCCGGGTGTTCGCGTTATCCTGCCTGAAGCCCGAAAAGGACAGGTCCATTTCTCGATTCCTCCCGAAGAGATTCTCCTCTCCAGGCAGGAAATCCCATCGAGCGCGCCCAACACCTTTCAAGGACGCGTTGTGGGAATGAACGCGGACCGCCGTCGCATTCTGGTGACTGTGGATGTGGGAGTGAATCTCGTCACCGTCATCACGCCGAAATTGCTGGACGACCTCGATCTCAAGGTGGGCGACTTCGTCTCTGTGAGTTTCAAGGTTTTTTCGATCCTCCTGTATTGATTTTCTTGTTCAAGGTCCTACTAATGCAAGTGTAAGGTTTGTTTGCGATAGGCGGGAGGAACCGGCCCAATGAAAGACTTTCTTGGAAGAGATGAGGCACTCGAGGTGCAAGACGCCCGCAGACTCCTGCTGGAGCAGGACCTGAAAGTCATTCAAAGCGAATCAATACCGATCGAGAAGGCTTACGGACGGGTTTTGTGGTCAGACATTGTTTCTCCAGAGAACCTCCCCGGCTTTACCCGCTCCACAATGGATGGATACGCCGTTGTCTCCGCTGATACTTTCGGAGCGTCCGATACCATGCCTGTCTATCTCGAGGTCAAAGGGCAGGTGCTGATGGGGGAGCGGCCGGACCGATCCATTCAGAGAGGAGCGAGTCTCCAGATTCCGACTGGCGGCATGCTTCCCGCCGGCGCCGATGCTGTTGTCATGCTCGAGTATACCAACTCAGTTGATGACACAATGGTCGAGATCATGAAGACCGTGTCTCCCGGTGAAAACGTCATCTTTGCAGATGAAGACGTAAAAAAGGGTCAGACTGTGCTCCGCCGCGGACAGAGGCTCAGGCCCCAGGAGATAGGAGCCCTTGCCGGTCTGGGAATACTCAGAGTCGACGTGTTCAGAAAACCGATCGTTGCAATCATAGGGACGGGGGACGAGGTCGTGCCTCCAGATAGAGCTGTCTCTGCCGGTAAGGTGAGGGACATAAATTCCTATAATCTTGCAGGGCTCATTCACGGCTGCAACGCCGTTCCTGTAAAGAAGGGGATTGTCAGTGATGAACTGGAAATGCTCAGACACGTGGTGCAGGAAGCGGCGTCTGTTTCAGACATGGTGCTGATTACCGGAGGGAGTTCGGTAGGTACGAAAGATTACACTGCAAGGGTCATCGACGAGCTTGGCAATCCGGGGGTTCTTTTTCACGGGGTCGCGATGAAGCCCGGCAAACCCCTGATCGGCGGTGTTGTCGATGGAGTGCCGGTATTCGGACTACCCGGACATCCTGCGGCGATCACAGTTTGTTTCGAGACCTTTGTCGAACCGCTGCTGATATGTATGTCCGGAGAAAAGCCGAACCCTCATAAACCATCGAGACGGACTCTTGACGCCCGATTCAGCAGGAATCTCGCATCTTCGACAGGAAGAGAGGAACACATCAGAGTTTGCGTTGAAAAGCGGAACGAGGTACTCTGGGCCGTGCCGATCCTGGGTAAGTCCGGCCTCGTCATGACGCTAGTGCAGGCAGACGGCATCGTCATCGTTCCGATGAATAAATCAGGGCTGTATGAAGGCGAAGAGGTCGAAGTGCGGTTGTTCAAATGATTTTTGTTGGATCAGCTAATCGATTTCGATACCGATACCGACATTCCTCAGTACGGAGCTATTTTGAACTCCACCAGAAGAATATACCAGACCCGATCAAACCTCGAGGATGCCTATAGAATCTGGTTCGACTTTATCAGGACTCTGAGCTCGGTAGAGTGTGAAGCCGTTCCGGTTACAGAATCTTGCGGCCGGATCACCGCCGAGGCTGTGCAGGCCAGGATATCATCACCTTTTTATCATGGCTCTGCCATGGACGGGTATGCGGTCCGGTTTCACGAAACCTTCGGCGCATCTGAGACGAGACCGGTCTGCTTGACACTCCATGACCAGGCTGTGCCGGTCAACACCGGTGATCCTCTCCCCGAGGGTTACAACGCGGTCATCATGGTCGAAAAGGTGAATGTGACCGGAAATGAGCTGGAGATCATCTCACCGGCAAGCCCCTATGAAAATGTCCGGATGGTAGGAGAGGACATCGTCCAGACCGAGCTAATACTACCGGAGAATCACCTGATCAGGCCTGTTGATATCGGCGCGATGCTCTCCGGTGGAAATATCAGCATCAAGCTCAGGAGACGGCCTCTCGTGACGATCATCCCTACAGGAGGTGAAGTGGTCGAACCGGGTACGTCTCTCGAGAGAGGGAATATCATTGATTCGAACAGCTTCATGATTGGAAACCTCGTCAATGAGTGGGGCGGAGAGTACAACCGAACCGACGTCGTTGTAGACAACAAGGACCTTCTCGAGCAGAGAATTTCGGCTTCTGCAAAGAACAGTGATGTGATCGTGGTGCTGGCAGGTGCCTCTGCAGGGACAAAGGACTTTACGCCCAACGCTGTCGAAGAACTCGGAAAAGTCCTGGTCCATGGAATAAGCATCAAACCCGGCAAGCCCGTGCTGCTGGGAGTGATTCAGGACAAGCCTGTCATCGGTCTTCCCGGATATCCCGTGGCCGCATATATGACCTTCGAAATGTTCGGTAAACCGCTCATATATCATCTCATCGGGATTGAACAGCAGCCGCCGGAGACTTTGAAGGCCAGGCTTTCGAGGCCCGCGGCGTCTTCACTGGGGTACGAAGAGTTTCTGAGGGTCAAGGTCGGTAAAGCCGGTGACAATTTTATTGCCACTCCTGTGGGCCGGGGGGCAGGTTCACTCATGACGCTGCAGCGCGCCGACGGTATTGTCCGTATACCCGCACTCAGTGAAGGAATCGCCCCTGACTCCGAAGTGGATGTGGTCTTGATCAGGTCGAAGCATGCAATCGAGAATACCCTCGTCTGTATCGGAAGTCATGACAACACCCTCGATGTGCTGGCCAACTACCTCAGAAGGAACTATCCATCCTACAGCATGTCTTCAGCACATGTAGGGTCGATGGGCGGGCTGATGGCAATCAAGAAATCGGAAGCCCACATCGCGGGTACTCACCTCCTCGATGAAAAAACCGGTGAATACAATATTGGATTCATTCAAAGACTCCTGAAAGGTGTTCCGCTGAAGGTCATCAATCTCGTTTACAGGCAGCAGGGTCTGATCGTTCGAAAGGGCAATCCCTCGCAAATTGACGGTATCGATGATCTTACACGTGAAGATGTTGTGTTTATCAACAGACAGCCCGGCTCGGGGACGAGACTGCTAACGGACAAGACCCTGAAGGAGAGGGGAATTGAAAAGCAGAACGTGAAAGGCTACGACAAGGAGGAGTTCACCCACATGGGTGTTGCTTCGGCTGTTGCGTCAGGAGCCGCGGACGCAGGCATGGGGATACTGACCGCCGCCATTGCGCTCGACCTCGAGTTTATCCCTGTTGCGAATGAACGGTATGATCTCGTGATCGGAGATGATCATTTCGATAGACCTATGGTGCAGGGCGTGCTTCAGATTATCGCATCTGACAGTCGATTCAAAGATGCGGTGAAAACCCTCGGCGGATATGATGTCGTTGATATGGGGAAGGTCATCTACGAGCAATAACTGCCCCTTCATTCCCGGGGAAACGCCAGAGATTCGACCAGGACGTATGCAGCCTGCAGATAAGATGTCGGGCAGAGCGGAAAACACAGCTTGCAGTCGTCGCACTCCTTGGCGGCGATCTCCGGAATGAAGCTGATCTCTTTGCGGATTCCCCTGTCGATAAAACCTACCGCGTTCTTCTTGACGACCTCGGCACAGTATCTGACGCACAGCCCGCAGTGGATGCAGAAAGAGGCGTCTTTTTCGAAACGGCCCCTGTCGGCCCCGTACTCTTGCTCCAGGTCGTGCAACTCAGGGGAATCCGGGGCATGGGCCATCAGAAGCTCCAGGAGGGTTTTGCGGATTCTATCGATTTTCTCCGACCTGGTTCGGACGACCATATTTTCCGCAACCGGTTGAACACAGGAAGCAACGAGCTTTTTCACGCCGTTCACCGCAGCCTCTACGACGCAGATCCGGCAGCCCCCGTAGGGGGCCAAATCTTCGTGGTAGCAGAGCGTGGGAATGGATATCCCCGCGCTTTGGGCGGCCTGAAGCACGGTCATCCCCTCTTTTGCGGTGACTTCCTTTCCGTCTATTTGTAAACGGATATCACTCATTTGCTTTTTTTCTTTCTGACTATCGTTCTCTTATCTTCTGGGATGGGGGCCGGGACGGGCTCGCCGGAGATCTTGATGACCGAACTGAATTTTGCGGGACATACGTCAAAGCAAGTACCGCAGTTCGTACACTTCTCCTGGTCGATGATATGGATCTTCTGCTTGCCTCCGTCGATCGCCTCGTCAGGGCAATTCTTGAGACAGAGGCCACAACCTGTGCACTTGGCCGGGTCGATATAGTAGGAGATCAGCTGCTTGCAGGCGAGCGCCGGGCACCGCTTGTCCTCGATATGTGCCGTGTACTCGTCCTTGAAGTAGCGAAAGGTGCTGAGGAAAGGGTTGGCGGCCGTCGAACCGAGGGCACAGAGGGAGGCTTCGACAGCGGTCTCGGCGAGACTTTCCAGAGTCGCGATGTCGCTCGCTTTACCCTTGCCCTCGGTGATCCTCGTGAGAATCTTGTGCATCTGCCTGAGGCCCTCACGGCAGGGAACGCATTTTCCGCACGATTCATCGGTGAGGAAGTTGATGAAGTACCTGGCAACATCGACCATGCAGGTGTCTTCATCCATGATGATCATTCCGCCCGAGCCCATCATGGAGCCGGCTTTGGTGAGCTCGTCAAAACCGACTTTCAAATCGAGCAGCTCCTCAGGGATACATCCTCCGGAGGGGCCTCCGGTCTGCACGGCTTTGAACTTCTTTCCGTTGGGTATGCCCCCGCCTATCTCAAAGATGACATCTCTCAGGGAGATGCCCATGGGCACTTCGACGAGGCCGGTGTTGTTGATCTTGCCGACCAGGGAGAAGATCTTCGTGCCCTTGCTTCCCTCGGTGCCGATCGAGGCGAAGGCCTGGGCGCCTTTGTTGATGATCAGCGGAACGTTGGCCCAGGTCTCCACGTTATTGATATTGGTCGGTTTGTCCCAGAGCCCTTTCACGGCGGGATAGGGAGGCCTCGGTCTCGGTTCGCCGGCCTTGCCCTCCAAGGACTTGAGCAGTGCCGTTTCCTCGCCGCAGACGAAGGCGCCTGCTCCTCGATGCACTTTGACGTCGAAATCGAATCCCGAGCCGAGAATGTCTTTTCCCAAAAGCCCATGTTCCTCGGCCCGCTCGATGGCGATGCTCAAGTTCTCGAGCGCCAGGGGATACTCCTGGCGAACGTAAAAGTAGCCCTCATGGGAGCCGATGGCATAGGCGCCGATGACCAATCCCTCGAGCACGCCGAAGGGATTTCCTTCCATGAGCGAGCGATCCATGTAGGCTCCCGGGTCACCCTCGTCGCAGTTGACGACCACATACTTCGGCTCCCCCGGGGACTTGCGTGCAAATTCCCACTTCACGCCGGACGGGAATCCGGCGCCGCCGCGTCCCCTGAGCCCGGCGTCTTTCACCTCGGTGATCACCTGATCGGGCGTCAATTCGAACAGCGCTTTGATCAGAGCCTTCCCGCCATCGTTGGCGAGGTAGTCCTCGATGCTCTGAGGGGCAATCCTTCGGTTGGCTCCGAAAACCATCCGCTGTTGATGCTTGTAAAAAGGAATATCGGGTTCATGGGCTGTTTTTTCGCCCGTGGTGGGATCGGCGTAGACCAGACGATCGATAACCTGGTGTTCCTTAATGGTCGATGATATGATTTCGGGAACGTCTTCAGGCGTTACCTGGAGATAGCAAATCTCTTCGGGGTCGATGACAACGATCGGACCTTTTTCGCAAAACCCATGGCAACCGGTTCTTCTGAAGCCAACCTTGTTCGTCAGTCCTTGATTTTCCAGCTCCTGTTCAATGGCCAGAGCCACCTCTTTACTACCGGTGGCGTGGCAGGCCGTACCGCTGCAAAGGGTAATACAGGGTTTGTTGGGATCCCGTTTTGAAACGATCTCCTGCCTGAATGCTTCCAGCTCGACAGGCGAATTTATCCTGGGCATCTTCGTTCCTCAATCATAGCTCGCGATCACGTCGGAGGTCTTGGCGGGCGAGATTTTCCCATGGGTTTTTCCATCGATTTCGATCACCGGACCCAGCGCGCAGCAGCCGAGACAATTGACCGTTTCCAGGCTGAATTTCAACTCCAGGTCGGTTTCGCCCGGTTTGATTCCGGTCAGGTTCTGCACCTTGTCGAGCACGCGTGCGGCTCCGCGAACATGGCAGGCCGTACCCATGCAGATGTGAACTTGATGGCGTCCCTTGGGAACCAGGCTGAACGCCTTGTAAAACGTGGCGATATGCTGAATCTGGCTCAACGGCACTTGCAGCTTTTCGCTGACCTGCGCAAGGACTTCTTTGGGCAGCCAATTGTTTTCGCTCTGAATCTCCAGCAAGACTTGAATGAGAGCACTGGCTTCGCCCTGATGCTTGTCAATGATTCGATCGATTTTCGCGGTATCCATTTTTTCTTTCAAACATGTTGACGAGATCACGCCGGGACCGCGGCGAGCGCATAGCGGTTGCTGTCCACATCGTACTTGACCAGCCCTTGCCTCGAGGAGCTGTTGATCTGTTTTGAGACTTCAGACGGGTTCAGGCCCAGAACATCAGAAATCTCGGCGGTCGAGAGCGGCCTTTCCCGAAGAAGCGACACAATCTGGCTGATGACCAGTTTGTCACCGATCAACTCATCCAATAATCGGTTGACCTCGGCGCTGGCATAAAATTCACGATAGGCCTCTTCCGATTTAACAGGTACTCTCAGCTTCTCCCGTTCCACCAACCTGAGGAAGGGGATCAGTTTTCTGGCCGCTTCGAGGGCGTGTTTCAATCTGCTTTGATCTATTCCTTCAGCCTCACCAAGAGGCCCCAGCTCCTCGATCTTGCCGGTAAACCGGTTGACGACTTCAGCCAGAACGGTTCCTTCGCCGCCGGACATGAATTCGATGCTCAGCCTCTCGGGATTCAGGCCTATGCGCTCTATTATCTTTTTGCATATATACGTGTTGCTCAAGGCATCGTAATTTCCTTGCGTCACGTAGTTGCAATCATTGAGTCGGCAGCCCCCGATCAGAACTCCGTCCTGTCCGGTCAGGAAGGCTTTGAATATGAAATCCAGGTCGACTCTACCAGAACACATGACGCGGATCAGCCTGATATCGCTTTTATATTGTAGACGGGAAACTCCCGCCGTATCTGCGGCCCCGTATGCTCACCAATGGCATACGAACCCGAGGATTTTCGGTTTGAATTCCGGACCTGTGCTCATTGGTTGTCACCTTTCCCTTTACCTGCCGCCCCTTTACCTACCGCATTGTCTGTGCCCAGCGCTTCGATTTGACTCAAGATCGTCTCATCGGTAAAGTGCTTCACCATTATCGCATTGGTAGGACATTTGGCGTTACACACGCCGTCTCCCTTGCAAAGAATCGAATTGACCCAGGCTTTGGGACCTTTCGGCGTTTCGCGGAACTCTATCGCACCATAGGTGCATGCGGTCATGCAAGCCCCGCAAGCCACGCAATCGTGTTCGGTCACCTCGGCAACCGAACCCGAAGCGACGACGGTATCGTGTGACAGCAGCGTGACGACCCGACCGGCGGCGCCGTAAGCCTGATTGATCGTTTCCTCTATATGCTTGGGATAGTGGGCCGTGCCACAGAGATAGACACCATCCGTGGCAAACTCGACCGGTCGCAATTTGACATGGGCCTCTTTGAAATAGTCATCTGGACTCAACGTGACCTTGAACAAGCCCGCGATTTCTTTGGCTCGTGAGGAGGGAACGACGGCTGCCGCCAGAGAGAGTATATCGGCATCCAGTTCGAGCAGGCTGCCCAGAATGCGATCGGGCACGCTGACCCGCAAGCAAGGCTTACCCTCCTCATTCTTGGCCGGTTCCACCTGAGGAGGATTTTCCGGGTCGTATTGAACGAAAACAACTTCTTTGTTCGCCGCTTCCCGGTAATAATCCTCTTTGAACCCGTACGTTCTCATATCCCGAAAGAGAACGTAAATCGCCATCTTGGGATTCAACTCTTTCAGTTTCAGAGCGTTTTTTATCGCGTGGCTGCAGCAAACCCGGCTGCAGTAGTTTCTGTCTTCATTTCTGCAGCCGACACACTGGATCATCACCAGGCTCCCGGCATTGACGATTGATTCTTCTCTCGTGGCGATTTTCTCTCCCACCTCGAGGTGGGTGAACACCCTTTCGTCCTCCCCATAGAGGTGTTCGGTCGGCTGATACACGTCAGCGCCGATGGCGATGACGGCCGCGCCGTGTTCGATCTCTCTTGTCCCGCCTCGACTCTCCAAGGTGGTGGTGAAATTGCCTACATAACCGAAAACCTTTTTTATGTTGGCTTCATGCGACACATGTATCAGCGGATTCTCGTAAATGGACCGGATCAAATCGTTCAGATGGGCCTGAACATCCATCCCTTCCAGGGTGGTGTGAATCTTTCGCGCCATGCCGCCCAGCTCTTTGTCCTTCTCCACCAGGTGAACGTGGAATCCCTGCCTGGCGATGGAGAGCGCGCAGGTCATGCCGGCAATACCGCCGCCAACCACCAGGGTCGTTTTGTTCACCGGCAGATCGAATTCCTGCAGAGGCTTCAAATGGCCGGCTCGCGCCACCGACATCCGGATGATATCCTTTGCCTTCCGGGTCGCATCTTCCTTCTGTTTTGAATGGACCCACGAGCACTGCTCGCGAATATTCGCCATCTCACAGTAGTACTGATTGAGTCCCGCCTCCCGAAGGGTGTCGCGGAACAACGCCTCCAGGGTTCTGGGAGAGCAGGCCGCGATCACCACCCGATTGAGCCCTTTTTCGACCGCAAGATCGGTTATCTCCCTGGCGGAATTGGTTGCACATGAAAACAGTTGTTCCTGAGCGTGGACCACGTTGGGTAATATCCGGGCGTTTTCAACCACCGATGGAACGTTCACGACACTTCCGATGTTCGCTCCGCAATGACAGACAAAAACCCCTATTCTCGGTTCCTGGTCGGTGACATCCCTCTCGGCTGGATAGATCCTTTCCCGAGCCAGCTTGCCCCGCCGGTAGTCGAGAATTTCACCGCATTGGGAACCGGCGCCGCTGGCGCTGAAGACCGACTCCGGAATATCGGTCGGTCCCTGCAAGGCGCCGCTGACAAAGATCCCGGGCCTGGTGGTCTCTATCGGATTTTCTGGGTTTGCCTTGGTGAATCCATGTGCATTGAGTTCGATCCCGAATGTCTCGGAAAGCGCCTGATGATCGGTAGGAGGATTCAATCCGACCGACAGGATCACCATGTCGAATTCTTCCTCTTTGACGCCCTCATCGGCAGTCGCGTACCTCACGACTACATTCTTGCTGTCCGGAATCTCTCTGGCGATCGAGGTGTAACTTCTGATGAAACGAACCCCGGGGAGCCGCTCCGTTCTCTGGTAGTACTGTTCGAAATCTTTGCCAAAGGCACGGATATCGTTATGGAAGATGGTGCACTGCGCCTCGGCCTCATGCTCTTTGGTCAGGATTACCTGCTTTTGAGTATAGGTGCAGCATACACCTGAGCAGTAGCTGTTCTCTCCCGGGGTAACCCGTCTGGAGCCGACGCACTGAATCCAGGCGATCTTGAGGGGATGTTGATTGTCGGAAGCCCGCAGAATCTTACCCTGGTAGGGCCCGGTGGCGGACAGTAGCCGTTCGAAGTCCATGCTGGTGACCACGTTCTGCATCTTTCCATAACCGTATTCCTCTACGGTTGCCGGATCGAAGGGCTCTATGCCGGCAGACAGAATGATCGTCCCTACATTGACTTCCGATTTCTCGACCGTTTGTCTGAAATCAATGGCTTCGGTCTGACAGACACCTTTGCAGATATCACACTTTTGATCTTCGAGCCTGAGACAGGTATCATCGATGTAGGCGACGAGTGGAATCGCTTGAGAAAAGTACACATGGACGGCTTTGTTTTTGGATATCCCTTGATTGAACTGATCGGGGTATTCTTTCGGGCAGTATTTGACGCAAGTCCCGCAGCCTGTACATTTGTCTTCCAGAATATACCGCGGCCTCTTGAGCAGGGTGACTTTGAAATCGCCTACACTCCCGTCTACCCTGTCAACTTCGGTAAATGTCAGGATCTCGATGTTTGGATGTCGACCGACCTCCACCATTTTGGGGGCCAAGATTCATATGGAGCAGTCATTGGTCGGAAAAGTCTTGTCGAGCTGGGCCATATGGCCACCGATGCTCGGCCCTTTCTCCACCAGATAAACCTTGAAGCCGGCGGTGGCCATATCGAGAGCGGCTTGAATACCGCTGATCCCGCCACCAACGACCAACACATCTCCAAAGTTTCTATCAGTCAGGATTCGTTCCACTCGGCTGCGTCCTTTCAGGTGTGCAGTTTTCCTAAATCACTTCCTGAATGATTTCGGTAATGTCCTTGATCTCTATATCACCTTCAATCTCGAGGGTCAGGCGACTATCCTCGAACATGGTGATGCAATAGGGGCACGCCGTCACCAGCACCTCGGCTCCGATGGCGCGCGCCTGTTCCACTCTGAGATCGGAGAATCTTTCTCCCTTGGGCGTCTCCATCCATACCCGTCCGCCTCCTCCGCCGCAACAGAAGCTGTTTGTGCGCGAAGCGGCCATCTCCAGGAACGTCAAGCCAGGTATGCTCTGAAGGATCTCGCGGGGCTCGTCGAAGATGCCGTTGTGTCGGCCCAGGTAACACGGGTCGTGAAAGGTTACTTTCTTTTCATACTCCCCGGCGATCTCGAGCTTTCGCTCTCTGATGAGGGTGGCCAGAAACTGGGTCATATGAACGACCTCGAAGTTGACCATGAACTCCGAATACTCATTCTTGAAGGCCTCGAGGCAGTGGGGGGAGGAAACGACGATTTTTTTTACCCCGTTGTCGATGAAGGTCTTGATGTTTTCCTTGGCGAGTTTTTTGTAGGTCTCTTCAGCGCCTGTCTTGCGGATGCTCTCGCCACAGCAGCTTTCCTCGGTACCCAGTATGCCGAAATCGACTCCGGCTTTGTTCAGGATCTCGACTGAGGCCCTTGCGACCTTTTTCATTCGAGGGTCATAGCTCAGGTAGCAGCAGCCGAAGAAGAGGATCTCCATTTCTGCATCGAACGGCTTGACAGACAACCCCTCCGCCCAATCGGCTCGTTCCGCCCGTTTTTCGTTCAATGGATTGCCTTCACCGATCAGGCTGCCTCTCACTGCTTTCGCCGGACGGGCAGAGGCGTGAATCACTTCATAGGCCGAAGCGAGCCTGCGCAAGGCGATTCCGAGCTCGATCTGATTGACGCCCCTGGGGCACTTTTCCGGACAATTGCCGCAGGTCGTACAGCGCCAGATATCTTCGCTTTCGATCTCGGTCACACCAAAGGTGGCTTCTCGGATGATCTTGCGAATGCTGAAATTTCGGACGTGATTCCACGGACAGACAACGTCGCATTTTCCGCATTGGTAGCAGAGGCGAAAGATATCTCCGCCGGCTTCTTTGATCTCCTGGATGATTTCTTCGATGGGGCCGACAGGTTCCACGCCAGTCTCCTAACTCTCCTTTGACAACCTGGCGATGGCGTCAACGATTTTCTGCCAGCCATGCTTGTCCGCCAACGCCTCCAGCCCCACATCGACTTCGTCCAGGGCTTCCTCTTCTTCCACTTCCTCTTCCCGTTCTTCGTAGGTCAGGGCATCCGCCAGGCACCACTGCACACACAGAGGTTCTGTGAGAGAAGGATCCGATTCACACCTGTCGCACTTGAGAGGCAGGCCGGAATCCGGCTCTTTGAAATAGTCTCGGGAGGGACACGAGGCACGGCAGAATGCACACTCGCCGTATTCCTTGCCGTCGATGGTATACTTGTCCCTGCCCGCACACTCGGCCGGGGTGTACTCACCTGCGAATACCGGAATATAGATGTCCGATAGGGGCTCACGAATCACGCGAATGCGCGCTCTTCCCGGATTGTCGCTGCTGTAGCGCGGTGAGGCATGGAAGGCGGAGCAGATCACTTCACAGGCTCGGCAGCCATTGCACTTGTCCACATCGATCTTGATCGTCTTGACGATCTTCTTCTTTTTCTTCTTTTTTTCGGCCATTACGAGGTGCTTCCTTCGCTCGACGCCTCCCTGGACTGTACAGATTCGTCCTCTTCTTTCAGGATGCCTCTCTCGACGAAGTCTTTGTAGACGTAGTCCAGGTCCAGTTCGTGCAGGGTCTCGCGAGTGGGGATGCCCTCGCGATTCCACCCTTTGAACTCGTAGTACTTGTCCATGAGCTCTTCTTCCAGCTCAGGAAACCTTTTCTTCCAGTGATCTGCCGGAGGCTTCTCGTCCTTGCGTGTCATGCCCCTGCGCAGATTATTAGCGCGAACCATGTTCCGGTTCCGCTTGGTCAGGTGCGTCAGGCTGGCTTCGTCGAGATCGAGCCCGGTCCCTGCCGAGATCAGGGTCGGCAGGTTGTGAATGTGAAAGGGAGGCTTCAAAGGGAACGACGACAAACCGGCGCACATCCCGGTGGCGTCATCGATGTAGTGCATCATCTCTTGCCACTCGACGATGTCGCAGGTGGCTTCGATCGTCGGATAGTGGGGGATCGAGTTCTCTCCACGGAGCTCCCAGTTCAGGAAGTACTCCTTGAGCTTCTCGTTAGGAACCTGGATCCAGTCCTTGCAGAACTCCTCTCGCTGCTCTCTAGTGGGGAAAGGCGCCTGGGGGAAGTTCCCTTCGATCTGGGTGATGTTGATCTTCTCACCGGTGGAATACATGAGGAAGTAGATCGGGTTCAGCATCCCCAGCTTGAGCGGTAGCTGCTCGTGTTTTTTGATGTTGTTGTGCGCGTATTCCTCGGCACCCTTGCCGATCTCCTTGGCCGCCCAGTGGGTGCCGTTGGCCAGGATGTCGCCGATCCCCTCACGCCGCACGATCCTGTCGAGCAGCCAGTAGAAGCGCCCCTCGTTGTCCTCGGGCCATCCCTCGACGTCCTTGTCGGTCAAGATCCCGGCTTCGTAGAGCTCGATGGCAAAGGCCATGGTTTGTGGAGCCGTAAATGCGTCTACGCCATGTTCCGTGGCCTTCTGGGCGATTCGTAAGCCAAACTCCAGGTCGGAGAAGGCGCCCATCGTGTAGGTGAGCTTGGAGAAGCACTTCATCATGTAGGAACAGAGCCGGGTATCGACGGAGATGGCCGCGCCGCACTTCATCGGACAGTTGTGGCAGCTCAGCAGCCGGGTCCGCATGTTCTCCATCGTGTTGGTCCACAGCTTCTGGATCTCATCGGTCCAGAATCCCTTCCGACGGGTGCGGGCATTGCCCCACGCGAAATTCTCGGTGTGCCATTTCTCGTCGTGGATCGCCATCTCCTGCGGCGATCCGAGCCCGGCCAGGATCGGCATGACTCCTGGAATCGGTTTTTCATTGCGCTCTCGTATGAACTTCAGCGCTTCGGTGCAGAGCTCGATGAACTTCTCCGGTCGGGCGATGTTGATGTCTTTCGATCCACGAACCGCGATCGCCTTGAGGTTCTTGTCTCCCATGACTGCGCCGAGGCCCTGTCGGCTCGCACTCGATCGGCCCTGTTCGATGGAAGCATAGTAGACCCGGTTTTCGCCGGCCATACCGATCGAGGAGACCTGGGCATGCGGCTCGTTCAGCTCCTGGCGGATGACCTCCGCCGTCTCGAGCGTCCCCAGCCCCCGGCAATGCGAGGCGTCGCGTATTTCCACCTTGTCGTCCCGGATCCACAGATAGACGAGTTCGGGGGACTTGCCGCGCACGATCAGCTTGTCATAGCCGGCGTGCTTCAGTTCTGGTCCCCAGAATCCACCCATCATCGAGAATGCGAAGAGCCGGGTCTGCGGAGAAAGGGTGGAAAGGATGGTGCGATTGCAGCCAGGAGCAGGTGTGCCAGTCAGGATACCGGTACCGAAGATGAGCAGATTGTCTTCGGAAAAGGGTTCAGTTTCGGGGGGAACCCTGTCCCAGAAAAGCTTGGCGTTGGTACCCAGTCCTCCCAGATGAAGCTCGGTGTGTCGAGGGTCTGTCGGCACCCTCTCGATGCTTCCCCTGGTGAGATCGATTTCCAGATTGAAGCCTGTCTCTGCGTACCTCATTCATCTACCTCGTACGTTGTGCTTCTAGATAGATTGTGCCGCTGCTCGTCACCCGCCTAAGAAGAACGCCAGCGGATAGTTCTGAATAAAAACTCCTTTCTACCAAAATTCAAAGTGGTAGAGAAACGGCAAGCAAAAAACTCCTGAACCGTCTTCGAGTCCAACGACTTCTGAATCGCAAAAACAATGACTTACGACATATTGTCAAGTCTTCGAGACCGATTGTGCGAATGAACCGGCCGTTGTGCAGCATAGCCGTAATAGCCCAGCGAGTTTGGACGGCCACGAAGGTCGACAATCTGTTTGACAAACACTCCTACTCTCAGAAGGATGGGTACCCCATGACCGGACGCAACTATCCCGTAGGAATCGGCACATCGTTCGGCCGCGCTGTGGGCAGGCGCAACGGAAGAAACGATACCGATCAGGAGGACAGTACGCAATGATGCTCGAGCTCATGCTGACCACGGTGGCGATCTGCGCGGCATTGGGTTTCAACGAGGGCGATGTCACAAACGACTTCTATGACAATGACCAGACACACGCTCTGAAACCCGCAGAGGTCACCGTTGAGGGCGAGATCGAGAACCCTGGTCCGGTAGACTTTGGCGAGTTGCCTTTGCGCTCAGTCATTGTCAAGGAGACCGTTCTCGATGAGGGCAAGGGTTCATTCGTGGGTGCCTACCGCTTCGACGGGTATTCGCTCTACGACATTCTCAACGAGCGGAAGCTGCGCAAGAAGAACGACGAGGAATTCCCTCCGATCATCGATGCCTACGTGGTGGTGGAAAATGCGGATGGCCGCAAGGCGGTGGTGAGCTGGGGCGAGATCTACTACCCCGTTCATCTGCACGAAATCATCATTGCCACACGCGTGATGCGCATCGTGCCCTCCAAGACCAAGGACCTGTGGCCCCTGCCGAAGGGTTCGCGGCTCGTGGTCGGCACAGACCTGCTGACCGAGCGCAATCTGCCGTTACCATCAAAGATCACGGTGCGCTCCTGGCCGCATTCCTACACGGTCAACAAGGGAATGAAGGAGATGTACGTCGATAGATTCACCGTGCTGCGCGGTACCACGGTGGTCGAGACGTACCGGTGCCTGCAGCAGGGGATGCGCAACGAGCAATACCCGACTGTATTCTACGGGCGGGGGCGCGGAATTCACGGCGTGTCCACGTTCGACGGGGTGCAGTTGCGGGGTTTACTCTCGCAGCACTTCGATGTCAATGTCGAGAACCTGAGAGTCGGGCTCGTGGGTGTGGCTGCCGAAGATGGCTACCGCGGTGTGTTCACGCTCAGCGAGTTATGCAACCGCAATGATCAGTCGGAGACGCTGTTGCTGGACGTCGGCGAGGGCGAGGAAGGTGGACGCTACAAACTGTTCCCGGCGGGAGATTTCTTTTCCGACCGGGCCATCAAGTCGGTCAATGAGATACGGTTCGAGCATGCGCAATGATGCAGCCAGGCGACGACTATCGTGACACAGGGCGCAATTGAGATTCTTCGGCATGACGACCGTGCTGTTGCACCGGTTTGTAACAGAATGTAAGTCTACTGGATTAGTCTGGAAATGAGTCAGGTGGTTTATCTAAGGTGTCGCATAGACGGAGGTGCTATAGGACTCACCGATGAATCCGAACTCCTCGAGAGGTAAAATCATGAAACTGAGTACCACCCTCCCTGCCGTTTTTGTTCTGCTTGTCTCTCTGTCGTTCGGCAACGACAAAAGCTCCGATTACAGCAAGTACTGGCACCAGTGGCGGGGACCGGATGGGACAGGTGTAGCTCCCCACGGGGATCCCCCTGTGGAATGGGATGCGAGCAAGAACATCCGGTGGACGGTGGAGATCCCCGGCGAGGGGCATGCCACGCCGATCGTGTGGGACGACAAGATCTTCGTTCTCACCGCCGTGGATACCGGCAAGACCGTTGAAGCTCCCAAGGAGGAGCCTACCGGCGGACGACGCAGGAGGCGGCCGCCGGCTAAACCGACGAATCAATACAAGTTTGTCATCATGGCTATCGAGCGCATGAGCGGCAAGATCCTCTGGGAAAAAACCGCATGTGAAGCCCTACCCCACGAAGGAAAGCACAGGGATAGCAGTTGGGCTTCGAACTCTCCGATCACCGATGGTGAGCGTCTGTATGCCTACTTCGGCTCGCGAGGGCTCTATTGCTACAACATGCAGGGCAAGCTTCTCTGGAAGAATGACTTTGGCGACATGACCGTGGCCCGGAGCTTCGGCGAGGGCAACTCGCCCGCCATTCACGGTGACACGATCGTGGTCGTCTGGGATCACGAAGGCGACTCGTTCATCGTCGCCCTGGACAAGCGGACCGGTAAGAAGCGCTGGAGGAAGGATCGCGATGAATCGACTTCCTGGTCCACGCCGCTCATCATCGAGCACGACGGAAAGCCCCAGGTCATCACGAGCGCCACCAATCGCGTACGGAGCTATGACCTGGCCATCGGGACAGTGATCTGGGAGTGCGGCGGCCTGACCCGCAACGTGATCCCCAGTCCGGTCTATCGGGACGGTACGGTCTATGTCATGAGCGGTTTTCGCGGCAGCGCCCTGCTGGCCATTCGCCTCGACATGGCCAAAAAAGACATCACCGACTCCGAGAATGCCATCGCCTGGAAGTACAACAAGAACACTCCCTACGTGCCTTCCCCGCTGCTCTACGGGGATGAACTGTATTTCTTTCAGGTCAACAACGCCGCTCTTTCCTGCCTCGACGTCGAATCGGGAAAGGCCAACTACTCCCGTGAAGCCCTCGAAGGGGTAAGAGGGATCTACGCCTCCCCGGTCGGCGCGAAGGGCCGCGTCTACCTCGCAGGCAGAAACGGGGTCGTGAAGGTGATCAAGCAGGGACCTGAGTACGAGGTTCTGGCCAGTAATGCCTTGGACGACTCCTTCAACGCGTCGCCCGCCATCGTAGGCAATGAGCTTTACCTTCGGGGGATCAAAACCCTGTACTGTATCGCCGAGGAGTAGCCGGACGCAGGCCTGTCCCGTCTCCGGCCGAACTCAAATCCTGAAACCGAATTCTGATCTTGAGGAGCAAACACAATGAGATCGTCATCGAAGCTCCGTACCTTGGCCACGACCCTTACGGCTGCAGTAATCCTGGTGCTACTGACCGTCCCGGCTGCCGCCGCAGATTGGCCGAAGTGGAGGGGGCCGGACCAAAACGGCATCTCATCGGAAACCGGTTGGCTCGAGATGTGGCCCGAGGGCGGACCGGAGGTGCTCTGGAAAGCTTCCATCGGCACCGGTTTTTCCAGCATGTCGATCAGCGCGGGGCGTCTGTACGCCATGGGGAATTCCGCCTCCTCCACCGACGAGGAGAACCAGATGGACCGGGTGTTGTGCTTCGGCGCGAAGACCGGCAAGGAGATCTGGAGACATGAATACCCCTGCAAGCTGATGCCCCTCTTCTACAAGGGCGGCCCCGGGGCTACCCCTACGGTGGATGGGGACCGGGTGTACACCTTCAGCAAAGAGGGCCAGGTCTTCTGCCTGGACGCAAAGACCGGCAAGGTCGTCTGGTCGAGGCGGCTCCAGGACGAGGAGGGCATAGAGGCGCCCAAGTGGGGCTTTGCCGGATCCGTGCTGGTGGACTCGAATCGCTTGATCATCAACGCCTGCGTGGGCGGCGTGGCCCTCGAGAAGTCCACCGGTGAGGTCCTCTGGAAGTGCGAAGAGGGGGTGGGCGGCTACTCCACGCCCCTGCCTTTCGAGGCGGGAGGCAACCAGGCGGTGGCCATGTTCTCTTTCAACGCCCTGGTGGCGGTGGATCCCGCCACCGGCGGAAAGCTCTGGCAGCAGCCCTGGAAGACGGCCTACTACGTCAACGCTTCGCAGCCGATCTTCGTGGAGGACTCGGTCTTCATCTCCACCGGTTACGGAGCGGGTTGCGCCCTCTGGAAGGTCGAGAAGGACGGGCTCAACCAGATCTGGCGCAACCGGAACATGAGCAACCAGTGCAACAGTAGCGTTTTCTTCGATGGCCACATCTACGGCTTCAGCGGCAACGTAGGTGGAAAGGGCATTCTCCGATGCCTCGACCTGAAGACGGGCGACGTGAAATGGTCCAAGAAAAAGCTGGGTACGGGATCGCTCATGATCGCCGACAAAAAGCTCATCATCCTGAGCGAGGACGGCATCCTCGTCATCGCCAGGGCCACCCCGGAGGAGTACGACGAGCTCCAGCGCGCCAGGATCTTAAAAGGCGTCTGCTGGACCGTACCGGTGCTCTCCAACGGATTGATCTACGCCCGCTGCGCCGAGGGCGACCTGGTCTGCGTGAACCCTAAGACGAAAAAAGCCGCCGCACCAAAAAGGGGCCGCTGACACCGCGCTTTCTCGAAGCCGAGGATACGGCATCGTATTCTCGCTACGCCGAGAGTTACTCTGGATGGCGCCCATACTCAAAGCGACGGTAATAGGGCTTCAGGAGCCGATAGATCATGCCCCCGAGCCGGGCTACGCCGGGATCCAGGGGCGCGTTTCGAGGCTCTACGAAGTGGGTCAGGCTGGCCGCGCCGGGCGGCTCCATGCCCAGCCCGCGCAGCACGGAGGCGATGGCGCCGCTCGGATCCTGGCACAGCCGCTCATAGGTCAGCTCCACCACCCGATCCTGGGGCAGCCGCTCCACCTGGGCGAGGTAATACTTGACCTGGTGGGCCACACCCAGGGCCAACAGGAGCGGGCTCAAGGGGTTGCGGCGGTGCATCACCAACCGCGACAAACCCAGCGTCAGCGGCTTGCCAAACAGCTTGTCATACGGCTCGCTCAGCTCCGCCGTATAGGCGTTGCGGGCCGCCAGCAGAGAGCGCAGCGCGTTGACCGACGAGGACAGCGTGCACAGCGGGTGGCGGTGGATGAAAACGAACCGGGCCTCGGGAAACGCCTCCAGTGCCAGAAGAAAAGTGGACAGGTCGTAGGGGTTTTTGACCAACAGCGGCTCTTCATTGCCGGCGAGGTATTGGACCTTACGAGCGAGCTCCTGCAGCACCGCGAGGTTGTCGGTGGTCAGGTGCCGGCGGCCACTCTTCCGTAACAGCAGAAAGGCGTACTCCTCTGCCGCGTCGGCGCTGATCTTGACGTGATCGATGCCCCGGTCCTCGCCTCCTGCACCAAGCCGCCTGGTCAACGCCTCCCGCGCCGCGACCTCCTGGTCCTGCTCGCGGTTGTGGAGCAGCTCGTCGTAGCACGCCAGGTGGTAGACGGTGACGACGTTGAAATCCGCCGCCTCGGCGAGCAGCTTGTACAGGATCGTGGTGCCCGAGCGGTGCAGCCCCAGAATGAACACCGGCCGCACGTCGACCTCGGCGATCCGATGCAGGAAGGGCTCGTCTTTGCCTGCGCTCATGGTCTGTGGTTTCCTTTCTTGCGCGCGACCAGAATTGTCACGTCGGTGTCCGTCTCTGCATGGGGTAGTCCCCACCCCTGTGCCACGTCCCGGGAGCACACCACCTCGACCTCCTCGAACCCGATCTCGCACAGCTCCCCGATGATCTCCTCCCGACTCCGCCGGTCCTTCACAAACCCGATCCGTTCCTGCCAGTCCCGCATGGCCCGCAGCACCGTGCCGCTCACTACACCCGGCCGCTCGCTCGACGCCCGCTGGAAGTGATCGAATACAAAGGTGCCGCCTGCGCCCCGGCCGAGGACCGACGCCACGTTCGACCACAACCGCCGCTGGCTGTCGGCATCCAGGTACATGTGCAGCCCCTCGGCGATGACAAACGCCCGTCGCGACTCGTCGAGGATCGTCCCAAATGTCATACGTGTCGCGTCTCCCGCCACAAAACGCAGATTCTCCCGCTCGGCGATCTCCCGCCCGCGCACGGAACGGCCCAGTAGCTTCCGCTTGGCCGCGATCAGGGCCGGCAGGTCCACCTCGATGTAATCGACTCCGGCGTCACCAGTAATGTTCGCTCCCCGTGGAGACAACCCCGCCGCCAGTTCGAGCACCTGATCCACGTCCGCCTGCTCCATCAGCCGGTCGATCATCGTATGCCGGTGGAGCAGCGCCTGTAGAATCGGCGCCATGCCCGGCCGCAGCCACCGCGCCATGCGGTACACCGAGGTGATCCACAGAAAGATCGCCCGGGCGAGCCGTGAATCGAACAGCTCCGCCTCGGGCACCCCACCCCAGATCCACGCCTGCGACGTATACAACGCCGTAAAGCCGACCGTGCTCTTCTCCTGTTTCAGCTCGTCTGAACGCGTCATGCGCACATTATGCTCAGTTCCCATGCGGTTACCAGTGGAAGTGCTAGAATTGCCCGATACTTCGGCATGACGACCGTACTGTTACAGGGGTTTGTAACAGAATGTAAGTCTAATGGATTAGTCTGGAAATGCGTAAGATGGTTTATCTAAGGTGCTTCATAGACCGAGATGCTATTGGATTCACCGTCGAATCCGAACTCCTCGAGAGATGAAATCATGAAACTGAGCGCCATCCTGCTTGCCGTTTTTGTTCTGCTTGTCTTTCGGTCGTTTGGCAACGACAAGAGCTCCAACGAGATTGGATATGACGAATGAGCGAAGCGACTATACTATTCTGCCAATGTACTCACGCCAAGGTGATACCTGAGGAGGTGAAGCGGGCGGTGCATGCAGGGCTCCTCCAGGGAGGGCTGTCCTTCGAGACCGTCACCGATCTCTGCGGTCTCGCCGCTCGCAAGGATCCCTGGCTCAAGCGCCTGACCACCGAGAGCGAAAGCCTAACCGTCTTGGCTTGCTATCCCCGCGCCGTGAGGTGGTTGTTGCATGCCGCCGGAGCCGGCTTGAACGACTCGACGGAGATCTTCAACATGCGGGAGCAGGAAGCTCCAGAGATCATCGCCACCTTGCAAAGCCGGCGCGCGGGCCGATCCGGTACACCTGGAGCTGTGCGCGGCGCCGAGGACGGATGGATTCCCTGGTTCCCCGTGATCGACTACGACCGCTGCTCGGGCTGCCTCCAATGCAAGAAGTTTTGCCTATTCGGGGTTTTCGCTGAGGGGCAGGAGGGTAAAACCGTCGTCCAGAACCCGGCGAGCTGCAAGACCAACTGCCCCGCCTGTGCCCGCATCTGTCCTGAGGCGGCCATCATCTTTCCCAAGTATGCAGCAGCTCCCATCAATGGGAGCGACGAGATCGTACCTGCTACTGGTGAACAGTCCCGTATCGACCTGAAGACCCTCCTCGAGGGCGACCTTTACGAGGTGCTGCGAAACCGTGGGGGCGACAAGAGCGACGTCCTCGAGGTGGCAAGGAAGCTGGCCGAGGCTGAGCGTCAACAGTGCGCCCGCGCGTCCGGCGCCGGCGAAACTTCTCCTGAAGATGCGGAGCTCATGAAGCCCCTCTGCGGCTGTGCGTGCGACAGCGGCGGCAATCACGAGACGGTCGCGGACAGCGAGAGCGATGAGGGGACCGCGTGCTGCGATCCGGCCACGGGGTGCTGTGACACGGAGGATGCCAGCAGTCAGCCCTGCTGCGATCCGGCCACGGGGTGCTGCGATGAGGATAAACCGGACGCCGAACCAGGCTGCGGCTGTGAGCCGAAATCGGGCTGTCGTCCAGAAAAAGAGGGGGATAAACCCTGTTGTGGCTGACACCACGTTGAAACCTTCTGTCATCCTGGTTGCCGACCGCACCCTGAGCAGCCCCTACAAGGTCCTCTTCGAGGGGATCTTTGCTACCATGCAGACCACCCAGGTGCCGGAGTGGGCCATGAAGGGTTTGGTGTCTCCCACCATGGCGGTGGACAGAGAAGGGTGGGCCTCGGCAGCCCCCATAGGCCTCAGGCGTATCGAGGCCGCCCTCATCGATCAAGGTGTCCTCTCAGAACGGGAAGTCGTCTGCACCACCCCCGAGGGGCTGGCCCGCCTCATGGGGCCCTGGGTGAAGGTGGTAGGGGTCAGCTCCAGCGATCCCCTGGGCAGAGGCATGAGCAACACTACGACCCAACACTTCTGGAAGGGAGACCTTTACACCAAGGTGTGGACCGACCGCATGATGGACTACCTCGCGGCAGCCAAGGCGAAGTACGGCTTCCGCATCGTGGGCGCAGGTGCCGGCGCATGGCAGTGGGCTTTCGATCGACAAGCGGCGGAGCGCCAGGGCATCGATGTGATCTTTGAAGGTTTCGGCGAGTCTGCCGGGGTGAAACTCATCGGTGATCTCCTCGAGGGCAAGGTCGTTGCAGGGCTCGTCGAGGAAACCGGCACAGCCGAAGCGCAGATCCCGGCCATCAAACGACCTTCCCTGCTCGGCATCGTGGAGCTCTCCCGCGGGTGCGGCCGGGGCTGCCGTTTCTGCACCATGTCCGCCAAACCGATGGCACACCTGCCGCCGGACACCATCCTGTCCGACATCGAAACCAACGTGGCGGGGGGCGTCACTTCGGTGGTGAGCGGCAGCGAGGACTTCTTTCGGTACGGCGCCAGCGGGCCGCGGGTCGATTTCGAAAAGCTTTGCAGCCTCCTGCACGAGATGAAAAGGATCGAAAACCTATCCTTCATGCAGATCGATCACGCCAACGTCTCCTCCGTACTTCAGCTCAGCGATGGGGAGCTGAAGGAGATCCGATCTCTCCTGCACTGGAAAGAGCACACCGACTACCTTTGGGTCAACATGGGCGTAGAGAGCGCCAACGGCGCCCTCGTGGCCGCCAACAGCACGGGTAAGTTTGCGCCCTTCAGAGCGGACGACTGGGAGGAGATGGTACGCGATGCGGTTCAGCGCCTGAACCGGACCGGCTTCTTTCCGGTCTTGAGCATCATTCTGGGCCTGCCCGGCGAGACCGGGGAGGACGTAGCCAAGACCCTCGCCTTGGTCGAGGAACTGGCTGCGGACCGGGTGGTGGTCTTCCCCATCTTCTACGAGCCCGTACGCACCGGCGAGCAGGCCTTCACCCTCGAGGAGATGCGGCGGGACCACCTGGAGCTGTACGCCGCGTGTTACGAGATCAACTTCAGGTGGGTTCCGCCGATGTTCTGGGACAACCAGCGTGCAGGCGGGGTGTCCTGGAGCAAACGGGCTCTCATGCGGGTCCTGGGCAAGACTGAGATCCGATCCTGGCGCAAGACCTTTGCCCGCATGCGCCAATCCCTTCCGGATCACGAGAGCGTCACCGCTTTGCAGGAGATGCAGCGGGTTGCTGGAAAAGGCAGTTGAGGAACGAGGCATGGATGAGTCTGCCGAAATGAGATCAAAGATTTCCAGCCTGGAGGTGCAGGACAACATCTGCGGAACCCGTGCTGAGCGCGAGGCCCTCAGGGAGACTATCCGTCTCTATGTGGCGCAAGAGAAGCTCGCCGCACCGCTCGCACTGGACGATCTTTTCGTCCACGCCGACCGGATCCTCGACCGTACGGGTCTGGGGAGTCGCTATCGGGACTTTGCCTCGGTCCTCTTGCACAACGAGGTGTGGCGGCCCAGGCTGGCGGCCGTCCCTTACGACCGCAGGCTGTTGCTCTTGCCGAAATGCCTCCGCGACCCGGACCGGTGCGAGGGCGCCATGGACGAATTCGGCCTCGTCTGCGCTCGGTGTGGGAGCTGCGTCCTCGATGAGATCCACGGCGAGGCGGGGGAACTCGGCTACGTGGTGATGGTGGCGGAGGGTTCGCCTCTGGTGATGGCTCTCATCGAATCGGGCCAGGTGGAGGCTGTTGTGGGGGTGAGCTGCCTCTCCGTGCTAGAGAAAGTCTTTCCCTACATGGAGTCGGCTGCTGTGCCGGGTATGGCCATCCCCATCCTCAGGGAGGGCTGCGAGCGCACCACGGTGGACCTGGAGTGGGTGTGGGACGGCATCTACCTGAACAACACCGATCCCGCCCTGCGCCTGAACCTGGATGCCCTGCGCAGGGAGGTGAGAGCCTGTTTTACCTCTGACGCTTTGCAAAAAATCTTGGGCCCGGAGCGAAGCCAGACGGAAGGGATTGCGAGGGCCTGGCTGGCCAAGTCGGGCAAGCGGTGGCGCCCCTTTCTGACCGGCTGCGTCGTGCAGACCGTGCAGCACCGCGTGGGCAAGGCTTTGCCTACCGAACTGCACAAGCTCCTGGCGGCGGTGGAGTCCTTCCACAAGGCCTCACTGATCCACGACGACATCGAGGACGGTGATCTCGAGCGGTACGGCGAAAAGACGCTGCACGCCGAGTATGGAGTGCCGGTGGCCCTCAACGCCGGCGATTTCCTGGTGGGTGAAGGTTACCGCCTCATCGGCGAGCTCGAGGTGCCGCCCGAGTTGAAGGTCCGCATGCTCCAGGTGGCTGCCGCGGGGCACCGCACCCTCTGCACGGGACAGGGTGAAGAGCTTTGCTGGCTCCTTCACCGAAAACCGCTCACTTCGAAGGCGGTGCTCTCCATCTTTCGACAGAAGACGGCTCCTGCCTTCGAGGTGGCTCTGCACCTGGGTGCCCTCTTTGCCGGGGCGGACGGCGAACTGGTGGAGATGCTGCATTGCTACAGTGAGGCGCTCGGTGTGGCGTACCAGATCCGGGACGACCTCGCGGACAGCGGCCTCGAAGACAATGCCCTCGAAGACAATGCTCTCGAAGATTGTGCCCTCGAAGACAGCTCCCCCGAAGACCGGGCCGGCCCCAAGGATCCCGTTTCCTTGAGCCCATCCCTGCTCCTATCCCTGGCCTGGGAGCGGGCTCGAGGGGAAGACCGAAGAGTGATCGAAACCTACTGGCGGGAGCGACCATCAGGAAGGTCGGAGTTGAAAATCCTGACGTCGATCATGAGGCGGATGGACGTGGTAAAAACCGCCCGCACCCTGCTTGCGCACTACAGGAAGGAGGCGGTCAAAGCCGTCGCCTCGGTAGAGAACCTCAACCTCAAGATTGCCCTGCACCGCCTCGTGGGCAAGATCTTCAGTGACCATACGGTGATGGGCTGCTGCAATGACCATCAGGCAAAACATGCTGCGCACAGCGGGGCAGGCAAAAAAGCGACTGAATGACGCCGGTCGTTCGGTGATCTCCTTCGTCGGGAGCCTGTACAGCGGAATCGGCGGGTACCGGGGTCGCGGGGAGCAAGGTGATCTCTACTACACGGTCTTCGCCATGGAGATCCTTCTCGCCCTCGATGCTGAGTTGCTCGCGGAGGGCATTGAAGCCTACCTGCGATCCTTCAGAGCGGGGGAGACGCTGGATCTTGTGCACCTGGCCTGCCTGGCCCGCTGCTGGGCGAACCTGCCCGGAAAGACGGCGCCATCGGAGGTGCGCACCGGCATCCTCGACCGTATCGAGGGCTGTCGCAGGGGGGACGGCGGATACAGCGGCCGTCCGGAGGACGAGCACAGCACGGTGTATCACGGATTCCTCGCGCTTTGTGCTTACCAGGATCTAGGCAAAAACCTGCCTGATGCACCGGCCCTGGCAGGATCGGTGTTGCCTGGTGCAGGCGATCCCACCCCCGTTCTGGCAGGCGCCGTGGTTCTATTGCGAAACCTGGGAATTTCCATTGCTGATGTTGTTGCCGGCGCCGAGGCGGATCGGCTCTGCGAGCGCTATCGTACCGTTGCCGGCACCGTGGCGCAGCGGCTCCTCGATCGGTATCATGAGGAAGGGGGTTTCTTCGCCATACCCCAAGTACCCCTCCCCGACCTGTTGTCAACGGCGACCGCGCTTCACGCCTTGGCAGTGGCGGGGGTGTCCCTCGACGCAGTCCGGACGTCCTGCTTGGCGGCCTACGTCACGAGCCTCTGGAGCGACCTGGGCGGATTTCGCGGTATGGCGGGAGATGACGAGATCGACTGCGAGTACACGTATTACGGACTGCTGGCCCTCGGTCAGCTTGCCCCCTGAAAGAGCTCATGGAGATCGACGAGCAAGCCTTCAAGCGGACCCTTGCCAACGGGCGGGAGCGTCTCCTCGGTGAGCGCCGGAGCTTTGGTCACTGGGAAGGCCGGCTTTCGAGCAGCGCCCTTTCCACGGCCACGGCCATCTGCGCGCTGGCCCTCAAAGACCGGGAAATCCACGGTGAGCTGATCGGACAGGGTCTTGCCTGGCTCGAGACGCACCAGAATGAGGATGGAGGTTACGGCGACACTGTAATCAGCAAGAGCAACATCAGCACCACCGTCCTTTGCTGGGCTGCTTTCGCCGCTGCGGGCGCTTTGGAACGCTGTGGATCCGCTGTGAAGCGCGCAGAGCAATGGCTTGTCGATGAGGCCGGCAGTGTGGAGGGCCGGTCCCTGGCCGGGGCGATCACCGACTGCTATGGAAAGGACCGCACCTTCTCGGTGCCGATCCTCACCATGTGTGCCCTCAGCGGCCGCCTCGGCCAGGGGCGGGAGGCATGGCGCCTGGTCAAGCCCCTTCCCTTCGAGATCGCTGCTTTACCGCATGCGTGGCTGAAGTGGATGCGTCTCACCGTGGTGAGCTACGCCCTGCCCGCACTGGTGGCCATCGGTCAGGTGCGGCACGCGCAACTGCCACCAGCCAATCCTGCGACGCGGCTGATCCGTGACCTCACCCGCGCCAAGACCCTGCGCCTTCTCGGACGCATCCAGCCCGCGAGCGGCGGTTTCCTGGAGGCGGTTCCCCTGACGAGCTTCGTCGTGATGTCACTGGTCGCGGCCGGTCAGCAAAACCATCCCGTAGTCGGAGAGGGTGTCGGCTTTCTCGTTCGCGCCCAGCGCGATGACGGGAGCTGGCCGATCGATTCCAACCTGGCCACGTGGGTGACCACCCTCTCGGTGAACGGGCTCGCTGGGGGAAGCTCCTTTTTCGAGCTCCTCGACGAGGCGGCACGGGAGCGGCTCACCGATTGGCTGCTCGACCAGCAGCACCGCGAGGTCAATCCCTACACTCGGGCCGATCCGGGGGGGTGGGCTTGGACCGACCTCCCCGGTGGGGTGCCCGACGCAGATGACACGGCCGGCGCCCTGCTGGCGCTCCGTCACCTCGGTGTCAGGGACAGCTCCGTCAAAGGGGCGGTACGTGCGGGCATCGCCTGGCTCATGGGATTGCAGAACAACGACGGTGGCATGCCCACTTTCTGCCGTGGATGGGGCAAGCTGCCCTTTGACCAGAGTGCACCGGACCTGACCGCCCATGCGCTATCCGCAGTGGATGCGTGGTTATCGGAAAGGGACACGACAGCGACGTTGTTTTCCCCGGCGCTGTCGGAGAGGGCGGATCGCTTCATCAGTAGCGGGCTGGCTTTTCTGCGGCGGAATCAGCGCCACGACGGTGCCTTCATCCCTCTTTGGTTCGGAAACGAGTCGGCGCCGGGCAAGGAGAATCCCGTGTACGGATCTGCCCGTGTCCTCAGCGCACTGGCCGGCCTGGCGTCGAATTCAGGGGGTTATGTCGCAGATAATGTTGCCGGCATGGCGAACAAGGCTGCCCGGTGGCTCCTCGGCGCCCAGAACCCAGACGGTGGTTGGGGTGGAACAACCGGCACGACCTCCACGATCGAAGAAACGGCTCTCGCCGTCAATGCTTTGTCGCGGCATGCGTCACGTCCGGACCCGGCCGTGTTGCGGGGCGCATCGTGGCTCATTGAAAGGACCGACGAGGGGCAGAGCTTCACACCTGCGCCTCTCGGTCTCTACTTCGCGCGGCTCTGGTACTTCGAGGAGCTCTACCCGTTGATCTTCACCGTTCAGGCCCTGAAGCGTATAGAGGAGCTGTTGGAGTGCGGTCAGTATATTTTGTGATTTTTTGCCTTCTGGTTGCGGGAATTGTGATCGCCGCCTGGATGTGGTCCCGACAGACCCGCCTCGAGCGGGAAGCAGTGGCCGTTCATCGCGCGCTGGGCATGCAAAACGAGTGGCCCATGTTCCATGGCGGCCCCGGACTGGAAGGCAAGGCGATGGGGGAGCTGCCGGCTGCCTTGAAGCTTGCCTGGCGTTTCGAGACGGACGATGCCGTGGTTTCTTCCGCGGCTGTCGCCGGCGGCGTTGTGTACGTGGGGTCCTGCGACGGGAACCTCTACGCCCTGGATCTGGCCGACGGCACAGAGCGGTGGCGCTTTGACACGCAGGACGCCGTGGAGAGTTCCCCCTGCGTGGTGGACGGCACGGTCTATGTGGGCTCTGCGAACGGTATCCTCTTCGCCTTCGACGGGGCAAAGGGAATCCTCGAATGGAAATATGAGACCGGAGCCCAGATCCTGGGCGGCGTGAACCGGACCGATGCGCAAGGCGAAGGTGGCGTCCGGATCCTGGCGGGCAGCTACGACAACAACCTCTACTGCATTGACGCGGCCACCGGCGAAGAGGTCTGGATCTACGCTTCCGACCACTACATCAATGGCATGCCCTCGGTCTCCGAGGGTCTTGTCGTCTTCGGCGGGTGCGACGCAGTGGTACACTTCGTATCCGTTGCAGACGGCGAAACCGCTGCCCGCGTCGAGGCGGGCTCATACATCGCGGGCTCAGCCGTCTTTGCCGACGGCCGGGTCTATGTGGGCCAGTACGAGGGAGAGTTCCTCTGTGTCGACGCGGCAACCCAAACGGTTCTGTGGCGCTACGAGGGGGAGGATGCCTTCTTCTCCACGGCGGCTCTCTCCGACGAACGGGTGGTTGTCGGCGGTCAGGACCAGCTCCTACACTGCCTGCGGTGTGACACCGGGGAAAAGCTGTGGACCTTTCCCACCCAGGGAGCGGTAGACTCGAGCCCGGTGATCGTGGGGGACAAGGTAGTGGTGGGATCGGACGACGGCTTCCTCTACATTGTGAGCCTGGAGGCGGGTGAAGAGATCTGGAGATATGAGATCGGTGAGCCCGTGAAGGCGGCGCCCGCCGTGGCCGGTGGTCGCGTCATCATCGGTGCGGAGGACGGCGTCATCTACGCTTTCGAGCCAGGAGGATAGTACGCCCGCAGACTGGAACGTGGAACATAGGGACGGAAAGACAGGGACACGGAAAGACAGGGACAGATCCCTTGGAGTCGGTTGAAAAAGTAAAGCGAGGTCGATCATGACAAAGAACGGCTGTCTCCTGGAGCTGAGCGGGGTGTCCAAGTCCTACGGATCTCCGCAGAAAGGTGCGGCCCTTCCCGTGCTGAATGCGGTTGACCTCGAGCTGCAGCCCGGTGCGTCCCTCTCGGTGGTGGGCCCCTCTGGATCGGGTAAGAGCACCCTTCTGAACATCATGGGCGGCCTGGATACTCCCTCGTCGGGAACGGTACGCATGCGGGGACGAGACCTCGCAAAGCTCGCTCCAGAGGAGATCGCCCGGATCAGGAACCGCGAGCTGGGCTTCGTCTTTCAGCTCCATCACCTCTTGAACCAGCTCACCGTGCTGGAGAACGTGCTGGTGCCTACCCTTGTCGCTCCTGAAGCAAGACGGGAAGCGCGCGCCCTAGTACTCCTGGACAGGGTGGGGCTTACGGAGCGGACCGATCACCGGCCGGGGCAGCTCAGCGGCGGCGAGCGGCAGCGGGTCGCTCTGGTACGGGCCCTGATCAATAAACCCGGCTTGCTTCTGGCGGATGAACCCACGGGCTCCCTGGACCGGTCGGCCTCGAGTGAGATGGGCCGGCTGCTCATGGAGCTGAACCGTGAAGAAGGGGTCGCCCTCGTGGTGGTGACCCACTCCCTCGAGCTGGCCCGGTGCATGGACCGCACACTAATGCTTCGCGACGGCCGGCTGGTCGCCATGGAAGAGACGGAATGAACAGCTGGACCCTGATCAAGAAGAGTCTGGTCTACCACCGGCGGACCCACCTGGGTGTCGTGCTCGGTTCGGCCGTGGCCACGGCGGTGCTCACTGGTGCCCTGCTTGTGGGAGACTCCGTTCGCTACAGCCTGAAGAGCCTCGCTTTGTCGAGGCTCGGCGAGACCCGGCTGGCCCTCTCCAGTGGAAACCGTTTCTTCCGCGCCGCCCTTGCAGAGGACCTCGAAGTGGAGCTCGGCACCTCCGTGGCGCCTTTGATCACGCTGAGGGGTGTGCTTGCAGATCCGGAGGGACAGCGAACCCGCATCAACGTCCTCGGCACCGACAACCGCTTCTTCGAGATGGGCAGCATGGCGAATCCGCTGGCCGGCACAACGGTGGATGGCTCCTTTGACGGGGGCGTTACTGACGGCAGGGCAATCGCCGTGAATGAAGCCCTGGCCAGGCGCATGGGGATCACACCGGGAGACGAGGTTCTGCTTCGTGTCGAGAAGCCCCAGCTCCTGCCGCGGGAAGCGCCCCTCTCCCTGGACCGCGATCTTTCGGCGTCGCTGCGCCTCACGGTAAGGGCTGTTCTTTCCGACGAGGGGATCGGTCGCTTCAGCCTGCGCGCCAGCCAGGCTGCGCCCCTCAATGCCTTCGTGCAAAGGGATGTGATCGAAGAAGCCGTGGGTCTCGAGGAGATGGCCAACCTGCTCCTGGTGGGTGCTGCGGCGGTGGACATCGCTCAGGCGGGACCGGTGACGGTGGAGGTTGCGGACAGCGCCTTGAAGCGATGTTTTCGTCTCGATGACGCGGGCCTTTCGGTGCGCGAGCTTCCCGACCGCGGCTGTGTGGAGCTCAGGTCGAGCCGCATCTTCCTCGAGCCCGAGGTGGCAAGGGCCGCTGCCAAGGCGAGGCCCAAGGCCATGGGCGTACTGACCTATTTCGTCAATGGCTTTGCCGTCGGGGACCGCCACGCGCCGTATGCCTTTGCCGCGGCCCTCGGTCCGTTGAATCCGGGGGCGGCCGCGGACTCCGTCCTTCCCGAAGGTTTGGGCGAGGGCGGGATCGCGATCAACCAATGGCTCGCCGACGACCTCGGTACCGGCGTCGGGGAAAACCTGGAAGTCAGTTATTACGTCATGGGTCCGGGGCGCAGACTCGAGGAACGCACCGCCGCCTTCACCATCCGTGCCGTCCTGCCCATGGCGGGCGCGACCCTCGATCCGGACTTGATGCCTGCATACCCCGGCCTGGCAGAGGGAGAGCGCTGCAGCGACTGGGACCCCGGCGTCGACATCGACCTCTCCAGGATCCGCGACAATGACGAGGATTACTGGGCGACGTACCGCGGGACCCCCAAGGCGTGTCTCACCCTCGAGGCGGGGCAGGCTCTCTGGCAGAACCGCTTCGGCACCCTCACCGCGGTGCGTTATCCCTATGAGGTCGGCGCAGCGCAGAGCATCGGCATCGCCCTCGAAAAGGAACTGGACCCGGTGTCGATCGGTCTCTACTTCCGCCCCGTCCGTGAAGAAGCCCTCGCCGCCGGCCGCCAGGGGACGGACTTCGGTCCCCTCTTCCTGGGACTCAGCTTCTTCCTGGTTGTGTCCGCTCTGGTGCTCACGGGATTACTCTTCGCCCTGAACATCGAGCAACGCAGAGAGGAGACAGGCACCCTTCTGGCCCTGGGCTTCACCCGCAAAAAAGCAGGAAGACTCCTCTTGTACGAGGGGATCCTCCTGGCGTCGGCGGGAGCCCTGTTGGGCACCCTGGCCGGCGTGGGCTACACCTGGATGATGGTCACCGGGCTCAGCACGTTCTGGAGCGACGCCGTGACCGGCGCGAGCGTCGGGGTTCACGTGAAAGGGATGACCCTTCTCACTGGCGGCTTGTCGGGCGTGGTCATGGCGATTTTTGCCATATGGATCACTTTGAAGCGCCAAGGCAGGCACGCAGTGCGGAGCCTTCTCGACGGAACCGTGGACACCGACGTGACCGATGCGACCCTGAAAAAGCGGGGTCGTAGTGGGTTCGTCTTCGCCGCCGTGGTTCTTGCGGGTGCCGCCGTGATCGTCATCTCAGCACTGTCAAGCGGAGGGGGCTCCGGATCGGGCGCGGGCGCCTTCTTCAGTGCGGGGGCTCTGTTCCTTCTGGGTGGTGTGGGATTGATCCACGGCCTGCTGACTCGGAGGTCGGTTATTTTGCACGGGGCGGCCCTGTCGCTCCGCGGTTTTGGCCTGCGCAACACGGCACGACGGCGGGGACGTAGCCTGAGCGCGGTGGTTGTGCTGGCGTGCGGCACCTTCCTCGTCTTTGCTGTCGCCGCGAACCGCAAGAACCCCCTCGATGGCGCGGAACTGCCCGGCTCGGGCACGGGGGGCTTCGCATTCATCGGCGAGACATCTCTTCCGGTGCTCCACGGTCTGGACACGAAGGAGGGCCGGAGGGCTCTGGGCCTGGCACAAGAAGTGGTGCGAGAGATGGAGGCGGTGAATGTCCGCGTCCGGGACGGGGATGATGCGAGCTGTCTAAACCTCAACCGCACCGCGCAGCCCCGAATCCTCGGCGTAGCGCCTGGCCGGCTCGGGGCGAGGGGAGCATTCACCTTTGTCCAGACCCTGGAAGGCGACGGCCTGGAAGATCCCTGGTCATTGCTGGAAAGCGATCTCGGGGGAGACGTGGTTCCGGCCGTGGCGGATCATCCCACCATCATCTGGGGGCTGGGCAAAAAAGTAGGGGACACTCTCGACTACGTGGACGAGCGGGGGCGGCCGTTCCAGGTGCGCCTGGTGGGAGCTTTTCAGAGCTCGATCCTCCAGGGGAGCCTGCTCATCAGCGAGACCCACTTCGTCGAACGCTTTCCTTCGGTGGAAGGATACCGTATTTTTCTGCTGGACGCTCCCCGGGAGGAGCGGGCCGCGATCGGAGCCGCCCTGGCCCGGGCAGGCCGGAACGAGGGCCTCGAGGTGATCCCAGCGGTGGATCGCCTGGCAGCCTACTTGGCGGTGGAGAACACATACCTCTCCATATTCCAAACGCTTGGAGGGCTCGGCCTGCTCCTGGGCAGCGCCGGCCTGGCATTTGTTCTTTTTCGCAATGTGATGGAGCGGCGCAACGAGCTGGCTGTGCTGCAGGCTATGGGGTACACCCGTGCTACAATCAGAAGGCTGCTGTTCCTCGAGCACGGGTGGCTTCTGGTGGCGGGGCTGATCTGCGGTGTGACCGCAGCGGTGTTGGCCGTGTGGCCTGCTCTCCGCTCCCCAGGGGCAGAGCCGCCTTGGATGTCGCTTGTCATGACCCTGGCGGTGATCCTTGCCGGAGGGTTCCTGTGGATTTATGCGGCAGCGGTTACGGCGGCAGGCAGGGAATTTCTGCCCGCCTTGAGAAATGAGTGAGGAGCTGAGTGCACCGCCGGATAGATGAGATGACGGTCGAGACCTCGATGCCATGAACGCAGGACTGATCAACAAGACCGTGGTAGGCGCCGCCGGAGCGGTGGGTATCGTAGCCCTCTGCCTCTGGATCTGCGCCGAACCGTCGCGGGATTTCACCGAGCGGGTCCCCGGTATGGATCGGCAGCCTGCTTCGCGGCAAGGGCAGGGTGAGTCAGCGGTCCTCCTGGGCGCCCTGACCCTGTCGGAGGGTACGCCGTCGGACCTCCCCGGAACCTGGCCCAACTTCCGCGGCCCCAACCTGGACAATATCAGCAGGTCGCCCTTCAAACCGGTTGCAGCGGGGCAGGGCTTTCCTGAATGCTGGAGCGTGGAGATGGGCGAAGGCCATGCCGGAGCGGCCGTGTGGCAGGGCCGGGTCTACGTGCTGGACTACGACCGTGAAGGCGGCAAGGACACCCTGCGTTGCCTCTCCCTGGACGATGGCCGCGAGATCTGGCGCTACGCCTATCCCGTCAAGGTGAAGCGGAACCACGGTATGAGCCGCACTGTTCCCGCCGTGACCGAAGGCAGCGTGGTGGCTCTCGGTCCGAAGTGCCACGTCATCTGCTGCGATCCTGTGAGCGGCGAGTACCGGTGGTCCCTGGACCTGGTGCGCGACTTCGGCACCAAGGTGCCGCCCTGGTATGCGGGACAGTGCCCCCTCATCGACGGAGACCGGGCCATCATCGCCCCCGGCGGAGTGTCCCTGGTGATGGCCGTGGCCCTCGAGAGCGGCGAGGTCCTCTGGGAATCGTCCAATGACATGGACTGGAAGATGACCCATGCCTCTATCCTTCCCATGGAGTTCGGGGGGGAGCGGTTCTATGTCTACTGCGGCTCCGGCGGTGTAGTGGGGGTTTCTGCCACGGACGGCCGCATCTTGTGGGCCACGGAGGAGTGGCGGATCCGCATGGCTACTGTTCCTACCCCGGTGGACGTGGGGCAGGGGCGGATCTTCCTTTCCGGGGGCTATGAGGCGGGGAGCATGATGCTGCAGCTCGAGATGCAGGCGGACCGCATAGTGCCGAGGGGCCTTTTTCGCCTGGAGGACGATCGCTTCGGTTCGGCTCAACAGACCCCGATCTTGTTCGAGGACCACATCTTCGGCGTCCGTCCCGACGGACAGCTCGTCTGCCTCGACCTCGAGGGCAACGAGGTTTGGACCAGCACCGGTGCCCACAAGTTCGGCCTCGGACCCTACGCTGTGGCTGGCGATTTGATCTACGTGATGAACGATCACGGTTTGCTCAGCCGCGTGGTGGCCGATCCCGACACGTTCCGCCTGGTGGACCAGACTCAGGTGCTGCAGGGGCACGACTCCTGGGGCCCCATGGCCTTCGCGAAGGGGCGGCTCATAGTGCGGGACCTGACGCGCATGGTCTGCCTGGATGTGGCCGAGGATTGATACACACATGCGCCGCTCTCTGCATAGTGTTGGAGCAATCATGATGAACACGCAAGGAAAGGCGACCGTGCTGTTGATCGGTGGCGTTGTCCTCCTGGCGGTTGCCACTGCTGTGATGGCCCTGCTGAGCATGGACCCCCAGGGGAAGAGCGGCAGCGGCCTGAGCAAGGAATTCTCCTACGACCTGGAGCGTCTGAAGCAGACCGACCCAGCCCTGATCCTCTATGAAGAAACGGATAGCCCTATCCACACTAACCTTGCGCAGCCGATCGCCCTGGCGATCGGGCCGGAGGATGTGATCTACGTGGCCGGGGACCGCTTGGTGCGGACCTTCAGCTCATCCGGCGAGTTGGGCACGCTCGAGATCAATCTAGAAGGGCAACCTCGATGCCTGGCCGTTGCGAAGGACGGTACAGTTTACGTCGGGGTGACTGACCATGTAGAGATCTACAGCACCGAAGGCCGTCTCGTGAAGCGGTGGGAGAGCGCCGGACCGGATGCGCTGCTCGTTTCCATCGCCGTTGCCGAAGACACAGTCTACGTGGCGGACTTCAGCAAGAAAGAAGTGCTGCGTTACGATCGGTCGGGTCGCCCGATGGAACCGATGGGGGACTTCGTGATCCCCAGCCCTTACTTCGATGTGGCCCTCGCTCCGGACGGTTTGGTTCACGTGACCAACACGGGGGAGCACCGCATCGAAGCTTACACACCGGACGGAAACCTGCAGTCGTTCTGGGGCACTTTTTCCAACACCGATGCCGAGTGTTTTTCCGGCTGCTGCAACCCCATCAACATCGCCCTCCTGCCTGAAGGGCAGGGTTTCATCACGACCGAGAAGGGCTTGACGCGCGTCAAGGTCTACGACGGCGAGGGCGCCTTCAAAGGATTCGTGGCCGGCGCGGAAAGCTTCACGCAGCACGACAGCCTTTGTGACGCGCCGGACTACAATCTGACCCGCGTGGGGTTGGACGTGGCTGTGGATAGCACCGGCCGCGTCCTGGTGCTGGACCCTGCCACCGCGGAATTGCGGATCTTCGTCTCACGGGCTGCTCGATAGAACAACGGATTAATCGACTCAGTTCTTTCGGGAACATTCCATGGCTCTAATGGTTGACTGGATTTTGCATGTTGGCATTCGCAAGTTTATCGACAACCTGGATCGAGGCCATCTGAAAAATTCTCGGCCGTATTTCATCCAGGATACCTATGTTTATATATGGTCTGTTCTGCGCCGATCGTTTGTCATTTCTCGATCCTCGTCGTCAACCACTCGATAGCCACCTGCACAAAGATCGTAGGAGCCTTCGGCCTTGGTTTCCCTTTCAGCGGCGCTGAACATTACTTCAAAGATCAGTCTCTTTTGATCCCTTCGACCTGAACGGACTTTCCAAAAGGGACAACTCAATGACCCGCTGCTGGTGCCGATTTACCCGGCTGGAGAAGATCATTAGAAGCAGCTGGAGCGGTTGGAATGCGTTTTTCATTGCCGGAAGAGGCTACCCGCAACCTGCGAAGAAACCAAGGATTGTGATTTGGATGAGTTTTTGTACCCTACGCGATAGACGGATTTTTCGTGGAGACAAGCAGTTTTGTACCCTGAAAATACGGTGGCAATCGCCGAAATTTCATGGTAGATGTTGGCATTGCCATTGCCAGGCGGTTCCTTGATTTCGTCGATTCGGCGGCGAGGGGACCGGCAACTTCATGGGGGCGGAGTCGATCATGATTCCACGAGACCGACATATTCAACGCGTTGATAAACTCCTGCGTCGTTTTCCCGTGGTGGGTATAGTCGGGGCCCGTCAGGTGGGGAAGTCCACACTCGCCCGTTCTCTGGCTGCGCTTCGCAAGGGGCCAACGACCATATTCGATCTTGAGGATCCCGTTGACTTGAGCCGACTCGAGGATCCTGGTCTCACACTGCGTCCATTGCGCGGACTCGTCATCCTCGACGAGATTCAACGCAAACCGGAACTGTTCCCTCTTCTGCGGGTCCTGGCCGACCGGGATCGTCCGAGGACACGGTTCTTGGTGCTTGGCAGCGCTTCTCCCGACCTTTTGAGGCAGAGTTCGGAATCTTTGGCTGGCAGGATCTACTATTATACTCTGGACGGAGTTGCCCTGGACGAGGCCGGTGGAGACCAGTTGGAAAAACTATGGTTGAGAGGAGGATTCCCCCGATCGTTTCTTGCCCGATCCCATCGCCAGAGTATCGACTGGCGACGGGGATTCGTGCGTACCTTTCTGGAGCGAGATGTTCCGGCGCTTGGCATCACGATTTCATCAGAAACGCTGCGGCGTTTCTGGTCGATGCTCGCCCACTACCACGGACAGACCTGGAATGCCTCCGAGTTTGCCCGGTCATTCGGAGTCGCAGACACGACGGTGCGGCGCTACCTCGATCTGCTCACATCTACCTTTGTGGTACGCCAATTGAGACCCTGGCACGCGAATGTTCAGAAACGCCAGGTCAAAGCGCCCAAGGTGTACATCGCTGATTCGGGGCTGCTACACGCTCTTCTCAACCTCGTTACCACGCGCGATCTAGAAGTCCACCCGAAGCTCGGCGCGTCGTGGGAAGGATTCATGCTCGGACAGGTGATCCACCGCCTCGAGGTGGACCCGGAGGAGTGCTTCTTCTGGGGAACCCATACGGGTGCTGAGCTAGACCTTCTCGTTGTTCGCGGTCGTAAGAAAATCGGCTTTGAATTCAAGAGGACTGAGTCACCAAAGGTGACCCGCTCTATTCGGAGCGCCCTTGTCGATCTTGGTTTGACCCGCCTTGATGTGGTGCACGCCGGCGATCACACGTTTGACTTGGGAAAGAAGATCCGAGCTGTAGCGGCGGGCAGATTGCTCGACGATCTCTGAGAAGCGAATCGGGTGTCTTGTATCCGCTAAGATTTGTACAGGATGTGCGAATATTTGCGGGAAGGGGCCTTGAGTCCTTCGCGGGCACCCCGCATGAGAGCTTGGCAAACTGAGAACGTTTTGACCGCGCCAGCGAGGACCTGCGTGGCGGCCAGGAAAATCGTGTGAACTAGGGCTGACTTGAGGATAGGAATCTCAATCCCCTTGGTCGATCAACGTCTTCTCCGTTATTACGGAGACCATACTCATTTCTGCGCCGCAACGGCGGCACGTTAGCGGCGAAACCTCTATGATCCTCTGAGTGAGCCGCGTCCAGGACATCCTCCGCCGCGTGGGCAAGTGGCTTGGCGTCAACGGCGAGTCCGTCTACGGCGCGGGAAACACCCCGTTTGGCGACGAACTGGGCAGCCCGATCCCAGGCTAAAAAGACAGCCGCGGTCGGCCGGCCTTCAATGTCAAGAAAGACTGGCGCTGCACGACCAGGCCGGGCAAGCTCTATCTGCACCTGTTCACATGGCCGAAAGAGCAGTTTGTACTCGACGGGGTCGAGCAACAGGTTGTCCGGGCATATTGGCTGGCCGATCCCGGCGCTCGCGGTCGTGGCGATCGCCGTATGGGCAGTCGCGACGGGACAATACTCCGGGACTCCGGGCGAGGCTGGGCATGAACTCTTGAAGGGACTGACGGATCATGAAACCAAAACGCAGGGACTTTCTGAAAATCACAGGTCTGGCAGGATTGAGTGTCCTCGGCGGAGGCGGTTCCGGGGGATTTGCCTCGGAGCCGGCCCATCACGGCATAAGCGATCCTGGCCGACAGATCGACACGACCGGGAAATCTCATGCGCAGCGGTTCAACATGTCGGGTTTTGCTGCGCCGCCGCTGGACACCGTACGTGTCGGAATCATCGGTATGGGGCAAAGGGGACCGGGGCACATGAGGACCATGGCCCGTATCGAGGGCGTCGAGATCAAGGCGCTGTGCGACGTGCGGCCGGAGAAAGCCGAAGCGGCAAGGAAACGGCTCGGGAACACCAATCACGATCCTGAGATCTACACGGGTTCGGCGGACAATTGGAGGAAACTATGCGATCGCGACGATATCGATCTCGTCATCGTCACGACCCCCTGGTACATGCACACGGAGATGTCGACATACGCGATGAATCAGGGAAAGCACGTCGCCTCGGAGGTTCCTGCCGCCGCCACGATCGAGGAATGCTGGCAACTAGTGGAGACCGCCGAGCGGACCCGCCGCCACCTGATGATGCTGGAAAACTACGCCTACATGCCCTTTCAACTGCTGACGCTGAATATGGCTCGGAAGGGATTCTTCGGTCAGGTCGTTCACGGTGATTGCGCGTACAACACCAGCAAGATGAGCAACAACTTCAACAAGAATCTGTACTGGGACATGTGGTGGCTCAAGCAGTACGGCACGAGGAAAGGGAACATCTACCCGACGCACGGCCTGGGGCCCGTGGCCCAGATCATGGGCATCAACCGCGGTGACAGGTTCAAGTTCCTGGTCTCCGTGGAAAGCAAGGATTTCATGATGGCGGCCAGAGCCGAAGAACTGGCCTCGAAAGACGAATTCTTCAAACCTTTCGTCGGGAAAGACTATCGCGGAAACATGAACACAACCCAGATCAAGACCATGGAAGGCCGAACGATCATGCTCCAGCATGATGCGACCTCGCCATCGCCTCACAATCTCATACACGGGATATACGGCACCAGGGGATCGGCGCTTTTTGACCCGCAACCTCCGCGGATCTCGGCCGGAAACCACAAGTGGGCTTCACCCGAGGAATTCGAAGCGATAAAGGAAAAATATACTCCCGCCATTTTCAGGAAGATGCGCCAGTTGGCGGAAAAAAGCGGACACGGCGGGTCCGATCTGCTGATCGACTGGCACCTGATAGACTGCCTGCGAAACGGTCTGCCTCTCGATCAGGACGTCTACGACGCGGCGGCCTGGAGTGCCGTCTTGCCGTTGAGCGATTGGTCGGTGAGGAACGATTCGAATTCCGTCGAGATTCCCGACTTCACCGCCGGCGCGTGGAAGACGAACAAGAACAACATGGACATCGAACTGACCAGGGGCGGCATTACGAAAGTGATCGCCTAGCCCACAGCGTATCATCCTGACGACCGCGCGCCCGGGCAACCTCTGATAGTCGAAACAAACGCGATTTCACGCCGTAAAGTCGGAGAGTCAACGGGATAGCGATGTTCCACAAAGCCCGAAAGGTCAGGGCACCCGGGGTGCCGGCTCTAGTTCCCAAAGGGCGTTCTGAAAGACCTCGCTGTTTTTCATACCACCCGCCAAGGCTCCGAACTGCAACGCATACGCAGAGCGCTTCGTCAGGTCTATCATGTACGAGTGCTCGAACTGCATGATCTTCTTTGGCGTGAGATCGTATCGGCTTTTCAATCCGGACCTGTCGTACAGATCAGCGCAATTCCACGATACAATTCCGGTCTCAACCAGCACATTCGAGGCGCATTTACCTTCGGTTTAGTTTTTTGAACCCTACGGG
>Ga0190284_1000106_pt1 | contig 65350 bp, 55 predicted proteins | sample 48691812_MG_FD_161668 | JGI IMG/M metagenome (GOLD analysis project Ga0190284, IMG submission 161668) | Hydrothermal vent microbial mat bacterial communities from Southern Trench, Guaymas Basin, Mexico - 4869-18-1-2_MG | ecosystem: Environmental > Aquatic > Marine > Hydrothermal vents >...
GAGAAAGTTATTCCTTGAATGAAGATCGATCGCAGCGTATAACTCCATTGGGCACCTCCTGTTTTTTAGTGGCAAATCGGGGATATCACATTCCCCGATACAGAGGTGCCTTTTTATGATTATCAGGCTTGACAGATCTGCATTTTTTCCAGGTCTTCTCGTACCCTCTCAAGTTCACCCGCCAGACGGGGATTCGTTCCCACACGTTTGCGCAGACGATTGACCGTTTGACTCCTTCCTCCAACAGATCTAGAAACGAATCCGGTCCGGCTCGTCAAAGAAAATACCCGGGCCACCGTTCCCACGTAGCACAACATGATAGACAGCCCCCGAATAGTGAATGCGTGCTCTGCATGCCATACTTGGCTGTTTGCGCCCTCAAATCCACAGATGTCAAGCCTGACCCCGACACGACACGGAATTTCGGGGATATATTCACTTCGTCGATTTTTCTGAAATGGTTTTGATTGCTGTCTCCAAGGCTTTGTTGAATTCCTGCGGACTATTCATCATCAGGAAATGATCGGTGCCCTTGAGAACAATTGCATCGAAAGACGCCATGTGTCTGCGGTTCGCTTCATGGTCAATGGGCCACATATCCGCGCAAACGGCCATGACGGGAACCTTGATATCCTCAAATATCTTAGCCGCTTTCCCCGTGATGTACAGTGACATCAGCTCGTTCGTAGCGCTTAAGGCGACGGCGGGTGGGGCGGCCGACATATCGGAGAGAATCCATTCTCGAAGGTCCGGATCCGTGTTCGAGGACATCATCGTCTTCACGAACTCCTTGGTGCCTGTTCGAAAATCCTTCTTCAAGGGAGCGACCATCTTGTCGAGCTCTTCTTGGGTCAGCGGATATTCTATGTTCTGAAACGTATCCACTCCGATGAGACCTATGACCCGATTCGGCATGAGTCGGGCGGCTTCGGCGATAACCGCGCCGCCCATTGAATGGCCGATGAGAATGACGCGAGGGCCGGCTACGGCCTCCGTAACCGCCCGGACATCCTCGCCGAAAGCCTTCATGGTATACTTCTTCCGAGTCGCGCCTGAGTGGCCGTGGCCGGCGAGGTCGAGAACCACAACACGATGCCTGTCGGAAAAATGCGGCGCCTGGGATTGCCAGTACCGGCCGTCGCAGCTCCATCCATGCACGAACACAAGAGTGGGCTCTCCGGAGCCGTAGACCTCATAGGAAATCGTGGTCCCATCATTGGATTGGACGGCGCGCGGCCAATAGGCGTGAACCCGCACGGCTACAAACGTTACGAACAAGACAACCAAACAGCCGACCACGACCGTCAAGTATCTCGCAAGGGACTTGAGCCAATCCCGATCCTTTTCACCGGCTACCTTCATTACACCATTCATGTTTGTTATCCTCGTCGGAAATCCTTCTGCAGATCTCCCATATTTAAGAATATGCGGCGGACTTGCCGGTTTTGAACCTGTCGGCTCCGTTGAGTGGACGCAGGACGCCTTCGCTTCCAGGTGAAGGGGTACGCCATGGAATGTGCATGACGCAATTCATGCGAAACGGTCTTTGAATTCGGGGGACATAATACTGATTTTCACAATTCTTGCGTCCCCGAAGGTCATCTCCTTTACCTCCATGACAGACGTTGCAACGTCCAACTGCCTTCTCGACTCCATCACGCACAAGCACAGCGCGGTCACGATCCTCGCAATGAACTTGTAAGAGTGACGGGTTTTCCAGCACTTCAGCCCGGAAACTGAGCGTAATCTCGTCTCGGTAATATGAACCGACGCGTGCGGTGTGGGGTGGGGTCAGGCTTGACATATTTGTATTTGGACTCCATTCCTTCCCGTGAGCTATCCTTACGATGAATCGGATCAATATGAAAGACCTGCCCTCAGCTTGCGCGTAATCTTGTCAAACTGCTTCTCGACCACCAACGGATAATTGTCGGGGTCAGGCTTGACATATCTGCATTTTTTCCAGGTCTTCTCGTACCCTCTCAAGGTCTGCCGCAAGACGGGGATTTGTTTCCACACGTTTGCGCAGACGATTGACCGTTTGACTCCTTCCTCCATCAGATCTAGAAACGAATCCGGTCCGGCTCGTCAAAGAAAATACCCGGGCCACCGTTCCCACGTAGCATAACATGATAGACAGCGCCAGGATAGTGAATGCGTGCTCTCCGTGCCATTTTTCGCAGTCTATGCCCCCACATCCACATATGTCAAGCCTGACCCCTATACTTTAATGTATCTATAGTCTTGAGGGGATATGATTGATTTGGGTGAATGCGCGGGGCAGATGTTTCAAAAAGCCCCGCACCACAAACCTTCAGGAATTCATAAAGTCGTGGAGAATTGAGTACACGAAGCTTGACGGCATCACTGAATGCAATTGAAGCCTAAAAAGGGGGTGTCGGTGGTGCGAGCCTGCGAACGGAACGTACAAGCGTGAATTTGCTTGACAACCACGAAGGTTTCGTTTTAATAGAGCGTGTCAAGATGTAGATTTTTTATCTGAATGATTCTTGGGGCTTTTTGCTTGCACTGTAGCGGGCAAAGGCGTAATCGGCCGTGGCTGGAAAGGGGGGCGTTTACGGTCGCCAGGTTTCCCAAGAGGGCCTTTTGTTTGTTTTTGGAGGATCTTATGGTTTGGAGCCGTTCTCGGTTGTCATTCTCCGCTATCATGGCGGTTCTTCTTATTCCGATTTTAGTGGGAGTCGCATCGTCTCAGGGACTTCCTCAGTCACCATACAGCGCACCGTCAGTGGTAAGAGGGGGCGGGCTCGACCTTGCTCCATCCAATCCCCAGGGGTTGCCGAGTGGGTTGATGGGGCCTCGGAGTTCCGACTCAATTCTTCTCACACCACAACTATTTCAGGGAATTCTGCCGCAGATCCCCAATCTCCAGGTGGGGTACGTGTACAGCTTCGGCAAGAACGTGAAATCGGGTCGCCTGACAACGGACTTTCTGCTGCCGATCAGCCTCAGCAGGGACTCGACGGCCTTTGGCGAAGCACACGGAGAATTCCAGGATTTCTGGAAAACTGTGCAGGGAGGGGCGAACAACAGGGTTGACCTCTCCTTTGGCGGCGGTTTTCGGACCATACGCGGTGACAATACGTTGCTGGGGATTAATGGATTCTTCGATACCACGAGATTGGGTGGGCGATGGTATTCTTCGGGCAGCGTCGGATTTGAGATGGCAGCCTTGCTTCCCGGTAATGACGCGGTGGATCTCAACTTCAACTGGTACGGGAGTCTGTTCAAGAGCAGCGTGCTCGCCAACGCGTTCAGACGAGGACCGCAGAATTACGATTTTGGGGCCGGATATTCCCACGAACTGTACAATGGCGGCCCTGACCTACGCCTGAATGTGACGGGCTACAGGTTCAGCGCCGGATCTGGTGTTTATGGCGTCAGAGGCGGCGCGGAACTCAAGACTCGTGACGGCATGTTCTCGGTCAAGTATGAGGCCGGCGATGATAGGGTCAACGGCACGTATCACACTGTCGGCGGATTAGTGAATGTGGGCTTGCAGCTTGAGAACCTCTTGAGTGGACAAAGTCCCTTCGTTAAGCCGGAGCCGATATTCAGGAGTCCGAGAAATCTCAGGAGCTTGCTCACGAGGGAAGTTAGGCGACCCTATTCGCAACCGGCGTCGGTAGTAGTAGCTAGATCGGTAACCGGGGCGGGTGTCGCAGGGCCGCGTGTCGCACCATTCGCATTGCCGCTGACGTTGCCAACGGGGGTAATCCCTGATGTTTGGACATACGTACCCATCATCGGAGGGCCCATCACTCCAGATGAGTTGGCGACAGTGCCACTGGTCGTGGTCGAGTGGGCGGGTGGTACGGCGGATATCGGGATGCATATGATAGAGATGAGGTTATCCGATGGGGGGAGTACTAACCGTAGTGACCCGTGGTCGATTATGGCGGCTGGAGGGATTTTAATGCCGTTATTTCAGGTGGTGAGTATGTGGAGTGATTTTGTGCCACTAAGCACAGCCGGGAGACAGATAGCCGGAATAGAGGTCCGCACGACGATGGGCCCCGGCGCGGTATGGCAGCCGACCGATTTTGAGATTAGGGTGGGGTTGTAGACAGAGGGTTGCGCCGGATGCGGAGCCCAAGTGTTTTATTTGGCCACGGCAACCACCTTATGATGTGCTCTCCAAGCCGCTCCATTCTCGCTGTGACGGCTCTTGCTCATAAAGCCGGAGAGTTTGATACCTGAGATTATTATTGCTTGGTTTTCTTAGCTTGTCAACCGGTTGCTCAGTCTCAGGCTTACCCGTTGGCGAGATGGTCACGAGAAGACCGATTCTTTGTTCCCCCAAATCCCTCCTAAAATGATTTCGGGGGATTTTTTTGCTCGTTTGGCGCTAGTGACAAGCCGCTGTTCGCCCAGCGCTGCCACCTCTTCACGTAATCCGATAGCTCCTCCTTGCCCGCCAGCTCCCGCTCGTGAATCCTGCGAGCTTTTTCGATGAAGTTGTCAACAGTCTTCTCCGCAAGTCGTGTGGGGTCAGGCTTGACATATTTGTATTTGGACTCCATTCCTTCCCGTGAGCTATCCTTACGATGAATCGGATCAATATGAAAGACCTGCCCTCAGCTTGCGCGTAATCTTGTCAAACTGCTTCTCGACCACCAACGAGGTGTTCGGAGAGCCGCTTCAGAAGGCGACCATGTCGTTCAGGCGCAATCGACCCAATGGATCCAAGAAAACTGCCGGCTGGGAGCACTACCAGAAAGCCAACGCGGATGAGAGAGGCAGCCCTGAGGCCGCCGGCAGCGAAATCCGGATCACCTGGTCGTATCACCTCATCAAAGCCCCGGGTCTCGTGATGAAGCTGCGTGCTCACTCCACAGACAAGAAGATCTCCGTGGAGGCATCACTCTAAGAACCACAGCGGGGCGATTCTTGACCTGCCCGTCAGGTTGGGGCAGAGGTGTCAGAACAACGTCCCCTTCGGTCATCGACGAAGGTCCTCCGGCCCGTACTCCGGCTCCTCAGTGCCGTACGTGCGGGAGTTCCGGGTACACCATACTCAATTCTCCGTGATGCTCCTCTTGGGGCCGGGCTTCTGCCTGCGCAATACTCTGGCAAGCTCTTCTTCCAGCCGACTTATGAAATCATCGTCCCCCAGGGGTCTGCCGGTTCGTTCGTGAACTCGGAGGAGTTCAAGCTCGTCCGCTTCAATACCGCTGTCCAGGAATTCTCGCCAATTGGCCACCATCTCTGAAAGCGGCGAGGTCACAACCAGCCTGTTCTCCCGAGCTTCCACATGTAATTAAGTATGGTGTACCCGGAACTATACCCGGAACTACGAGTCTACTCGACATCAGCCTCGACGAAGGGGAAGCTGTCCAGGATTTCCTCGGCCAGTATATAGACACTTACATAATCGTACTTTCGTCCCAGCTTGGGAATCCAGTACCGTCCATGGGCAAGCCAATCCCTGTATCTGAATGCGCCTATCAAATCGCTTATCAGGGCCGCCCTAACTGTTGGCTCTCGCTTCCAAACCGGCAAGATGTGGTCCTTGAAGGAGGCCCTTGTTGCCTTTTCTTGGTAGATACTGCGAAGCTCTTGCGAAATGTCTTCTCGCTTTTTCTTCTTCGCCTGGCCCCGCTGCAAGTAGTCGATGCGAAACGCTGCCTCCACCGCTGAGAGCAGGTTGAATATCGAGGCGCGGTCGATTTCGGCCAGGCGCGTTTGTAACTCCTGGGCTAGCTCTCCCAGAGTGTAGCCACGGAACCTTTCGAGGTAACTCCCGTCAGCAGTTTTGAAGTATCCCCTGAGAGCCTCCGTAAGATCGCTGTGGTGGAGAGCTATCTGGGCCAAATCCTGGTGCTGAAGCGAGAACTTGACCTTCCTAGGCATTGATCACTTCCATGAGGGCGTCGGGAAAAGACTCAGCGTTCAGATCCAGGTACCTAATTCCAGGTGGCGGAATGGCGATCTTCCAGACCCACTCCGGCATATTCGTCTCTGCCTCTGCTTCTGTTTCGGGTCGCGTCCTTACCCGGATAACATCCCATCCGATAAGGACGAATTGGACGGTTCCCGCGGGGCCCGTCATGTCTACACGGCCTCTTGCGCCGATGAGATTCGTTCCGACAGGATCCAGGATCACATCCCGCCCTCTAATGCGGAGGCGCAGTGACTGAGCGGGATAATGCCCCACCAGTTCCTCATTGATATATTTGTCCTGGTACTCCATGCTCACATCACCAGAGGCGAGGTATTCAGTGAGGAACTCTTCGACCTGCTTGTAGAAATCTCCCAAGTATTCGAGCCACTCATCTCTCCTTTTGGTCCAGTCAGTGCGAGGCTCGATGTGGGCATTTGCTTGATCTTTTTTTAGAAATTCGTCGAAATCCTTTTTGCCCATGATTTCTCCAGTTGGATGTCTCGGAATGTTGCTTTGACAAGACATTCCATAGTGGTACTTCCTCAGACCGTATTATACCATATTCCTCGCCTTAATATCAAATACCGATCCAGCACCGCGCTCGATATCTTATGCGGCGGAGTGTCCGCTACCAAAACTCCGCTGCGGAATTCCGGGTACGAATTCCGGGTACACCATACTCAATTGCCTTTGGAGGTTCCTTTTGGTCCGGGTTTCCGTCGATGCAATGCTCTGCCAAGCTCGTTTGCCGGCCGAGTTATGAAATCATCACTCCCAAGCGGTCTGCCGGTTCGTTCGTGAACTCGGAAGAGTTCAAGCTCGTCCGCTTCAATACCGCTGTCCAGGAATTCTCGCCAATTGGCCACAATCTTTGAAAGCGGCGAGGTCACAACCAGCCTGTTCTCCCGAGCTTCCACATGCAATTAAGTATGGTGTACCCGGAACTCATAACAACGTCCCCTTCGGTCATCGACGAAGGTCCTCCGGCCCGTACTCCGGCTCCTCAGTGCCATATGCCGAGGAGAGTGCGTTCCGTGCAGCCAAGATCCAATCCTCGCCGACCACTGCCTCGGTCACGGGCAATACCGTAACCATAAGGGGTGAGTTTGGTGGGATCTCGAACGGTTCGTCAAGGACAATCCGCTCGCCATCGTAGTGCGCCTTCAGAGTTGTAGCAGGCATATTGCCTCCACGCACGCGTCGGTTAATCACGTGGTCTTCTATGGATGGGCATGACCTCCCAGGTCGATAAGCTCGATCCCGTCCTCCATGATGACCTGTATCAAGCTTACCATGAAGGGGGCAGAATTTCACGTCAAGATTTGAAGTTCAGAATGGGAAGGGGCCCTTCGGGGGCCCTGGATCACCGGAGACACAACATCAGGGAAGCGCTCCTTGTCGAGGTGTCCCTGTAATCACAGTTGGTTAAGGTGGCAGTCCCAAGGGGAATCGAACCCCTGTCTCCGCCGTGAGAGGGCGGTGTCCTGGGCCGCTAGACGATGGGACCGCACTCCCTATTTCTAGCAAGCCCGGGGGTTGTTGTCAAGAATTGGATTCGGAACAAGATTCAGCACAGGGGATCAAGAAAAGCGGGATTCTGTTCTGATAGGGTAGTTGCAACGGTAAGGCCCAGAGCGCCTGGTGCGCCAAAGAAACCAGGGCGCCACCCCCAACGAGATACACTTTCATAGGATGCGCGCTGTGACCAAATATCAACCTGGCCCGCGGGCCGCTGGACAGGCAAGCCGGCAGAGGCACCCAGAAAACGGGGCTTGCTCGTTGGATTGCGGATTGGGATCTATCACAGTTGGAGCTTCTTCTTGATCTCCTTGCCCACATTCCAAGATTTTGCTTTCTCATCACCAAGCGACCAGTATTTCCTGCTGCTCATGTCGAACAGGAGTGGCTTCACAGCGGAAATGTCCACGGCATCGTCGATGAGGATGGATTCGTCCACATAGGTTTCAACAATCTCTCCTATGAAGACGTCATGGCTGGGAGTATCGTACACGTTGTGCAGCTTGCACTCCATACTCACTGGACATTCCCTTATCATGGGCGCTGTTTTCAACTCCCCGTAAAAGATTTCAAATAGGCCGGATTTGTCGTGCTTCTTTCCGGAATAGAGACCCACGTAATCTGTTTCCTGCACCAGGTTTTCCGATGGGATGTTCACGCTGAATGTTCTGTTTTCCTTGATTCCCTGGTTGCTGTAATGTGTCTTGCCCATGCCCAATGAAATCAGGTTCGGCTTACCGTGGGTGAAGATCCCTATGTGAGCGATGGTGATAAAGTTGGGCTTACCGTTCACCGTGGTCCCCACCAGGGTGGCAAGCGTGGGATGAAGAAGGTTGATGCCTCCAAGAGTACGCCTGCTCGCCACAGGGATGCCGCGATCCACACACACCAGTGAGTGAACGAGCTGCTTGAGATCCGGCCTATGGTTCTTGCTGAACCCCTTGGAATGACCAATGGATGGCTGTGGCCCGCGTCTTGATACAGGTCGTAATCGCCATACAGGGTCAGGCTGGTGGTGTCGTGGTGAACCCGGCGGGTATCAAGATCAAACTGCTTTACCGCTCGCAGGGGAACAGGGCGGCAAGAAAAAAAACCAGGTGTTTTCAAACGGCAATTACTTGGGTAATCCAGAAACTGGTAACTCCCTGTTTTAACCCGGCTTTGCAACGGAATCTGCGGCGGGAGGGTTGGAGGTCTTGGAGGACACCCCTCAACTCCTTCGATTCCCGTAACCCCTTGGAATGCCGACGGTCACTTGTGCGTATAATGCGTTAGTGATATTTTCTGTAAGAATGAATTTTCCTGGTTGTGTTCGGGAGGCTGTGGTGATACCATCCGCGGATACGAGAGATTTGCGCGGGAATCAACCGGCAAACTGTATATAAAAGGAGGGCTATAGTATGCCTACGTTTGAGATCGAGGGTAGAAGTTTTGATGTTGATGAGGACGGATTCCTTCAAGATCCGAACCTGTGGGACGAGGACGTGGCTACACTCTTCGCCAAGACCGAGGGTATCCAGGAAATGACGGACGAGCACTGGCATGTGGTGCACTATCTCAGGAACTACTACCTTGAGTTCAATATTGCTCCCATGATCCGCAAGGTCTGCAAAGACACCGGCTTCAAACTCAAGAAGATTTACGAGCTGTTCCCTTCAGGACCCGCAAAGGGCGCTTGTAAGGTGGCTGGACTGCCCAAACCCACCGGCTGTGTGTAGGCCCCCTACCAGGGGCAGTACAAACATAGCTGCGATATTGGGTAATGGCGTCCGTGTTTTCCTTTGGAACCGGCGGTCTTCCGGGAGGCTCGATAGGGATAAGCCCTGTAGCTTGTTGAGCAATACGACATGTAACCCGGAGCGACCGGCTATTTTGAAGAAGGGTCGCCAGAGCTGTTTCCGGGGGTCTTCCTTCCTCTCCTTGTTCAAGAGACTAAAACCATGGCAAGGTAGACCTCCAACTACTATCTCCGCCGAAGGTATCTCGGTATCGGGGGAACTCGGTAGATCGACTATCTCCCCGACTATACAGTGATTTCCGAAGTTCTCGGTGTAGGTCACCGCAGCGTACTCATTGACATCGTTTGTCCGGACAGGCTTGTAAAGACCCTTTGAAAGACGGACGAACCCCAGCGTCATCCCCCCCGCAATCGGCGAACGCGTCGATTAATCGTATGACTTGGTTCGACTCCATACTTCCGTGTCTGCCTCCCTTCCAGGTTCCATCTCTGTTTCTTTGACATATCTCACGATGCACGTTCAGCGGAACCTTTTTTCAAAACTCCTTGAGATAAAGGTCCATGGAGCCGGCCTTCCCTTCAGGAATGGATGAGCCTTGAGACCGTTCAACAGGTTGATAAGATGAAGGGCCTTCTCCAGGATTTCTGCCGATCCCGGTGTTGGCGCCGTGAACTGCATGGCCCCGACGCGGAGGCTCCTACGTTACCTCATTTAGAAAAGGGAGTGCTAAGTGAGTTGGAAATGGTCGAGCAGGGTTGACCGAATGCGACCGAAGAAGAAGTCCCGTCAAAATCACGTCAATATTGGACTAGAAGAAGAAATCAAGAAAAGCTTCAAGATGTCCCACTTGACAAGAACAGCAGTGGAAGTGTAATGTAAGATTTCTTGGGCGGGTAGCTCAGTGGGAGAGCACTGCCTTCACACGGCAGGGGTCCGCGGTTCAAGCCCGCGTCCGCCCACCATTACGATATTAAGCAGTTAGGTCATGTTGCCGCATGGCCTTTTTCTTTGGTCGGCTCCCCATTGGTCACAAATTGGTCACACGCACGGGGAACGAAGATGTGTGTCTCGCCATGATCGAACGTGAGTTCGTCGATGGATTCGAGAAGTTCGTCGCCCTCGATCCATCGCCCGTACCTTCTGTTGACCGTCGATGCCGCAGTCCAATGGCCCAGAAGAGATTCCGCTATGTATTCATCAATCTTCGACCTGCGGGCATTCCTCCGCCAGGTATGACGAAGATCTGTCAATCTCGGACGTGGATGCAGGCCCATCAAATCCATTATTGACCGCCAAGGGTTTTTCAAACTGTCCTCAGAGGGGGGGCGAGTTCCTTTCCCATCTGAATCTCGAATCAGGACCAATCGATCCTCACCGGCAGGACAGTCCGATACCAGTCGTTCAAGTATGGGTAAAAGATCCAAGTGAATAGGGACCTTCTTGCGATCCTTCTCTTTGACGTGTTGTGGACCAAAATGGATCAGCCTCTCTTCCAGGGCCACCTGTCCCTTCTTCAAATTCAGAGCCTCCCCAACCCTCAGCCCCGCATAAAACTGGAGTTGGGCTATGGCGCGCAGCCATGGTACGCCAAACCTCGTCACTCCCGAACAGCCTGGAACCGGAGCACTGCAGCACTCTTCGAATATCCGAAAGTCCTTCGACGATATGTAAACCACCCTCTCTCCCAATTTCTCCGAAGAAGATTCGACAAGACTGACCGGATTCGAGCTAATGCCCGTCATACGCGTCTGTTCGATCATCACCCGGAAGAATTTCGAGATTGACGATAGCTCCCGGTTCACCGTCGCCTCAGTTACTTCTTTGAACCGATGGTCACAGTAGGCCCTGATTTCTGGCACCCACAAATCCTTGATCCTTTTCTCTGGACCAAAGAAATTGATGAAGTGAGTCACAGCATACGTGTGCCGCTCAACGGGATGATTGCGAACTCTCTTCCCAGTGACCGGATCGACTGTGGGCTTGATACCTCTGACAGTCGGATAATTGAGAAACAGCTTCGCTGCATCCAAGAGAGTGAGGTCTTGGGGCCTCGTCAACGTTGGATTCAACTCCCTCGGCAAAGAGTGCCCTGATTTCTCGAAGACTTGCCGTGCGATAACCTCTCCGGCATTGCTCAGCAGCGAAAAATCCTCCAGATCGAAAGCCTCTTGAATTTCTAGTTGAATCCGTCGAGCTTGGACTTTGGATGCCACAGGTATGGTGATCCTCACTTGTTTTGATCCGAAAGGCCGGAGCCGCCAACTCCAACCTCCTGTGTTTCCGCGTTTTTCTAATCCTCCAGGCATAGTCGTCTAACCTCCTCCGTCGTAAGTTTTCGACTATCACCCGAACCCGATTCCTGTCCTCGACCTTTGCAGCTACGTGCATCCCTCCTTTCTTCATCGGTCTTGCGCTTGCTTGTTTGTTGTAACGAATCAGAGGAGGTTCGGTCAAGCGAGTTCCGGCCGACTTTAGTCCAGAATTCTTCAAAGTCCTCTGGCCGGAAGCGTCTGGAGTTTCCGGTTTTGTGGAATGGCAGCACCTTTTCATTACAGTAGGCGTGTACCTGTTTGGTACTGCAACCTAGTATGAGAGCGGCTTCATTCACACCGACGCTCGGTACGGGGAAGCCCGTGATAGTGGCATTTTTCTGTTCACAAATCTTCGTTTGTGCCAAGCCAAGCGTATCTTCCGTCGATGGAGGGTCAGGGGCCGGCGGCTCCTTCTCGGGCTGCGCGGCCAGTAGATCCCAGTCTTTGGGCCTTTGCGATTGTTTCTCGCTGGCGGACGGTTGATGTACCGGCTTGCCCAGCGGACGAAGTCGTAATTGCCCTTTTCGGTAATCCTTCAGTCTCTTGGCGGCCAGATTGCAGTACTCAGCCTCAAGCTCGCACATGAACGCCTTGCGGCCAAGCGAGACGGCCGCTATCATTGTGGAGCCGACACCCGCGAATGGATCAAGAACCCAGTCCCCCTCATCGGTGAATGCGAGTACGCATCGCTGAGCCAGTTCCACTGGAAACTGGCAAGGATGAGATGTCTTCTCAGGGTGATTAGACTTCACGTTTGGCACATTCCACACTAGCCGCTTCCATTCTTCCTGGATCAAGTTTTCTTCTGACCAGAAATCTGAAGGATTCTTCCCGTGTGGGTTGCCGCTGAGCTGTCCTTTCCTGGGACCTTTGTAATGCTTCTTACCAGGGTATTTGGAAGGAACTCGGATGTCGTCCAAATTGAAGACGTAATCATGGGTCTTGGTGAACCACAGTATCGTCTCGTATCTGCCCGAGAACTTCTTTTTGGCGTGTAAACCATGCTCATAGTGCCAAATGATTCGTCCCCGGAGGACAAATCCAATCTCTTTTAAAATGGGATAGTAAATCGTGTCGAGAGGAAAAACCTCACAATCCTTTACATGATTGCCTACCTGCCAACAGAGACTGCCGCGAGGACCCAGTACCCGCCAGATTTGTGCAAGCGCCGGACCCATGGTCTCCAGGTAGTCGTCCAAGCTGCCAACTTGTTCTTTCTGCTTTCCGTACTGCTTGCCAATGCCGTACGGTGGAGAAGTAAAGACCAACTGAACGGCCTTGGAACGTATTTTTTCCATCTCTTCCGTGCAATCCCCACAGAGGATATGGACATCATGGCCCAAACGGGCGTTGGTTTGAGAAGTCTCGGGCTTCATAGCAGTCTCCCTGATTGAGAGGGATTTGTTCGGACTCGGCCTTTGATCATCGAGTGTATGGCGCATAAGCAGCAACCAGGAACACTGCCCGACTATTTGCTGTCCGAGGGCCTTACGACGCTTGCTTGTCCAGAACCAATCCCAGCCTGCGTTTCGTCTCGTTGACGGCATACTTATCGATGTCACTACCGATGAAGCGCCGATCAAGGGAATGTGCCGTCAAAGCGTTGGTTCCGGAACCAATGAAAGAGTCCAACGCCAGTTGCCTTCGTAAGTAAACTTGTCTATTAGGTACTGAGACTCGTTGACCCCTTGCTGGAATTCGTGGGATCCCTTGTTCATTCCGTCTCCATCGACGCCAGCTTTGGGCCAATGGTCTTGGATTGGTACGTATGTTCCCTTGGAAACGAAGCGAATGGGCTTCCAGTATGATTTCATCCAAACCAGACCCAACCATCCCTCAAAGGATGAGAAAAAATTAGTCATTGCGAATGGCTTCGAGACCCTCTAGAAGAGCTGGCGATAACCACAGGCATTCGGTCCTTGATGTCTTCTTCCCGGATTTCGAGGGAGCCGCTGGTTGGCTCTTAACTTCATATTCCTTTCTGGTCCAGCCCGCATTTTCAAGCTGCTCGTACAATTCGTTGCGATATCCTGAAAGGAGGGCCGTTCCCTTTAGTTCAAGTAGTACTCTCACCAGGTCTTCATGATCTGAATCGCTTGCTTCGCGGCGATAACTCCCGCCTCGTCGAGTTTCTGCCATGTACGGGGGATCCAGGTAAAAGAAAGTGTCCGGAGTGTCATAACGGCCAATTAGCTTTCTGAAGTCTTGATGCTCAATCTGGACTACCTGCAATCGTTTATGGACCTTTTCCAGCAAGCCACCAATCCTGAGCCACCGTTTGACAGCCCCTGCCATTCCACCCTGACTTTCGCCAATGGTACAGCTCCATCCAGCTCCAAAGATTCCACCCCGCGCCTGTCTAATTGAAACAAAGAAGGCTCTGGCTCGTTCTACGTCATCGTCGATTGATTCAAGATTCTTTCTGCAATCATCGTAATCCTCACGACTGTAGAGGGTCAACTCGACTTGTCGAATGAACTCCGGAAACTTTGATTTATCGCGAAGAACCCGAAAAAAGTTCACAAGCTCAGAATCCAGATCGTTGTAGACTTCGACGGGAGCAGGCTCTTTTGCGAACAGCAGGGCCGCGCTTCCCCCAAAAGGTTCACAGTAGATTCGATGGGGCGGTACAACAGGAAGTAACTTGTTGAGCTGATTGTTTTTTCCGCCGAACCATTTCAGCGGCGAACGCAACTTGCCCTTTCCGTCTTGTGTCTCAGGAGGTACAAAGTCCCTATCTCCAATCCAATGGCCATCCTCAACCCTCCAAACGGTGTCCTCCGCGCCTTCAAAGAAAATGATGTCTCCATCTTGGGTAAGGTATAAATCACCGTTTCCCTTAACATAGTCTCCTGCCTGAACAAAGATTATACCGGCAGTATCATCCAATTCCACGAGCACGACACCACCGAACGTGAAAACCTGTCTGCTCTCGACGATTTCTGATTCTTCTTTTTCCTGCATTGGACTATCCTTCCTAACTTGTGGCTCATCGATTGCCCCTTGTAGCGTGTTGTCCCCGCCCGAACCCCGGAACTCCTGACCGAGGCTCCGAGATTCGGGCCGGAACAGTAAGGGCTTTTACATCATCGGGTGAGGGAACGACTACCTCCGATGGAGGAGCCGTCCCCTCCCGATTCTCTGCGTCCGAATCTTCGCTCTAATGCCGTCGGTTTTACTCAAGGGCATCGCTCACAACCTGATCCCTCGTGATCATCCAGTAGCTGTCGGAATAACTGGCTCGGCATCTTAAGAAATGCCATCCTTGCTCCCCATCGTCCCAGTAATCAAACTCCGATGGTCGTTGCTCAGTCATCGCGGCAGTACCTTCCAACTCTTGTCTTATGGCGGGAACCATGGAGGCTGGAACAGCGATGCAGACTGACCCATCCTTCTCGCTGTAGCAGCCGGCCGGAAAGCACGATTCTCCCAAGAGATTCCTTACCGGAGTAAAAACTTCCTCATCAAAATACGTGAGGTACACACTCTTCCCGAGTGCGTGGTCCCTATCAGCCTGACGCCTCGCCTCCTCAAACTCCTCAAGCCATTCTTCGGTTGGCTTCAGTATGAGTACGGTGAGGTCTCTATCCCTGAAGAAGAATGTTGTGTAATCACCGGTAAGCTGGAACTGCTCCATCTCCGGCATTTTCTGAGTCTTCTCCTGCAAGTTACTTTTCATTGGTTGTCTCCTTGTACTGGAAGTCCGACGTCGCCGTCGGTCACCAACATTATTTTCTAGACTTAGAATTCTTAATTTCCTGAGCGCTACCCCTCCATATAAAAAAGGGTAGCGCTTCCCGGGCAATACAGCGCCAGGCGGGGCCGTGACCCCGCTTTGTCAGTAATTTCAACGAACCTTTCGGCGCAGGAATTCCACCAAACTGGTAGTCAAGAAAGTGTCGTGTTCGTCTGGTGAATATACCCAGTCATCGTATGCTCCAGCGGGCACGTGAGGTGGAAATTCACCATTAATGCGATGATAGAATTCGGCACAAAATCTATCAAACTGGCCATCACCAAACTCCAGAGGTAGCAATTCCAAAAGATTCGGATGATGCTCTTTCTGCCAGTCTGATGCGGTGACCATCTGAGGGGCAAGCTTCTTAGGCATCGTCTTTTTCTCCTTTCTCACCTGGCTCAATAAGGCTGGAAAACCAATCCAGAAGAATCGAGACGATCTTCCTTGTGTTAGAATCGGGTTCCAGTCGTTTAATCTCGGCCATAAGCTTACTGATCTCATCGTCATAGTGTTCCAAGGGGACTGCCTGTAGTCCCTCGGGCTGTCTCTTCCATTGCCAGTTAACAGGATCCTGTTGCCTGTCTTTGAGTGTCGCCTCCTGGGCGTTCGCATCCTCTTGGACTGGCAGCTTCGTAATACTGCCGGTGATTTCTTCGGTTTTCATATTTGTCCTCCTGCGTAAGCGGTACTTCCTAAATAGGAAGGCGTGACCACGACATTGGCGAAAGTGCCGGTATCGAATGACCAGATGCTTGTCGGGCTCCGAGTTCGTCTTGGAAGGGATGCATTCCTTCGATGCGAAAACAAGGGAATGCTTGATCGAAAAGAAATGGTTGTGGGGTGGCCAAGCCGAAAAGGAGTACTCGGCTCGTTCAGGATTTGCTCTCCCGCGGAGTTGACACGCCGCCAGGGTTGCAGTACGATGAGAATCAAGGGGAACAATTAATATTCTCCTTCCGATCACGCCTCACGGTGTGATGGCTTGCTTGAACCCCGCGGGTGTCGCCAAACTCGTCGCGGGGTTCGCTCGTTATAGAGTTGTCTGAATCAAGCCTCGGAGGCCAGATCCTCTCTGAGGAACCGCTCGAATGCCTGATCCAGTGTTTCGTCGGTTTCGGCAAGCTGCTGTTTCTTCTTCCACAATTCGAGTACATCGGCGTCAATAGATAACAGCACAGCCTCTTTCTTCTTGCCGGTTCTCTCACATCTCCATTGCAGGATTGATCCCAACTCAGCCAGCCGTCCTGCGATGGCCAAGACCTCTTTCGCCCCCTCCTGGATCGCTGATGGAATCTCCTGGTCTCGGCCAGGAATGTCGTATCCATGGTCCTTCTGGAGATAGGCCCATAGGTTTTTGCTAGTCCATTCTCTTCCAGTGGGGGTTAGCACGCCCATGGCGTTTAGTTTTCCTACGACTTGGACCAGGAAATCTCGCTCTCCCTTGTGGGCTAAGACGAGTTCGTGAACGATTGACGAAAGCTCACGTTGCTGCTCCTGCTCACGGATGAGCTTGTCTTCTTTCCGGGCTTTGCGTCGCATCTCCCTTAAAGACGCCATGATTCCTCCTCATAATGGCATCATGGCAGATCTATAGACGCCTCTCCAGCAAAATCGGCATCTATAGATCCGCCAATTAGATATTGGAGCATATTGGTTAATATCCAATTATATTTCAGAAACTTGGCTGTGTCTCGCTGGTGACGAGAGGACGTCTTCGGCAGGCCGGAAGAAGCGAATTGGCTGTGCGAAATCCAATGGGCGATCAATCTGGGCGGCGTGCCCCCACGTCCTTTATCGTGAGAAACAGACCCTCATCAATCGTCATACCTCACGGAAGTTGCAGGTGCAGATCCCGATCCGTCACCCTGATAGATGATCGAATCCCCTTGGCAAACGCGATGGCCCTTCCTTTTTTTTCGTGACCAACCCGGCCCGACCGCGTATACTCTCGTCCAGTTTTGTTGGATTTCGTATGTATCCGACCACCGACAATCGAAGAGATAAGCAATGACCACTCAGGAACCTTGGGTCGGGGCCGCGGACGTCGCGACCCACCTTGGCGTCAACAAGGACTCCGTCTATAGATGGATCGACAAGAAAGGGCTTGCCCGCCCATCGTGTGGGGCGGCTTTTTCGGTTCAAACTGTCCGAAATCGATGGCTGGGTTCGTAGAGGCGGATCGGGTGACTCAAGCGAGCCCAGTTCCTTGACGAATACGACTGATGAGTGACTCAAGCGGGCAACGGCAATCTCTGTGAGAGAAGAGCCAATGGTTGTGATAAGGGCGGGGCTATCTCTACCGGAACAGGTCAGCATCATGAAATAGAAGGTTTCAATGGCCATCAAGAAATCCGAACTTTACAGCTCCCTCTGGAAGAGCTGCGACGAACTGCGGGGAGGCATGGACGCCTCACAGTACAAGGACTATGTGCTCGTCCTGCTCTTCGTCAAATACGTCTCCGACAGATACGCAGATCAACCCGATGCGCTGATTGAAGTTCCCAAAGACGGCGGCTTTGAGGACATGGTGGCTTTGAAGGGTGACAAGGAAATAGGGGACAAGATCAATAAGATCATCGCCAAGCTGGCCGAAGCGAACGACCTCAAGGGCGTGATCGATGTAGCCGATTTCAATGACGCGGACAAGTTGGGTAGGGGCAAGGAGATGCAGGATCGGCTCTCCAACCTGGTCGCTATTTTCGAGAATCCCGATCTCGATTTCCGAAACAACCGCGCCGAGGGTGACGATATTCTGGGGGACGCTTACGAATACCTCATGCGCCACTTCGCCACTGAATCCGGCAAGAGCAAGGGGCAGTTCTACACTCCGGCGGAAGTCTCCCGCATCATGGCCAAGGTCATCGGTATTTCGGTGGCAAAGAGCCAGGAGCAGTCAATTTACGATCCGACTTGCGGTTCCGGGTCGCTGTTGCTCAAGGCCGCAGATGAGACGGAAAGAGGTGTCAGCGTCTATGGGCAGGAGATGGATAACTCGACAGCCTCTTTGGCAAAAATGAACATGATCCTGCACGACAACGACACCGCGGACATCCGGAAAGACAACACCCTTTCCAGCCCTCAATTCAAGCAGGCGAACGGCGATCTCAAGACCTTCGACTTTGCTGTAGCCAATCCCCCCTTTTCCAGTAAAGCTTGGAGCAATGGTTTCGATCCGGCTAACGACGAATACGACCGTTTCACCTATGGCATCCCGCCGGCCAAGAACGGGGACTACGCTTTCCTGCTTCACCTGATCAAGTCGCTCAAGAGCAAGGGCAAGGGCGCTATCATTCTCCCCCACGGCGTGCTGTTCCGGGGCAATGTCGAGGCGGATATACGCAAAGAGATTGTCAGCCGCGGACTCATCAAAGCAATCATCGGTCTGCCTCAAAACTTGTTTTACGGCACCGGCATCCCTGCCTGCATCATAGTGCTGGACAAAGAAAACGCTGCATCCCGCAAGGGTATCTTCATGATCAACGCGGGTAAGGGCTTCATAAAGGACGGCAATAAGAACCGCCTGCGCGCACAGGACATCCACAAGATCGTGGATACCTTCAACAAGCAGCTTGAAATCGATAAATATTCCCGTTTGGTACCGCTTGCTGAGATCAGTGATCCGAAAAACGACTACAACCTCAACATCCCCCGTTACATCGACAGCACGGAAGCGGAAGACCTACAGGACATCGATGCTCATCTTAGGGGTGGTATCCCCAACAGGGACATTGAGGGTTTAGGCTCCTACTGGCAGGTGTTTCCCAGCCTCAAGGACGAGATCTTCTCCCCAGCCGACCGGCCGGGCTACAGCAACCTCGGAGTGGATGACGGCGACCTCAAGGCCACCATCCTCAACCATGCCGAATTCGTTGCCTTCAATGGCTCGGTTCGGGCGTTGTTTGAACGATGGAAGACCGAGCATGTTCCACAACTCAAGGCCATTACAACCGGCGATTCCCCGAAAGCATTAATGACAACCCTCTCGGAGCGCCTGCTGGAAATATTGAAAGCTGCACAATTGCTCGACCCTTACGACGTATACCAGCATTTCATGACCTACTGGGCGGGGACGATGCAGGACGACGTGTACATGATTGTGACTGAAGACTGGGAGGGAGCCAATAGGATCAGGCTGATCACCAAGGACAACGGTAAGAATGGAAAAGAGCAGGCCGATCTCGTGCTCGGCAAAGAGAAGTTCAAAATGGACTTGATTCCGCCTTCACTCCTCGTTGACCGTTACTTCGCCGAAGATAAGGAGGCTATCGAGCAGCTTGAAGCCGATCGAGACGCGCTCACCCGTCAACTTGAAGAACTTGGTGAAGAGCACGGCGGCGAAGACAGTCCTTTAGAAAGCGTTGTTGAGGAAAGAAAGAAGGCAAAACGGACGGATATTCTGAGTGCAATAGCCGAATTTGAGGAATTGGCGCTCACCGAATGCTTGCCGGACCATCACAAGGCGCTCTCCAAGGCGAGGAAAGAGATGCGCAGTGCGGAGGAACGGCTGCAAGCATGTGAAGCAGCACCCGACTCTCAGTCCGTGTTTTCCAGGGTACGCGGGAAGAAAGGCACAATCACCAAAGGAAACGTCGGACAGCGGCTCAAGGCATTGAAGGGAAGCGATTGCGAAGAACAAGAGATATTGACCGACTACATGACGCTTCTGGAACAGGTAACGAGCGCAAAGAAGGAGGAGAAGCGAATTCGAGAGGCAGCTCAGAAGAAACTGGCTGAAGCCGAACAGACCTATACAGAACCGCAGAGCATCCAAGATTTGGCAATTTTGCGTAAGTATCTCGGATTGTTTGACCTGGAGAAAGCAGCGTCGGACAAGATTAAGGAAGCCCAAGCCAGGATGGATGTGGCAGTTTTCAACAGATACGGCGAACTCTCGGAGGACGAAATCAGGACCTTGGTTGTGGACGACAAATGGCTGGCTTCCCTGGCCGCTGCCGTGCAGACGGAACTGGATCGTGTTTCTCAAACCCTGACCGGAAGAATCACGCAACTGGTGGAGCGCTATTTCGAGCCTTTGCCCAAGCTTGCCACTGAAGTGGAGTCACTCTCCGCTCGCGTGGATGAGCACCTGAAGAAAATGGGGTTCGAATGGAAATGAAGCCGGAATACAAGCAGACCGATGTGGGGGTGATACCAGAGGATTGGGACATCGCAACCGGTCTGGAAATGACGAAGCTAATTGGCAAAGGCTCTTCTCCAAGATGGCAGGGTTTCAGCTACACAGATTCGGGGATGTTGTTCGTTACCAGTGAGAACGTGCGCGACGGATTTCTTGACGTTACTGTTCCGAAGTACCTGCCGCTCGACTTTCATGAGAAATTGAAGCGAACTCAGTTGCGAAAAGGTGACATTCTTGTAAACCTAGTTGGTGCATCCATAGGCCGTTCGTGCCAAGTTGAACGCGACTTAGGTGAGGCCAATGTGAATCAGGCGGTTGCCGTTTTTCGTGTCAAAGAGCAGCACTGGGCTCCGTTTGTCGCATATTACTTCCAGGCTCCCACGACTATTACTCGTATTCTGGACATGCAGGTTGATGTTGCTCGCCAGAATATCTCTTTGAGTGATTTACGCGGTTTCCTATTGGCAGTTCCCCCCTTCCCCGAGCAACGTGCCATCGCCGCCGCTCTGTCCGATGTGGATGCCCTGATTGCTTCGCTGGACAAGCTCATCGCCAAGAAACGCGACATCAAACAAGCCACCATGCAGCAGCTCCTCACCGGTAAGAAACGCCTGCCGGGGTTTAGTGGGGAGTGGGCGGTGAAGGAGTTGGAGGATATTGCAGAGATCAAAATGGGGCAATCTCCGAAGTCTTCTTACTACAATACGAAAGGAAACGGAATTCCTCTGATTCAGGGAAACTCCGATGTGGAGAATAGGAAAACGGTCGCTCGAGTTTTTACATCTGTAATAACGAAAAAGTGTAATGCTGGAGACTTGATCATGTCTGTAAGGGCTCCCGTTGGCCAAGTTGCCAAGGCAGTCTTCGATGCCTGTTTGGGGCGCGGAGTTTGCGCAATAAGCTACCCAAATGACTATATGTATCACTATCTCACCAGCAAAGAGTCAACCTGGGGGGAATTGTCTAAAGGTTCCACTTTCGACTCCGTGAATTCCGCAGATTTGAAGGGACTTGAAATCCGTTTGCCCATAGACAAGAAAGAACAAACAGCCATCGCCGCCGTCCTCTCCGACATGGATGCGGAACTTGCAGCGCTGCAAGCCCGTCGTGACAAGACCCGCGACCTCAAACAGGGGGTGATGCAGGAACTCCTCACAGGAAGGATCAGACTGGTATGAGCACCGTCGGACAAAAGGAGATAAAGACCCAGGAGCGCGTGGTCAAGCTGTTCAGAGACAACCTCAGCTATGATTATCTAGGTGACTGGAAGCATCGTCTGGGCAACGGCAACATTGAAGACGAATATCTGCGTCCGTTTCTAGAGAAACAGGGCTACACTGAGATCCTCATCAACCGGGCCTTGTTTGAACTGAAAAAGGTGGCCGGAGACCAGATCAAGAGCCTGTACGATATTAACAAAGAAGTGTACGACCTTCTCCGCTACGGTGTGAGAGTCCGGGAGGATGTGGGCGAACACACACAAACCGTCTGGCTTATCGACTGGAAAAACCCGCTCAACAATCACTTCGCAATAGCCGAAGAGGTGAGCGTCCACGGCAGCGACCCCAAAGCACACGCCAAGCGCCCCGATGTGGTGCTGTATGTGAACGGGATTGCACTGGGGGTGCTGGAGCTAAAGCGTTCCACGGTATCGGTGGGCGAAGGTATCCGCCAGAACCTCGACAACCAGAAGAAGGACTTCATCCGGCACTTCTTCTCCACGATGCAACTGGTGATGGCAGGCAATGACACCGAGGGCTTGCGCCACGGAACCATTGAGACCCCGGAAAAGTACTTCCTGACCTGGAAAGAAGAGAGTGGGATCGAGAACCTCCTCGACCGGCAGCTCAGCCAGATATGCGACAAAAGCCGTTTTCTGGAGATTCTCCATGACTTCATCGTCTTCGACGCCGGAGTGAAGAAGCTTTGCCGCCCCAACCAATACTTCGGCGTGAAGGCTGCTCAAGCACATGTGGAGGAACGTGAAGGCGGCATCATCTGGCATACCCAAGGTAGCGGCAAGAGCCTGATCATGGTGTGGCTTGCCAAGTGGATACGGGAAAACAGAACCGACGCCCGTGTCCTGATTATCACGGATCGCACCGAACTGGATGAACAGATCGAGAGTGTATTCGAGGGAGTTAATGAACAAATCTACCGCACAAATAGTGGGGCCGACCTGATCCAAAAGCTCAACGCTGCCAAGCCCTGGCTCTTGTGCTCGCTGATCCACAAGTTCCGTGGCAAGGAGAAAGCACAGGAAGCCGCCTATGTCAGCACCTACATCGAGGACATTAAAAGAGCCGTGCCGCCGGACTTTGAGGCCAAGGGGAATCTGACGGTATTTGTGGATGAGTGTCACCGCACACAATCGGACAAACTGCACAAGGCTATGAAGGCAATTCTCCCCAATGCGCTCTTTATCGGCTTTACCGGCACACCGCTCTTGAAAGCCGATAAGCAGAAGAGCATCGAGGTCTTCGGCAAATACATTCACACCTACAAATTCGATGAGGCGGTGAAGGACGGGGTGGTACTGGATCTGCGCTACGAAGCGCGGGACATTGATCAGGACATCACATCACAGACTAAGATCGACCAGTGGTTCGAAGCCAAGACCAAGGGACTGAATGATGTTGCGACTACCCAGATCAAGAAGAAGTGGGGAACCATGCAGAAGGTGCTCTCCAGCCAGTCCCGGTTGGCGAAGATCGTCGCGGACATCCTGCTGGACATGGAAACCAAGGATCGGCTTCAAGGTGGTCGCGGAAACGCCATGCTTGTTTCCGGCAGCATCTATCAGGCGTGCAAATTCCATGATCTGTTTACATCCCACGGCTTCCACAAGTGCGCCATCGTCACGTCATACAATCCTTCGATTTCCGACATCAAAGGAGAAGAGACGGGAGATGGCCCGACCGAGAGGCTGGATCAGTACGAAACCTACAAGAAGATGCTGGCAGTTTGGTTCAACGAAGACCCGAACGAAGCTGTGAAGAAGGCTGAGGTCTTTGAGAAAGCCGTAAAGAAGAAATTTGTCGAAGAGCCCGGGCAGATGAAGCTCTTGATCGTGGTGGACAAGCTGCTTACAGGCTTTGACGCCCCCCCTGCGACCTATCTCTACATCGACAAACACATGCAGGATCATGGGCTGTTTCAGGCCATTTGCCGGGTGAATCGCCTGGACGGCGACGACAAGGAATACGGTTACATTATCGACTACAAGGATCTATTCAAGAGTCTGGAGGGGGCAGTCTCCGACTACACCTCCGGTGCACTGGACGGGTACGACAAGGAGGATGTCGCGGGGCTGTTGAGCGACCGGCTGGAAAAGTCCAAGGAAAGATTGGAAGAGGCGTTTGAGGCCATCAGGGCTCTATGTGAGCCTGTTGAGCCGCCCGGAGACACACCGGCCCAGCTACGTTTCTTCTGTGCCAAGGACACTGCGGACAAGGACCAGTTGAAGGAGAATGAGCCCAAGCGGTTGAAGCTCTACAAGCTCACAGGGTCGCTCATCCGCGCTTATGCCGACTTGGCCAACGAGTTTGAGACCGCCGGTTACACACAGGAGGAGATCGAGGCGATCAAGCAGGAAGTTGATCACTACGAGAAGGTTCGCACGGAGGTGAAGATGGCCAGCGGGGACTACATCGATCTCAAGATGTACGAGCCTGCCATGCGCCACCTCATCGATACCTATATCCGTGCTGAGGAGAGTGAGAAAATCTCCGCTTTCGATGATATGAGCCTGATCCAGTTGATTGTGGAACGGGGCGCGGATGCGGTTAATGAGCTCCCCAAAGGTATCCTGAACAACAAGGAGGCGGTGGCCGAGACTATCGAGAACAACCTGCGTACTGTGATCATCGACGAGCAGCCGATCAATCCCAAATACTACGAGAAAATGTCAAAGCTGCTGGATGCCCTGATCAGGGAACGAAGAGAAGAAGCCCTCAAGTACGAGGAGTACCTCGCCAAGATCGTGGCCCTCACCAAGAAAGTGCAAGACCCGACAACCGGGACGGACTACCCAAAATCTCTGAACACACCGCCCAAAAGAGCGCTATTCGACAACCTGGACAAGGATGAGACGCTTGCAGTCGCGCTGGATGCCGAAATTCGCCATACCAAAAAGGACGATTGGCGCGGCAACAAGTTAAAGGAGAAGGAAGTCCGCATAGCCATCCGCAAGCATGTGACAGATGAGGCGTTGGGCGACCGAATCTTCGAGTTGGTGAAAAATCAGCGTGAATACTGAAATGCATAAAATCAGAGTCGGCGGGCTGGCGGTAGATCTAGTCCGTAAGAAAATCAAAAATCTCCACCTGGCGGTCTATCCGCCCAATGGAAGGGTGCGCGTCTCTGCCCCCGTGGGGATGAGTGATGAAGCTGTTCGGCTGGCGATCATCTCACGGCTGGCGTGGATCAAGCGACACAAAGCGAAGTTTGACGGGCAGGAAAGGCAGTCCGAGCGTGAGTTCGTCACCGGTGAAAGCCACTATTTCCAAGGCCGTCGCTATCGTCTCAATGTCGTTTATCAAAAAGGCCGTGCTCGTGTTGAGATTCGGAACAAGAGCACCATTGACCTCTTTGTACGAGAAGGGAGCGACGCCGCAAAAAGGAAGAAAGTGTTCATAGCGTGGTATCGCCAACAGATCAAGGAGATGATTCCACCGCTTATCCGGAAATGGGAAGACATCACCGGCATAGAAGTCGCGGAGTGGGGCGTGAAGCAAATGAAGACCAAATGGGGTTCCTGCAACCCCAAGGCCCGCCGCATCTGGATGAACCTGGAACTGATCAAGAAGCCTGTTCAGTGCCTGGAGTACATCATAGTCCACGAGATGACCCATATACTCGAACGACGCCACAATGACCGGTTCGCCTTCTTGATGGACGGCTTTATGCCACAGTGGCGGCTGCACAAGGAAGATCTGAATGGTTCGCCTTTGAGGCACGAGCGGTGGGATTATTGAAGACGTGGTTGTCTGGATTGTTCTGCTCGGCTAGTGGACGACAGCGTACGGCACGGGCTGGCTCCCCTGGAAAGCAAGCGAGGCTTCCTGGACGTGCCGGGAGACATCCTGGATGGACCCGGTAGAGCGAAGCCTCAGCTCAGACCAGATGACAACGGCAACGAAGTCCTTATCATCATGATCGTTATAATGGGAGGAAAAGGCAATGGTTCAAACGAAAGCGGTAAGCCATGAGGAGATAAGAGATTCTGTAATTCCCCAGCTAGAGATTCCTCTTTCGCAACATTTGGTGGGTATCGCTCACGCCGATACGAGAATAGGATCGGGCACTCTGATCAAGTCATCAGAAAGGTACGGGATTTTGACTGCTCATCACGTAATTCACAAACCAAAGCCTGCACTGTTTAAGAACGGCCAAGCCCAGGAGTCACTCGTGCTCGTGATTCAGGAAAGAATGCATCGATTTGAGTTACAACCGCTGGAATGGACTTGCCATGACATAGGCGTTCCACCAAAAGAAGGACACGGACCTGACGTCTGCTTTGTTGAGATATTTTCTTGCGACAAACTCGACACTTTGAAAGCTAGGAAATCATTCTTCAGTCTCGATCATGAACCGGAGAAACGGTTGGGTTTTTGCCAAGATGACTCCAGCGGTTTCTTCGCCGTGGCCTGCTTTATCCATGAGCACACAAAGACAGAAGAGCGTCCCAATGGTCGTGAAGACACGACAATAAAGCCCTGGATCTATTCGGCTGGTTTGCAGAAGGACTTTGCTATGGACGGTGGATTTGATTACGGAGACCGTAACAGTTCACCGGGAGCCCCCCCGGTTTTGAAAGAATATGGTGATTGTCCGAAATCGGTGTATTTTTAGTCGCGCGATATCGCGACGGTTTTTTGAAGGGGTCTTGACAGGCGGTGAAATTCTGATATGCGGCGTTCCCATGACACGGGAAGAAGCCATCGCGATTGCTCACAGTCCCCCCGAGATCATTGTTGAGGTTTTGTTGAAGCTCAGTGCCAGAATAGAGGAGTTGGAACGCAAGGTAGCTGCGCTGACCAAGGATTCGAGCAATTCCTCCCAGCCTCCTTCTTCCGATGGTCCCGCCACCAAGCCAAAGCCGAGGCGGCCCAAGAGATCGAGAAAACGTAAGCCGGGAGGACAGCCGGGTCACAAGGGACACAACCGGGAGTTGATACCGATCGAACAGGCCGACGTGGTAGAGGATATTCTTCCTGAATCGTGAGAGATGCCATAGCCCGCTTCAACCGGACAAAGACGACAGTGAGTTGCTGGGCAAGTATCTCCGTTACCAAGTCATCGACATTCCCCAGATCAAAACTCATGTTACCGAATACCACCTTCGCTCTGTCAGATGTGGATGCGGTCAGACGACCTGGGCCGAGGTTCCATCCCATGCGCGATCCAGCTTCGGCGCGAGGCTCACAGCCTTGTTGGTGTATCTCACCGCTTGCCACAGAGTCACCCGCCGCGGCTGGCAGGAAATCGCCCGCACGCTGTTCGGTATTGAGATGAGTCTGGGATCTGTATGCAAGCTTCATCAAGAAGTCTCCCAATCTTTGGAGCCATCACACGAGCAAGCGAGAGACGCCCTGTCTGCTGAGGCCGTCCTCAACGTGGATGAGACCGGATGGTGGAGCATGGGCAAGCGCATGTGGCTGTGGATATTCGTAGCATCACGCATGGCTTTCTTCACCATCTCCGGATCTCGGGGATCGAAGGTTCTCAAACAGATCATTGGCGCCGTCTTTTCAGGCATTCTGTGTTCCGACAGGTTCAGTGCGTACAACGCCTGCCACAAAGGGATCAGGCAAGTCTGTTGGGCTCACATCATACGAGATCTCAGGGGAGTCAGGCATGCCTGCAGGAGTCCTGATGCAGTGAGATTCTCAAAGTGGATGCTCAAAGAGATCGGCCGCATTTTCGGGGTCTGGCACGCCTTCAGGGACGAGCAGTTGGACAGGCGGACCCTTGTCCGGAAATCGGTTCCTATCCGGGCGCGGATGAATAAGTGTCTGCAAATCTATGAACACAGCGCCGACCACGAAGTGCGAACCACGGCCAAAGGACTGCTGAAATTCTGGGAACACCTCTTCACGTTCCTGGAATATGAAGACGTTGAGCCGACCAACAACTCGGCTGAACGAGGCATCCGTCCAGCAGTCCAGTGGAGAAAGATCTGCTTCGGAAACCGATCTGAAAGGAGTGAACTGCTCACAGCACGACTGCTCACCGCCACCAGGAGTTGTATCCTCCAGCAACGAAATCCCTTCGAGTTCCTCGTAGACTCAATCGATGCCCGTCGAAAAGGATTGCCATTCCCTTCACTCCTAACGCCTTCCCGGTGAACTGTTACCCAAATTCTTAATCGGACAGTAGCTTCTAAGCTCTGGATTGGTGTATAATACCCGGACTGAAGCCTTTAAGTGGCAAATACGGGCGACTTTTTTGACGGTGTTTCTCTAACGAACTGTAGAGGGAGCGTACTGTGTATCGTTACTGCTTTAACTCGACAACGCTGCGCGACATGGACCTTTTCTCGGCATTGGGCGAGATTAAAGCGCACGGGTATGACGCGGTGGAACTGTCGCTGAATGACACTCATGTTCATCCGTTGAAGACTCCGGCGGCCCGTGTGCGGGAAGTGCGTGATTTCTGCACCGGAGAAGACATTGCCATTGCTTGCGTAGCGGCGGGGGGCGACACCCTGCTTAGCGACATTCGCTATGAGCCGTCACTCATTTGCGCCGATGCAGACGGTCGCGCACGCCGGGTGGATCTTTTGCGCCGCGCCATCGATATCGCGCTAACGCTTGACGCTCCGGTTGTGAATTTCAACAGCGGCCTGCTGAACGCTAATGTTGACCGTTCTCAGGCCCGTCACCATTTGTTGGCCGGAGTCGAGGCGCTCTTGAACCATGCAGACGGGGTGATCCTGGTGATCGAACCTGAGCCGGACTTCTTCATAGGCTCCACCGTGACGGCGATGGAACTGATCTCTGAGATCGATAACCCTCGTTTGCGGCTTAACCTGGACATCGGCCATGTGTTTTGCAGCGAGCCCGACCCATACAACGCCATCGAGGCCGCGCTGCGGTTCGCGCGGCACATCCATATCGAGGACATCAAGAACCGGATTCACCACCACGAAATACCCGGGGAAGGGGATATCGACTTTTCGCGCATTCTCGCTCTTTTGACGGACGCTGGATACCAGCATTTCGTCAGCGTCGAACTGCACCACCATAACGATCGTTGGCGCCGCGCTTTAGCAGAAAGTCTGGCCTATCTTCGGGCCATCGACGCCGCTGCTTTCCCCGCCAGGTAGAAGAGGGGCTTGCGCGCCGACGCGAAAGTCGCCGGGTGGCTCGGTCCGATTCGGGTCCGTGGGTTCCAATGCCGGTCGGAGCATAAGATGACTAGATCGGACCACGGACGGCTGCGTGGAGCGCGACGCCGAAAGCCAAGCACTTCAATACGACATAAGCGGAGATCGGAATCAGGTCCTGGTCGGGCTCCGAGTGAATAGTGCCCAATAAGACGGCAGAGTTCATCGATCGCCTGGTATAAACCCCGTTTGTCTTTTGACACGTAGCGTTTTATAGTGATCAAATCATGGCTCTTCGCTGTTGTGTGTGGGTAAATGCGTTCAGTATGCCATTGAGTAGGAGGTGGTTTTCTGGTATGTGGGTTCGCCCAGGAGGGACGACCGATGCAGGATACCGATCTTTTTCAAATGGCCCTTGGCTTGTTTCCGCCGTGGCTGGTGGAGCATTGTAGATTTGATCCGGAACAGAAGCAGCTCGACATCTATATTGATTTTTCCAGAGGTGGTGAGTTCTCTAGTCCTGAATGCGGACTTCCGGGGTGCAAGGCATATGACACTCGCGATAAGATCTGGAGACAACTGAACTTTTTCGAGCATGTGACGTACCTTCATGTTCGGACTCCGCGGGTGGAATGTCCTGATTGCGGGATCAAGTTGGTTCCTGTTCCGTGGGCCAGGGAAGGCAGTGGGTTTACGCTTCTGTTTGAAGCCTTCATCATGGCCATGGCCAAAGAGATGCCGGTAAATGCCATAGCACGACTCGTAGGGGAACACGACACCCGTATCTGGCGAGTCCTCCACCACTACGTAGAAGAAGCCCGGAGGGAACAGGACTACTCTCTTGTCTGCAAGGTCGGAATGGACGAGACTTCCAGCAAACGGGGACATAACTACATCACGCTCTTCGTGGACATGGACAGGTCCAAAGTCCTGTTCGCTGCTCCAGGAAAGGACGCAGCGACGGTGACGGCGTTCAAGGACGACCTACAGGCTCACGGAGACGACGCCGAGAACATTAAACAGGATTGTTGCGATATGTCTGCAGCCTATATCCGCGGCATTGAGGATACGTTCGAGAATGCTGCGATAACCTTTGACAGATTCCACATCCTCAAGGTCATCAACGAAGCTCTTGATGAAGTCCGACGCATGGAGCAGAAGACACGACCGGAACTCAAGAAGAGCCGTTTCGTTTGGCTGAAGAACCCTCAGAACTTGACGGTGAAGCAGCGAGGCATCATCGAAGATCTGAACGTACCGAAGCTGAATCTCAAGACTGCCAAGGCCTATCAGATCAAGCTCACCTTTCAGGAGTTGTATGAACACCCCAGAGATCTAGCGGAAGCGTTCCTGAAGCGGTGGTACTTCTGGGCTACGCACAGTCGTCTCCAACCAATGATCGCTGCTGCCCAGACCATAAAGCGTCACTGGACCGGGGTCCTTGCTTGGTTCAAGTCGGGCATCACCAACGGGGTGCTCGAAGGTATCAACAGCCTGATTCAGGCCGCCAAGGCAAAGGCGAGAGGCTACAGGTCTACCAGAAACCTGATCACTATCGTTTACCTCATCGCCGGAAAGCTCGACCTTTCCGTTACCCACACACATTAGCGAGGAACCCAAATCATGAACAAAAAGGAAAGCCCATCCAAGAAACTGAAGAATGGGACCGAGCCTTCCGGGATCCGCGTCATCGCGCGCGCCGTTGATATTCTCGAAGCACTCGCTCAGCATGCCAACGGCCTGACCCTGCGCGAGATTGCCAGTAAGGTCGACCTTCCGCGCTCGACGGTACAGCGCATCGTCAAAGCGCTATGGGACGCCAATCTTGTGATCGCTGCGTCGCGAACCAGCGGCGTTCGCCTAGGGCCGGCCCTGTTCGCGTTGGCGGAGTCCGCCGGCCGCTTCGATATTGCTGAATTCACCCACCCTTTGATCGTGCACATCAACAAGGAAGTCGGGGAAACGGTGGATGTCTCCATTTTGGGAAACAACAAAGTGGTGATCGTAGACCGCGTGTCGGGCGTCCACACTTTGACGGCCGTCTCGGCGGTGGGAGGCACGATGCCGCTGCATGCTTCGGCGTCGGGCAAGGCGATCCTCGCCATGCTGCCTGAGGACAAGCTGGAGAAACTCCGCAGGAAGTGCCGGTTGACGCCCGATACAAAAAACACGATAACGAACTGGGACAAGCTGGAAGAGGAACTTACCAAAATCCGCATGGAAGGCGTTGCCTACGACCGCGAGGAATGTTTTTCCGGCATTTGTGCGGTGGCGCAAGTCGTCTATAGCCCAACGGGAGAATTCGGCTCCATCGCCATACCCGTTCCCAGCGACCGCTTCTCGGCGCTGGAACATAAACTTGTCGCCGTTCTTAAGGCGGAGTGCGCGCCTTTTCGGAAAGGATTTTGAACCTTACAATCTTTCGCATTGCAAGCCGCTTGCGAATCCGCTAAGAATCAGCCCAGCGCTTGCTGTCTTTCTCAAACCTTGTCTGGAGGCCGGTTCAAGCGCCAGCCCCCTGTCTCTCGACTTAAATTCCGCATTCTCCATTCTTCTTGGGCTTGCACTGGTCATGCTCCCTCATGAACTCTTAAACCATAAATAGGGGCCTCTGAGTTCTTCGCGATTACAGTGCCTTCTCTATCGGGCTATGAAAACCGGCGTTATTCAACGGGCTGTCAGTGTTCTGCGAGGGTTCGCAATTCTTCCTCCAGCTCCTATAATTTTCGGTTCATCGCGTAAGTGCGGACCTCACATTCTGTCTTGTCACCCCACGAGTTGGTACTTGGTAGTGTGAAGAGCGTAGATACGGAGGATGAAGAAGGCTTTGTCCCTGAACCCGTATGCCTGACGCTGTAGTGTCTTGATTTTGTTGTTGGTTCCCTCCAGTGGACCGGTGGAGATACGGTGGTCATAGTATGCCAGGATTCCACGGGTGTGAGTCCGTAGGGTCTTGGCGAACTCCTTGAGGATTTTGATACCTGAAGCCCGGGCACGTGCGATCCAGTCTTCGAGGTGGGCCTGTGCAGCGGCTTTACTTGGGAGAGACCAGAGGAGGCGGAGATCTTCCTTCAGGTAGTATGCCGTGGCCAACGGCTTGTTGAGGCTCAGGGCTTCTTCGAGACGAGCCCGTTCGTTGCGGTCCTGTCGGAGGTTTTCGGGATTCTTCAAGAGCAACCAGCGAGTGCCTTTGAGGACATGCTTCTGGAGCAGATCCGCGGCTTCCCGGTAGAGCGCACGCCTCAACTCGGTGAGCTTGTCATTCATGAGCTTGATGACGTGGAAATGATCGAGGACGATGGTTGCATGAGGGAGATTGGCGGACACTGCGTTGATGTACGCCCGAGAGATGTCCATGGCAACCGCCTCGACACGAGCTCTGGACGATTTGAGCCTTTTCCAAAAAGGTTTCAGGGCATCGGCGCCTTTGCCTTCACCGACGAATACCACGGCTCCGCTGTGCAGATCGAGCACGACCGTCAGGTATCGATGGCCGTGACCAATGCTAATCTCATCGATAGCAATGCGCCGGAGCGTTTTCAGCCGTGGTCTAGAGAACTGCCTTTGCAGGTATCTCTTCTGGATCTCCTTGACCGTATGCCAACTGATTCCCAGGTGGTGCGCCACATCCTGAACGGTCATGTGTCTGCAAAGCTCCAATACGTACCGCTCGAATCCTCTCGTGTATCTCCGGTCAGGATCAACGAAGGGAACCGTCACCTGCCGGAGTGCACCACAGCTCAAACAGCGCAGTCGCTGAACGTCCCACTCGATGAGCGAGGGACGCAGGCCGATAGGCAGGGTGATCCACAGGCGCCGGACGGTTCCTTTCTTCTTCACGTTGCGACTCCCGCAACGGGAACACCGGAACGTCGTAGGATCCTGATCGATCTTGAACAGGGTACCTCCCTTTTCAAATCGCGTATGGACGTGGTGGATTCCCCGCCCCACTACCCCAAAACAGTGATACAGTACGCTTGTGGACATGACTTCCTCGCATTCTCAGATTTCTTGATAACCAAAGAACGCAGGAAATCATGTCCTCTTTTCATTTACAACCCTGGTCCGCACTTACGCGAACACCCTAATTTTCTTCCTCAAATAGGCCGCGATGCAGTTTTTACTTGACAGTGATGTCCCGTTGCATGATACTAGGTGTATCACTAGTTGATACACCTCGATACCGAAGGAGGCAGAAATGACCACGCCACGAAATGCTCTTTCTTCTGGCGCGTCCGTTGACTGCTCGGACGGACAAAAGGTTCCGATGGTGAATTTCAAAACCTATTTACAGCCGGACCCAACCTACTATTTCGGCAATCGGATCGTCGGCGAGCTCGGAATCCTTCTCAACCAACTGTCCTCGGTTGACAGGGTCTATCTCGTGACCGACCCCTTCCTTAACGGGAAGTACGGGGACGAACTCTCCAATATGTTTGCGCGACACGGTATCCGGCATCGCATTCTGGAAGTGGACGCCAACGAGGATACCAAGAACCTCGGAACTTTGGCCGGCCTTTGCCAGGAGCTGGTCGAGAATGGGATTTCCAAATGCTCGATCGTCATCGGTTTTGGCGGCGGATGCTTGACTAACATCGTCGGCCTGGCAGCGGGCATGATTTACCGCGGCGTGCGCTACGTCGAAATGCCTACGACGATGATGGCCGTGACCGACAGCTCGCTTAGCAACAAGCAAGCAGTCAACGGCGCCCTAGGCAAAAATCATTTCGGCATGTTCTACGCGCCGATCTTCCTGTTCGGTGACACGCGCTACATGTATTCCGAACCTCTCAGCGGCAAGCGTTCGGCGATTGTCGAAGGCATCAAAAACGGCTTCATTTCCAATCCCGAACTGCTGGACTATTTTGAGAAGAAGCTGGCCGAAGATATGAACGCCTATACCGAGAGGGACTTCAATGATCTTTGCTTCAAGATCATCCAGTCGAAGTTGGAGATCCTCAGACGCGACCCGTCAGAGAAATATTACGCTATGACGCTGGAATACGGCCATACCTTCGGACACGCAATCGAGTTTTTGACTCATGGCAGGATTCCCCACGGCTTCGCTGTGGCCAAAGGCATGTGCATCGCGGCTGAGTTGTCGCAGTATCTGGGTTATATTTCCGGAGACGTGGTCGACTTGCATTACGAGCTGCTGGGCCGCAAGCTGGGACTCGATTTGTCCTTGCCGCGCAATATCGGCGTTAGCGACATCATGCGGACGATGACGACCGACAACAAAAAGCTTGCATGCGGGGTGAAATACGTGCTTCTAGGCAAGGTCGGCGAATGCCTTAACCCCGACGGGGACTATCAGGTTTCGGTGGACACCGAAACCATCGAGCAGGTTCTTCACGACTATGAGGCCAAGACCGACAAAGGGCTGGGCAAAATTCCGACATTTCCCCCCAAGGAAGCCGTCCTGTCAGGCAAGCGCCTCTGCTCGCTTGATGCTTAGGAATGGCTATCCCCCTGCCGCCGCTTGCACGGGGCGCCGGCTTGCATTGCAACGTGAAAGATCATAAGATATCGGCTAGGATATGTGATTATGGCCTTAGAAATCGATCTATCGAAACAGGTAGGCAACCAAGCGCTCTTGAGCAACGGTCTTCCTTCTTTAGGAGCAGACTTATGGGAAGATCTTGCGCGCAGGGCTGTCGTGGGTGTTTTCAGGGTGACTACGCAGGGTCATTTCCTTTGGGTGAATCGGAAGATGGCGCAGATATTTGGTTATCGTTCAGAGGATGATTTCCTGTCGTCGGTGACCAACGCCGAGGATCTCTGGGTCCGCCCCGAGGACCGCCGCATCATGATGGCGGAAATGAATGTCCATGGATCGGTCAGTTCGGTCGAAGCTCAAGCTAAGCGGGCCGATGGAGGTACGATTTGGATCTGCATCAGTGCACGCACAGTAGAAGGAAGCAGCGGGTTCGTAAATGAGGGGTTCATCCAGGACATCACCGACTCAAAAAAAGCGGAAGCAGCCCTGTACGAAAGTGAAAGACGGTTCCGTACTTTAATAGAACAGGCCGGCGACGGCTTTTTCGTTCACGATTACGAAGGGCGTATTTATGATGTCAATCAGGAGGCCTGCCGAAGCCTTGGGTACCGGCGGGAAGATCTGTTGAAAATGAATATCGCCGATATCGATGTGGAAGTCTCTGAAAGCAGGCATCGCTACCGGTTTTGGGAACAGCTCACGTCGGGTGGATATATCACCTTCGAAGGAACCCAGCGGCACAAGGACGGGCGTACTTTCCCGGTTGAAGTCCGGTTGAGCCGGCTGGATTTCGCCGACCAGAACCTGCTGCTGTCCCTCACTCGTGACGTGACCGAGCGAAAGCGGGCGGAAAATAGACTCAGGGAGGCTTTTGAAGAGATCAATGAACTGAAGAACCAACTTGACCAAGAGAATACCTTTTTGCGCGAAGAAATCAAGGCCCGGTACCGACATGAGGAAATAGTCGGCGAGACCCGAGCTATCCAGAGCGTCCTTGCGATGGCGAAAAGGGTCGCCACAGGAGACACGTCCGTGCTCATTTTGGGGGAAACGGGCACGGGCAAAGAGCTTCTGGCGAGAGCTATTCACAATATGAGTCCGCGCAAGGCGCGTTCAATCATCAAAGTGAATTGCGCCGCCCTTCCCGCAACGCTGATTGAAACAGAATTGTTCGGCCACGAAAAAGGCGCTTTTACAGGCGCGGCCGCCAAACGGATCGGTCGGTTCGAGGCCGCTAATCATTCCACTCTTTTCCTAGACGAAATCGGTGACCTTCCGCTGGACCTTCAGGCCAAATTGTTGCGAGTGCTGGAAGACCACTCCTTTGAACGGCTTGGAAGCACCCGAACCATCTCGGTGAACGTGCGCGTGATCGCCGCCACAAACGTGAACTTGGGTGCGCAGGTCAAAAGTAGGAGTTTTCGGAGCGACCTATTTTATCGGCTCAATGTCTTCCCGATAACCATGCCGCCTCTTAGAGATCGCAGGGAAGACATTCCGCCGCTCGTGCGGTCCTTTGTGCAGGAATTTTCCCAAAGCATGGGCAAATCCATTAGACACATCCCATCGGGGACCATGGAACTATTGACGGCCCAGGATTGGCCGGGAAACGTCCGGCAGTTGCGCAACGTCATTGAAAGAGGGATGATCCTAACCGACGGTGACACGCTGACCCCCAACCTTTTTGAGAGCGAAAACGACGCCCAAACCAATGAACAGCTTTTGGATGAAATTGTTCGAAACCATATACTTCAAACCTTGAAAAAGTCACAGGGCCGTGTTTCAGGCCCACAGGGAGCTGCAAAGCTCCTCGGGTTGAAGGTTTCCACCCTCCGTTCGAAAATGCGGAAACTGAATATCATAAAGAACGACTCGCCTTCTGCCTCCTGGCGAAAACGTGTTACAAGATCCTCTGATTCGGGCAGCTGATTGCTCACTTGCGCTTTTTGCGATATGCCACCAGCATGACGGCATGTCGCTACTTGAATATGACCACGCGGTATATGCCTCATACTTTTTGCTCATCCTCCCTGCTCCCCTGAACTCCGTAAAGCAAGGACAGGAGTCGCATCGATTTCAAATCATATTGCATTTTTTGGTGCTGTGGAATCCATTTCCCACTTTCTGTCCCGTGGCACGGGTGTTGCTTAAGCTATAATCGGGGTGGCAAATATCTTCTATTAAGTGAGAAAGATCGCCAGCTCCTACGAGGCGTTGCTATGATCATTATGATTCCGTAGGTCGAGAGCGACGGCTCAATGGTGAGATTGTGGTCATTGTGGTCGACGGGGCCAATAAAGGCAGTAAATAAACTTCTATTGATGGAGGTGATCCAGATGAAAAAAGTCGAACTCAAAGACGTAAAGCCGTACCAGGCGCCAAAGCACTTCAACATGACCGCCCTGCGGCTGCAGGGCAAGGAAGAAACCGGGGCGCAGCGTTTCTGGATGGGACTTTCCCACTTTCTGCCCGGCGGAGGGGCCGAATACGACCAATCCCAGACCGAAAAGATCTACTTTGTGCTCGAAGGCGAAGTCACAGTTAAAGGCGACCAGGGTGAGATCGTTCTTGGCCGCTGGGATTCCATCTACATCGGACCCGGGGAAGGGCGCTCCATAGAAAACAAAACCAACAAGCCGGCGAGCATGCTCGTTGTCATCAACTATCCGGACTAAGCGGAGGAAGCTTTTTCCCATGTAAATTCTGAGACGTTTGCAGGGGAATGCTTTCGAATTTTCCCGTAAATGTCAAACTCTGGGAGTCCTCCGGCAGAGCCGGGGGGTTACCCAGTTTATAGGAAGGATGCATATGCCTGGAAGGAAAAATGTTGCCGTTGTAGGTGCTGGTCTCATGGGGCACGGGATTGCCCAGTTGTTTGCCGGTCTGGACAATCAGGTCTATTTGTATGATGCAGACAGCGAAGTCCTCGAAGGGGCCAAAGAGAAAATCGAAGCCAATTTGGTTTTTTTGGCAAAGAACGGGCTTGGGAGCCGCGAGCAAATCGCGCCAACCCTGGGGCGCATTCACACGGCTGAAAACTTGGCCGAAGCGGTCTCCGGGGCTCATTTCGTCCTAGAGGCTGTGGTGGAAAAGCTGTTGATCAAGCAGGACCTTTTCCACGACATTGACAGGTTATGTCCGCCTGACACAATTTTGGCCACCAATACCTCGGTTATGAGCATTACCGAGATCGCGGCGAAGTGCTTGAGGAAAGAACGTGTCGTGGGGACTCATTTCTGGAACCCGCCTTTTCTGATCCCCCTGGTTGAAGTGGTGCCAGGACGGGAAACGGCGCCGGACACCGTGGATCGCACCGTCTCGCTACTAAAAGATGCGGGCAAGCACCCGGTCAGGGTCAAAAAGGACGCGTCGGGGTTTGTGGCCAACCGTATGCAGCACGCTTTGTGGCGTGAAGCCGTGTCCATAGTGGAAAACGGGATAGCCGACGCCTCAACGGTGGATGAGTGCGTTAAATACAGCTTCGGCCTGCGGCTGCCGGTGCTGGGCCCGCTGGAAAACGCCGACTTGGTGGGGACGGATCTGACGCTATCCATTCACGATTACGTTCTAAAACACATCGAGAGATCACCGGGGCCGTCGCCTTACCTTCGGCGGCTCGTGGAGGAGAACCATCTGGGATTCAAAACAGGCAAGGGTTTCCTGGAATGGGACCAGGAAAAGATCGCGACTGTCCGGGAAAGGCTTCTTCGGCACCTGATCGCCTCCCAGAAGATCTCTAGAGAGGATGACTAACATGTCCAAAGCCATCATTACCGCCGCCATCACCGGGTCCATCCATACGCCAAGCATGTCGCCACACCTGCCGGTCACCGTGCGCCAGATCACCGACGAGATCCTCGCGGTGCATGCGGCGGGCGGGGCCGTGGCTCACTTGCACGTGCGCGATGAAAAGACCGGTTTGCCAAACGCCGATCAGGACCTGTACGTCCAGATAGCAACCGAGGTGAAGAAACACTGCGACATCATCTTGTGCATGACCACCGGTGGTCGGCTTGGGGAGCCAGTTTCCAAGCGGGTCAAGGTGGTCACAACTTTGAGGCCGGAATTGGCTTCACTCAACGCCGGGTCCTTGAACTTCGCACTTTTCCAGGTTGCGGACAAAGTGGATGAATACCATTACGACTGGGAGGAGGAATACCTGCGCAGCACGGAGGATTTCATCTTCCCCAATACTTTCAAGACCATGCGCGAATTCTTGGAAGTTTTCGCACAAACCGGGACCAAGCCGGAGTTTGAAATCTACGACAGCGGCATGATCAACAATTTGGCTTTCCTGATCGAGAAGGGAATCGTCAAGACCCCGGTCTATCTCCAGTTCGTGATGGGAATTCTGGGAGGAATTCCGGCCACGGTTCAGAATCTTGTCTTTCTGCTGGAGACCGCGCGCCGACAGATACCTGAATTTGAGTTTTCAGTCTGCGCGGCGGGCGCCACGCAGTTCCGGATGTGCGCGCATTCCCTCCTGATGGGCGGCCATGCCCGGGTGGGGCTGGAAGACAACCTCTATCTGGAAAAAGGGGTTTTGGCGAAAAGCAATGCCGAGCAGGTGGAAAAAATCATTCGCATTGCCCGGGAGTTCGGCATCGAGCCGGCGCCTCCCGAGGAAGCCCGCAAAATTCTGGGCCTCAAAGGGTTGGAGCAGGTCAATTTCTAAAAACTCTAAACCTATGAGGAGTCAGCGATGAAGGAGAAAAATTCGGGCTATGTTGTGGTAAAAGCTGACGACCCGCGTCCACTTAAATGGAAAGTGCCGCCGGTGAACGACCTGCGACCAGCCATCGAACTCTTGAAGCAGGTCCCGGGGCAGTACCTGGAGATAGACCGCGATCTCGATCCCGTTGGCGAACTAGCGGGCGTCTATCGTCACATTGGCGCCGGCGGTACGGTGACACGCCCTACACGCATAGGTCCTGCGATGATGTTCAACAATATCAAGGGATTCCGGGGGGGCGCGTTCTGGTGGGCATCCACGCCAGCCGTGAGCGCGTCAGCCTTTTGCTCGGCGCGTCAGAGCGTGAGTTGGGCATTCAGATGGGCCAAGCCAGGCTCCTTGTGCCCCCCCCTGTCAATATCGGCGACAAGCCTGCTCCCTGCCAGGAAGTCGTCTATCGGGAACTCAAAAACGTCATCCTTGTGGACGAGGATGTGGACCTGTTCGACACGGACGACGTGCTATGGGCGATGCAGACGCGTTACCAGGGCGACACGGACGACGTGCTATGGGCGATGCAGACGCGTTACCAGGGCGACACAGACACCATGTTCCTGCCCGGCGTAATAGGCGCCATCCGCTGGATCCGTCGCAGTCGCCGCTTTAAAACCCCAGGTTTCCCAGCCAGGGTACGACATGCAAGACTATCTTCGATTGCACGGTTCCGTTCCACCTCAAACAGCATTTCGTCCGCGCTCAGTTCATGGAGGTTGACCCGAGCCTCTGGGCGCCGTCGCTTTTCGGGAAGTAGAGAGCAAGAGGCTCGGAACGGCCCACCACTGGCTCCATCGTGGGGGTAACATGGATGGGCACTCACGAAAAGAAGCCCGCCCCGAACGGCGTAAAAATGCGGTCCCGAGTTGGCGTTTGGGTGTTTAGCGTGGAAATTCATGCATTGTTTCAGCGCAGTCAACCTGAGGATCGTGTTTGGGAGAAAAGAAGGCCATGAAAATACTAATAGGGTACGACGGCTCCGGCGAAGCTAAAGCGGCAGTGGAGTTGATAAGAAGACGAGCACTGGCATTGGACGCCAAGGTGTATGTGGTGACCAGTCTGCCTGGGGCATCCCACACGACCACAGCTGAAATCGAGAAGAATCAAAGTGAGCTTGATCATGTGCGAGGGCTGTTTGAAGGTAGCTCGACCCCTGTTGAAACGCACCTATTGGTTAGAGGCCTGAGTCCAGGCGAGGATCTGGTCAATTTCGCAGAAACAAACGGGATCGACGAAATCGTTGTTGGCATTCGCAGGACATCGCCTGTAGGAAAGCTGGTGTTTGGCTCAAACGCTCGCTACGTTATCCTGCACGCCCATTGTCCCGTACTTACCGTGAAGTGAAGACGTTTACTTCGGAAGCTAGCCTTTGGACAAAGAAGTGAAGCTCAACATGTTCGGAAGTTCTTTAAATCAATCGAGATAGCAAGGATGTTGGTTGAAAGGAGCCTTTTACTGGATGAATTCTGGTCTCATGCTGCTTTGGTGAATTTTGCCAGCATGCGAGAGGATCAGGAATTGGCCGAATGGCTCATTTTAAGATAACAGAGGAGTTCGATATGAGCGAGTCAGCAGCACGACTGCCTCTGTGGACTGCTCCTGCGGATTGGAAAAGCGGTGCGAACATCACCCGGTTCATCGAATTCGTTAACAAGAGTTTCGGTTCGAATATCAAGTCCTACGCCGATCTCCATAAGTGGTCCGTTGAGAATATTCCGGATTTTTGGGCCGCGGTATGGGATTTCGTGGAAACAAAAGCGTCGCGCAAGTTCGATAAAGTAGTGGAAGATCTCTCCGTGTTTCCGGGAACGGATTGGTTTCCGGGAGCAAGGCTCAATTTTTCGGAAAACCTTCTCCGATTTCGTGACGATAAAGCAGCTTTCGTTTTCCGAGGGGAGAACAAGGTAGCCCGTGAGATGACTTATTCGGAGCTTTATGATTCGGTTTCAAGGCTGGCCAAGGCTCTTCGGGATATGGGGGTCAAGGTTGGAGACCGCGTCAGTGCTTATATGCCCAATCTGATCGAAACGGCGGTGGCGATGCTCGCCGTTACGAGCATCGGCGCGGTCTGGTCTTCCTGCGGGACCCAACTGGGGGCCGGCGCGGTGCCGGACCGCCTGGGGCAAGTCGGCCCGAAGGTGCTCTTTACGGTTGACGGGCAGCTGTATAAGGGCAAGGCGATCAATATCCTCCAGAATGTGGAGAAGATAGCCAGGGAGATTCCGTCGCTTGAAAAGATCGTGGTCACTCCTTACGTGGAGGAGCGGCCAGATATCGGCAAAATCGATAACGCCGTTCTACTTTCCGAGTTTATGACAAAAGAGGCCGAAGAGATCCAATTCGAGCAGCTTCCGTTCAATCATCCGGTCTACATCATGTTTTCTTCGGGTACTACCGGAAAACCCAAGTGCATGGTTCAGGGTTCGGGAGTTCTGATAAACCAGCTTAAGGAGCTCGTAATCCACACCGACCTTAAGCGTGAAGACACCATCTTCTACATCGCTTCGCCTAGCTGGATGATGTGGAATTGGCTTCTTGGGTCGCTGGCCACCGGGGCGACCATCGTGTTGTATGACGGCAACCCTAATTATCCGGACTGGAGCGCGAGGTGGCGTCTGGTCCAGGACGAGAAGATCAGCATTTTCGGATGCAGCGCCAGCTATCTTAACTACCTGCGAAGCCTCGGCGTAAGTCCCGGGAGGGATTTCGACCTTTCCTCGCTTCGGGCTATGTCCCAGACCGGCTCCCCGCTTTCTGCTGACGGTTTTGAGTATGTATACAAGGAAATAAAACAAAACCTGCACTTCAATTCCATCGCCGGCGGCACGCATATCAACGGATGTTTCGCCATCGGCAGCATGTTGCAGCCGGTATATGCGGCGAACTGCAAGGACCCGGTCTGGGCATGAGAATCAAGGCTTACGATGAGACCGCCAAGCACGTCCAGGACAAGGAAGGCGAACTGGTCTGCGAAGCCCCGGTTCCGTCCATGCCTCTCTATTTTTGGAATGACCAGGATTTCGCCAGATATAGAAGCGCCTATTTCGATGTCTACCCAAAGGTCTGGAGGCATGGAGACTGGGTGCTATTCCATGGCGACTCCGGAGGGATAACTTTCCTTGGCCGCTCCGACTTTACCCTTAAGCCTTCCGGCGTACGAATTGGCCCCGCCGAAATCTACAACGTCGTCGAAAACATTGAGGGCATAGCCGACTGCATGGCCGTGGGCCAGGATTGGAAGGGACACCAGACGGATCGACCTAAACGTGGGGGTGTCTTATACCAACGCGCTTTCAAAGATGTGAGATTGAGACCCTCACCCTAACCCTCTCCCAGGGGGAGAGGGTTAGGGTGAGGGGGATCCAATGTTCCTCTTCCGATCGCGCATTGGTATTACAACGATGACATCGACAAGGTCAGGGAAGTCTTGTTGGACATAGTCAGCTCCGACGACCGGGTGCACAAGGAGCCGGCGCCGTTTGTCGGGGTCATCGAATTGGCGGACAGTAGTGTGAATTTCGTGGTACGCGTCTGGGTGAATACGCCGGACTACTGGAGAGTACACTTCGACACAACGGAAACCATCAAGAAGCGTTTTGACGCGGAAGGTATTTCGATTCCGTTCCCTCAACAAGACGTGAACTGGTACGATCGTTCCCAACCCCCAACACCGGCCGTGAAAGCAGCCACGCCCGAAGAAGAAGATTAGGTACTGAAGGTAATGCCCCTTCTACTAGTCGAAAGGCACAACGAAGTCTGAGGAAATTGACCGGTATATCCTTTAGTTGTGGACGTCTCGCTGGAGAGTCACCACTGGGCGTGGCTCTGAGCTCTTGTTGATTGAGGATTTTTTGTGTGGGTTTGGGCTGTGGGAACTTAAAGACCGTCATTTATGAGATTGTGGCAAGATCCCAGCCCACTTGTGTGACGCAGATAATGAACACCTGATATGCTTCCATCAGGTTCGAACCAGGGAATGGATCCAAGATTCCCGAACTTGATAGCGCTGACAAAAGCTCAACGACCGTTGCACTTTTGCGGAATGAAATGCTTTGCATGTTCCCATTCTTCTTGAACGTGGAGGAGGGCCTTTGAACAGATCAGTGATATGGCTTCTTGTGGTTGCGTTGTGCGCCTTCGGACCGATGGCCGCCGACTCCAACGCGGAGCCGTGAATGCTATTCAGGTGTTCATCGCGGACAAGTAGTAGGGCCCGACACAAATGCGGGATCAGAATAGGGACAAAGGCTCCCTCTATGTCCAACTGTGATCTAGCGGAATAATTCCAGTAGGTGTGTGCCCATATCGCGTTTCGCACATTTTCGCAGGGGTGACAGGATAATTTTCGGGAACCTTCAGAAGAGAGTTGTACGGCGGCCGGAATTATGATAGAGGCAGATCATCTTCATAGGGAGGTGGCCTGTGGTGCAGTATGGCGAGTCGATTCGTGCCAGAGATGTGAAGTATCTCCCGATTGTTTCCGCGTATGCCCGGACGCTGGGGGTGGTAGACGAGATTGACCGGTTGTGCGGGCCCAAGGCTGGGGTGAGTCATGGGCGAGTGGTATTGGCGCTGATCCTGGATGCGCTTTCTGGGCGGACGCCCTTGTTCCGTCTTCCTCAAGCCTTTGCCAAGCTCGACACGGAGTTGCTTCTTGGAGAAGAGACGGCGGCGGAGAAGCTTAATGACGATGCGGTGGGCAGGACGCTCGACCGGGTCTTTAAAGTGGGGCCCGGCAAGGTACTTACCGCCGTAGCCATGAGGGCTGTGAAGCTGTTTGACCTGGACACGACCCATGTTCATCACGACACGACGTCACAGAAGGTATACGGTGACTACGACTTGTATGGGGAAGATGCCCATGATCAGCCATTTACCATAACGTTCGGATTCAGCAAGGACCACCGTCCGGACCTCAAGCAGTTGGTTCACAGCCTGCTGTGCGTGGATGCGGGCATCCCGATCTACTCCAGGTATGAGAACGGCAACGAGTCGGACAAGACCATCAACCGCAATGTGATCCCCTCTATGGTTGAGCGGATGAAGGAACTGGGGCAAGACAATTTTCTGTACGTGGCGGATTCGGCCTTGGTCACTGAGAAGAATCTCGCCTTGATGGATGATTGGACGAGCGGCTTCCGTTTTGTCACTCGTCTTCCTGCATCGTACAAGGCCTGTGGAAGGGCCATTGCCGAGGCGGTGAGTGAAGGCATTGTGCATGACCTGGGCGTCTTGTCTCAAGAGCCTTCCACCCCCAAAAGGAAACCAGCCCACTACCACGGATTTGAAACGGTAGTGGATCTGTATGGAGTCTGGTATCGAGCTCTGGTGGTTCACTCGGATGCCTATGACGAGCGCCGGATCAAGAAGATCGAGCGGATTCTTGAGAAGGACCGATCCGAAATGGAGCACAAGGCAAGGCAAGAACAAAAGATTGAATACGCCTGTCTTCCTGATGCCCAGGCAGCCCTGTCACGGCTTCCCAAAGGACGTTTCTACGAGATGCGAGGACAGATTGAACAAGAACCGGTCTATGCCGTCGGCAGACCGAAGGCCGACGGTACGCGAAAGATCAAATGCACGATCTATCGGCTGAAGCTCACTATCGTGCCCAGAGAGAAGGCCATAGCCAGGGCTCGAAAAGAAGCCGGTTGTTTCGTGCTCATCACCAACGAGCCTGATGAGGCTGCGGGAGGAATGAGTTCCAAGGATCTCCTGATAGCCTATCAGGACCAACACTCCGTGGAACAGAACTTCGGATTCCTCAAGGATCCGGTGTTCGTCAATGCGCTCTATCTCAAAACCCCTCGCCGAATTGAGGCGCTGGGACTGGTGCTCGTATTGGCCTTGATGGTGTGGCGTCTCATGGAAAGAACCATGAGAATATCTCTTAAGCACGACGAGTCAAAAGTCGTTGGATGGAACAACCGCAAGACCTCCCGCCCCACCTCCTTCATGATGACGACCAAGTTTCCTTCCGTGATCATCATCAGGACACAAACGGAACGATTCCTGGCTGAGCCCCTCAATCCCATGCAAGAACGATATCCTCTCATCCTTGGACTGTCGCCCGCAGTGTTCACTGATCCTAACGCCGCATGCATGATGCAATCCGGTCATACTGCGCAACTCTGGGAGGATTCCGGATGAGACATCAGATTGACCTCCTCCTTCATAGCACTACTCGACACCCACACCATACGCTCCGTGACAGGGCGCCGGAATTCTTTGCGCCAGAAATTGTCCCCAAACCGTGGCGCAACCGAATACCTCAACCGGGACACCAGCATCAAGCCGATTATCCCCTATCCTTCGTGCTGTAAAGCTGACTGGCTGAAATTATCCGATTACGATTCGAAAACCGCGCGGAATGTGAGTCTTGATAACCAAAGAACGCAGGAAATCATGTCCTCTTTTCATTTACAACCCTGGTCCGCACCTACGCGAAGATCCAGAAAAACGAGGACTAAGCCACGGCGACTCGTAGTCGGCTCGACGCACTGAACAAGGCTGCGGGGCAACTCACTTCCGCTCCTTGGACACGTTGTCGATGAGACCATGCTGCATTACAGGTTGCAAAAGAGGCGTTTCCATATGGAAAAAGTCTCGGATTCCCTCTCAATCTGTCGCGCATTTTCCAGAAAACGCCTCTTTTACAGGCTCTTACATTTCAATAAACCCTAAGTTCTTAGATTCATGCTCAATCTTCACGTTCAGGGTAGCCGTCTTTCCTGCAGCCTCAATTTCTACCATATAATCTCCGTCTTCGAGGCCATCAAACTTGAATTCTCCAAAGCAGTTGGTCGCCTGGATATCCAAGACCGATCTATCTTCACATTGCGCCACACCTGGGCCGAATGGTTTGCATACCATGCCTCCGTTCTGGGACTTAAGAGTGACGGTCGCATTTTCAAAGCAGTCACCGTTAACCAGCACGCCCGCAGTGATATGGTTCTTTTCAAACCTGTAAAGGTTTTTGTAGAGGACGTGGGGGTTCGTGCCCAGCTCCGGTTTCAACGCGACAAGACTTTCGGCCTTGATCATTTCGGCCATCTCGGCAGGCTCCATCTTATATTGCGCTAAACAACCGGTCGGGCAAGGCTGTACACACCGCGAAACCGCCGGCAGCCAGGAAGGATTATCAAGAAGATGCGCGCACATGGTGCACTTTTGGGCTACATTCGCCTCTTCGTTCCAGTAAATAACCCCGTAAGGGCAGGTTTCCAGAAGCGCCTTGTTACCCTTTGCCTTCTGTGTGTCAATGAGTACGATCCCATCTTCCCGGCGAAATATGGCCCCTTTGCTCGCTTTGACGCACGGCGCATTGTCACAGTGCTGACATGGAATTGGAAGATAGGCGACATCATTCCTCGAGTACTGCCCCCGCTCCCGACGTTCGACATTCATCCAACGATGACCGTGACGCGGCTGGGGCGCGGTGACCCCGGGCCACTCATTATCAACGTGCTCATCCTTACAAGCCATGAAGCAACTGTTGCAGTCATGACATAATGCGACATCGATGACAATATACCATTGTTCCATTATCTTCTCCTCCTTGGAGACTATTTGAAAACCATTATCTTATTCACTGCTCAACTAATCGGTTTCGTATATGCCCCCGTCCCACTTTTCGACCTCAATTTGAGCGGCGTTCGGCGCCATCCCGCAAGCATATTTAGACATATACCGGTCAGGGGTCAGAATGTTAACGCAACCTCCCCGCTCGGCAGACTTACCCGGCTTGCCAAGCGGCTGGTATTCAGCACATGACTCATAGGAATGCACTGTTCCAGGCTGCAAACGCTCGCCAACCTGAGCGGCCAGGATGACGGATCCTCTGTCGTTGAACGCCCGTACAAGGTCGCCTTCTTTGATTCCACGAACTTCCGCATCGAGGCGGTTCATTCTGATGATCCAGTAGTAGTGTCCATCGATCAGGATACGGTGATCCTTGATGTCGTTCATGAAACTGTCTTTGCCGTCGCCCATGGTATGGAAAGAGAAACGGGGATGCGGGGAAAGCATGCCAAGGGGGTACTTTTGGGCCAGCGGGCTGTGATGGCATTCCCATGCGGGCACATATGAATGCATCGCGGGACGGTGTTCGTCTACATAGCCCTGTTCTTCAAATCGCTTAATGCTCGAGGCGATAAACTCAATTTTTCCGGAAGTGGTTGATAGTCCTTTGCGGCCGACCTGATTGTTAAGACGCGGACCCCAGTCCGGCGTATCTTTTTCACGGTTTTCGGCGAACCAGCGCAATGCATACGGGTCTCTTCGGCTCGCTTCGCGGACAGGAACAACGAAGTACCCCCTTTTTTTAAATTCCTCGAATGTCAAGTACTTGGGCATATCAGTCGCGTTGTAGTACTGTTCGATCCATGCCAGTTCGTCCTTTCCCTCCGTGTACATCGGCCCGATTCCAAACTTGTTGGCGAACAGTGAGAAAATATCGTAGTCGGATTTGCTTTCACCCAGGGGTTCAATGCATTTCATCTGGAGTGAAATCACACGATGGTTGCACTGGGTGTAGGAATCGGGAATATACCCTGAACAGTTGGCGAATTCAGAAATGTCCCAACGCTCGAAGTTTGTGCATGCGGGCAGAATGACGTCTGCAAAAGGAACTTCGCCTTCCATCCAGATGCTCTGGCTTACGACAAAGTCAAGCGTGTCTGAATGATACATTTTCGCATAGCGGTTCGTGGCCGTCATGGTTCCTATGTGTGGTCCGCCGTATTTCCAGTACATTCTGATGGGCGAGTAACCAGGCGCAGGATATTGATACTGATGCATCTGGTGTGGAATGTCCAGGCCTGCGAACCCTTTCCCGGACCACTCGAACTTTTCGTTCATGATACACTCGGGAATTTTCAGCCGGGGAATATGCTGACCTGCCCCTGTATTGATGTTGGATGGAGATGGAAAAGTGGTCTTGCCGTCAAACATTCTCAATACAAATCTGGCACCCGCAGCCGAGTTTTCACAGTCCCCCGAGATTCCACCCTCAGCATAGCCGGGGAAGAAGAAGCTGGTGTCGACGGGCGCACCCTGGGTTGTAGACCAGATATTGGAGCCGGGCTTTCCTAATCCCTGCATCGTGGCAAGAGCGATCATGCCGCGCGACCATTCAATGCCGTGAGAGCTACGACAGGCGCCCCCCCAGCCGCCAAGCCCGCCGGCCGCGAGGTAGGTCTTTTTCTTGGCCCATTCACGAGCAAGAGCCCGAATTTCGCATGCCGGCACTCCTGATTCTCTTTCGGCCCACTCACAAGTCTTGGGAATACCGTCGGATTTGCCAAGAACATGCTCAGACCACTCTTCAAAACCAGTAGCGTGAGTAGCCACGTACTCTGTGTCGTACGTGTCCTCGGTAAGCCATGTGTAGGCGATTGCAAAAGAAAGCGCATGATCCGTACCGACCTTCGGCGACATCCACTTGTCACCGATAAGACCGGCTGTATGGTTGTAGAAAGGATCGATGAACACCATTTTAACGCCCAGCTCTTTGAGCCACTTACGGCGAATGGTCGACTCATGGGCGGAGTAGATGCCGCCGTTGCTTTCCGGATCGGAAGACCAGAAGACGATCATTTCAGCATGCTTCAATCCGTCTTCAAGAAGATTGTACTGTTCGGGAATTCCAAGACGCCAGTTAAATCCCCACATGTGGCTGCCGCCCCAGAACCAGCCTTCCCAACTGTCCGGATTATGGTCCGCATAGGTAAAGCCCAGCATGTTCATAAAGCGGAAATAGGCGCTGTGCCTGTATCCAACGTTCCCCCACAGATGGTGCGAACTCGGGGTGGACAAAATGGCGCCTGGACCATGCTCACGCTTGATTCTGTTAACTTCGCCGACGACAATATCGGACGCCTCGTCCCAGCTTATTCTCTCATAGCCTGAAATACCGCGGTTCTGAATGTTTCTGTTTCCATTCGGATCAAAATCCACGCGTTTCATCGGGTACAAGATTCTCCTGTCCGTGTAAACCATGGACTTGTAGCCTGCGGTATACATGCTGATAGTCGTCTTGCGCGGAGGCTTGAACGTGCGTCCCCTTGCTTCGATTTCCCAGGAGGGTGCGTCTGCCTCGTCAAAATCCATCGGCGTTACTCTTACAATTTTCCCGTCTTTAACGTAGACAAAAACAGGTCCTCCGGTTGTTGAACTTGTCATCCGAACTTCTTTGCTCATTGAAATTCCTCCTTAACGGTGAGTGATAAGAACGTCATGGGTTAGAATTCTGCTTCCCGCGTCCTCCAATCCTGCGGGGAAACCAGATAAGAAAGCTTGAATAACTTCTCCCAGTACCTCAACGCCGGGAGCAAAGGATTTGAATTGTGCCATGCGACTTCTCCTGATTTTCGTTAAAGTTTGAATGTTGATGTGGTCTTGGAAAGACCTCGACATGAGTTTGATAAGTCAGATGCCAGAGCGGACCGGAATCAGGTCCAGGAGACGAGAAAAGTGCAGGAATCTCCCCCTCGCTTCCGACAAGTGGCGTTGTAGTCTTTTCGGACCAATACTTCACTGGGACCTCGTTTGAATCGGTCTCCCATTCCTTGCAGGAGTCCAAGTTCGTATTCACAAGGCCAGTGAGTCTTGACGGTCATCTTCCCGCGACGCAAGCCGCCTTCGGTTCCAAGATCATCGAATGAATACGAGCCTATTTCACCACCCCGGTGATTCATCTGATAACCAACGCCCAGCTCTTTAAAGGCAATATCAACTGAATCCCAGTGCGGGGGGAGCTCTACCAGTTGCGCCACTTGGTATCCCATGCGAGTCAGCATGCCGGGGTAGAAAGTCTCGTATAAGTCCTTCATCACATCCAGAACCGTCTGCAAGCTGTACCATGCACCTGGCTGGGGATCCTGAAGGCCTTTGGCTGAAAGAATGTTGTCTGCTATGCTTTGCGTCCCCTCTGGAAATGCCTGAATGATCGCCTTGAGGTGCCCGCCGCTCAATTCAACACGCTGGTCAAAAGCTCTGAACTCCTGCATGATTGTTTCCTCCTTGTAGTTCTGAGTTTGAAGAGGGTCTTGTTACAGAACTCTCAATCTGCCTTACCGATCTTTGCCGAGACCTCGCCATAAAGGCGGTCAATGTTACGGTCTTTACCCGCATGGGTCTTCGATGGTTGTGGTAACCGGTGTGATACTAGGTCGTTTTAAAAAGGGTACCGGGATTCTCGGGGGTACCACTGCTGGCCTGTTCCGCAGTGCTCGTCAGTACTCATGCGATGGCAACTTGGTATGAGCGGGAATTATTCCGCGATCTCACAAATGCCCTCGGTTTTGGGCCGAAATCCGACAGTCCCATGGATTTCGATACACGAATCGGCCTCGCTGCACGTCCGAAAATGGTCCAGCGACCCCGATTCCCACATTTGTGCCGAATGAACGGCTCTTTTCCCAGAATTTGGACATACCACTCCATCGGGTCCCCAGTCAACCGCGATCTTGAGTGTGTGCCGTCACCCGAACGCGGAACGATAATGATGGGCCAAAGGAAACGCTGACGCAACATGAACAAGCCACCTCCTACCGCGATACGCGACTTTCGCTCCGACCTTTATCAGCCGTTTGATGAGCCACTCGATTGACCGTTTGACTTCTTCGCCCTTCAGGTAGAATTCCCGCATCAAGTGCAGCAGATTGTAAGCCAATACACCCATGAGCAATCGAGCCTGGTTCGCGGCGAATCGGCGGCAGCTTGTCTTGTCCCAACGCAGCGTGTTCTTGCCTTCCTTGATCCGATTCTCCACGTTCCCGCGCCCGTTGTAGACTTTGACCACCCTCGCCGCCGAAAGCCTCGAATTCGTGACAATGAATCCGATCCTTGGAAAGAGTTCGCCCACGCGCCACTCGATCTTCGCGACCACCCTGCGTTCTCTGTCCCACGTCTCAGCCTGATACCGGAGGTCAACCAGCTTGACCTGAATCCCGCTCTTGGGAGGCCGTCCTACGGGGCGGGCCAGGTACGGATCGAGCAGCCTGTTCAAAACCGCATTGGCGGGGAGCCTGATGAAGTATGTGATCCGCTCCCTCTCGCTATATTCATAGACTTCCGGCTGTGCAAATGCCGCATCACCCCGAAGCCAGAAGAGAACGAACCGAGAGCGATACCGCCGGACAATCGGATCGTGAAATTCCAGAATGCCGTCGGCCGAATGAACGTTGCCCGGTCTGAGCTTTGCCCCCAGGCAGTCCCCGTCGCTGGTAAACGCAAAGAGCGGGTGAAAGCAGTTCTTCCCAAAATGACCATTGAAGGCCACATTCTCCTGTTTGCCGTGCGCGGGATCCTCCGTTGAATCAACGTCCACAATCAGCCGCTGCTTATTCTTTTTCTTCATGAGCACGTCATTGGACCTCATGAGAGAATCGTCCAGAGCCTGCAATCCGGCTTCAGTCGCCAAGACCTCATTTTCAAGCCTCGATAGCCTGGACTGACCGGCTCCCGCTTCGTCGCCCTTGCCTATTGCAAGCCGAAGGGCGGGATCGATCCGGAGAAAATCCGCATCATTGCAGTCCTCATACCCTGCCGCCATCTGATAGATCCTCTGGCGGATCATCTGAAGCAACGAGTGTTTGCTGTGAACCCAGGACCTGGCGTCCTCAAGCTCGCTCTCGATTGGACCCAAGATGCCAAAACGCTCGTCTATCTCACGAAGCAACAGCAAACCCGTGTCCGAGGTGATCTTCGCTCCTTGAAAATCTATCATGATGGAACGGTCAAATTCTGGCCGAATTGTCTCGTTTTGCTCTTCACCACTCCCGTGCATCCGATTACCCTCAACTTCGCTTGATTTCCGTCACCATATCAGATATTTGAGGGGAAGAACATACATTTTTGTGTTTACCAGCGGAATAATCCGGGGTCATATCCGGGCCTTATTCTCCATTAGAAGTCATCCTGCCGAGTAACCGCCATCAATGTCCAATATAGCTCCGGTCATGAAATTCGACGCCGAAGAAGCTAGAAAAACTAGTATGCCAACAAAATCTTCGGGTTCACCCAGGCGACCAATCGGAATTCGACGCAAAAAGTTCTGGTAAAAAGCTTTGTCGTCAAACATCCACTGAGTCAAGGCGGTCCTGAATACCGTAGGGGCCAGAGCGTTCACATTTATCTTATGCTGGCCCCACTCACAGCCCAGCGATTTTGTCAAAAGATTAACCGCCGCCTTGGAGGAGCTGTATGCGGTATAACCGGCCATACCCAGGTTGCCGCGCGCCGATGAGACGATTATCACTTTGCCTCCTCGTCCTTGGGCGATCATCACCTTGCCAACCTCCTTACAGAAGAGGTAGGTGCCCTTATAGTTGGCGTTCATGACCGTCTCCCAGTCTTCGATCGGCTGGTCGACGATAGTGCCGAATTTGTTGACTCCTGCTGCCGTGATCAAAATGTCGATGCCGCCGAATGTTTTCACGGTGTCGCGAACTATCCTTTTGACGGCTTCGTAGTCATCGGGAGAACCCGCCGAATAGCCGGCCTTGGCGCCAGCGGCCTTAATCTCCTCCACCAGGGGCTTTAACGAATCCTCAGAGCGCCCGGTAACCATAACGTTGGCGGCGGCAGCAGCCATGGTCTTGCAGGCGATAAGCCCAAAACCGCCGGTAGCTCCAGTGATCAAGGCGGTCTTGCCGGCAATATCGAATACTTTGTTCAGATCAGACAGTTCCATGATTAACCTCGTAATTCTTGATAATAGTTGAATTTTTAAAAGAAACGGGAAATACGCTCAGATCATAGTCTGTCTAATAGTTGATCTGATCGCGCATAACCCTGGGCCACCGGCACACTGTTCAAAACGACGGCAGGTAAGACGATCCCACCTAGCGTCGGTTTCCCAAATAAATCGTATCGGGCGGTTGGGACGCCAAGAGCTTCGATCAGCTTTTGACGCCCTCCTAAAGCCAGTCTGAACCCGGATCAATGATCGCCGAAAGGGTAAATTCGGTCAGGAACATCGTTTAATTGATCTTCATCAATTTCAGCAACAGGACGAACCATCGATCCGTCGCCTTTGTACCAGCGAATGGGAAACGCCATGAACTTGAATCGCTTGCCCACGACCTTTTCCAAATCGCCGCCGAGGTTTTCGACGCCGACAATGCCGCTGCCCATCATGAGTTTATGGCATGGTTCCCATGGACCGGCACATTTCGCAGCTTCCAGCTTGCCGTAAGCCTGAAGGTATTTGTCCATTCCAAAAACCTTGATGAAAGTCTCCTTGTGAAACTCGGCATATTCCTCTATGCCAAACCTTTCGATAAATTCTTCGGAGACAGGCCTGCCCGAGTAGCCCGGAAGATTCATGTTAGTGCCATTTTGCCCAATGGAAGTATGCAGAGGATGGTCAAGCGCCTGTTGATCCATGGCGACACATTTGACTTTATGTTTAATAAACCATTCGCCTGCTTCTCTCCCGCAACCTTTGGAATAGTGGTAGTAATCCTTGCTGTCATCAAACTTCAAGTGCATTCCTGTTCTAATACAAAGCACCATTCCCGCTAGTTCTTCGGGTTTCATACCGATTCGCCGCAGCGCATCGTCGAGATGCTTTGCTTTTATTAATCCCCAGTCCTCAACTTGCACATCAAGGCATACAGAATTGCCGTAATATGCATCTACAGGAAGCTCATGCGTATAACGAGCTCGATTGCCGCTAAAGTCACGCTCCATGACATGGCGGGGAGAATCGGCATGTGTGCCCGTGTGCATAACAATGCCAATAGATTGAGTCAAAACGCCTGACTTTGAAAGGTTGTGCATTGTGTCAATGGCCGGTTTTTTGAAATACGGCCAAACAGGCATGTCCGCACCGAAAGGATGACTTAAATCGACCAAAACTTTTTTTCCCATTGTAAATCTCCTTATCAAAGTTGCTAAACTGTGACAGAGTCGCCGCTACTTTCTGTCATAAGTCATGCGGCACACGGGAGTTCCTGTTCCCTGATCTCAGAAGAGCTTGAGTCCTCAATCCCGTACAATCTTCTCCGCTCGGACTTGCGTCGATAGGTCCAGAAAGCGTCCCAGTCTTTGTTCATGTGAATGGCTCTCAGGCGCATTATGCTTACTGCCCCCCTGACCGTCCAGATCATCCCCGTAAGCTCCAATCGGTCGTTTATGAGATTCCGACAGGCACATTTAATGAACCCGCTTCCGACGGGATAGCCCTTGGTCAAGCAGATCTCGTACCGCATGTGCTTCCCGTTTCGTTCGAGATACCCGATGACTTGTTCGAGGGAACGTCTCTTGGTACCGGAGAGATCTTGCTTGGTCAGCATCTGCTTGAGTCCACCGATGAGCCTTCCTGCTCTTCCGTTGAGAAGCATCCTCAACCGTTCGGTCACGAATTCCCTGGCTTGGAGGCTTCCCTCGTCGTGGAAACAAAGAGCGGCTCTTACCAGATGCTCGAGGACGTGACAGATATCCCGGACTAAAAAGGCTGTGGGGAAATATTTGTACACGAGGCTCCACAGTGACTTTTCTCCGTCCAGAATACAGACGAGCTCGTTGCCTTCAGGGAATCGCTGTTCCACGGTTTTCTTCAGACGAGCCACGGTTTTTTTTTGCTCATCGGTGAGGCTGCCCCAGGTAACCTTGCTTTGTGGTTTGGGCCTCAAATCAGACCTTCCCTGGTCCGAATCCTCCTTTAAGATGCAGTCGGCAGGGCAGATGTAACGGGGCGTGACATAGGTTGAGATCACGGTCGCCATCTTCTTCTTTCCGGGCTTATCGGGATTGCCGGGGAGTACCTCGGGACCGGCCTCGTCTTCAAGGACCTTACGGATAACCACGCCTTTCTTGTCTACGGTCGCGATCGTCGCCACAGCCTCCGGACATATTTCCAGCGGTGCCTTTTTCTCATAGAACCTCTCCGTCTCATCAACCACTTCTCCTACAATGCCCTCTGACGACCGAATCGGATTCTTGACAGGAAAGAAACGATGCAGGATCTCCTGGGTCTCTTCGTAACTCATCTTGACCGCGAGCCGGCAAGAGAGCTCCTGAAGCACGTATGAATAACCCCACTCTGGGAGGTTAAGCTGTGAATCCAATGGAAAGAGCCCCGGCGAACCATCAGCGTGATAGTAGGCTCTCCGAACCGGGACTGTTCCGAAAGATTGACCAATAGGGGCAGTTCCTGTCACTAACATACGGCAATCGGTTCTTGTGGGAATCGGTAATCTCCTTGCCCGCATATCCCGTCCCTTTCTTGGCCACAAATTCCACAAGAGCGGCTCTCCCGAATGCCATCACCAGGGAGAGGAGGTGTCGCTCTACGTCACCGATCTCCATCTCCAGTGCCGACCCACGCTCAAAGTCGAGAGTCTCTTTGACCATCGACGCTACGTCGTATATTCATCCTTCCATCTCCGGTCTTCCGCGGCGGATACATCGTTCCCCAAACGCCATGCAGCCCATACGAGGACCTGAAACCACCCCTTTCTGAAAGCTATCTATCAGGTTTCACTACATTCATCTCTGACAAGAAATCGCGGTACCCAGTGCAGTTTTGATTAATGTGCGTCTGTCGTTGCCATTTGCCATGATTACCCTCCTCTTTGCCAGTGCCTCAGTGATGAACCAGCGTCCTGCGACGGACATGGTCCGCCGCTTCCACGATGAAAATTATCCTCCCAGGACACCCCCATCGACTGACAAAATATGTGCTGTGACCATGGAGCTTGCGTTGGATGCCAGGTAAATGACCGCTCCGACGAAATCTTCTGGGACTGCGGCGCGTCCCATCGGTATACGAGACGTATACTTTTTTTCGTTGTCCGGGTCGCTCAACATTGACTTTGTAAGGTCAGACCAGAAAATGCAGGGAGCGATGCTGTTGACACGGATATTATGTTGGGCCCACTCGAAAGCCAGGGTTTTTGTCAGATAGTGCACGGCCGCTTTACTGGTGCCGTACCCTGTGTAACCGTCCTGATGACCGTGGAACCCCCGTACCGACCCAATAGTTATGATACTGCCTCCTTTGCCCGTTCTTATCATCTCCCTGGCCACTGCCTTGCAGCACAGCAGTGTGCCCTGAACGTTAATGTCCATTACCTTGCGCCAGTCTTCAAGACTCTGTTCCAGAAGTATCTCTCGATGGGCAATTCCGGCGCAGGTAACTAAGATGTTTATTGTGCCAAATTGTTCTGCCGCGCTCTCAACCAGTTGTTCAACCTGCGCTTCATCGGTCACGTCGCAGTAAACAGGCAGGACGCTGATTCCAAACCCTTGCAGCTCTTCTGCAAGTCTGTGCAAGGCCTCTTCTTCCACACTTGACAGCACCAGGTTTACCTGATTTACTGCCAATCCTCTTGCGACAGCAGTACCAAGGGCTCCGGAGGCCCCCGTTATCAGAGCTGTTTTTCCCTTAAGATCAAACAGCCTTGAAGTTTCGAACTCCTTGGGGTCTTTCTTTGAAGGGAGCATAGCTTTTCCTTTTCTTCCCCGGTGGTCGACATCGACGTCTGTGAACAGGACGTTCAGAGAGCCTTAAGCATCAACGGCATCCTCAACCACCCAGTTTGCATCTTCTCTACTTACAGGAACCACAGCCCACACTATTGGCCCGGTCAGGCTAACCGATAATAATGCCGGCCATCCTGCGGGAGCCTTATGAATCGTATCCCAGGGCCGGAAAGTCAATCTCACCCTCATCCCTCTCAACACTTACCTCAACGCCCGGCAAAAAAGGCAGCAGATTCATCGCTTCGAGGTGCTCAAATGAATCCGACTGTCGCAAAAGAACTACTTCCCTACAGCGTTCAGCATCTAACAGGGTTTCGAATGGCCCACAGCCCGGCCACCCAGAGATTGAGTCGCGAATGCAATCAAAGGCTTGCAGGTCTGTAGAACCTTAAATTGGGGAATGAGCATGGGCAAATCCATTCTGCTCGACGGACCGACTCCAACATAGATTCTTAGGTAATACAATTAGTGTGCCATTCCCGGCGAACATCCTGTGTGGCTTACTAAGGTATCGAAACTAAATGATTTAATTCTACCCTGAAATGTGAGTAAAAGCCTTGGGCTTACAGCGGGCCTGACGATATGTCGCCACATCGGCTAAATCTCGCTAGCCTTGTCGGTGTGGCGGAAAAACCGGGCCACGGCTCCATTCGCGTAATCGAGGAGCCCTTGTGATAAAACCTGATGCCGCAAAAGGGAACTTTGTTGCAGCCGACGCAAAAGGTATAGCCTGCAGCTTCCTGATTCCCATCGTTTTGGCCATCGCGTTTCACTTCTTCAGTGGACCTCATGGCACTTTCTCCGGCCAAATCAAAAAAAGCAGCGCTTAACCGGCAGGCGCCCCTGCATACTTTGTCACCGATTGGTAAACCTTGGTATTCTTAACCAAACCCATAATACCATTGGGTGCAGCCACCATGATGATGATTAGGAGACAACCTTGAATGATCATGCTGATCCCGCCAAACCGAGCCAAAGTGAACTGCAGGAATACCGCAATGATCGTTCCGATAATCGGCCCGATCTCCGTGCCGATGCCGCCGATGACAACGGCCAGTATCATGGTCATGGTCCAATTCATGGAAAAGCAGGCAGTCGGCGAAATATACCCCTGGTATATGAAAAAAACGGCCCCGGCGATGGCGGTGACAAAAGCGCTGATCATGAAGGCGATCAGTTTCAATTTGAAAATATTGATCCCCAGACTGGATGCAGCCTCGTCGTTATCCCGTGTTGCCGCAAGTCCCATCCCCATTTTGGATGACAGGATGGCTCTCATGATAAAGATTGACGCAACACCGATGATGATGGCCATCCAGTACAGATTGGTCATGCTGAAGTTTTCGATTCCCTTGATCATATAACCGGCGCCCTTGCCGTGAAATTCGTTTCCCACCGGCCTCCAGATGAGAAAGATCACCCGCAGCGCTGCAGGCACCACCAGGGTGCCTATAGCAAAATAGACGCCGCGCAAACGGAATACGGCTTTGGATATGAGGAGAACGAAAAGCGCGGAGACGATGGCTCCGCCAATAATACCGGCAAAAACGGGCAGTTGATTCCATGTGAAGATCACAAGCGTATAGCAGCCCAATCCGATAAACGCCGGCTGACATAGGGAAATCAAGCCGCAGTACCCGGCAAGCAGGTTCCACATATTGGCAAAGGTGAGGTAGATGAAGAAGACGAAGAGATAAAGGATCCAATTCTGGGGCAACCCCATTTTCGGTAGGAGGGCCAACACAATGATGGTCACCAGCAGCACCAACACCGCTTTTGCCTTTTGCATGCGAGTTTCCAAGACGACAATCCTCCTAGCGGCCAAACAGGCCTTGTGGTTTAACGGCCAGAAACACCAGAACCGTGATGTAAACAAAGAGCATCTGTGCGGAGGCGCCGATGTATGTCGCAGCAAGGGTCTGGACCAACCCAAGAATGATCCCCCCAATGGCGGTTCCGATGATGCTTCCCATGCCTCCCAGGATGACCACGCCGAAGGCGATTATCAAAAAAGAGACCCCGGAGGTCGGCTCAAACGGAAAGGTCAATCCCAGAAACACCCCGGCCACCGCCGAAATCGCCCCTGCAAGCCCGAACGTGAAGGCAAAAATCCGCGGGGTGTTGACGCCCAGCAATTGCGCGGCGCCTTCGTCCTGGGACGCGGCAATAATGGCCTGACCCGTATATGTCTTCTTGAAAAAAAGCCCCAGGGCGATCATGACGAGAATGGCCACGCCGAAATTGAGCAGGTAGACTACCGGGATATACACACTGCCGAAGGTCAGGCTGTCCATGGCGTAGGATGCGGACAAGCCCTTGGACATGGGGGAAAAAACGAGCTGGAATATATTTTCCAGGACCAGTGAAATGCCGAAGGCGATTATCAGCGGAGCCTCCATAGAACGCCGAAATGCCTTGGCCATCAGGAACTTTTGAATGAGAAAACCGATGATAAACATCAGCGGTATACCGATGACGAGGCTCACGATGGGGTCAAGGCCCATGAAGGTCGTAAACGAGTAGGCGAAATAGCAGCCTAAAATGACCAAATCACCATGGGCGACATTGATGAGTTTCATCACGCCGAATACCATGGAAAGCCCCAGGGCTATCATCGTGTACAGACCGCCTACCAAAATGCCCATGATGATGGGCGTCGCCAATTCCATGATCGTATCCATCATCTAGTCCCCAGCCATTATCAGTCTTAGGTGCCAAAATAGGCGCGTTGAACGCTTTCATCTTCGCGGAGATCGCAGCACGGCCCGCAGAGCGCCACGCGGCCGGCCTCCAGAATATAGGCCCTGTCAGCTTCGGTGAGGGTTCGTTTTACGTTCTGTTCAACAAAGATGATGGTCATGCCTTTTTCCCGGATCTCCTTCATTGCTTTGTAGAGTTTATCCACTAAAAGAGGACTGAGGCCCATGGACATCTCATCCAAAAGCAGCAGTCGAGGGTCTGACATCAATACAGACCCAATGGCCATCATTTGCTGCTCTCCTCCACTCAGCGTCTTGGCGAGTTGATTTTTCCTCTCTGCCAGAATCGGGAAATAGTGATAGACAGTTTCAAAATTCTGCTCTCTTCTGGACCGTGCTTTGGACAGATAAGACCCGAGCCTGAGGTTCTCGTAAACCGTCATGTCCGGAAAAATCCGTCTGCCCTCCGGCACCATGGAGATCCCAAGTTCAACGATCTGGTAGGGGTTCATGCCGGTGATGTCCTGACCTTCAAGCACGATATGCCCTACTTTAGGATGCATCATGCCTGTTATGGTTTTGAGCAACGTCGATTTCCCGGCTCCATTGGAGCCGATGATGGCAACCGTTTCTCCAGGTTTTATTTCAATGGAGATATCCATCAGGACCCGAAGGCTGCCATAATAAGCATCGACATGCTTGACCTCAAGCATACTGGCTTCAGACATCTCTACTCCCTGTGCTGCTGCGAATATCTGAATTTGACAAATGGACGGAATCGGTGCACTCGTTTACCCAAGGTAGGCTTTGATCACCTTTTCATCTTCCATGACTTCGTTCGGAGGGCCTTCCGCAAGCTTGGCACCTCTATCGATAACCGTCACCCGTTCGACCGCCTTCAGCAAGACTTTCAATACATGCTCGACCATGATGTAGGTGATGCCCATGGAACGGATCCGCTTTAAGATTTCCATAAACCGCGGAATCTCAACATCGGTTAAACCCGCGGCCACTTCGTCGATCAACAGGATTTTCGGGTTCGTCGCCAGAGCCCGGGCCAGTTCGAGTCGCTTCAGCGTCAGGGCTTCCAAATCGCTGGCCCGTACATCCTTTTTGTCGACAAGATCCATAATCTCGATCACCTTGTCGACCTCGGCCATTGCGGCGGATTTTCGCATATTGTTTCCGTACATGGCACCCACGGCAATGTTCTGATGGACCGTCAGGTGAGTGAAGGGCTGCGGAATCTGGTGCGTGCGGGTAATGCCCAACCGACACACCGTATGGGGAGAAAGACTGGTAATATCACCCCCCATAAAACTCACCGAACCCTCTTCCGGCCTGTATTTTCCGGAGATCACGCCTATTAAGGTCGTCTTCCCCGCCCCATTGGGGCCCATCAATCCGTGGGCTTCTCCTGCCTGGATATCGATGCTCAGATTGTTGATTGCGACCAGGCCGGCAAATCGTTTGGTTACCCGATCAATGGATAGTAGCGGAGTGCTCAAAACCCTTCCTTCCGTCATCCAAGGGAAACTTGGCTGGAGAAGGCGGCACAGGAGGAGACCTCCTGTACCGCTTTCTCGGTCAAAACAGTTCTACTTCCCGATGGCGTTAATAGGGCATCGGGAAAATCATTTTGGCCGTTGTCTGCAAAAAGTCGTGATAGGAAATGATGACTGGATCCTCCCATATATAGGGCTTGTTCGTCTTCACCCACTGGCCAAAGGCAACGGGCATTCGGCTAAAATGATCGGTGTCGAATTTGATCCGGTTGTAGATGGTCATCAAATCCGCCGTTTTCATTGCCTGGTTGATTTTATCAGCATCCAGGGACCCGGCCCGCTGAATGGCGTCGATCATTAACTGGGCATGGGCATAACCCATTCCCACATTTTGGTTCAACCCCTGTCCGGTCTTTTTCTGCCACCGCTCGTAGAGCGATTTCGGGGTCGTAGAGCCGATACCCGGGGAATCTTTGATCTCCGGATTCCAGAACATCTCGTTGCAGACGCCATTGGCCAGATCATCGCCCCAGCTTTTGACGTCCGTGTAAAAGAGCGCGGCTCTTGTGGCAAATACCATTTTGGGCTTGAAGCCCATTCGTCTGGCCTGGCGCCACATGGCGCCGAAAAAGGGCCCGGGGCAGTTGGCCCACAGAATTTGACAATTCGCTTTCTTCCAGGCAAGGATTAGAGAAGAAAAATCGGTGGTTTCCATGGGAACCAGGCCGAACTCCTTCTTCACACCATAGATTTTGAAACCCTTCTTTGCCATCACAGGAGCAAAAGACAGGTACCATCCCCTGCCGTCCGGCTCATCGGATGCAAACGCCGCCACCTGCATGTTGGTCTGTTTGGTCAGTTTATCCATCATGGCCATGTAGGAATCCATCATGCAGTAACCCAGTTTGCCATGCCGGAAATCTCCGGCAGGGGCCGGCGTCGCAATGGCGAAACTGGAGGCCCATGTGTACTGCCAAGGCTTTGCAAGGGACTTTTGCAAGCTCATCCAGGCCTCGTAGGGACCGACCCCGCTAAGGTGCGGAACATGGTAGCGTTCGCAAACTTGGGCGATTGGGGCGCGCATAAAAGGCGGATCCATTCCGTTGACGATAAACTTCACCTTACTATTAAGAATCAGGTCCTGGGCCAGTGTCCCCGCCTTGGACTCTTGGCCCTCGTTGTCAACAACAAACAGCTTAATGGGCAGTTTTTTCCCGTATTCTTTTACAAATACGCCGCCTTCCTTGTTGATGTCCGCCACCGCGGCCTTAATACCAAACACACCGCCTTCTCCAAATCCTGCAAACTTGCCGGTCAGTCCGGTGTCAACACCGACGGCGATGTAGGCCGGGGCATCCTTCGCGCAGGCGGTTTTGCCTATGAAGCCAAACGCAAAGAAGGTAAACAGAACAAGTATCCAGGATGTGATTCGACGAGTTTTCATGACAATCTCCTTTAAATGGTAACCAAGTTTTGACCGATGTTCATCTTATGGCATACGAAAAGGCAGACCTCCTTTTCCTCCTGCAAGATTTTCCCTTGTCGCTCATCCAAACCACTCAGTATCTGTGCGCAGCCAAGCTCCGTGCCATGGCATCACGGACAGATCTCCCATCATGGGCTGTCTCCTTTGCCCGTTCTTATCACCTCCCTGGCCACTGCCTTAGCAGCACAGCAGTGTGCCCTGAACGTTAATGTCCATTACCTTGCGCCAGTCTTCAAGACTCTGTTCCAGAAGTATCTCTCGATGGGCAATTCCGGCGCAGGTAACTAAGATGTTTATTGTGCCAAATTGTTCTGCCGCGCTCTCAACCAGTTGTTCAACCTGCGCTTCATCGGTCACGTCGCAGTAAACAGGCAGGACGCTGATTCCAAACCCTTGCAGCTCTTCTGCAAGTCTGTGCAAGGCCTCTTCTTCCACACTTGACAGCACCAGGTTTACCTGATTTACTGCCAATCCTCTTGCGACAGCAGTACCAAGGGCTCCGGAGGCCCCCGTTATCAGAGCTGTTTTTCCCTTAAGATCAAACAGCCTTGAAGTTTCGAACTCCTTGGGGTCTTTCTTTGAAGGGAGCATAGCTTTTCCTTTTCTTCCCCGGTGGTCGACATCGACGTCTGTGAACAGGACGTTCAGAGAGCCTTAAGCATCAACGGCATCCTCAACCACCCAGTTTGCATCTTCTCTACTTACAGGAACCACAGCCCACACTATTGGCCCGGTCAGGCTAACCGATAATAATGCCGGCCATCCTGCGGGAGCCTTATGAATCGTATCCCAGGGCCGGAAAGTCAATCTCACCCTCATCCCTCTCAACACTTACCTCAACGCCCGGCAAAAAAGGCAGCAGATTCATCGCTTCGAGGTGCTCAAATGAATCCGACTGTCGCAAAAGAACTACTTCCCTACAGCGTTCAGCATCTAACAGGGTTTCGAATGGCCCACAGCCCGGCCACCCAGAGATTGAGTCGCGAATGCAATCAAAGGCTTGCAGGTCTGTAGAACCTTAAATTGGGGAATGAGCATGGGCAAATCCATTCTGCTCGACGGACCGACTCCAACATAGATTCTTAGGTAATACAATTAGTGTGCCATTCCCGGCGAACATCCTGTGTGGCTTACTAAGGTATCGAAACTAAATGATTTAATTCTACCCTGAAATGTGAGTAAAAGCCTTGGGCTTACAGCGGGCCTGACGATATGTCGCCACATCGGCTAAATCTCGCTAGCCTTGTCGGTGTGGCGGAAAAACCGGGCCACGGCTCCATTCGCGTAATCGAGGAGCCCTTGTGATAAAACCTGATGCCGCAAAAGGGAACTTTGTTGCAGCCGACGCAAAAGGTATAGCCTGCAGCTTCCTGATTCCCATCGTTTTGGCCATCGCGTTTCACTTCTTCAGTGGACCTCATGGCACTTTCTCCGGCCAAATCAAAAAAAGCAGCGCTTAACCGGCAGGCGCCCCTGCATACTTTGTCACCGATTGGTAAACCTTGGTATTCTTAACCAAACCCATAATACCATTGGGTGCAGCCACCATGATGATGATTAGGAGACAACCTTGAATGATCATGCTGATCCCGCCAAACCGAGCCAAAGTGAACTGCAGGAATACCGCAATGATCGTTCCGATAATCGGCCCGATCTCCGTGCCGATGCCGCCGATGACAACGGCCAGTATCATGGTCATGGTCCAATTCATGGAAAAGCAGGCAGTCGGCGAAATATACCCCTGGTATATGAAAAAAACGGCCCCGGCGATGGCGGTGACAAAAGCGCTGATCATGAAGGCGATCAGTTTCAATTTGAAAATATTGATCCCCAGACTGGATGCAGCCTCGTCGTTATCCCGTGTTGCCGCAAGTCCCATCCCCATTTTGGATGACAGGATGGCTCTCATGATAAAGATTGACGCAACACCGATGATGATGGCCATCCAGTACAGATTGGTCATGCTGAAGTTTTCGATTCCCTTTCATCCGACAAGTGCGTACTTCGTCTCATGTAGGGCGTAGATTTTGAGTATGAAGAACTGCTTGTCTCGAAAGCCATATGCTTGTCTTTGCATGGTTTTTATCTTGTTGTTGGTTCCTTCAAGGGGACCTGAAGAGATCCGATAGTCGTAGAATGCGAGAATCCCCGCTTTGTACGTCCTGAGAGTCCGGGCAAAGGAGTTGAGTACTGCAATCCCGGAGCCTTCGGCTCGTGCAATCCAGTCGTTGAGATGCAGTTCGGCGTTCTTCTTGGTATCCTGGTTCCAGAGTTGCCGGAGATCCTCTTTCAGATAGTAGGCGGGGGTGAGAGGTTTGTTCAATGTCAAAGCTTCTTCCAATCGTTCACGTTCGTTACGTTCCGGGTTGAGATTCTCGGGGTTCTTCAAGAGGAGCCAACGGGTTCCCTTGAGTACTTCCTTCTGACGACAGTCTTCAAGCTCACGATGGAGATCTCTTCTCAATTGGGTGAGCTTCTCATTGATGAGCTTCACGAGATGGAAGTGGTCAAAGACAATCGTGGATTCAGGCAAATAAGCCGTAACTGCGCTGATATACGCCTTGGACATGTCCATGGCGACCGCTTCGACTTTTGCCCTGGAGGCCTTGAGACGTTTCCAAAAAGGGTCCAGTGCTTCTGCGCCCTTCCCATCACCGACAAAGGCCACTGCGCCGCTTTCGAGGTCCAAAACCACCGTCAAGTATCTATGGCCGTGGCCGACCGCGATCTCATCGATAGCAATTCGTTTGAGATGTCTCAATCCGGGCTTGGAATATTTCCGCTTCAGATACCGTTTCTCAATGTCTTTGATCACATCCCAGCTCACACCCAGATGGTCGGCCACGTCCTTGATGGTCATGTGCCGGGAAAGCGCCAGCGCATAGCGTTCAAACTGCCGAATGAACCGGCGATTTTCCTCCGCAAACTGGATTTTCACCTGACGAACCGCACCGCATTCGCAGCACTCAACTCGCTGAACCAGCAATTCTACGAGGATTCGTTTGAACGCTATTCCCGGAGCCCTGAACCGCCGTTGCGTGCTCCCTCGTCGTATCACATCTCGACATTGGCAAACCGCACATCTGAGGCTCCCAGGGGCTTGGTGAATCTTGAAGATGATCTCACGACCGTCATACTCTGTGCGGCGGTGAACGTACCCAACAATGTTAAAAGCATGGTACAATAGACTCGTGGACATGCCTGCCTCCACTTCTCAAGCTTTTTTTCAAACCAGAGAATGGACTGGCATGTCCCATTTCAT
>Ga0190284_1000107_pt1 | contig 65190 bp, 78 predicted proteins | sample 48691812_MG_FD_161668 | JGI IMG/M metagenome (GOLD analysis project Ga0190284, IMG submission 161668) | Hydrothermal vent microbial mat bacterial communities from Southern Trench, Guaymas Basin, Mexico - 4869-18-1-2_MG | ecosystem: Environmental > Aquatic > Marine > Hydrothermal vents >...
GGGTACGGGTACGGGGACGGGGACGGGGTTTAAGCCTTCGTGAATCTCAGTTCGAATCCGAGGGGGATCGACTCCTCCACCTTCCTCCAAGCCTGGAGAGGCGCTCTACCAACTGACCTACGCGGGCAAAAAGAAGCCCGGCGCACCGCTGGAGACGACGGTGGCCGGGCTGAACGCCATAGTGGGCACGTATGCCCGGTGGCAATTGGCCCAGGGGCATTGTGGTTCCCGAGGGCCGTAGCTGCGACATCGAGGATGATGGATGCGCAACACCGATTTACTGTACCGCACTACACTCGGTGTGGCAAGCCGTCCACCCTCAAATCGGCCTGCTCGATTTTTAGCGAGCCCCCGTCCCGGTTCGCAATCTTCACCTGGACATATCTGCTCTTCGGGCCGCCGGCAAGCTTCGCCACGCGTGTGCGCAGGGCTCCCAGCCATGGTGCCTTCGGATAATCCCGTGATCGCGCCACCCCGCTCTCCTCGGTCGTCACTGTGACCGTTACACCCTTGGCCGCAGTCCCGCCGATGTACAACCTCGGAAAACGTTTCAGGTTGCCGCTTCCAAGCGGCATCTCCCCGGTTTCGATGTAGGCGTCGATATCCGCTCCCTCGTCATCGGAACCAGTGAGCTCCACGAATCCGTCTGTTTTGATTCCGTAGAGTTGATTGTCCAGCACCGCCAGTCCGATAACCGACAAATCACGGTACTCGCTCGGCGCAAGCGTGTTTGCATTGATCGCGTAAATTGTTGCCATTATCCGAACCCTATAACGCCAGTCTCGTTCGCCTCAGCGGCATCATCCGGATACCCCTCACCCCATTGCCGCTCGTACCCAGCTTGAGCAGCTATTTCCGGGCCGATGCCCTGAATCATGTATGGAATCAGATCCCGACACGCATCGCTTTTATTAAACCTAAGCCACTCTGCTGTTCCGTCATTATCCCCCTCGGGTACACCATCAATCACGCGATGACTTACACCCTCCTCCATCGGGTCAACATAATATCGTCCATAATACCGCAGAGTCCCGTCTACATTTTTGACATTCGGATATGTCGTAACGAGTCCACTGATTCCAGGATTGCCAATCTGATAACCGGATTGAGCTCTATAATTTCCTTGATAATGCCAATCTACTCCATCATACCAACGTATATCCCCGATCTGGCGTATCCAAGTGGCATTGGTTCGATTTCCGGTTCTATGTGTCAAGTTCCCAGTATCAACATCCGCACTAACTACAATCACTCCCTCTGCACAATCATAAGGTATAACATGCGCCGCCCCACTTCCAGCAATCACAACGTTACCCCACTCCTCAACAAAACTTACCGTTCCGCCGTAGTCCCATTGATCAAGGGAGGTGGAAACCCCAGGAGTCTCTACCAGTTCTGTATCCACAACATCACAAACTTCTCCGCTTATTTGGCATTGAGACAGTTGCACATCTTGCCCGCCAGCTACTGCAGTTGGACCGCTCCAGGTTAACCCATCAGCATCCACACCCACAGACCTAAAAACGTTTTTATATTGAGGTGTTTCTGTATGGACGGCCAATTCTCCGCCAATCTCAATCTCTATTATTCCTCGTGTTCCGCTGGTTATTACACGCTTTGTTCTAGCAATCGTCTCATTGCAAAAATAGAACGATCCATTGATTAGCCCAGGACATGGGTTGCTTGTTTCATTATGACTCTCTTCGTACTCTCTCGTATGACGATCAATAACAAGTGTGTTATTTTCATAACTCGCGCCTTCAGCCCCATACCAACACAGTAGAGGCACAGCTTCCGCGGTCTCTGTGGTAGTAAGCGCCCCCAGCCCGCAAGCCGCTACCACATGGCACATTAACTCTTGTCCAGGAACCGGATACCAAATCAGTTCTCCATCCTTAAACAACCAGTCATGTTCTTCTTCCACCGCTCGTGTTACGGAGAAATCTCCAGCAGATTTATTTATCTCAAGAGTAACCAAGCTAGTATGAATAGACATGACGTTACACTCCGGATTCCCCGGCTCGATATCATTATCACTCCCCGTATACTCATGAAGAACAATTGCAAACCGATTCCCGCTCCAGTTCCCTTTCCAGGAATAGGCCAGCGGCATTCCGTCCGGCAGATCTGTTCCGGTTATCTCAACCGTCCGGGTTGTAGTGGTAACGGAAGAACAAGCCAATGCGTGTGCCTCTGCAACCAATCTGGCACTGCCGTAAGGCGTGCTTTTTACTTCCGCCACCCATGCGGACGAAATATTCAGCAGCGTGAACGTCACTTCCGTACCATTGGTAATTGTGACATACCAATACACGCCAGCCTCTTCCGTATAAAGCCCCATCGTAGACAAAGAAGGCGCTATGGAATTGATCGGCGGCAGAGGCAGGGCCGGCACATACAACTTCAGCGCCAGCTTTGCTTGGGTCAAAAGCTTCAGTTTCCCCGTATTGTTCCCGGCTTTTTTCGTGACGGTCATTGACCCCTCGACCTTAGAAAACAAAGAGTCTTGTTCGCCAGGGCCGGGGGGGTTGGAGAGGAAATCGAATGAGGGAGGGTATGCGCCGTGTACCACGTCACCCGGCTGCGGCTGGTAAATCGCCTTACCGGCCGTTAATGGGTACAGGCTCAACAGCCTGGGCGACTGATACAAAGTGAGCGGCGTAATAGTATTAGGATCAGTTCGATTGTAATCGGGAACCCCCAGAAAACCGGAGTCCATGTAACACTCAACCTCTATCTCCCCGGCCCCCGGCCCCTCAGTCACGCGAATCATACGTAAAGGCGGCAGATATGGGGTTCCCGCCGCATGTCCACCCATGGTACTTTCTTTATAGAAAGCCCCTATGGTTATGGTCCTCGTAATACTGCCGTCCGGATCAATGCGCTTATGGCTGATGAACTGCGGAGTGGAGAGCCCCTTGAACCGCGACTCGTGGTCACCGAACTTCTCCCGGTCCCCCGGCAGCCGCTTACCAGTTCCGTAAATGGACCCGCGGACCTTCATCAGACATTCTCAGTTACCGACTGCCCACCACTGCCGGACAGCGCAACATTCGAGGCCGAAACCAGCGCCTGGAGATACCCTGTGCTCAATGCCGAGTCCGCCTCATGGGTCTTGCGCTTCAACTCACCGATGCGATCAACCTTATCGATCGCGTACTTAACCACCGCGTTCGCGTCGGCAAGGGCGTTTTTGCTCTGAAGCTCGGTCCATCCGCGCCTTTCTGCTTCCGAAGCCACAAGCGCCCGGAGTCGATCAGATTCTGCCCCGAGATACCCGAGCATCAACCTAACCTGAGAATCGTAGACCCCAGCCATGGCCGCATTGATATCCCGAAACCCGCCGGTCAGCACACGATAGGCATCCACCTCAAGCGTGTTCTCCGCCTTGTAGGATTCGAGAGCCAGCTTCGGTCGCTCCAGATCATGCTCGATGTGCATCCCGTGCAGGGTCTTCACATCCGCCCGCAACCACTCCCCCTCGGAGACTGCCTTATCCCTTGCCACCGATGAAACACCCTCGTCCGTGGCCTCCTCCGCCTCCTGGAGCCCGAGCTGCAACGCGGCGGTAGATCCACCTACACCAAGCCTTCCGGCTCGATACACCGCATCCCTCTCGCCCTTGGCGCTCTGCCGAGAAATCCGCTCCTGCTCCCGGTCATAAAGCGCGTCGAACACTGCCGCCGAGATCAGTTGCGAATCGGCAGCCGGAACCACATAAGCGTCGGGAACCGTAGGCGCAGGTTCGATTGTCGGCGCGGAAACGGTCGGCTTGTCCGGGAATGCCGGCGTATCCGGCCCAAGGGTGGAAAAATTCGGCACATCCGGCCGGGAATAGGTGATATTTATCCCCCCGGTCGCGGGGCTGTAGTCGATCCCCGCCATATCCGCAGCAATCTGCTCGGTCAGCACGCCCAGATCCTCCAACCGAGTCTGAGAGTCCGCATAGGCGGACTCCGCCTTTGCAAGAAAAATATCGATGTACTTCATCACCGCGCAAATCGTGCGGTTCGAAAACAGATTGCTCGCGCATACCACGGAGTCAGCCATAACTACCTCAGCGTAAATAGAATCTGGGGGGGAGTTGTTCTTTGTGGGGGATAAATTCCGCTGTGCTGCCGATAGACGATATCCGCCGTCTTCCCAACCACATCGAGTTGGTGCTTATCGTCCGTCAGCGCAAGCATCCGCCCGTCCGACGTGCCGCACATCAACCCCGCATCGGAGACGAACAACGCCACATCCCCAAGCGCATCCACCCCACCGACAAGATCTGCGTCCAGCACCAAACACCCCTTGGCATACTGCCGAGCATCCTTGCGGGAGGAAGTCACCCAGGCCCCCGGCACATCCCCCTTGGTGAAATACGCGCCGCGCTCGCACACCAACCAAAATCCGAATTCCAGCCCGCCACCCGCCTGAATGACCCCCGGCCGCTCCTCCTCCGTCCGGTGCAGCTCGAACAGATGGATCGCCGGCCCAAACGACGGTTGCAGATACCGCCCATGGAATGTAATCACCATGCCGCCGAAAGAGAAAATCCCATCCCCCGGCACAACCGGCGAAAACCCCCGCGTGCGCAGCGGCTCATCGGATACCGCCACGTCACTGACCGTCACCGGGAACACCCCGGGCACCGCAGACCCAACGAAGAACAGATCCGTCCCATTGGTCTTCGACGCGAACACCCGAATCAACGCCGCCTCGGAATCAGGGGCCGGAACATCAACAGTGATCGCCGCCGGACTGGCCAGCGTGATTACCGCCGACTCACTCGCAGCGTGTTCCACCCCATTGGCATCCACATACAAAACACTGACCCGATACCGCCCCGCCGGCAGAGTGCCGGATGTTTCCCCCAGAGTCGGTGCCGCCGGCCTCGTCAGACTCCACGGCTGATAGGCCCCGGTGCTGTCGATCTTCCCGCTCTCCAGCCCATTGGTCCAAAGAATCCAGTTCTCATACTCGTGGAATATGACTTCGGCAGAGGCATTCAGCCCCGTCACCACGTCCGCAGTAGTCCAGGTGGCAGTATCCGTAACCCGCTTGATCGTTCCCTGGTCCTGAAAAACCGCCATACCAAGCCCGCAGAAGGCGCTCAAGCCGCTCGTCGCCGCCACCCTTTGCGTTGTCCCGTCCCTAAGTTCCGGGCGGCCCCTGTCGTCCAGATCGACGTTTACGGCAGCAACGCAGCGTTTCGGACTGGAGTATCCGTTCGGGCCGGCAATCGCGTCGAATATCGGATCGTCTTCGGCATGAAGCGAGTCCATACCTTCCGAGAACGCACCTATCGGAATTATGAGTGGTTTCGGCATGGCTCTATGAAAGGCTTCCTCTCAGCATGCTCCGCCTGCTTGCCGGGATTCCAGTCCGAAACGGGCCGGTGGTATCCCATGACGCGCGTCCACACTTCGCAGCGTGTTCTTTCGGAGTTTTTCAGCTGTTTCATGCCGGCGGCTCCTCTGCAATAGTACCCTCCGGACGATCCCGGTAAATCGTAAACGACAAAGTGATGCGTTCTTTCCCGGCAAAGACTCCGGTCGTTTGGATGATGCTGGCCCTCGGTCTGACAGTAAGCGCCTTCGGCATGTCATCCGTCGCCAAGTCCTTGAGCCACTCCTCTGCTCGTGCAGCCAATGCATAAAAAATGGTGCGCGGATCTCCCGTGGTGGCGTTCGCCAGCGCAGCCGTAAGCCCATGATCGTCCAGCGTCGTAAGCGGGATCTTCAGATCCGTTCCGTCCCATGCATAACCGGGGAACAGATCTTCCGGAGTCTCAAGAAACCCCACCGGGGGCAGCGATAGTTCCGCCCCTCCTACCGGGGCAAAACCAATCGGACCGAATCCGCACAGTGCCATCGTATTACTCCGCAGCCCACGGCGGAGCCGGGAACATCGACCAATTCGTCGCGCTGGTAGCCTCAAGCTCCACGAAGTCACCCGCCTTGTTCATCCTGGTGGCTTCGGTCGCTGCCGTGCCGCCGTTGATGGTTATCCCCGTGTCCCCGAGCACGATCAGCCAGTAGGTTGCATCACCGTCCACCGCTGAGATCCGTATCCGATCTCCCGGCGTACCGGCTGGAATCACAGCGTTTCGATTCGCGGTAAGCCCTGCAATAGTGCAGGCATGGGTGGTATTGACTACCGTGGTGAGATCAGCGGATGTGATCGTGTTGGCCGCCTGTTGCAGCGCCATCCTGTCCAAAGACTTCGCTGTAGGCGTCAGGTACAGTGAGTGAGTACCGGAAGACAGCGATATGGCCGCGTCCCCGTTCGTTGAACGATGTACGGAATCTCGGCTGAGCGTCGTACCGGCATGAGTATAAGTTCCGCGCCCGATCTCCACGTCCGCGCCATCCGCATCAACCAGCGCATAGTCGAATTCCTCGCCGCCATCGCCGGTCAGCAAAGCGAAGTATTGCGCCGATGCCGAACCTAGCGTAAGTGTTCCGGTGCCGGTCGTCGTCGTTTCGTGAGCGATGCGATTTTTTAAAAATGCCATTTTCTTTCTCCTCGATCAATACCACGCCACGGCAACATACGGCGTTGCGATGCCCGCAGCAGTGCCGGAATCCACACACTGAACGTAGGTTACCTCGATCTGCGTATCGTCGAGATTAGCAACAATGATCGCGTCCGTGTCACTGTTGGTGTTGAATTGATCGCCGGTTGCCGCTCCATCCGCAATATTCAATTCCGCGTAGGCGTCCGCATCTCCCGTGGTTCCCACTCGGACTGCACCCGCGGTAGTATCGCAGGCGAACGTCTCCGTGATGCCGGTAATGCCTACGTCGATCAGGCGCCCGCGGGTATAGCCCGTGGGGGCACGAAAAGCCATGGTTCCGGCTCCGGCTCCGAAATCCTGGGCGGGAAAAGTGTAGGTCAAACAAAGTGGTTGGCTGGCGCCCATTGTATTGCTCCCGCGTTAATTGCTGTGACTTACCGACACACTGCCCGTGGCGATGGCATCAACATCGATGTTCGCTGTTAAGCAAATGCCGATCAGCGACTCAAGAATATCGTATGCCACGTTATCCACACTAACAAAAACACTGCCATCCACATCTATTTTGTTTTGCTGTTCCACGAACAGCTTTGTTACATTGAACGCAAGCTCGCAGATTGCGCCGAAATTCGTGGTTGATACCGTTTCGATCTCCGGTTTTGTCTGGAGATACTCCAAGATGGCTTTTTGTGATTTAGTTGGCTGCTCTGACATTTCTCGGTGCCTCTATGTCACGGCGGCCTTGTTGACCACCAAATATTGATAGGTTTTGCGGAATTGGGTATCCAGCCCCTTGTCTGCTGTAATGGTTACTTCCCGCAGCTCTTCGGTGTTATCCTGGCTTTGCAGCGTAGTATCATCCGGCGTGATATTGATGTAAACGGTATCTCCCGGTGTCAGTGATGTAGCTGCACGAATTGCCACATTGGTCTTCAGGCAGTCTATCCGATATTCCAGGGTCGTCGGAGTCGCCGCCACCCGACCGAAAGTGAACAGATCCACCTTTTCCCGCCCGGAGTTTCCCTCGATATAGTTAGGAATCATGGGAGATCTCCATGGACTGCGTTTCGTGGGTTATTTCCATGGACTGCGTTTCGTGGGTGACTGCTGCGAATACGATTTGCGCGGTAGTAACTGCTTCGCCTATTGCATACCCGCGGGTAATCACCAGTGCGGCGCTGCCCCATGACCCGAAGCCGCGAGTTATGACCGGTGCCATAGCCATCAGGTTGCCCTCGTGATGCTGGTCGGCGGGACTGCATCCAGCGTCAGTGTGAAGGCGGTAGTGGAGCCGTCCACCTTCTTGATGGTCATCGTCTTTCCGACGATAGTTATTTCTTGAAGCATTTGCTGGATGGCAAACAGCGCCTGAGCCGGTGTTGGAGCGGCCCCGTCAGCAGAATATGATTCGGTGAGTTGAGTTGTAAAAATTTCAGCGAATGTGGGCAGCGCAGACACATCCGCCTTGGATGCAGTCCTGGACGCCGCATCCGTAGTTACATCGCCTGTCACGCTTCCAACACTTCCCGACAGGTTGCCTGTGATATTCATCGTCTGGTTCGGCAGGTTGATGTTTGTGAGTCCTGCGCCAGCCGTGCCAACCTGGGCAATCAATGAATTTAGGTCCGCACCGTGATCATTTGCGGTCTGCCCTGTTCCAGCTACTTCCAGCACGTTAACATGGAATCCGGTTGGATCAGCCTGGCTCTGGGTTTCCCACTCATTGACAATAGCAGCAGCGGTCGGCGGAGTCCCTGTGTATGCCGAATCCGTTCCCCGCATAGCAGCGCCATCGATATTAATAACATCCGCCGCAATCAAATCGAGAATCGCGTCCAGACGCCCAGCGTTGATCCAATCCGAAAGCACTTGTGCTCGCGCAGCAGTCAACCGAGAAAGCAGGGTAGTCACTCCAGATGAATCGCTCGGGGTATTCGTGAGGTCCGTTACGGTATCAGCAAGAACAACACCCTGGACCTTGTTCGTGGTGGGATCATATCCGGCATCCGCAAAATCCTTCAGATCCGTAGCCGACTGCGTATCCCCTCCCAGTTGCACTTGATCAACTTCGAGGTTATCTGTTCCGGCAAACAGTGAATCATAGACTTTGGCTGTGTGAACGGTACACTCAAGCCGGACCACCAAAGCACCAGCGACATGGCAGAAAATAACCAGCGCGCCAACCGTATCGGTATCCGTTGCGTCCAGTACAGCATAGTAAATACCATTACTGATGTGAGTTGCTCCCCCGGAATTCTTATTCGCCAACGTAGTAGCACCTGCCTTGTGCAACTTGATATCCGTGTTGGCAATCGTCAACCCGGTCTCTTCCGTGTCCGCGTCAGTAGTATCGAGAAAATACCCCAGTGGAATCTCTTGACCTGCAGTGCTTTGGCGCAAAGGAAACATCAGATCATCCCTTGGTTACGGTAGTGTTGGAGAAATGGAGGAATTGTTGTTACCGGAGGGGCTCCAGTTGAGATCGGGAGCCATTGGGGGCCGATTGGCTGAAGAAATGAATATTGACGGTAGTGAAGCGTATTGCAAGTAGTATCCGGTAGTGCTTGCGACCAATATGCGGCCAAGTAAACCGGCCCCTCCACGGCGCCGGACCAGGTGTGATCAGAAAACAATGCTCCAACACGGGCCGGATCAGTCGACGACTGAAGCACTCCGGTAAAAGAATTATCCGTTGTTTTATCCCCTGCGACCCATAACGCCAACTCTGTTCCGCGCTTTCTCACTACCAGCGTTACCAGTCCGGTTGCTGCTTCAGCGGAAGAGCTGACCCCAAAACCAGCTTGAGAAGTATTATAAGCCGTAAATTTCCATTTATTCGTGCCAAGGTCACTGATGTCTTTATCCTTTATGATTATCCATGAGCGTTGTGATACGGTTGCCGAATACCCGCCGGAAAATATCCCTGCATAACCGGCATAGCCACCACCCTGGAAATCCAATACTACAAGCGCGGTGAAGTCATCGGATTGTAGATCCGTCGTGTCCCACTCAACGCAAGCGCCTTCATTCCCCGAGGAGCTGCTTGGAAAATCAAACCCCTTTTTGTGCCTTGCGTTATACGCCGTACCAACGGAGCCTGTCCATACCGTCCAATTTCCAACCCGTCCACATACCAAATCGTGCCGATCCCTTTGTCCGGGCATCCAACAAAAAGTCGGCGCTCGAACCCTTTTCAGATGTGAGACCTCAACCGGACCGCTGGGCTTACGCCCCGGAATCCGAAGATCAAGTGCCGCCTGTGTTCTCCGGGGCCGTCTGAGCAGAGAATCAGCCATCAGATGCTAATGCCATCAAGACGGACATCCACATCCAATGTGCTCCCACTGTCATCGCCGCCGACAGTATCGTCCGTATCCCTCAGCCTGGCGCGGACCTTGAATCCGTATACCCCCGTTATCTCCACGCTACGAACCGCCGGATCATCACTTTCACTGTTGCTGAACTCAATAATCTCCCGTATTGCCTCACCATCGGATTCGTAAAGCGTTCCATCCGCGGTTCTCTCTATTACGATATCGCAATTCTCGGTAGGTGTTGCCTCCGGGTTATAGTCGAATACAATCTGAGCCAACTCACCGGGATTAAGTGTAATTTCCCAGTCCGCCGCGCTTCGCTGAACAGTCTGATAACTTCCGGTCAGCGCAAGCTGGGTAGAGTTGAGTAGTGTTCCCCAGGCCATCAGCCTATCCCCCTCAGCTCGGCCCAAACATTTGCGTTGATTTGATACTGAAGCGCAGAGTCATCCGCTGTTGCAGGGCTTCCTGCTATAGTGGCATTCCGCAGTATCTGCTGAGCAAGTTGTTGGCCGGTCAGCCGTGACTCAACCCGCAAGACGCGAAGCGCATACCCCGCGTCATCGCTCGCCTGAGCCGCTACCTGCCCCGCTGCCGGAAATCCGCTCTCCCCGGCAAGCACTCGGTTGCATACATCCCACAACGCAGCCCAGCATTTGCCCTGAAAATCCGCATTGTTCGCATGAGTCCAAATGTCTGTATAACTCATTACCTTGTTACCTCGGCAGCCTGCTCATAAAACCCAAACGGAGAGTACCCGTTATCCATCGCCTCCATATATAACTCATACAGCAAGCGACGATACTTATTTATTTGAGCCTCTGTTGGGGGATACGGCGCCCAACCCAGTTTCCAATCCAGCCATTGGTCGAAGGTCATTCTTGAGTCGCCTCGATAATAAACTCGATCACGCTGTCATCCACTCCGCACAGCGTTGAGAAAGCCCGTAACTCCCTCGGGTGCCCGGCATAGGCTCGCATGACGGCAGTGAAAGAAGAGGAGCACATGCCTTTCGTGCTGTACTTGAGTTGAAGGTCATTCGCCATGATTGCCGCTTGCTCGACTTCCGCAGCAGCAGTCCGAACGGCAGTGGTTTCGCAGCCGGCGAAGAATCCGGCAGCTACAAGAACCAAAACAAACCGAATCACTTCTCTTCTCCCTTCTCTTTCAACACCACGCCGAGAACAAAAGCAGCGAGCGCGGCCCCGAAAGCGGAGTATTGAACCCACTCCTCCGAGGAGATCCCAGCCGCCAAAGCAAGGCCACCAAGGGCCGTCCACGTTGAGGGTTCCTTCAGGCGCAGCAAAACTTGCTTCATGTCACTCTCCTGTCCGGATAATCCTTCGGCTGCTCTGCGGGCGCATCGTACAACCTCGAACGATGCCGAATGGTTTGCAGCATGATGGTTCGGGCGAACTCGGCCAACAATGATTCTGCTCGCAACCGGTCGGCCGGCGCTGCGTTCGGCAAGAACAGCGTCACAATACCATCGACACTTTCGGAAAAATCCCGATCAAGTTGGTCTTGCTCAATAGCATTCACTTACCGTGCCTCGCGCTTCAAGATTTCCCGTAACATTCTTACCTGTTCCGGATGCGTATGCTTTACTTCTCTCGTAAAATCTCGAAGCTCTTCCAAAATTACCAGAGAAGTGGTATTCCCCAGATCTGTTGACTTCACCAACTGACCCAAAGAACGTACTAAGATGACATTGCTGGCTTCTCTGGTTCTCGAAAGCTCTCGATCCTCTTCGTATGCGGTTAGAAAAACAGAAGAAAGAGAAAAGATTGCGAAAAGTAAAATAGCGGACAAAATCGCAAACGGGCCACTCCGAATAAGATAGACCAAAAGGGTTACTTTCCAGCCGCTCACGCCGTCTGCCTGGGCTTGCTGGGCTTGTTGGTCAATGCCGGTATGCAGCGCCAGGCCGGCCCCCTCTTTTATCCATCCCACCTTTGGCATTGCCAATTATCCTCGTTCACATATCCTATGTGCAATATCCCGGGGTTTGGAATGTCGTGTTCCGCGGTTGCTCAAGATGATGTCTACGCACCGATGCGGACACGGGCCTTCCGAATATTCTCTCGAATTCCGCCAATGCTTCCGCCGCGCGCTTGGGGTCATGCGTGTCTTCGTCTCGACGGCTGTACGCGCGATAAGCTGCATAGGCGCACAAATACTCGTGGAATTCTTCAGGTATTTCAGGCTCCTCCTTGAATGAATCGATAGGGATGCGGTAGACCTCAAGATATACCGTGTCGCCGTTTTCCGAAGAGGTGGGGATCGGATAAAACCGGATGGTTCGACCCTTGACGATATATGCAGTCGGCTCGCCTGTAGCAGTGCGCCAGTCGTCGCCATTCTCCGACACGATTTCGCGTTCGGTTTTTTGCTCCAGCGGTGCGCCGTCGTAAATGACCGCTTCGATTCTGGTTATCTTGCTGCTGGAGGAATAGCTCGCCGTGTCGGTTGCGAGGGTGATTTGAGTGACGGCAGCGGTGCTGCTGTCGAAGATCAGATCACCACCCCTGGAGCCTTGACACGCAACAATTTCTCCGCGCGCCAACCACCTGGCAATGAACTGGTCGGACCAGCGCCGGTCCTCGTCGTTCTGGTCCGGATTGTCCGAAACATCATCCAACCAATCCTCTCGGACCATTCGGATAAGTTCCCCGCGAGTCATCTCGACCCCTGCATGAATGTTGCGACCAAGGAGCCGGAGGCGTAGCTTGTTACTGCCAGTCTGGACGCCGTGGCATAGCCTGTATCGCTTCCACGCTGCGAAGTGGTCTCTGCGGTAACACCCGTGTCTACCGTTACGGCTGCATCGCTCTCCTGGAACCCCGCAGCTTGTACATCATCCGCTGTGGTTTGCCATGCGTAGGTGATGGATGCGCTGGTGGATAGCTCTACTTGAATGGTCCCAACGGGGTAGATGTAATCCAGCGGAATCCATTCGGTTTCCATCTCATCCGCAGAACCAACTTCGCAGTTAGTGCCGACCGCTCCGTCTACGGCTACCCGAGTAACGGTCTTGAAATTCTTGGTGCCGTTTACCGTAGTGGCATTCGGGCCGGTGATTGCTTCGGTGATGATGGTGCCATATCGATCCGTACCGGTCACCGTGAATACAACGCCGGACATATCGGCGGCACAGTAAACGGATACATGCCGAGGTACGTCCATTGTGCCCGACAGCGCCCCGTTCAGCGTCAAGTCCGCACCTGCGGTAGTCTGGGCTTGGGCTATGCCGTTTCTGTCAAGGGCCGTCGGTGCCAGTGTAACGCGTTTCGGCTGCATGTTGCCTCCTGTCGCCCCGGCTTGCACTGGGGCACATATTGATTGGACTGGCGCAGCACGTTACGCAACGGCAGGCTCGATTACGCCGGACAGGTCGGACGTGCTCAACTCGTAGTAATTCTCCATCGCACCCAGATCGCCGGGGATAATCCCCTGAGATGCGTGTCCACCGGTACAGCGATTGTTCGCACAAATCCCGGTTGCTGTTGCCGCCATACTGATGCAGCTATCCGCATCGGCGGCAATATTGAAGATGAAGTTGTTCAGAATCGAACATCTGGTCACCACCCCGGCGCCCCCGATGCACATCGTGCCCCAGTTTCCGTGAAGCACGTTGTCTCTGATCAGGTGACCGTCACCAGTGCCGGCCAGGTTGACGAAATGCGTATCGGCGGCATCGAGCATCAGACTGGTACAGCCTTCGATGGTGATGCCGTTGGATGTGGTTGTAGCACCGTCCTGCACGCAAATCTTGAAATTCATGTCGGCGGCGGTAGCCTGGAAATGGCACCCGCGCAACGAGAAGTTAACTGCATTCACATCGATGGCCGCCGCAATATCGGCAAAGTTCGCGGAAAAGACGATATTCTCGACGGAAATGTTGGCCGCGTCGATGTCGATGTCAGCCGTGGCCGCTGTGTCGAACGTGATAATCGGCCTGTTCGATCCGTTACCGAGTCCGATAATGGACACTCCGGCAACATCCATGTCAATACCCGCAGCCGCCGATACAGTCTCGGCATGGCCCGCCTTGACCATGATGATATCGCCATTGTTCGCGGTCAACACGCCACTGTTCATGGCATTTTCAATGCTGGAAAACGGAGTGGCCTCATTGCCATTGCCGTTCAGTCCGGGGCCGGAATCCACCCATACGACATTGCCGCCGTAAGCATTCAGGATAGGCATATTGCGGATGGATACGCCACCGGCAAAGCCATTCGGGTAGTGTGATTTGGTCATTTGATTTGTCTCCCATGAACCCCTGTGGGGTCCGTAGAACTCTCATGGTTCGTTGTGGCTGGCATCAAGCCCGCCGGATTTGTTAGGCGCTCCAGCCGCCGATGAAAGCCTGCCGCCAGTTGGTCCAACCTTCGCTGCCGACTTGGCGCATACGAAAAAAGATCGAGTCGGTGCGCGGGTCCACGCTGGTTTTCGGCTTCGACAGCGGGATGCGCTCGAAATACTTCAGTCCGTCCGGACAGTTCGTGGTGATCATCCAGAAGTTCGAGTCCGTCAGTTCGGTGATTTCCTGCGGATCGGTGCCGAAAAGACCGCGATGCTGAATGACGTTGATGTCGTTCTCCGCCGTTCCGGGCCGGTTCGGCGATCCGAGGATGCGCCCACCGTTCCATGTCTGCGAAGAGTGCAGGCACAGACTCTTGGGCTTGAGCATTTGGCTGAGTCCGCGATCATTGCGGGCCTGCCGGATCATATTCAGCACGGTCTCAAGAGACGACTCGGAGAGTTGCATACCCGTAGCCGGCATGTTCGCCTGAGCGCCGCCGTCGAGCGTCGGGTGAGTCAGAGAAAACAAAGGCTTACCGTCGCCACCGAGGAAATCGGTATCACGCCCGTTGTTCAACACGTTGGCGCAATCCACCTCGATTTTCTGGTTGATGCTGTTCGGCAGTTCGGCAGCAAACTTCTTGCCCACATCCCAGTAGCGGTTGTCTTCCTGTGCTCGCTGAGTGATCTCCACCGCCAGCGCGGTTTCCCGGTGCGTGTAGCGTCGAGTCCACATCTCGCGTCCGCCGTCGGTGGCGTACAGGCCGCCCTCGTTGCGCTCCTGACCGTAACCCAGTCCGGCAATCATCGCGTCCTCCTCATACGCTTTCTCGCTTTTCACCACCTCCATGTAGTTTGGGTACTCTTTCGGCCATTGGTCGTTGGCCAGGCCGGTAATGGTGCCGAGCCCGTCTTGGAGAAGCGACGCCAGTTGATGGCGAGTCATAGTAGCCATGATGTTCCTCCTTTAGGACACGATCAGGTGATGCTTGAGAAATCGAACCAACACCTTGGCATAGGCGCCAACGACGTTGCCGGGGATGGGGGCCAGGCGCAGCAAGTGCAAAGACCCATCAGTAGCATGAGTCGTATCAAGCTGGGTAGTACTCATCCCGGTTCTGGTGTTGACCGAGCCGGAGGTCCAGTCCACCGTAGTTCCCGCATCATCGGCGGCGAAGGTGTCCACCTGCCCGATGAATGTAAAGCTCGGGTCGTCGTAGACCAGTGCGGTAATTTCGGTCGCCACCTGGGCTGCTGGCCACTGGGGCGAAAATACCTGCTTGCCCGAAGGATCGACGTACATGCAGCCCTTGAATATGCCGATGCAGTCCTCTTCCGTCGCCGCAGAGATCTCGATATTCCGGCCGGTGCCGGTCATCTTCACGAATTCCCCTTCGCCAAGACCGGTAGCGTAACCGCTGGCGATAGTGTAATCGGAAAAATACGCGCTTTTGCCGCCGGAATCATAAAGCCGAAGGCCGTAGGCACTATCAGTATTACTCATGGTGTACCTCTTGTGTGAATTGGCCCGCGACTTATGCCGCCGACACTATGTTTTCAGTCCGGAGCAACCTCCGCGCGGCGCCCCACGTCAAGGCTTGCGTGCGAGTCATCCCGCAAATTCATTCCCGTGCCGGACAGTTCATTCAGCACACCGCCCTGGGTGGCCCGTACTTTTTCCTGCACTCTGTTTTTCAGCAGTTGTCGTACCTCGTCGCCGTACTCGATAGGCCGCTCCATCAACACGAGATCGTGGGTTCCGATGACGTTGCCGAGGCGGTCGTTCTGCGCGGTTATGTACGCATAACTTCTGTCCAGCGTTTTCGGATCAACCGGAGTCCAGCCTTGGCGGTCCGCAACACTCATGTTGAGGTAAGCGGGCTCGCTACCCTCCATTACTCTGATCCACATATTTTCGTAGCCGTCGCGCGGCTGAATGTCCTGGGGCACCGGACCGGTGTCGTCGAGAGAGAGATTGATTTTTACATCTCTTTCTTTCGACTTATCGCGCGCCGATTGCGCGCGTGGGGTGCGGGAGGCGTCCCGCGGCGTGGGTTCTGCTGTATTCATTTGAGTATACCCTTAATTAGTGGGAATGCAACCTTACCCGCGAATCTGCCGGATAAACGCTTTACGGTACGCAGGGTCGTTGTGGTCTTTGCCGGTTTGTCGGGCCACAAAGACCATCCGCCTATGCTCTTCCGCGGTAAGCCCGTCTTTGCGCTTCTGGTCCACGCCCTCGGCACCGCCTGTTCGACTCGGCTGCAAGCCTGCCCGTGGCGGTTCTTTCTGTGCCTCTTTCGGCGGTTCAGAACCATTGCCGCCGGTCGGCCTCGTTGTCAAACCCCATGCATCCAGAGTGAATGCCATCTCTTCGTCCAGGCGCTGGTACAGTTCCGGACCAACCGGCATGGTTTGACGTAACACGCTTTCGCGTTGCTGAGCCTCCCGTGCCAACTGGGGGTACCGCTGTCGCCCGAGCTCGTCCGCCTCTTGGAACCATTGGTTCTCCTTCATCCACGCTTGCGCGGACGGGTCGATTTGCGGCTGCTGTTGGTATTGCGGCTGTGCCGGTGCCCTTGTCTCTCCCGCCAACAACTTCTCGCGCTGCTCCTTCAGCGCGTCCACCACAAAGTCGCTCCCGTCTTCGCGGGCCAGATCGATAGCCTCGTCCAGCTGTCGGATTCGTGGATCATCCTTTGGTGCGCCTCGCGCCGCCTCGGCTTCGACCAAGCGCTGTTTCAGGTCCGCATTCTCGGCTTCCGCCCTATCGGCCCGCTGGTCGGACTCATAGCGGCGAGTCGTCAGATCCTTGATGTGCTCGCGGGTTTTGATGCCTTTCGCTTTGTAATACTCGGGGTTGTGTTTCGCTTCCCATTTTTCCGGGTGCGGCTTTTCTTCGGCGGCGTCCTCATCGCCCCGGTCTTGTTCCTCGGTTTCGGCCTCTGCGGACCTCTTTTCCGGCTCCTTTGGCTCCTTTGGCTCTTCCTCCGGCAACCCGCCCATGGCGGCCAGAACTTCTTCCGGCACCTCGATAGTGTCGGCTTCAACCAGCTTCTCTTCCACTTTATTCATATCGGTGGCCTCAGTACGGGTTTTTCATCGCTGCCGGATCGGTGATCCGCGCGATGATGTCTTCGTCGTTCATGACGCGATATTCGCGGCCATCAGCGGCGAACATCCGCTTGCCGCCGCGACTGTCGTAGGCCACTACGTCTCCGACGTTGCACCAGCCTGGGTTGGCATGCCCTGTTGGTTGGAACTTCACCGGGTCTTGATAGGCCAGCGGCCCCACCGATACAACCGTTCCCCGGTATTCGTTGACCTTTTGCACCGCCACCGTTTCCTTCGGGAGGGCAATAACGCCTTCCGTTTCCGCTGCCTTGAACGGCTCTACGATGATTCTCCAGCCTACGGCGCGGAAGGGTAACTTTTCGCCGGGGCCATTCGTTGCGCGGCCATACGCCTCATCCGCTTGTGCGGTGATTTCGTCATTTGTCATTCTTCAGCCTCCTGTCGCCCGATAAGAGCGTTGATATCCGTCAGCGCGTCTTCGATTCCCCGAATGCGCCCCGTTCTCTGCCTGTAATCAGCAAAGTCTTTCGCTTTGCCCAATCCGAGATCATTCTGAATCCGGGCTTTGCGTTCGTTGAGCTTGACCTTCAACTCATCGATTGTTTGGTAGATGGCGTCCATTACACGCCTGCCACATCTTCTTCGTACACGCGATTGCTTTTCGCTGCGGTTTTTAGACCTACAGGCATCCATTCCACCATAGCTTGTATCTTACTCAGAAGAAGAAGAGCTTCGTTGTATTTTCTACATCGGCTTTGTATTCTTGCCATTTGTCTTCCGGGCGCAGTGCGGGGTTTATCATTTCGCGTCTTAATTCTCTATATTCATTCTCTTTTTCATGGTTTTCGGTTAGCTTGGCATAGCCAATGGCCATGGTTATTAAGCGCTGCACTTCTTGATTTGTCAGTGTCATCACTCCACCGCCGGCGGCGCAGGAAACGGCTCGGTACGCTTCAATAACGCCGCCTCTACCGATTCCGCCTCCTTCCGCTGCGCATCATCCATCGCAATCGCCGTCTTGCGCTGTGCATCGGTGACGGCTTCACCGGTTTTGCGTTGCGTGTCAGCGGCGGCCACGGCGTTCTTCCGCCGGATGTCCGCACCGGCCACAGTATCTTTCCGCTGAATATCCGCCTGGGCCTGCTGGTCTTTCCTCGACTGCTCGGCAGCTTCCGGGTCCACCGGTGGCGGCTGTTGCTGTTGAGCCTGCATCTGTTGAGCTGCCTGAGCCGACAGCATCGCTATCTGGTTTTCCATTTCCGGTGGCATCTCCGCCCATTCGTCATCCATGATCGTCTCGGTATCCGGCATCCGGTACGGTACGCCTGTCTGCTGCTGCATCATCTTGAGATAGGCCGCGGCGATATGGGCCTGAATGTGCGCCTGGAGCGGCGGCCCGGCAGTCTTGGCGGCATCTTCGTCCAGTCCTTGCAGAAAGGTCGAATGCACAACGATGTGTGCCTGGTCGTCTTGTTCCATATGCGTCTTGATCGGTATCCCCTGGAGCGCGGCGGCATTCTCTTCGACCGGTCCCATTCTCGCAGTCAGGTCGGACGGCTCGGGCATCAGCGAATCCAAGTCATCAATCCGTAGCGTCATCTGTGCGCGCTTGTGGACCTCTCGCATGTCGTACAGTTCTGGCGATTTCTCAGCCAACTCAATCGATGCCAGGCTGGAGAAATACCGCTGCGTGTGGGATACGAAATTCGGATCGGAAACGGGTAGTACGGCAATCGACTCGGGATCGAAATCTTCTCTGAATACCTCGCTCGATTCACCGGCCACGGCATACGGGTATCGATCCTCGGCCCACAGTCCCGCCAACTCGAGCATTCTGCGATATTCGCGGCCGAATGAATTGTGGAGCCCGGCTTGAATGGCCGTAAAACTCATCATGCCCTGCTCTATTCGTGCCATCGTAGTACCGACCGGTACGTTGCTGGAGCCCTCGCCCATCAACGAATCGGTTGTACCGGCGAACCGATTGAAGCTTTCGACCACGAACCCCAATAAATTGAACAGTGTCTGAGATGGGCTTGATTTGGGCCATGGGAACAGCCCCGACTTCATATCTTCGCCGGACGCCGCTACGTCATACCAGACATCCATACGCTTCGACATTTTGCCGCCGTCAATCTTCAGATCTTCTGACTTTAGACCTCCATTCGTGTTTTCGCTGAATCCCGCATCCAGCAGCGCCCTCATCGACCCCGTGGCTGTGCGAGCCAGCGATCCCATCAAATGATAAAATCCATAATCATAGAACCCCAGCCCCGGAATGAATCCGTGCTGAGTGTACTCCACCAACCGCTTGCGCTGTTTGTCGCTCGGGCGCCATTGGCGGTAGATCGCCAATACCTTGCTACTATCGCGATCCACTGCGACTGTGTACGGTAGCGCTATGTCCTCCTCGAACCCAGCCAGGTCCAGGTCGCATGTGCAGTAATATACAGTGTGCCTATCCGGAGTGCTGCCGTCCTCCACATCCTCCCTGCCCTCTCCTCTCTTGATGTCGTCTTCTATGTCTATTCGGGCGGAGTCGCCGTCTCCGGTGCGCTCATCCGGTGTCTGTAACTCGACAGTTCGGAATATGCCCCCATGCATCATACGGCGCATGGTGTTCGGCGGCATGGGAACGATTTCCGTGTACCGGAGCGCGGTTTCCAAATTATCGGCTTCGTATGGCACTACAAAGCGCTCCGGAGTGATTACCGCTCTCTCCAGCCTATCCAACGAATCATCCCAGTATGGACGCGTGAATAGATTGCCGCTGATCGGGAGCCGGAATAGCAGCTTGCTGGTTTGCTTCCGCGCATTCTCCATTTTCACCGTATAGAGGTAATTCATGTATCCCTCTACGCGCCGCGCCTTTTCGGTCTTTTCGTCTGTCGTTTTGCCTATAATCGTGGTCTTCACCGGGCTTCCGGCCGGCCATAGCGCAGCACTAGCCCGCGCCCAGAATTGTGTACAGGCTTCCGCCAACATCGGATGAATGACTTCCGACCCGCCGTCGAATGCAGCAGGGCAGCTCTTCGGCTTGGTTATCCCGAGGAATTCCAGCCCGATTTTTTCTTGCTTGACCCACTCCTCCCTGCTGTCGTCATCCCTGCGCACCCAGGTTATTACGTCATTTGCGAGAGTGTTGAGATCGCGGTCTTCGAGAAAATTAGCGAGATTGGCATAGTGATCGCTCGCTGATTCCGGGGCGTTGCTCTTCCTCCGATGCCGATGGAGAATTGCGGCCTCCTCGTCGGACAGAAGCCCTTCGTCTTCATCGGCCAATTTCAGGATTGCCTGCAACCGAATTGCAGCAGGATCGGCCGGTTGATCATCTGCAATGCCCGTTGCCGGGGCGAATCCACCGGATATCACTTGATTCGGTGTGTCGTTGAGATGCATTTATCCATAGCCTCTTCGGGGTTCTTCCGGGGGATTGCGCCAATCGTCGGGGTCCAATACTGGCTCGTCGGGCGATTCAGCATGTCGCTCCTCCGGGGTTTCCAGCCACATGCGTTTTTTTACGTACATTGCGGCCTGGCTTACAGTATCGGCATAATCGGCTGACGGCGGATCGCCCTGGGGGAACGCCGCAACCCAATTAATTACTTTCTTTGCCCATTTTCGATCCGGATACCAGACCATTCCCGCTTGAAATAGTGTGCTCGCTAAATGCGCTCTTTGCTCTTTATCCCCGTATCGCCCCGGCTCAAATCCACGTACAGCAATATTCGCTCGGCGCAGTTCTTGCAATAGTGAAGCACCAGACGCTTTCTTCTCAATCAATGAGCAATTCAGCTTTTTTTGTATATGATGCTCTTTCGCGTCTTTCCTCAGTTTCGGAAACCCAACCTGTCCATTCCATGCGCCCAATAGCATCATGTGATGGAGTTTCGTTATTGGGTCTTCAAAAATCCCCCACGTAGTGCGTGCCGAATGAGAGGATTTGCTTGTATCGTCTTTGTCGCGGTCCTTTTCCGTAAACGCCGTATCGTAACTGGCGAATTCATGGATACACAGCGGGAAAGGGGTGTCCTTCGGCCACATCTGCCACCACTTTGCTTTTATTATCGATGCCGATTCGTCCCTGATTTTCCAGTTGCCTTTCTTCAGCCGCTCCCGCTCAATTGTTGGGAGCGCGTTGAGATTAGCGAGATAGCCCGGATCAGCCCGCATTAATACTTTATTGTCTTCCAGGCTGGACTGAATGAAAGAGAAGCTCTTCGGTTCTCCTGATTCAGGAAAGTCTTTTTTCAACTCATTGGGGTCATCCGCCCAATGCAACACATCATTCACACGAACAAAATAGCGAATAACGCCGCTGCGCTCCGGTATTGCGTAGCCGGTCGCGTCATTGATCCACCAGCCAATCAAATCAGCGATAAATGAATCAGGATCTGGATTGCATGTTGCGCGGACATAGGGCCGAATGCCAGACGTTGAGCGATTGCGGGAAAGGAGATACCAGAACTGCTTTGGCGTGAAATGAGTCACCTCATCGAACATGAGGAGCGGGATTTCCGAGCCCTGCCAGTCGAGTGCGTTTTTCTCGTATTCGAGATGAGCGAATGATATTTTAGCGCCGCTCGGGAATCGCCATTCCAGATCCCTTGATTTCGCGCCGCAGTAAGGGTAAATGTTTGCCGATGCATCCCAAAGCCCTCCCTCACTCAGCACTTGTTTTGTTGTCCGGCGGAATATGACCGCGCCGAAATCTTTGTTTTTGACGTGCCTGAGAGGCTCGATCAGCAATGACCAGGTTTTTCCGCCCCCGGCTGCTCCCCCGTAGATTACGATATCCGCCGAACTCGTTAAAAACTGCTCCTGCGGTCCATGCTGCGGACGAATAATTTTTTTACTCTCTTCCATTGTCCGGGAGATACACGGTTATTCCAACGTCAGCGGATTCCGCTGGCGCGTCCAGGTTATATACGCTTCTCAGCGGCCCATACAGTCGAGCAAACGACCCACTTACACTATTAATCGCATGGGCCTGGTCTTTCGCCGACGGCTGCTCACCCGGATCCTCTCCCCGCTCCAACGACTGCTCTGTCGCGACCCGTTCGCCCGCCTGCATCGTGATCTCCAGCAGCCGCTCAATATTGGTCCGCTGACGCACAATCACGGCAGCGGCCTGATCGGATGCCTCCTCTATGATCGCATCATCTCTATCCGCATCCGGATGCGACACCATCAGAGCCGCAATTTTAGCTTTTGCGCGAGCCCTGACCTGGGCCGACAGGTCCCGCGTCCAGCCACGTCGCTTGGCGAGCCCGCTCAGTGCTGCCGGGCTGATTCCGTGCTTCCTCGCCACGGTAGCGGCAGACGGCACGCCAGCGCGAAAATCAGCCTCAAGCTGTTCAATATCCTTAACTTTTGTCGGCCTAGCCATATGCTATGTTAATGACGCGGTTCATAAACATTCGTTCGTAAACATTCCGAAGTATAACCTTTCCCTTATCCAAGTCAACCAACCCATACCAAATCCCTTATGCCACACCGCCGGACATACCATTTTCTTTATACATCGCAGTCAAATCATAAACAAATACTTATGCCTCGATCATAATCATTTGCTTATGATCCTACCGGAAACAATAAAAAATCGTGATTTTACCCGGACAACATGTCCGCTATAATTACAGTGTGGGTTGTGGATGGGCCACAGCCCGCTACTGGAGACGATCGCTATGAAAGCAACCCCCGCAAAACTAAAAGACGGCTCCTGGGGGGCCCGCATCAAATCCGAATCCGTCGAGATCGGCGACTCCGTGACAATCACCACCCGTAACGGAAAGTCCTGGGACGCAACCGTTTCCCGCGTCCTCTGGCACCGCGACGGCGTGAGCCTGGTCGCCACGAAGAGCGCGCCTCGCAGCAGTTCCGGCAACCGCTCTCACAGCCACAGCACCGGCAATGCTGAGCCTGGCTGCTCCCACTGCCGCTACATCCCCGGAGTGCGTACCGCGCAGATCTGGGAGGACTGCGAGTATTGCGGCGCTGAGCCGATCTATATGTGACAGTCCAGCCCTGGGCCCCTACCGGGGGCTCAGAGATGTACTGACACACAACTGGAGAACAAGATGAACGTAAGATTCAGACCACAAACCGAAACCGCTTCCGGCCGCCGCAAAGGCTGGATGAAGCACGTCACGGCATGTGACGAGACGAAAAACAACGGATATGCATTCGACGGCGAATTTCTCTCCGATGGAAGAGAAATTGAATTGCCGGTTGGCTCAATCATTATCCGGGTTGACCCCCAGGGCAGTGTCAAAAATAATTGGCAGTCCGCCCATGCGCTGCGGCTGGAAATAGATGGAAAATTGACCGAACTGACTCCGGGTGCCGATGCGGATCTCTACCCAGGCTCACCCGGCCTGGATTGGCGAGACGATTTTTTATCATTCAGGGATATCGTCTGTGCAGCTCTCCGCGCAGAATCCCAGGTGCCGGCGGATAACCCGCTGGCCGGTTTCTCCGATGCGGATTTGCTGGCGGAAATCAGCAGGAGGAAATTGTCATGCGCATAAAAACCACAGCCGACGGCCGGGAAGTCACAGTCGAGTCTGGATTCGTCTGCCTCGCAGGCAAACGAGTCACGGACAGGATCACCCCCATCCCGCAACGCCTCAAAGCGCGGGCACCCGACGCCGAGTACCTCGCCGGCAACATCGGGCTCACCCTGGAGCAGGGCAAGCTCGCAAAGGCAGAGATCCGCACCTACAGGGTGAAGCGCGCTGCCGAGGAGCTGGCCCGGCTGATCGCCGAACAAGCAGACCTGCCCCGCTACAGGGTGCTCATCCGGTCCGGTAGCTATCTGATGGACACTGCTATCGCTACCGTGGTTGCTGCGCCGTATCGCGTCCAAGCGCGATACAGAGACGATTTGCGCGGTCACATTGTGGTGCCCGCGGCAAACAGCGTAGCAGCAGGGAGCGTCATGTCCGCCGACAGCCCCACCGCTCGCTCCATCTCCTGCCGAGAGGACTGCGGCCTGATGTACGGCCCCGGCGAATCCCGGATGTGGCTGATCGGCCATGCGGAAGAGGCCGCTATCGTCTCAGAGTGCCTGACGGCACGCAGAGCTCGACAGGAAAAGCAGGTCACCGCCGAGAATGAGGCGCGAGCCAAGCGCGACACGGTTTTCGCGGAAGCAACCCGATCCGGGAAGCGGCAAATCCTGGATCAGTGGATCACGGACGAATGCACAGATCCGACCGAGATCGATTGCAGCTTCGATGCCGCGACCAGCTGGGCCATGCCGGACGGCTCAACAAAAACAACTTACCAGCATTGTCATTGAGGAGCTGCATCATGAACGCTCTCGACGACATTTTCCTTTTGCTGCTCTACATCGGCGGATTCCTCGTCATCCTGATCCCCGCCGCCATCGTCGGCGACTGGCTGGAAGCGCGGCACCGTCGCCGCTCGCTGCCGTACAGGCTCATACGCGGCCGTAGGGGGCGGCCATGATCCATCCCGAACAAACGTACCGCCACCCGTCCGGTGCCGAGGTACGCGCCCTCCTGACACGCCTCGTGCTCACTCACGCGACAGCGGCCCGGCTCCTGTCTCTGGACGAACGCACGATCCGGCGGTATGTACGCGGGGACACAACAATGCCGTATCCCGCAGTCCACTGCCTGATCTCGCGCCGGGCCGGTGTTTCGGTCCAGCCCGGCACCTGGCGAAGTGCATTGGACTAGCCACCAGGAGGCCGTCAGCGGATGCTGGCGGCCTCCGTGCTCGCAACTCACCCCGATATGAGCGCCCCCTCCTCGCGGGCGCTCCCTGAGCACCTCGACACCTCCCGCGAATCGACCGCCGATGCGACAGGAATAGGGCGTTTCCCGCCTATTGTTGGGAACCGACATATTCACCTTATTTATCATCGGCTGAAACGCACTATCCTAAAGTGTTTCAGCATTGTTTCAGGGTAACCCCATGATTACAAAGGGCTGAAACGCTTGAAACGCTTGAAACGCAAATTCGAGCCTAGTGCAGGGGCGCGCGCACACCCCCGCGTGTATAGGCTCTTGTTTTTTTGTTTCAAACGTTTCAAACGTTTCACTAACACATAACTCATTGAAATAGATATATATATAGGGGTGTTTTGCTGAAACAAGCCTGAAACGTTTGAAACAAAACCTTACTTATTGTGTGGTTGAATGCGAATATAACGTCATGTTTTGTGCAAAACCCATATATTAACCAGAAATATCTACAGATTATCTATGGAATAGCTGCTAATCACCCATACACTAACCATGCGTTACCAGCATATCATGCCCACAATATCTACCAATTATCTCCATAACGTCACCTGACATTTTGGCAGATACGTTTGAAACGGTAATTCCGGGCGAAAAACGTTTTACACCATGGGTTTTTTGTTTCAAACGTTTCAGAGTGAAACGTTTGAAACAAAAATTGAGGTGCTGATTTGTTTTTCATGCCCGGTTTTCGTTTCATACGTTTCACTGGCGCATCGAATTCGATGCGCCAGTGGTGTTCCGCCGCGACAGGGAAGATTCGTGGGTGACTCCAATCGATGCGGCTGTAGCGCGGTATTATGAGGTGCAGTAATGCATTGGATGCCGGTTACGCTTCCGGCGCTGGCGTTTCGGCCCAGCCGTTCACTCGATGCGCGCTTCAGGATTTCTCCTGGCCTAGTCCCCATCGACGATTCTCCCGCCCATTTTGTCGGTCCAGCTCATGGGCTCGCTGTGGTATGCACCGCTTTCCCGCACCGTCCGGTAGGCTGGGTTTTAGGGTGCCCCAGCCAGCACCCAGCAGCTACCCCTCGCCGGGTAAAAATACCAACGCATCTATCGACACATACCGAGAATACACCCCTGCAAACCGCCTACCGCTATTGCCCTGCTGAGCCCCGTCTATCCGTCTCAGGATATGCCCCCACCCCACAGACCACGGTGTTTTTTCTAAGATCTTGCGGAGCCCGTCATGCTTGTTCGCGACCAGCACCCGGACACCATCCGGCTTGATCCCGACTCTTTCGAGAGCATCGATGGCTTGTGCGGGCCACACATCATCGGTTCGCTGGCCATTACACAGCTCGACCAGTTCGCCAATCGACCGGCGATAAACCTTCTTTTCGCTGGATACGTCGATCTGCTGGGCCATGATGGCCGCGATCAACTTGTCCTCGTCGTTCTCCGCCTGGACATCTCTCACATCCCCGAGGAGGCCATCTAGGGCCGCCACCTTCTCGGCCGCCCTCTCGGTCGTCACTCTGCCGGTAGAGCCCAGGAGCCATGCTCCTGCTAATAGAGGCCCATACTGATCCCCTATCCGCTGATTTCCGAAGTGCACGCCGACTGCGCGAGCGAACACCCTGGCGTTGTGGCGCAGCACGTCCAGATTAGCGAACACCCGCGCTCGCAGCCGACCTGCCCAGTCGCCATCCTCCAGGGCCGCCACCAGCGGCTCTATCTGCTCTGTGAAGCGAAGCTTGTCGGTAGCGGTGTTGCGCTTCAGGCTGAGCACCGTTACGCGGTTCTCGTCAGCGGTCTGCTGGAGCGGTACCCGGATTGCGATCAGGCAGAACATCGACCTAATGGAGTACGACTGAGCCATGCCGTCCGCCCCACCCTTTAGGATGTTTCCGCCCACCTCTGCAGACGCCTGACGCATCAGCCCGAGTACGCGCTCCATATTGGCCGCGGTACGCCGGTCCTCGCCCTCAGCCTCGTCGAATGTGACCGGCAGCGCATCGTGCTGCAGTGCTTGGCGCAATCCAGCTTCCGTGGTTTCGCCCTTGGCGGCCACGACGAACTCCCCCAGGATGCGTTGTATCACATGCTCGCCGACCCATGATTTGCCGCACCCGGACGGACCGGTGAGCATGATGTGCGGACGCCACTCCATGGCGCCGCAGACCAGTGCGGAGACTACCCAGCCGGCCAGTAGGGTGCCGTACAGCGGGTTCTCCCAGTTCAACGCGGCGCAGAGCTTCAGCAACTGCCGTGCTTCCGTGTCACTCGCACGGGCGTCCATGCAGAGCGGCAACGACGGGAGCGCCTCGTACACGTACCGCGACTCGATGTTGTCTACCTCCACCCGCTCGCCGTCAACCAAGAGGTGGTCGCCCACATGGACTACTGTCCGGTCATCGTCCCACCACGCTCCGCGGCCACGCAGGCGGTCCATGCGAAATACCCCGCAGCCGAAGCACGCAGCCAAAATTGCATTGACGGCCATGTCGACCGCGGAGCCCTTGAAGCCCACCTCGGATGGGAACTCGCGCTCCCACCACTGGAGCGGCGCAAGCATAAATAAGTTGGGCTTTTGGGCGAGTTTCGCGGCAGGAAAATGGATGACCTGCCGACCGCGGGTAGTGATGAAAAAGAACCGGTCTCGGTAGTGCCCAAGGGGGCGAAAATACTTCTCCGCCCCGTCAAGACCCATGTTGGCCTCGGTGTCGTGGTCCTGACGGGGCTTCTTGCCGCGCCTGGAGTTGATGTATGCGACTTCGGCAAGCTTGGCAACGTCGTCGTTGCCGGGGGGGGGTGAAGTGGGCATTACGCCTTTACTCCTTTCCGCATCGCGGCATAATAAAGATCGCTGCGTTGCTGGTATGTTTGTTCTGTTTTCTTATTCCACCATTTCGACCGTGGCATGACGCACCACATCAGGTCACCAATATCCTCTTGCGCCCTATTTGTATGCGGCCAATCATCTTCTCCGGCGATCCAGTGAAATGCCACGGGTGCAGTGGTAGCCGCGATTTCAGCCGCCAGTCTCATTGCGTTCCTGGCTGGTTGGCTCACGTAGGTACGCTCCACCACGCTCACGGGCACGCCCGCACAGAATGACCAATCATACTCGCCTGGCTGATACTCCCCCGGCCGGACACATACCGCGCTGTCCGGCCTGCGCCCCCAGTCATCGCCGAACAGCACCCATATGCGCGGCGGGTGGTAGCCTCGGTCGCGCTCGGCGCGGATCTGGCGGGCGTAGGGAGGCAGTTTCATAAATTCACCCATAAAAAAACCCGGCATCGGGTAGCGGCTTGACCGGGAGGGCACCCCCTCCCCCGCTACTCGATACCGGGTCGTGTGTGTTTTAGTACAGCCATTCTCCGAATCAGGGTCAAGTCATCATCGGTAGGCATGTTCATTGTAACGCATATCGGTGGTAATGGCTGGCGTTATGCGTATCATTTAATCTTGCGGCGATATCTCCGCTTGCTCTTTTCTAGCTTCCGTTCCATTTCGATGTTATCGAAACAAAAAGCTGGTATGCAGCCATTACGCTTTCCATATTCCTTGCGCATCCAATTCACCCATGCTCTATATTCTTTCGGTGCTTTCATTCGCCTCCACCTTTATCGCGTGGTCCGGGCGCTCGATCTCACCGCGAATCGCCAACATCAGCATCACGCTGGATTGAACTCCCGCACCAAGGGACAAAAAAACCATGGCGATTCCTCCTCTACCAAGGGATTGTGGTTATGCAGTCAACACTCGTCTACCTCGGCACATCCTCAACCCCCCGCACCACGGCAAACACCCCGCCCCGGGTCTCGACATGTGCGCCAAACCGCGCCTGCTCGGCAGTAACGCGGCCCTTTGGGGCCTTGACCTCCAGCGCGAGGAACACGCCGACGGTCCGACCGACCATTTCGGGGGTGATCACCACGGGCCGTATCCCAATCAGGTCCGACGAGCCTTTGGCCAGACCGAAGCGCACCGGCCGAGCGTCGATCAGGAGTAGGTCGCGCCCCTGGCGCCGCACGTCGCGCCCCTGCCATGCGACGCCTGTATTATTGCGCCACACGGTATCGCCCTGCTCAGAGCATGCCAGCATGACATCTCGCTGGATGTTGGATTCGGTTGCTGCCATTTTTGGCCCCTCTGTGTTTGATTTTCCATGCTGGATCAGACGGTTACGTGGGTAATCGTTTTATGCGGAGCTGCATAACGCCCGTTAACCAGCCCGCGTATTCCATGCGGTCACAGCTTCTTCTGGTGTAGCAAAATCGTCTGTTTCTGGCTCAACTGCGCATTCTGGATTTACACATTTCGCAGCCTCCCTGTTATCCCCGCAGGCAACGACTAGAGCGCCCCTGCCGCAGAATGGGCAGGGTAACAAAGCAGTCAACGCGGACGCTTCGCGTCCTGCGTCGTCTGCTGTTTCGGTGTCTTGTTCAGCCATTGCCGCAACCTCGAGTTTAGGAGTAAGCGCCGGTTACCGCAACGTTAGGTGCAAAAAAAAATAATTACTCACCGTGTAACGCAAGAATAAAAAACGCTACGGTAAGGTATATTGAATACAATGACACCATTAGAATCAACGGCCGCAGGCCATTTAATAAAGAAGCTGCTTGATCGGGTGCTGGAATATCCAGCCCACATTGCCTTAATGATTTTGGCCAGTCTTCTCTCACCCATTCTGGTTTGGCTAAAATCCCAAGGATTAGCAATTTGGATACCGGATACAGTGCCAACATGGCTACTAATATTGTTACTTCTACCAACATTTGTTGTACTCCATGCTACTTATAAAAATCTAAAAAAATATACGGGATTTGAACTACTGCACTACACAAACAAAGATATTTCTATGATCCCCAAGGGGATTAAAGTTTATCTGACCATTCATCCTAAATTCGATATTTTAGACCCTGAAGATATTGTTTGTGAAAAATGCGACATGCTTTTATCGAAAAACATCGTACATGAACATCCAAATAATCCTGATGGCTGGTCCTGTTTATTTTGCGAATTAAACATTACCGGCGATGAATACAACAAATCTACAGAGGTGGCTAGAAACTTAGCTATCGGTTACTTCTATAAAACAAGACATCGAATGCCCGGCATCAAAGATCCGGTGACATTAAAGGACATAGACCCTAATCAATAAATACACCCGACATCCTTCGTCGGCGGCTGAAGCAAACGCCAGGTATGTAAATGGATAAATTAAAAGAAGAAGTCATTACTCATCTTTTGGGACTCCTAAAAAAGTGGTTGCCACATCCGAAATCTTATTTGCTACTGCTAGTAACAGTGCTCCTATCAGCATCCCTTTTTGTGTATCCTGAGAAAGCCCTAGAATTAGTTCAGAAAAAACCAACACCAGAAATAATATCGGACCTAAAATGGATAATTTCACCGTGGCTCTTATTCCTTGGCGTTTTGGTTGCTCATTTTCAAACTGTCGCATATCTTCACTCCCAAATCACGAAGGAAAAATTCGATATAAACAATTACGGACTTCATGAATTTCCCACCACAGCGCGGGCATATAAACTTAAACTAAAGCAAAATAATCAGAACACAGAGCCCACCCAGTATTTGTGTGAATATTGTGCTGCTAATAATTATGAATCTCCCTTGCAACCTGTTGGGTTCAACAGGGGTGTTTCGTTTTTCCTTAAATGCCACAAATGCGGGCTTATAATTCCAATAAAAACAATGTCTAATGCACTTGAGCAACTAATCAGGTCTAAAATCACCTAACTAGCGCCTACAGCCGACCGCGCAAACGACGCGCGGCGGCTGAGGCAAGCGTTAGTCGCTCAATGCTTTCCGCGCCTTATGCCCTCTATCCTGTAGGACAAAATTATCTTCTTCAGCTTGACGGACCGCTCGTATCGTGACCCGATCAAGTGTTCCATCCAATGCCAGCGGGCTGCTCCAATAGTTATCGTCTTCCGCATAGAAAGAAAGCGCTTCTTGTAGATATGCGATTCGCTCTGTCGCCTCCCGCAATAAGTGCGCAGTTTTTCGGTCTTTTACGTGCGGTGCCATTTGCTGGTAATGATGACGCAATCGACTAACAAGCGCGTCAACGCCGACCGCCGGGTCTGCGGCGGCTTCGGGGTTCGTGGTGTCTGTGGCTTCAGTCATTTCTGCATGTCTCCTGTGCTCAATCCGGCGTCTCGTTACGCTTTACGTTAACGATTTACGCAGCCGACACCGCAGCATCGGCAGAGACAAGAAAGGCGTATGCCCAGTTGTCCTTATCACTATCCAATAAACCCGCTCTTGATGGGTGCGGGTCATGTACCATCTTGCCGTTCAGCCCCACTACGGCGTGCTGTGTGCCGCGCTCTGTCTTTCCATAGATCAGGTGGTAGCAATCCACCGCGCCGAACTTCTGGTGCGTATAGAAGCTGAACGTGTTTGAAATCAGGTGGAAATATCCGAGACTCCCGAGGAAGCCATTCAGTGTCTCGTTGAAATGGATGTCGTCGTTCTTCTCGTTGAAATGCGGGATGTCATACGGGTCCATCTCCAGGAGAGAGGCAATACATGCCCGCTGACAATCGCCGTACACACCGTTATCCGGGTCATTCAATATCGTCTGGTCTACTGGATTCATGGCTTCAATTCCTCGTTGTTCCTGCCCGGCGTCGGGTTACGCAAATCCATCTTCATCCGTCTGGTAATGAAAAATGTGGCGTGCCTCACTCGCTCGGTTATGCCGTCATTCGATACTCGCTGAGATCAATAACCGCATCAGCCAGCGCCCATGCATCCGGATTGTGAGACACGAAAAACTTCCTCTCGTAACCGCCTAGCTCCAAGGCCGCCCGGTCCATCGCATAAAACTGTTGCTTTCGTTCAGCGGTAAGCCCGTCCTCGGCTTCGTCGGCGAATAGTGTGCCGAACCGCATCCCGGCTGCGTCTTGGTGATACAGCCCGACCGCATCGGTCAGCGCCTTGTCGAGCCAGACGGCCTCGCCGCCGCTCTTGTGCACAATGCTGGCTTCCAGGCCGGTCTCGGCGTCGATCACCGAGATGTCGAATACCTCTTTGAGGATGCCGTTGGTCTTGTTTTGGCGCTGGGTCACGATGCGCACCGTAAACCGCGGTCCATACGCTTCTCGCAGTAGTCGATTGGCTATCTCCGCGATGCCGGGCCCGGCATCCTCAATGGAGAGATCCACGACACCGTGCAGGCCGGCGGTGAGGCGGCGCCAGTGCGCGATCTCCTCTTGGAGATAGGCGGCTCGCTCGGTGACGCTGGCGCCGTCGCTGATCTCCCGGGCCAGGGTGTCGCGCTCGGCCCGGCGCTGGGCCAGCTTGGCGGAGCAACCCTCCAGATCCGCACTGCTTTCGTTCAGGGCATCATCTGCCTTGCGGAGTACACCCTTGGCGTGATCCACGGCGTCCGCTTCATCGGCCGGCGGAAGCGCGTCCAACTCTTTCTGTTCGGCGGCCGTATGAGCCTGGAAGGCGCGGTTGATTTCGGATTCAGCGTCATTCAAGGTCTTTATTTCGGCGTCGATCTGACGCCGGTCTGTAGCTTCCGTTCCGTTGGCGATAGCCAGCCGCTCGGCCAAATCGACCAACTGCTGCTTCGCCTGCTCGATATCCTCCTGCGCACCCTGCAGGGCCGGGAGGAGCGCGGCGACGCTTCGTGCTTCGGTGATTTGCTGGTTCAGCTTGTGCTGTTTGCCTTGGAGTATGCGGTACTCGGCGTCAGGGTCGCCCATGGCTGCGAACGCGGCCTCTGCTGCGCTCCGGCGAGCGTCGATGGTGTGATACTCGCCCAGCTTGTCCTTGCGCGCGGCATCCGTCGTGAGCGCGCTCTTTGCCGCTTGTATCGCATCGCTCAGGAGGGGGCACGGGGTGCATTTGTCGCCGAAGAGCGCTTGCTTCGTCAGTGACGCTCTGCGCTCCATATCATCCTGTCGTCCGCGCAGAACCCGCTCCTCCTGGATTACCGCCGCGAGCGTGTGAACGATGTCGGTCAGGCCGATGGCTGCTTGGCGCTTGATCTCGATCTTGGTCCGCCACTCACCAGCCTTACCCTCCATCTCCGTGGAAAGTCTTGTCAGGGTCTCCAGGTCCTTGGTGGCGCCGCGGATCTCATTGGCTCGACCGAGAATTTCGCCGCTCCTGGCGATGCGCTTCTTGGCGGCGGCTAAATCGCTGGCGATCTGATCGCGGGTGCGCTCTGCGCCCTTGATAATGGCGGCTCCCCGCTGGCGCGTTGCATCACGGCCCCGGTTGATCCTCTTTATTTCTGTTGTATGGCCCTGCTGCAAGCCGGCAATACGAGCCTCCAGCTTGCCACGGGCCTCTCTGATCCTCTCCTGATCCAGACCCTCGGAGACGGCTCGGTCGTATTCCGACTTGGCGCGGGCGTGCGCCTCGGTGGCATCCCGGCGGGACGTGCGACAATCGGTCACCGCCTGCTCGATGCCGGGGATCTCAATTTCGATTACCCCGGCCCTGGTGCGCTTGGCGTCCAGCCCGGCGGCCTCCTCTTCGATGCCCCCAGCGGCGCGCTCCAGCTGGAGCCGCACCTTCGCGGCCTGCTCTGCCAGTGCGTTAGGCTCGTCCAGGTGCAGCAGATCGCGCATCAACCCCTTGGGGTCGTCGTAGTCGGCCAGGCGGGGGGCGTTCTGCGCGCGGAATGCCGATAGGTAATATACCGACTGGGAGCCCAGGACGGCCTCCAGGCACGCATTGTAGGTGCCGGCTTTGCCGTCGCTGGCGGTGTGATCCGGGAGCGTCACGGGCACCCATTCGCCGTTGTTGCGGACGTGCAGGAACGCCTTGGTGCTTTGCGCTTTCTTGGTCTGGCGATAATGGATAGTGCTGCGGTACAGTTCGCCGCCGTGCTCCCATTCCAGTACGCGCTCACCATCGTCACCGAAATGGTCGTACATGGACCCCGGGAGTTGAGGGGGATTCAGCCACGGGGACATGCCGAGATTGAGCAGCGTGGACTTGCCCATGCCGTTGTCGCCTTTGATAGCGACCGTTACGGCGTCGGCTGGGATGACGCCGGCCACTTCGATGGTGATCTCATCGCGGTTGAGCCCGGCCCGGATGCCGATCGCGCCGCGCAGGGTTAGGGTTTTGGGGTTCATTGGGGGCGCTCCACCTATGTCCTCGTGTTAATGCGAATTGCGCCGGTTGTATCGGAGCCACCAGCGCCCATCCGAGCATGGTCTGGCGATCAGTTCCAGCTTGTGCCGCTTACCCGTGCGATGCATATGGATATTGATCGTGATTGTTGCCGGAAGTCTTGCCATTTTGGCCCCTCTGGTGTTGTTTTTCAGCAGCGCATCAGACGGTTACGTGGGTAATCGTTTTATGCGGAGCTGCATAACGCCTGTTGGGCCGACTCAAATGTTCTCCAAATCTCCATCAATATCAAGCACCGTTTCCCCGGTATCCATATCCTCCAGTTCGGTGACTTTGATCACGTCATAGGCTCCGCCGTTTACCGGCGTGTCCGGATGCCACTGGGTCAGCGCGTCCCGCAGTTGCCTGACGGTGGAGATGTTTTCAATTACCTTGCCCTGCTTAAACATCGTGTTCTCCTGGGAATTGCTTCCCAATAAAGTTTTCAAGCCAACCCTGATGGGTCGGCGGCGGATCTCAGGCCCCGCAGCGGGGGGGCGGCTGAAAACGGCGTTATGCCGACGTATCCGGCTCCAGGAATCGAACCGGTTTTCCAACACTACGGCTGTATTTCAGTTCCTTGCGCGTAGACTCACCGATGTAGCCGCCAACGTTAAGAACGAGCACCTCATCTGCCAGATCTATTTTTCGTAAATGGAGTTCATCTAGTGCCCGTTTCTCGGGGCCGTCTTCTCTGATCGGGGCGTCTCCCGCATGGATCATTACCCCAACTGACAGTACTATTCGGCCAGCAAGTGACTCCTCTCTGTGCGCTGTTATCCACGCATCCGCGAACCGAGTAGAGCCGCACAGACAAACGATCTGCGGCATAACAAGGCTATGAACCCGACCTGTAGACTCCTGTGTTTCGCTCATGCTCAGTGTCTCCTGTGTTCTGGTGTTGTTCGGTGTGGGGCGGGTTATGGCCAGCCCGTTAGATTTACTCAGCCAATCACCGCTATTGCAGTCTTGTCCTGCGGCAGCATCCCGTAAATCTCTGCCAAAGTTGGCGCTATGGCTTCGCTCTTCATCTCAGCCAAAAGCCCGTTGCGGTTCCTTCCGAATTCATGGGTATACACAGGGCGTCCCAATGTTTTTTCCACGGCCTCATGGAACACGCCAAATGGGCAGCACAGTTTGTATTGTACCATTTGAAAACAGCTATGCCGGCATGGTCTTGCTCTTTCCACCATTCACTTTCATACAGTTTAATCGCTTGCTCTTTTGTCACCGGAGCGCGTAGACCCCTGCGGGTTTCAGGTAGGGCGCCGCGGCGCCCGGTTAAGCTTGTGCGTTATGAATACTGAGATTCCGCCCACTTCTCCCAGGAAAATCCGCATTCGCAGTCCGGCCACTCTCTGCCAGAGAAGTCCTGGGCTCCGTAATCGGCTGGTATGGTGCAATTAGGACACATCGGCACCTGAATAATGATGCGAGTGCCAGGAGGGAATTCTGGGGCGCTCAGCTTCAGGTCCAGGGTCGCCCCGATATTCTCGTCACCCTCTTTGGGGTAACTGGTAATCCACGTCGGGCGCATCTGATCGCTGCGTTCGCCGTCATAGCAATCGGGCTCCATGCGGTATGTTTGGCTGTCGTGCATATGCATGCGATTCATAACAAATCATTCCAGCCGATCCCGCGCGTCGGCATTTGAGTTCAATTCGGGCATTGTGCCAGCGCGGGACCGGCTGATTTCAACGTTAGATGCGCAAGCGGAGTAGTTCCACTTTCAAGGCTTCGCGTTCCTCGTTTGTAATCCACACTTCCCACTTTGACCGCCCCATGGCCTCCTGCCGTGCTTTGAATGTCTTGCCCCTAGCGGTCACCGCCGCTGGGGGTTCTGGCTTGCGGGCCTGGTTCATGGCAAAAAACAGCAGGGCGCGTAATCAAGTGGGCGCCCTCCGAGTCTACCGGGGAGAATATTCCATCCGCACCGAGCTGATGCAACCATGTGCGAAACCTCCACTCTGAGCGCATTATGCTGCCGGTCAAATCCATTAAAATTCTGTTTCCACCGACATCCAACATCGCACTCCGGGGGAGTGTTGATGTTGGCGGGGTCTGCCGGAGCAGGTCTCATGCCAGCCGAAACCGCTCAACGCGCCCGCCCTTGGATTGGGCCAACTTGGACGCGAACATATACGCCTCGTCGTAAGAGGAGCAGCCGGTATTTCCGCCACCGAACCAGCTCCCGGCGCCGGTTAACTCAACATGGTAGATTCCGGATATTATGGTATAGGTTACGTCGAATTTCATATCAGTCTCCGGTTCGGTGTTTTGTTTCAGTAACTATATTGTCTCATATCGTTTCCGGAAACGCAAGCTCTTTCACTGCAAATTCAAAAGAAAATTCAACTGCTCCCAGGCTCCGCAGCAGGCGCACCTAACCAGGCAATAAACCGGAGCGCTTAGACCCCGGCAGCTCCCCCGGGCGCAGCAGCGGCGCCCGGTTGTTGCAAGCGTTGGGCGTATCAACCAAGTACCTTACCGGAGTGTCGCTACCTCGTGAAAGATTTTGGGACATCCCAGTCCCCAAAATCGACTCGCCTACGCGACAACCTTTGGTGCCCCGGCACGCCCTGCGGTCGGCGCTGGACTCGACAAACACACGCCGAGCCCAACACCGCCCACAAATGGCTTTACGGCGTGTCGGATGTCCTTGCAGATTTTCTCCGCGGCTTCGGGATACACCCCCCTTCGCCACTACGAAAATCCGCCCGGACCTACGCCTACCGGGGACTACCAGCCTTCGCTTCGCTCTCCATGGCTGGCAGCGATCGGTGTTCTGTCTCTTTCGGACGCCGTTATTGCACCGTCGATTTTCCGCATTGATGGCACCTTGCCAGTGTTTAGCCAGCGCAGGTAAATAGCGTTAATCGGCTTCGGTGGGGTACCGAGGGAGTACGTCCATATGCTCACGTAGTCTGCTATTCGTCTGCACCGTTCGTGTTTTTTGAAAGAACTCATAACCATTCATTCCTACCGAGCCGTGAGACTCCGGCGGCTGATCTCCGGTCCGCTGTGCGGCCGGCAGAATTCAACCGTTAGATTTACAAGTTATTCTCAATATCCGTAGGCACCTGACTGAAAGCAATGCCAACCATGGTGTGGATCTCGTTAAGAATCATCTCATCGGGAGCGTTAAGCTCAATCAGCCGCCCAAGCCGAAGACTATGGCTCAGCACGCTGTGCTTCCACTTAGGCGCTGAAACAGGCAATAAATAAGCCGCTTGTTTTTTGCTTGCTGCGCGCATTTGCTCTCCCCCAATCAGAATCTAACAACTGCATAAAGCCAGACCGCCCCGACCGGCGCGGCTCCCCCAACCCTCTTTCCCAGCCATCTCCTCTACCCGAGCCTTTCTCTTGGCTTCGAGAACAATCCCTGCTGCCACCTCGCTCCATCCCGGAATGTTGCGTCTCGCTATTTTCAAGACATATCCTCCGGGCCGCTTTGTTGACAGCGCGTTTCTAGCAAGCACCACTGCGCACGTAGGAACTGCGTCGCTGTTAACGGAAAGGCGCCGATGGTGTTGGGCTATCGCGATTACCAGCGCTGTTTTCATCGTGTTTTCGCTCATCTTATTGTCTCTTCTATTGGTTCCAAGGAGAGAGTTTACGCCATTCATCCATGATCGAGTCGGCTGAGAAAATCAGCGGGTCAGCTACCGCATTCTCAAAATCTTTCCACGAAATGCGTTGCTCGATTTCATATACCATGCCCGCCCTGTTTTCGCTGACTCTCAAAGTAACCTCGCGCATAACATTGATATCGAGGTCAATGTTTGCGTGTGGTCCTAGTTCATTGGCCAAATTTTCGAGCCAGTGTTTCACGATGAATTATTCGTGCTGCTTTGCAGCAGACAGTCCGAGCAACCGATTAACGATCTCTTCCGCCTCCATGCTGCGCAACATCTCCAGCCGATCCTCCAGCGCCTGTTGTTGATCTTCGTCGCCGGTTGTCTTGAGCCAGTACGCCAGTTTCTCGTCCAGCGTTGCCGCTCTGGAGATGCCCGCGGCACGTACAGACTGGATCGGCAGTACCGTGCCTTCGAGCTTGACGGCATCGCAGTGCCCGAACAGTGCGCGGATGGCTGGCTTGTCCACTGTGGCGGCGTACTCCTGGTCTACCGTCCAACGGATGCGCACGGCGTCGTCTTCGGTGGCGTCGGCGGCGAGCTGGCCGAGCTCGCCCATGTCCGGCGGCCCGTCAAACTCTATTTCCAGTAGCTGCCGGGTGGGGGACGGGATGAACCGGTACGCCACGCTACCAGGCTCGATGTCCCACAGGAGCCAGCCCTTTGGATCATGGTCGCCGTGCACCAGTCGCGCCAGGCTGCCGGGGTAGGCAATAATCTGGGTGCCCTCATGCCAGTCCTGGTGGGCATGGATGTGTCCAGTCATGATGGCGTCGGCACCACTACGGAACAGCAGCTCCTCGGCGAACTCATGGTCGGGCGAGACTATCGCGAACTTGGATTCGGTCAGGCTACCGTTGACGGTGCCGTGGGTGACCAGGGTGGTCGGTAGGCCGTGCTGCCGAGCGGCAGCTGCGATGATGGCAAACCGCTGCATGATGTTGCCGACATAGTGCTGCGCGCCGTGCTCCATAATGGCCGGGTTGGCTTTGTTGAGGCTGGGGAGTGCGAAGAACACGCCGTCGCCAGCTTTGGCGCTGGCATTGGGACTGAAGTCGCAATCCTCATCGATTTCATACCACTCCCCCGCCTGGAGTAACAGCGCCCGGGGGCGGTCTGCCACATGGATCGGGAACTTGCGCCTGAGAGTGCGGAGGATATCAAGCGAACCAGGCCGGTCATGGCTGGCAGTGCCGTAGAGGACCACGGTCGGCATGGTGTCCGCCAGTCTGGCCACCTGCGTCACATACGCCAGCACGGCAGGCTCATGCACGCCCATGCCGTGGTCGAAGCTGTCGCCAGCGATCACGGCCGCATCGCAGCCTTCCTTGGTGGCGCGGTCTACGGCGGCCACCATGGCGCGATCAACCCACTTGAGGTGTTTCGGGCTGTAGTGGAGGTCGCTGATGTGGGCGGTTTTCATTTTTTCAGCTCCAGCAGCATGTCTTCCAGCTTTTTGTTTTGGGCGGCCCCGGCGGCGTCCATCAGAACGGGTCCTCATTGGCGGGGCTGGCGTCGACGTGCTGCTCTGCCGCCTTCGGGTCCAGGAACCCCTGTAGCATATTGATCTGCGCCGCCAGCTTCTCGGGGTTGTGCCCATCCTCAGCGGTATAGCCGTTGCCGCTCAGCAGCTCGCCGAGATCAGCCTGACTGTAACCGAGCTCGTCCGACAAACGCTTGCGCTCTGCTCGGAGGTTGTGGATGGCGGGATCGGGATCGACCGCGCCAGCCTGAGCTGCTGCCGGCTCCGGCTCGGGTTTCCGTTGATGCGGCCCGCCCAATTCCTGCTCGGGCTCGGGTTCCGCCTGCTCGGGCTCCAATGCCGGATCGAAGCTGTCGGGGCCGGTGAGGCGCGCCGCATCGGCAGGCGCGGGCTCCGCGGCGGCAGCGGCTTCTTGTTGGGCCAACAAGGCCACCGTGTCAATCCCGGAAGTAACGAGGTGAATAATCTCTTTTTGCTCCTTAACCTGGATGCCTTTTTTCCAGTCCATCCTGGACACCTCATCCAGCGTTTTCGAGAACGAGAACAGCGGTTTTCCCTGGAACAGGCCAGCTATGTGACCGAAGTCGCGCTTAACGTAGTCGAGCACGCCCATATCACGAGGGTCGTCAGGGTCTCCAGCGAATTCGAGCAACGAATAGATCGACTTCGTTTTGAGCGCGAAATACATGCTTCCAGTCGGGATGCCAGGTATGCGGAAATATAACTCTGCGGAGTGTTCGCAGTCTCCGTTCAGGAACAGCTCGCATTTATTCGGCTTGCACGGGCCTTGTTCGACGGTCTCCCTCCCTCCCCACCGTCGGCGCGCCATCGGGTCCGGCTTCACCTCCTCTTTCGCCAGGCAGGTCCTCCCGCCATCCTTTGAGTCCTGGCTCCACCGAAACAGCTTGCCCATCTTCCATGACTCGAACCGCTGTCGGCACACGCTCTCGACATCATCACCAAAGAACACGACCGGGAACGAGTAGACGCGCAGAACGCCATCTCCACGATCTTCCCCGTACTTCTCCGTCACCATCGCAGCCAACCCGGGGATCGAGCACCGAGACTGCGCGAACGTGAAGTAAAGACTGTTGGCTGGCTGCAAGGGTCGAATCTTGAACCACGGCGCGGCCTTTTTTAAGGCGGCCTCAATTTCGTCCCACGTAGCACCGGCAGCTACGCCGTCAGCGAATATTTTGGCTGCGCCGGGTATCGGCTTCAGATTACTGCGCCCATCGCCGTGTTCGGCTTTGCGGGTGAGCTTTTTCACTCCAGAACTGATGTCCCCCGCAATGGGTGGGCGTGACACTCGCTGTGGTGCAGCAGCAGTATGTTGTACGCTTGCGTTCACTGTTTTCTCCCGTTCTCCCGGCAGTCAGCCGGATGGATTATTTCGATGATTCGGCTTGCCCTGGCGTGCCGCTCACTCTGAGTAACAGACAGCCGTTCGCCGTCGACGATGATCCACGCCTTGAAGCCTGTGCTGCCGGCTGCGGCAACGGCTGCATCGATGGCGGCCTGTGCGTCTACCATGCGATCAGACCTACCATAATCATGGCGGCAGCCAACAACCCCGCGCCGACCCAGTTCCCCTCAAAGCCGCGGTTGCCCGGCGTGCCGTGGCTGAGGCGGACCAGCCGCATTATGTGTCTCATGCTGTCCACCTGGCGGCTTCCTGGCGGCGCAGCAACTCCTGCGTTTGGTCCCGGGCGCGTTCCGCAGCGATGGGGGTGCTGTACCGACAAATGCCGCAGTCCTCGGCAGCACCGATCGATATCGTCGATCAGGCATTGGTACTTCTGCCAGTAGATCGACCTGTAAGCGCGGTCCATATCCGGCAGACGCACCGCTATTTTCTGGATGCGCATGGCATGCCCTCGTAGGTCGGCGGTTTTGTCCGCGAGGTCGGTGTAGGGGTTGGTGGTCATGACGCCCCCTCCCGGAATGGCATCTGTATCTTGCTCATCGCAGCCGACCGCCTGCTCTTGGGCGGTTTCGATTTCTGCGGTGCTTTTTATGTCTTTCATGGCTTCTGTTCCTTGTTGTTCCTGCCCGGCGTCGGGTTGCGCTTGTCACCGGTGAAAGTATGCTTACATGAAAGCAGGCTTTCAGCCCATTGTCAAGGTTGTTTTCCACGAAAGATACTTTGCAAGATGATCTTGCAAGACGGGTGTAAGTATGCTTTCATCTTAGGCATGAACAGGAGCAGCGAAAAGACCGTTGACGCCCTCGGTGGACCCACCGCGGTGGCAAGGCTTTGCCATGGGAAAGTTACACCACAGGCAGTGAGCCAATGGAAGGAGAATGGCATACCCGCAGGGTGGAGTGGGTATTTACGGCTGCTGAAGCCCGAGGTGTTTGCGGAGCTTGACGACAGCAGAAATGGTAGTTGCGGCTGCCATAGAGAGGGCGCGAAATCATGAGCCGAGGAATAAATAAGTGGTTAGGCATAGGCAACTGCTGCGCTGATCCTGAAATCAGACACATGCCTAACGGTAATGTAGTTGCGAACGTGACGATTGCCTGCAATGATTCGTATAAGAACAAGGATACTGGCGAGACGGTTGATAAAACCGAATTTGTGCGGACCGTGTTCTTCGGCAAGCTGGCGGAGATCGCCGGTCAATATCTGAAAAAGGGCTCCAAGGTTTATGTCGAGGGGCGTTTGCAGACCCGCAAATGGCAGGGGCAGGACGGGAAGGATCGCTATACCACCGAGGTGGTGGTGGACCAGCGAGGCACCATGCAGATGCTGGACAGCCGTGCCTCCGGCGGCACCGGCAGCCTCGATCAGGGCTATGGCCAGCCCCGCCCCGCACCGGCCCCGGCCCCCGCACCGGCCCCGGTCCCCGCAGCGCCCGCTCCGCAGCAGGGTGGAGGTGCACCGGCTCCGCAGTACGGCGGGTATCAGGGGCAGGGGGAGCAGGAATTTGACTCAGACATTCCCTTTTAGAATTTCTTAAAAGCCATCGGCTATTTGGAGAAATACGATGAGTGAAACCTCTATTGAGTGGGCCGATTATTCCTTCAACCCGTGGTACGGGTGCCAGAAGGTTGGCCCTGGCTGTGATCATTGCTACGCCGAGGGCTGGGCCAAGAGAAGCGGACTGGTGAAATGGGGGCCCGGCGAGACACGCCGTCGCAGCAGTGCCGCCAACTGGACCAAGCCGCTCCAATGGGACACGAAAGCCGGACGGCTGGGCATTCGCTACCGGGTGTTCTGCGCATCGCTCGCCGACGTGTTCGATAACGCGGTTCCGCAGGGCTGGAGAACGGATCTCTGGAGATTGACCCGCGAAACCCCGAATCTCGATTGGCTTCTGGTCACCAAGCGCATTGGCAATGTGACGAATATGCTGCCGGCGGACTGGGGCGCGGGCTATCCGAACGCATGTTTGCTGGCGACCGTGACAGACCAGCAGGAGGCAGACCGCGATGTACCGCAGCTGTTGGCCGTCCCCGCCGCCGTGCGCGGGCTTAGCATGGAGCCGTTACTGGGTCCGGTTGACCTAAGCCGGTGGCTGGATATCTGCCAGTACGAGGAGGGCGGCGAATGGGGCAGAAGAAACATTGGTCATCTGCGTGACATGCTCGATTGGACAATTGTTGGCGGAGAGTCTGGTCACCAGGCGCGGCCAATGCACCCGCAATGGACGCGCCTCCTTCGCGATCAATGCACCAGCGCTGGCGTTCCGTTTTTTTTCAAGCAGTGGGGTGGCTGGAAGCCGTTGTGCACATGCACAGACGCGGAGATTCACAGCCTGCTAGAGAGCAGCACCAGAGAAGCATGGATCGAACCGGCCAGCGAAGGCGACTACAGCCAGTTCCGCGTCCATGAAACGCACTCCATGTTCAAGATAGGCAAAAAACGCGCGGGGCGTAAACTGGACGGTCGCACCTGGGACCAATACCCGTCGACCACCGCCGCCACTGGAGGTGCCTCATGAGCCGCAATAGCTGGGGAGTTCTGGACCGCGCGCGCAAGGCCATCGAGTACCGTAACCTCGATCCCGCAAACCTGGACCTGACCAAATTGTTCGACCTGGCCGAGCGCCGGGGAGCGACCGGCAACGACCTAAACAGCTGGCTCCATCGCCTGATCGGCTGGATCGAGCCGCCGGGCTGCACCATGGGTCACTGCGAGAACGCCGGTGGTGTCGGGTCTTTCTGCCGCTGTGCCCTCGGCCGGGTACCGGGGCGCTGCAAGATCCACAGGGACTACAAGCGCCGCGTTGCCGAGCGCACGAAGAGGGCAACATCGCGGGTGCTTGAGGTGATGGGCGACGGGGCTATCTACGACGCGGAATCGATTCGCGTTGCACTGGGCTGCAACAGGCCGGAGAACATCGACATCGGCGGCCTTCTGCGGTCGCTGGAGGCCGATGATTTGGTGTACTCAGGAGTGCATCCTGAAAATCAATATGAAAGGCAGTACGTGATCGCAGGGGCGGGTCGGTGACATGCGCACTCTCCACCTGTTCGCCGGAGCCGGGGGCGGTCTGCTCGCAGACCTCATCCTCGGGCATGAGCCAGTCTGCGCCGTTGAACTCGACCCCTGCTGTTGTGCTGTACTCCGGGCGAGACGAGACGAGGGATGGTTCCCCGGTCTGCACGTGCACGAAGGAGACGCCGGGCTGTTCGATCCATCCTGCTGGGCGGGCCGCGTGGATTGCGTTGCAGCGGGCTTCCCTTGCCAGCCTTTCAGCGTTGCAGGCAAGCGCCTGGGCGCCGATGACGAGCGCGATATGTGGCCCGCGACGCTGGGAATCATTCGCATGGTTCGACCCCGGTTCGTGTTCCTGGAAAACGTCTCAGGAATCGTTTCTTGGAACGACGGCGAACGAGTATCAGACATCATCGGGGCGCTGGCCGGCATGGGCTACGTGGGATCTCACGCGGTGTTGGGAGCTGTCGGCGTTGGTGCCCCGCATATCCGCAAGCGCTGGTGGTGTCTGGCCGAGCGTACCGACTCCGACCGCGGCCAATGCCAGGAGCGGAGCCTATCAGGTGGTGGACGGGCGGCGAGTTCCGACGCTGGTCGGCTATGCACGGCTGTGGCCGACGCCCACGGCGAGCATGATGACTGCCGGGGACCTGGAACAAGCCAGGTTCAGCGGCAGCGACCCACGGCGCCCGAATTATGCAAATGCGAATCAGAGGTTCCCGACCCCGCTCGCCAGCGATGCGACCGGGGGCTATTCGAGCAAGAAACCGGCGAGCCGCAAGGGGACCGCAGGCATCAAGGAAACCATTCCTGGTGGACCGTTGAGCCCAACGTGGGTCGAGTGGTTGATGGCTTGGCCCCTCGGCTGGTCGGCCCTGGAATCGTATCCGCCGAGCCCTCGAAGAAAAGAACGGCGGCCAGCCGGCAACACAGACTCGCGGCGCTCGGAAATGGGCAAGTCCCGATCCAAGCTGCGTTCGCCTGGCGCATCCTTGGAGGACCATAGCTCATGACATCCCTCTACCGCCCCCAGCAAAGCACCTGCCGCATATGCGGAGCCAAACTGCTGCCGGACGAGCGATACCGGTACGAGCCGCCATTCGTGGCGCCGCTGCGGCGGTGCCCTGTTCATGGGTATGCGTGGGAGTGGGGTAGGTGAGTGAGTGCCGCACCCGGGGCGTCCCATGGTGTGGTTAACGTAAAGCATAAACCGGCGCACGATGAAGCCAGAGCTAATCACCACAGTATGACGCTTGGGTTTATGTGCTGGTTAGATGCCGTGATTTCTAGGGGGATACCTCAATGTCATATTTTCCGAAAATGGTGCCATTGGAAATGTCTGGCTTGATATGTCGGGAGAGACGGTCAGCGACGTAGATCTCTGTTATGAAATAGAGATGGGCGAAATAGATAGCTACGCCTCTTCAACAATACCACTCCGCGCATTAATTGAAGAGGCGGCGGAAGGTGAAGATGAAGATCGGCGCAAACAACTTGCTAACGAATTGCGCCAACTGGCGGATTTGATAGGCACATAAACAGCCAACCCATGATCACCCTCCGCGACTATCAGCAGCAGTCTGCCGACGAGATCCGCATCGCGTATCGCCATGGGTATCGGGCACCTCTGTTGGTCGCCCCAACAGGCAGCGGGAAAACCGTTCTGTTCAGCTACATCGCCCACCATGCAGCCGCCCGCAGCAACAACGTTCTGATCCTGGTCCACCGCCAGGAACTGCTGACGCAGACAAGCCGCACCCTGGGTGACATGGGAGTCGACCACGGCCTCGTCGCACGCGGCATGACATTCACCAGGGCAAAAGTCCAGGTGGCCAGCGTCCAGACCCTGGTCCGCCGGATGCATCGGATGCAGTGGCAGCCGAGCATGATCGTCGTTGACGAGGCGCACCACGCAACAGGCAAGACCACCTGGGGCAAGGTGTTGCAGCACTATTCAGGCGCGTTCGTGCTAGGTGTCACGGCCACTCCGGAACGCCTCGACGGGCAGGGCCTCGGCGTTGATGCCGGCGGCTTCTTCGACGCGCTCGTGCTGGGGCCTTCGGTCTCCGCCCTGGTGGGCGAGGGGTATTTGTCGCAACCGGTGGTGTATGCTCCGGCGACGGCAGATCTATCTGCGGTGCATACCCGCATGGGTGACTACGTGAAGTCAGAGTTGTCAGCGGCCATGGACCGGCCCACGATCACCGGAGACGCTTGCCAGCACTACCGGCGCCATTGTCACAACGAACCGGCCATAGCGTTCTGCTGCTCCGTTGCCCACGCCGAAAATGTGGCAGAGCAGTTTCGCGCGGCGGGCTACCAAGCCGCCAGCATCGACGGCAAGCTGGACGGGCAGGTCCGGCGGCAACGTATCGCGGATCTCGCCGACGGCCAACTGCACGTCCTCACGTCGTGCGAGATAATCAGCGAGGGAGTAGATATCCCTGTTGTGTCGGCTGCTATTCTTCTGCGGCCCACACAATCCCTTGGGCTCTCGCTCCAACAGATGGGCCGGGCATTGCGTCCGCACCCCGGCAAGGAGCGGGCGCTGATCCTCGATCATGCCGGGAATTGTTTGCGCCACGGCCTCCCCGACGACGACCGCGAGTGGTCGCTCGCCGGTGGCAAGCGCAGCGGCCGGCGCACCACAGATGAGCCCAATATCCCCATCCGTCAGTGCGAGCGCTGTTACCACGTTCATCGCCCGGCGCCGGCCTGCCCGAAGTGCGGATTTGTCTACGAAGTGCAATCCCGGCAAATCGACGAGGTGGAAGGCGAACTCCAGCAGGTCGACCCCAAAGCGTTGCGGCGTAGTCGCGCCTACGAGGAGCGACAGGCGCGTACATACAAGGAGTTGGTCGAGCTCGGCAAGACGCGGGAATACAATAATCCGCACGGGTGGGCGAACAGGCGGATGGTCGGCCGGGCGAAGAGCATGCGGGATTTGATCGACTTGGCTCATGAGCTTGGGCGCAAGAACCCTGAGAAGTGGGCTGGGTTTTTGTGGCAGAGCCATAGGGCCAATAGACACAAGAGAGCGGCATGATGACTTTTAATTATGTTAGTTTTGGTGCGGATGAAGACGCCGATTATGCTTATGCGCTGTACCTGGCAAAGCAGGCTGAGCTGTTTTCACGCGCAGGGGCAACTGTCGGGATCGTCGGGGTGGTGAAATCGACCATAGGGATAATGCTTCACTATTCGGATATACCTATTCGCACTGATGACTCCGTTATCTATTGAAACTAACGGCTGAATCAGCGGGCCGCGCACCGGAGCCAGCGCGACAGCCCCGCCAGAATTTACCGGCTCCGCTGTATTTTATTGTTGGGCCGCGGCCCACACGGGAGAAGAAAATGAGCACCTATACACCTATCGCTGAGCCCGAAAATTACGGTCCGTTTGATGAGCGTGACATCAAGATACACGAAAAAAAACACGGCACTGGATGGACCTACCTGCGGGTGGGGCGGGTGAGCCTGGAGCGGTTTCCCGCACTCCTCGATACCTGGGGAAATGGGGGCTTCGTGGATGTCACGAAACCATATCCGGTGCTATCCCATTGGGGGTGGGGGGAAGCATATAGGGCCGTTCTGCCCCCGAGCAAAGCGAAGATGATTAGTGGATTTGGCGACGGCGACAGCTTGGTCGCGTACAAAACGCATTGAGTCCGCCCAACGCCTGCCTAAGCAGCCCGCGGGTCGACACAAAGGAGCCGACAGAACATGACGAACCAACAGCAACACGATAGCCAGCAGCCCGCCGCGGACCCCGCGGGTCGGCTTGAGGCTGATGTTAGTTTTGGTGCGGATGAGGACGCCGATTATGCTTATGCTCTGTACCTTGCAAGACAGGCAGAGCTTTTTTCGCGGTCTGGGGCCATTGTAGGAATCGTCGGGATGGTGATGTCGTGCATCGGGGTAACTCATCATTATTCGGATGTGCCGATCAGCATCAAAAACCCGGTTATTTACTGAAACTAACGAACAGGCATAAGCGGGCGCCTGTACGAGGTGGAACTAAGCGGCGGAGTCTACGCGCTCCGCCTTAATGCAGTTGTTAGATTCTGGTTGGAGGGCGAATGGGACAAGCAAAGCGGCGTGGATCTTTTGAACAGCGGCAAAGGCTGGCTGTTGAGGGGCTGCGAAAAGAACGGGAGGCGGCCGGCTTGGCGCGAATTGAGGCTGAAGCCAGGCGGGTGGATTCCGAGGAACCGAAAAGACGTGCGGCAAGCCGGGTGCTGGCAATAGCCCTTGGGGTTGCTCTCGCCTCATCTCGATAGCTGCTGAATCTCTCACGGTAGGAACGCCCGTTACCGGGCGCCCCCCGCACAGACCCGGACGTGCGGTTTTTCCGCATCCGGTTCCTCGGTTGTACTCGCGTTCGCGACGGGCATTTTATTACTTTAGTTAGACTACAAAGGCCGCATGAGTGCGTTTGGGCTCAACCACTTTGGGCCAGGCGACGTTCAACCTCTTCAGCGCTTCTTTGAATTGCCCCCAATTGAAACTGCTCTTCTTCCCGCCTCTGCGGTTGAGCCATTTAAAGGCACTCTTGATCGTGAAGCCGAAGAAGCTGCCAAGGGACTTTTCGTTGCTGCGCACGCCGTAGTAGTTGTAGTGCCCGACCAGTTTTCGGTTCAAAGCTTGGATGAACTTGCGCCCCGGTTGGTGGCGCTTGGCTTTGACCCACTCTTTCATTCGTCTTTTGGCTCCTTGCAGCTTTTTGCGTGCCGTCCTTTTCATCACCCGTAGCACTCCACACCGATCGCGATTCCAGTATAGTTCGAATCCAAGAAATGCGAAACGATGGCGCAGTCCGGGGTGAAAGCGGCTGAAGCGTTGGATGCGGGTCTTTTCAGGGGCCACTTCCAGACCGAATTCCTTCAGTCTTTTGGGCATGGCTTGGTAGAACCGCACGCCGTCCAGTAAATATTAGACGGCGTGCGGTCTAGTAAGTATTGCTTTTGAGGTTTACCACTGCTGCAATACAACCACTCGATACCGTGCGTTGAATCGAGTGTGGATCTGCCGCATAAGCCACTTGATCCGGTCCCGCGCAGCGTCAGTACGTGCGCGCTTCAGACGCTTTCGCAACACGCGCAACCGCTTCTCGCTGATAGCGGTCAGTCCGCGCAATTTCAGCAAGCCCGCTTTGTCTCGCCGGACTTCCGCCAGCTTTTTCGGATCGCCGCGATAATGCTTCAATTGCTCCCGAGCGGTAAGAACCTCCCTCGACCTTTCCCGATACAGCCCGCTATTGGCGAATTCAGACTTGCCGCCTGCCAAGCGGCGGACGAACGGGATTTCCCGCGCTTTGATATCTTCTCCCGTCACTGCTTTGAGCGGGGTGCCGATAGAATCCGCAAGGAACCGCCCCGCCGAGCCGGTAATGGAATCCCAGGCAACATCCAACCATTCCGGAGAAATATTCATCGCCCCCGGCTCCACTTCATCACCGCCGGAAAGATCGTTCAATACTTTCGCAATCGCCTGTGAAACTGGACGAGAACTTGACCAGAACATTTGGTACTCAGGCTTCGGAGTCTTGTCGTAAGGGCTGTGCTCGGGCTTCAGAGGATTCCCGGACCATGACTTGTTCTCCGCAATCTGCACCAGCGGATCGGCTACAGTCGGCGCCAGCGTCTGCAATGGCGTACCGGCCTGGAGCGGGTTGAATGCCCCGAGGAATGCGCTGATCACATTCCATCCGGACTCCATGGTCTTGTACTCCGGATTCGCGCCGCGAGCACCGTCCGCAGCCGAGCCGATGGAATTTCCAATCACCCACAAGACGTTGTATCCCCAGGGCAGCGGGATCTTGAAGTAATCGCCACTCCCGTCCGGATGCATGAAGATCATGTTCCGCTCTTTGACGTGGTCCTCTATCTTGTCGTAAAGCGCCTCCCCGTCGTCGTCATCGCCGCCCATAGCACGGTTCACCATATCCAACACCACGGCAGCACCGATGGTCGCGTAGGCCATTCTGCGCAGTTTCGGGCTGTACTTCATGCCGCGCAGGATTCTCATGCTCCCCTGGATCCCGGCATTGGCGAAGAGATAAAGTGAGTTAATGACCTGGCCGCTGGCACCCTTGCGGTTGAAGTTGACAGTCAGCTCTTTCGCCAATTGGGCAGCCTTGTTTTTCGACATGCCTGACTCAACGGCGTTCTTGTACGCCGATAGCCTCACCCCGTTCTCAACAATGGCGTTGTAGTCCTCGATAAACTGCATCACATCGTGGAACACTTTGCGCGGAGTGTGCCCCTTGAGTCGCTTCACCTCGTTCTGAAGCTTCTTGCGCCGATCTTCGATGGACTCGTAGTTATCCATCCATCCAACCTTTCCTCCATGCTCCTCGAAATCCCTGTACCACTTGGCCCACTCGCTCTTACCGTCGCCGCGAATCGCCTTGTGGATACCCTTGATCGCCTTCGGTACGCTCTTGAGGATCTTTCCCCGCAGTGCGTCCGCATCGGTATCACTCAGGTTGTAGGCAGCGGTCTGAATGTCGCGCAACGCATTGGAGATCATGAACTCCGGCGATGCCGAAGTGTTCACGAACGACAGAAAGCGGTTGACCCGAGACAGCGCATTGATGATTGGCCCCGCCTGGTTGTCCAAATTCTTCACCGCCTTCGCTATGCGCATGGCATGGTCGTTCGTTTCGTCGAACTCGATGGTGTGCTGAACCCCGTCGATCTTCACCTTGACCTGGTTGTCGTATTCTCTGGCGTCGGGATACATAACCACGTTTCCGTAATCGTCGTACCCTGCCTGCTTCTTGTCTTCATCCACCGACCAGAAGCTTTCGTGGGGTTTGGCTTTCACCATCTCGTACAGGGCGCGGCCGACCCTCATCTTGTCGCCCCGAATAAGGCTGATCTCGGATTGCGCCACAGTATTGGCCAGCAGATCAACCGCCCGCCGGGTAGACCCGCCGCGAACTTTCGCCTCCCTTCCGCCTACAGACTTACCCTTACCCTTGCCCGGCATTCTGTCGTCGAAGCCCTCTCTTTTGAGCGGCACGTAATGCTTATAGGCTCCGCGCCAAGCGGCAGCCTCTTCCGGGGTCAGCAGGCCGTCCTGCTCCAGCGCATCAACCCTTGCCGCTGTCATGGCATCCACCTTGCTCCCAACGTCCTGTAAGGCCGTGTTGCCACCTGTGCGGTGACGTATATCCGCAGACTCCTTGTCCGTCATGCCTGAAGGCTTCTCGCTGAACGCAGCCCACCGATCCGCTACAGCTTGCTCTTCGGCAGACGCGACATTCGTCAGTTCGGCGTTCAGCAGGTCCAGGTATTCATCCCGAAGTTTCGCCGGGTCGTTCTTCAGTTCCTTGTGAATCGCATCCATTTCCTTCTGTATGCGGTTGGCTTCCTGTCCGTTCTCTTTGGCGGAGATCAAATCTTTCAGATGCCGACGCGCGTTGATGCGCCGCAGCCGCGCATTCGCCTCCGGCGCATGGCGCGCGTAGAGGAATTCGTCTACCTGCTCGACCGTCAGATTACCATCCGCCATGACCTGCAACAGAGGCTCGATTCGTTCCTTGTGCAGTTTGTCCATCCGAGCCCGCGCCTTGCCGTGATACTGAGTCTCGGCGAGGTATGCGTCCTGCTCTTCCGGAAGCTCGCCAAGCTCCCTCTGCACTTTGTAGAGTGACCGGAACTTGTCATGGATGTGGTACAGCAGGGTGTCGGTCAGGTCCGACTTTTCGGGGAGATCGAAGGTGGTTGATGGTGCGCGCTTTCCGGCTGTCGCCCCCTTCTTGGCGCGGGAATAGCGGATGTCGGGGTCGGTGGGGGAGAAGGTGCCAACATTGTCGGTGGCGGATTTGATTTGGGTAGGGAAGAATGCGATGTATGAATCAGACCCTTTATCCTCCATCTCATTTTGGTACACGAAGCCGTCCACCCCTCTCTTCAGCAGCGTGGCACGCAACGCGCCATATCTATCGTCGGCCGACATAATCGCGTCAGATTCTTTGTCGGAAATAGTTCCTTCCGGCAAGCTGGAGATTATGCTCCAATCTCCCCATGTCCCCAGGTCCGAGAGTCGGATCGGGTTTTCCATCCGGAGATATGCCGCAGTTGGCGGGATGGTTTTCGGCTGCTTGACAACGAACGCTTTTGCATCGCGCTCGCTGGGAAACGGACCCAGCCCCTCTCCTTCCGTCGGGCCGGTATCGGCGAAGACAAAAAAATCGCCCTCGTCTTCTTCGATCTCATACTCGATCCGGTCCATGCCTCTTGCGCGGTCCTCCGCTGCCTGCGCAGTCCCGAAATGAGCGCCCTCACCGCTCAATCTCATGTCAAACTCGGTAAACTCAGAATCCGACCAATGGTACTGAGGGACTGGCCGCCCCTCGGCATCGACCACGGCGGAACCCCCAAACCACCCCCAAAAGTTCCGCACCCCCTCCTCCGTCGGATGGATCGGCTTGCCCTCGGAGTTGGTTGTGGGGCGAGCAACGCCGGCCACTTCGATGGTGGCGGGGAGGGGCTTGGCGCGGCTGTAGCGGATGTCGGGGCTGGTGGGAGAGAAGGCTCCGGTGTTGCCGATGGCGGATTTGATTTGTGTTGGGTCAAAAACCACGTAAATATCTTCAACCTCATCTATTTCATTGTCGATGGTGTTTTTTATTATGGCCCCATCTTTTCCGCTTTCCATCGCAACATCTATTAATTTGCTATAGGTTTCACCTCTAAATGACTTCCCATCCTGATCTTTGATTACTGGGTTGTCCGTTTTTAGGTATACAGGGTATACAACATGGCCCGGAGATGTTTTTATTATTTCGGCTATTTTCGGTTTATATGTTGCAGCTTCCGCCAAAGCGTCGTTGTATCCTTTTGACCCCATTTTGTGCGCTAACCTACCAGACAGGGCGTTATGGACTTTTTGCCATAAATCTAGCAACTCAGCATTCCCTGTCCCTTGGTCGGCATATTCGGCATAGTCCGATGCTGTCATCTGCGAACTAGAAAAGAAGAACCCTTTCTTTGCGCTCTCCGCATCAGTAACCCATCCGCCAAATTCACGATTAAATGAACCGATATCAGCCGCTGTCCCATGATAAACCACCAAAGGCCGCCCCTCGGCATCGACCACGCGACTGTTTTTGAACCACCCCCAAAAATTCCGCACCCCCTCCTCTGTCGGATGGATCGGCTTGCCCTCGGAGTTGGTTGTGGGGCGAGCAACGCCGGCCACTTCGATGGTGGCGGGGAGGGGCTTGGCGCGGCTGTAGCGGATGTCTGGGGCGGGCTTGCGCGAAAACAGCGGCATCCCCTCCATGGCGGACTTCTGCATTTTGTCCGTTACAGGGAAGGTCCACACGTCTTGCCCGCCAACCTGCGATACCCCAACTTTCGACCCAAACTTCTTAATGAATTTCCCGACCGCTTTCGGCAGGATCTTGTCATAGAACCCCGCCATCCCCGTATCGCTGATGGTGATGTCGTCGCCTTCCAGTACTCCGCTTTGATTCGGGTCGCTGATGATCTTGTCGCCCATGGCTTTGCCGATGGCATCGGATAGCGCGCTCTCGGCCTCGGTGGTGTCGATTACCTGCCGGCCGCCTTTCGTGCCGACCAGGCGAATGCCGTCCTTTTCTTTCGTCCATGCAACCCTGTCCACGCCTTTGCGCAGTGCGCTTCTGTACCGCTCGGTTTGCACTTCGCCCGGAGTCCATGCCACTTGCTCGAAGTTGTTCTCGGATGCCCAGCGGATTGCGCGCTTCATGCCGAGGAGCGCCCATTGGTTGGTTTGCTTGAAGGGTATAGACGGAACCCCGGTTGGCTTTATCTGGCGGATGAAGTGTCCCGGTCGATTGTGCCTCTTAGCAGCGTCTTGCGCCTCGTCTAGGGTTGCAAATACTCCAATTACATCCCCATTTCGACCCTCAAGCTCCCATCGCGGCGTAGAGTCATATCCCTTCTTCCTCCCCTCCTGCGCCCAATCGCTCTGAACCTCCTCCACGAACATCGTTTTCTTGCCGCCGATCTCCCGCTCGTTGAAGCGAAGATGAACGACTACATCTTCCTCGTCAAAATGGGGACCCTTGTAGGGCTCTCCTTCGAGGTATGGAAGCATCAGCAGCAGTTCCCGGTAGTTCTCGCGCTCGCCGGGCATTTGGTACTCGGCGTATTTGGCGCTGTCGTCGCTGTCAGGATCACCGCCCATCTCCACCTCAGCATCTTCTCGATTGCTGTTTTCGGCATCGATGTAGGTCTGCTGGGTGTTATCCCACGCTTCTTCCCTGAAGTCGTTAAGCGCCTCATTCTCGAAGAGCGCTTCCCAGCCCAGTTCTTTTGCATCGTCTTGGAATTGCCATTCCGCTCCGTTCTTGCCGGCCTCGTCAAGAACGCCTTCCTCGTCGCGGAACTGGTCTCTGTAATAAGCCTTATCTGCCCCAAGGCGCGCCCATATTCTGTGGCTTGGATCATTCCATGCTCCCTCTACCTCTTCGCTTACAGTATCCGCCATCCACTCCGACCAATCACTGTCCTCTGCGTTGAATTCCGACTCGAATGTTTCACGAGCAGCCTCGTCCACCGAGCTGTCATACTCCCCCACTGCATTCGATAGCGTCACCTCCTCGACATCCACCTCCTGCGACTTGAGGTAATCCAGCAGTTGCCCCTTGGTGACCGGCCCTTCCTGCTCGCGCAACCAACCCTGCACCCCGGACCAGTCTATTTCCGCCTGTTTCACGCCTTTTTGTGGGAGGTTTCGGATCATGCCGAGCCATTGGCCGCGCGCCGCCTTTGGCTGATTGAGCTTTTGAATCTGCCGGGTCAGTTCAGAGTAGAACTTGGGGAAGGTCCGCGCCTCGCTCCGGCCTGATCTGCCCCTTCTGGCCGCACCGGCCCGCCCGATAGATTGCTTGACCAACGCCACTGCCAGCTCGTCGGTGATCCTGAAGTTCGCTCCCTTGCCCATGGAGGTGTTCATATACCACGCCTTCGCCGCCGCAACGATCTGCCGATACAGCCGCCGCGCCCGAGCCGACAGCGTACCGCCCTTGCCAGCCTGGATGCGCTGGTAGGCTTCCTCGACAAAGTAAGCAACCTCCTCGGATGCCCGGTCCGCCGCAGGGGTATCGCCCGGAACGCGCTCGAAGGCGGATACCGCCGCCTCGTCGCCCTTGTCCCGCAGTGCTGAAAGCTGCCCATGGAAATTGTCGAAACCAACGCCCAGAACCTCCTTGGTGCGACCCTTGCCCTTCTCCGATGCATGGGTGCCCTCATGGCTCAGAACGGCCGCAGCGAGCCCCTCAACCGCGTTGCTGGTGTTCTCCGCGTTGAGGTGTACCACGCCATCGAGATAAATGCCCTGGGCATCGCTGTACTTCCCGCCCCCCGGCATCTCCCCGGCCAGGTAGTGAAGTTTGAGCGTACCGTTTTTCTCCATCCTGGCGATTCTGGCTTTGCCGAATTCGTCTGAGAGTTGCTTGCGCAGCTCGGCAAGGGCTTCGTGTTGGGGGCCGAGGTCGGCGTGCTTGGCTCGTTGCTTGGCCGCGCGGGCCTGGTGGCGCATGTTCCCGCGGGCATTTCCATAGGCAACGATGGCGTCTTCTTTGGAGACACCCTGGGCGACATAAGGCTCCAGGTCGGATCTCTGCTTGTCAGTCAACAACCTGCGCAGGGCTGCGTCTCTTGCTTCAATCTCGCCAGCCAACCGACGGTATTTGTCAATCGGGATTGCTTGTCGCGCATACTCAAGCGCCTTCTTCCGGTCCCCCTCTTTCGCAGCAAGAGAAACCAGGCGGAATACATTGCCCTCCGTATCAGGGAAGTCCTGCTGCCTCTTGCCCTCGTAGCGTTCGCGGTACAGCGTTTTCGACAACCTGAGTGCCTTGCCGGGATCTACCGTTTTCGACAGCAAGCCAGGCTGGAACTCCTTTACGCTACCGCCGCGGGCAAAGCCTTCCAGTGCCGCGATACGATGCGAAATTTCGTGAACAAGCGCATCGAGCCGCTTTGCTTCACCGACATTCGTTACGCCGATTGTGTCGGTTTTCGGGTTGTACCAACTGCCGCGGGCGGATGTTTCCACCTTCACATCCAGCAGTTCAGGATATGCCTCAAACAGCGTCGGATGGTCGATCAAATCACCGAGCTTCCAATGCGGCGGGGTGCCGCGTCGTCCCGGCTGGCTCTTCGGGTTCTCCTTGAGGCTCATGTCCTCGTCGGAGAGCTCGAAACGCCACTTGTCGTCGAGCCCGACCGCCCATCCGGTCTCCTTGCGGATCTCTTCGTTGGTCGCGCCTTCCCGTTCCATCTGCACTGCGCGGGCCAGGGCGTGCTTGTTGGCTGTGGCGGCTTTGGTGCCGGCGTAGGATGGTTTTGGTGTGTCGAACGACACGCCTACAACCCTGGTCGCCGCCATCTTGGCATTATCCGTAAGCTGTCGTTGCCACGCCCCGGCCTTCGGACTCCACCTGAACCCATTGGCTTTCAGCTCACCGCGAACATCTGCGCTCGGTTTTTCGTCATGATGAATGCGCAGCCGGTTGGCACCATAGTCCAGTTCAACGCTGCCGCCTTCGAACTTGATGGTGACATCTTCTGTCGTAACCGCTCTCTTTTCTTCGGTGGTAACCCGCTCTTTGAGGCGTGTGATATTTGCCCTGTTGTTCGATAGCAGATACGCGGGAAACCCGACGCGACCCATGGAGTCGGGCGTTAACGTCTCTTTGACCAGCGCTTCGGAAAACCCCAAATCCTTGAGCTTCCTCGCCTTTTCTTCAGCTGATAACTTCTTGCTGCGAACAATTTTGTTGCCCGCCTTCATCTTCTCCTGAGAATCCTCAAGAGTGCTCAACTTTGCCTTGAGTTTCGCAAGGGTGCCGGATTCGCCGGACTTGATGGGGGCGAGATCCGGACGAAGATTTCGCTTTGCGCGGGCGAGCGCCTTGTCTGCATACTCCAGTAACTCCTCGCGCCGCTTCTGCGCAGTATCAAGCGCTTTTTGGTTGCGGCGCGTAGGAAAGTTGGACGGGCCTGTGACCATGGATGAGAGTGTGCGGCTTTCTGCGCCCAGCAGCGCCCTCTTGCGCTTCAGGTAGCCGCCTTTGTATGAGGTGAACTCAGAGTCCAGTTGATCAAGCGTTCCGCCGGCTTCCGCCGCCTTGCGCATTTGGGCGTAGGCGTCGTTCATTTCCGAGATGTATCCCTGTCGCTCTTGTTCCGCTCGCTTCTCCGGGACCATGCTGCTTCCGGCATGGGCGGCATGGGCTAGATCTTGAGGAATATCGGAAGCGGACACCCTGGGCGCACGGGGAAGCTCGGCTTTCGCTGGTGCGGGCTTCACGAACTTACTTTTATCCGCGGTATCGCCCTCTACGCGCCAGTCACCAGCGAGAAGAACTTGCCCATTCGCGCCGCGGTCCATACCTCCAGGACCAACAATAAGCCCCTTCTTTGTTTTTGAGACAATGCCGCGGCCCCGAGTGCTGACCACCGCGTCCCCGGCGATTGGCACGCGCCATCCTGCGCTGGACCTGGTGCGATCATCCCATGCCTCATCTATCCCCGGCAATCGCGCCTCCAGCTTGGTGACATCCTCTCCGCGCAACCTGCGTAACTCGATTGCGTTCCGAATATCATCCGGATTGTTGCTTGTCTCGAATTCCTTGATCGTTGCGGTAATCGAACCTCCGCGCCTGCCAAGCGATCGCTTGCGCTGCGTTTCGTTGAAACCCGTGGACTTGCTCACCTTGCCGCGGAAGTCACGCAGGCGCTCCTTGATGTTTACCAGCGTGAATTTCCCGTCACCCGGCACATCTATGGTTGTGGTCCCGGCAATAACCTGTAGCGGAACGCTGGTCCATGGTTTTTTCTCGTCAACTCCTTCGCTGACAACCTTGTTGAACTTCTTGTCTTTATAACTCGGTGCCCTGGTAATACGCTTATCGATCTCTGCAAGCAGCCACTTCCGAGCCTCGGATAGGTCGAGCGGGGTGTTCTCTGCGGACTCGACAAGCGCCTCGCTTGCTGCCGCCTGGGTAGGTGGGTGCGCGGGAGTAGTTATCTCAGCTTTCTCCGCCTCGCTGCGCTCCCAAGACTCCCGATTCATCCGCTGTACGTCCGCTGTACGTGCAGACCCTTCCGCCCATTCGTCAGTGGCTGCCAAACGGTCCAGTGCGCCCATGTCGGGCTCCGTGAAGCCATCGGCTACCAGTTCATCCAGTGCAGCTTCGGGAGTCTCTACGGTGCTGTGGGAGAAGAATCCGCTCTTATCGAACCGTTGAGAACGATACTTGCCCTCTTCGGACGAGTCGGGAAGAATCAGCGCCCATTGATCTCGATCCGGGTGCTTCAGTTCCAGGCCGAGGGCTTTGCCGTTATTGCCGGCCATCGCGGCATCTTTGGCTTTCTTGGCTGTGGCAGCCTTGCCTTTCTTGTGCATCTCACTGATGGCCCGGCGTATCTGCACTTTTGTATGGGTGCCTTTCGCGCCGTTCGGCAGGAAAGCCTCAAGCTCGAAGGCATCCGCCATCGATAATCCCTTGGTCTCGGCGTAGCCTACGGCCTCCCCGAAGTCCAGCCCTGCCGGCATGGCTTTCCCGAGATTCATGCCGCGACGATCCGCCTCGGCTCTGGCAGCAGCAGCCGCCTGCTCTTCGGTCAGCCCCGCGTCTTCCGGCCAGCGGGTACGAAACGTCCCGTCATCGTAGAGTATGACGCGCGTTTCCTTCCCCGTGTCTCGGTTGAATACCTCGAACTCGTTCTCATTGCGGTATCTGTTTTTGAACTTGGTCGTGGTTCGCGGCGTTACCTCTCCCGCCTCTCCTGCTTCCGCTTTCTCTTCAGTCTTTGGCGTCTTTGACTTCGCACTCGGTTGTTTCTCCTGCTTGGTTGTTGAACTACTAACCGGAGTCAATTCAGTAGTTGGCTCCGCCCACTTCAGCTCCCCGCGCATTCCGATGCGAGTGAAGAGAATATCCAGCCGCATCGCAGCGGGAGTACCATCTTCCACCTTTCTGGCCAGGCGCCGGATTCGTGTCTTGATATTAGCCACTGCCGCTTTGTCGCCAATGGCTTCTTTGTAGGCCGTGCCTATGGCATTGGCGCGCTTCAGGAGTCGGGCTTGCTTCGTCCTTTCCGCGTCGGATGCCTCCACGTTGGGTGCAGTAGCAGGTTCCGTTGAAACTGGAGGAGTTTTCGCCTTGGGTGTCGCAGAAGATCCAGTCTTTGCCCGCTTACTCTCAGTCTTCCCTGCCAAATTGTCAGGCGCGGCTTCGCCCCCAGCTTTTTCAGTCCTTGTATCAGTAGGCGGTTGTACGTCACTTTTTACTCCAGCGCCACCTCCAACATCCTGACCGCCCGTTCCTGCACGTCCATCAACTGCTCCTTCAGCACCTCGTTGTCGTTCTCGCTGCGTTCCAGCCGCAGACTCAACTGCTCGATTGTCTTCTCGCGGTGCGCCAACTCCCGCTTCATCGCGTCCCTCCTGCTTTGAAGGTCGTTCGCCCGCGCCGCCATCTCCGTGTTCGCGGCCCGAGACATCTCCACTTTCGCCCGCTCGACCTTGAGTCGATACCGCAGGCCCTTTTTCGAATTCGGGTTCGTCTGCTTTCCGTCGATCCTCAGCTTGAATTTTTGTGACATTCTCTTCCTCCCATTCGTTGTTATTGCGATCCCGCCAAACATCAGCCTCACCGGCAGAGACTACCGGGGTGCCGTCTCTCAGGATGTGGGTCGGGGTGAAAGCTCCGGATACCGGCTCACCAGCGGGCTCCCGTTCCCGTGTTTCAGCCGCAGGAGCAGGAATTGGAACTCCAGCCCGTGGCGAGGGCTTTTCGGGTGTGGCTTCTTGTTTTTCGGCACTGGTTACCTCTTCAGTTTCAGGCGGAACAGCGGGAATATCTTCTTGCGCGGCTTCAGGCGCTCTCGGGGGGTGGATTTCAAACGTACCATCTTCATTCTTTTGGATCTCCCAATTCGGCTTATTTCTGTTCCTGCGAACAGCCATGGCCGCGCGACGGCTCTTGATGGGCTTGCCGCTCTTGGTGGTGGTTATCGGGGTTCGGTCTTTTTTCCGCCGAACCGCAGCATCTGTATCTCCTGATTGTGCACGCTTTCGTGCTTCACGCTCCGACCCGGACGTTATCCCCAGCACTCCTCTGCGCTCAACGCGATCCGCTACGGCCCGGTCAAGCTCCGCCTGCTGTCCAGCAACACCTTCCGGGGTTACCGCAAGCGTCCCAGACGGCACGGGCAGTTGACGTGCTTCCATGTCCTCCAGTGCTTCGCGCAAGCCCCGAGTTTCTGTTTCTTGGGAGCTGAGAACAATATTCTCTACTGGAATCGGGCCGGTATCTTCCACATCGATACCCGTCTGTAGCGGCCGCGCCTCGATGTTCTCCGCCTCCAACTCCTCCACAATGATTCCTTCGGTGGAAACGGGGGGTAGGCCGATATCCGCCAGTCCCGCTGGTGCTGCACCCGGTGCGGATGGGGGTGTGCCGCCGGGAGCTCCTTGCTGCTCGGACAGCACCCGCGCAGCCTCCTCGGAATAGAAAACATCCTCCTCGGAAACGATGGGTGCCCCGACTTGAATCTGTCGTACCGAGTGCTCCATCCACATCTTCTGCAACGCGGGGTCTTTGATCTCCCCCGCCACGGCCCTTACCGCGTCCATGCGCTGCTCCGGCGAAGCATTCGCATCCGCCAGCGTGCCGGCGAGCTTCTTCCGCTGCGCCATACCGATAGGCTCTGCCATGCCCATGAGCGCAACACTCATCAGGATGGTGGGCATGATCACGCCCTTGGTGGAATCCCAATTGGGCATTTCCCCGGCGCCGGCTTCGGCTTCAACGTATTGCTGCCAAACTGTTTGTACAATTTCCGTACTGACTTCCGCACCGATAACCTTGAGTAGATCCGTAAACAGTGCGCCGGGCTTGCGCATGACGGACGTGGCAGCCTTGACAGCGTTCTTTTTTACGGAATTCGGCAGAAGACGCAGCACCTTGAAAAGCGGGAACATGGAGAGTCCTTCACCGATACTTTCGCCCGCGCCCGCTTTCAGCCCCGCTGGCTTGGCAATCTCCATTGCCTGCTCATGCGCGGCAGTTTTCGGCACACCCTCTTTTAACAGCCGCTCGTTGTTCGCCTTGTATACTTTGTCCTCGGTTTCCTGCGCAGCGGACCCGAAGAAGCCAGCCAACATGCCGGCGGTTCCCAGCCATGCCCCTGCTTTCGCTCCGAGCGCAGCGCCCGGAACCGCGCCCACGCCGAAGCCGCCAAGCGCGCCGATACCACCCCCGACAAGAGCACCAAGCCCCGCGCCAACCAAAGGAGGCGCAACCGAAGGACCGATCATCTCGGCAGCTTCGCCCGCACTTCCGTGAACACTGAATGCATCAGCTTGTTTCTTCGCTCGTGCAGTCAGTGACTGCTTGTACTCCGGGTTGCCCTGCAACCACTGCTTTGCGTTTTCCTGCGTTTCGATGCCCCAGTCCCGCATCGCGGTACTTCCGCCTTCGGGGTCGAAGTATTCTGCGGCCTTCCCCGTCATCTCCGGAATGCGGACCATCGCGGTACGGGCGAGTCCCCGGCCAACTTCGTCAATGCCACCCATGAACCCTTCTTCGCCAACGGGGGGTGGTACGGCTATGTCTTCTTCCGGGAGTTGTACTGTTCGGCGAAGGGCCTGCGCTCGGCTTTGTTCCTTCGTTCTCGGTGTTTCCGGCACATTGTCGGCCCCGAAAAACTCCTGGTCAAAGCCTGCTTCGTCGAACCTGCTTGGTGTTTTTTGTGGGCTTCCCGCCTCAATGCCGGCAATGCCGCTTGGTGCCTCGTCGGCCCCGAAAAACTCATCGTCGAACTTCCTGGAATCGAATGCCATGTCACTTCCGATCATCCGTTAGTTGACCAGCCTCAATAAATGCCTCCATGTCCTTCAGCTTCTCTTTGTACTCTGCCGATCCCGGCTTTAGTCCAGCCTCTTTCATCTTCGCCATATATTCTGAAGCGGTTCGTTTTTGCCCGCTCCGGCCACCCTTGAACTCGCCGGTATATGGGTTGAACATCTGCGTTTCCTGCCCCGATGGAATTCCGCCCTCGTACAGTGTTCGATTGACCGATTCCCACTGCTTCAGCGGCGACGGCGGCTTAACCCCCAGCCTTGCCTGATACTCCTGCGAAGCGCGGTCCAATCCACCTTGCTGTGCTTCGTGTTGGATTGCCGCTTGGTTTAGCACCGCCTCCATCCGGTCATCTTCGCCGCTTTGGTTGATCGCTGCCATTTCGCTCAGTCCAGCGGCATACTTCGCCCGTCGCTGATCAAAATCCTGCTGCATACCGCTCCGGATCTTTTCTCTACCCATCGCGCCGGAGTCTTCGTGCGCTCTACCGCGATATCCCGCTCTACGCCCCTTGCCAACGTTGTACCGGCTGCGCGTGTCGCCGTAGCGGCTCTCTCCTTCTACGCCCACTTGAGCATTCCGAATAGCCGTCCGCTCGGCATGCGGGGACTGCACGTTGAGCGCTGAACTAAGTCCTTGGGCTTGCTTCATTCGTTCATTTTTTGCGCGGAACCGTGAAACAAGCTCAGGAGTAGTTGTGGCTGCCAAGCCCCCGCCTTGCTGCATCGTTGCCGCCTGCCCCGGCATGGATGCGGGAATACCACGCCCTCCACCATACGCTGCTGCCTCCGTGCCGCCGGGAATATTTGAATACTGCACTTGCCCGAATTGTCCCTGCTGATCCGGTGGAACCATTCGGCCTTGAATGCCGCCGTAGCCCACATCGAAGGCGGCGGGAGGTGGTTCCGCCGTTTGTGCCTGAGCGGGGTCCAGCCCAGAACCGGGAGTGAAGCTGAGCTCGAACTGGTTTTGTTGCGGCAGCGAGGGTGTTCCCATCTGCGGGGTGGCTGCCTGCGGCAGCCCGGGGGGCGCGGCCATGGGTGGCTGTTGCTGCGCAGGTGCGACTGTGGGCGGTTGCGCAGGTGCTTGCGCCGAAGTATCCGGGAGCATCCCGCCGAACCAGTTGCCAAGCTGTGCGGCGGAGCGTTGAATATTGTCGCCCGCGTAAGTGAAAGCGTCCATGAGGCCACCTCCGACATCTCCTAGTGCCTGCGCACCTCCCACTGCTGCACCGACACCGGGAATCATCGGCGCGGCACTGGAGGCGACATCGCCCATGCTTGGCGCTGCGTTGATCAAGCCCGTGTTGCCAGGTGCTTGCTGCGGCACTGTAGGGGCATAGGTAACACCGCCTGCTCTCCGGCCTGGAAGGTTGTATTCCAAGCCCGCGCCCTTGCCAGCACGGCGCCATGGGAGTGAATCATACCCTTGGGGCGGAATTGGAGGAGGTGCGACGGGGGCCAAGCCCTGAAGTGCTTCCGGGATAACGGGGTAGATTGGATTGTACCCAGCCGGGTTGCCTCCCAAAGGCGGAGCCACCGGGTCTGGCTGCGCCGGCCGCATTGCGTCCAACATCCCGGCACCGGACAATCCGCCATAGATTGGATGCCCCGCAATGTTCTGCGCCGCGCTCGGATACATGTCCGGGCGAGACGAAGCAGAGGAAAGATACCCTGGTTGCTGCTGTGTTTTGCCCCCGGTTATTGCGGTCTTCAGTGACCGTTTCCGAAGTTTCTCATCCTCGCCGTATGTCGCCATGACCTGCCTCATAAACACAAAGGGACCGGGGCGGCCCCGCTTCATATGAGTTTAGCAAAAACAAGACGAAAATGCTCTTGGGGCGTACTGGGCATACTGGGCATACTGGGCGTACTGGGCATACTGGGCATACTGGGCGTACTGGGCATACTGGGCATACTGGGCGTACTGGGCGTACTGGGCGTACTGGGCATACTGGGTGGCGTGCAGTCTAGTCGCTGTTAGCTTGCTTTATAGTAATAGCATCTACCCTGGGTCGGCATTGGTATATGTGGATGGCACCCATCGTGCCTTAACGTAAGTCTCCAGTGCTGGCAGAAATGAGGCTCTTTTTTATCCGACTGGTCTTTCTCTTGAGGCGTCAGATATATGCAGCCATCACAAAAGTCGCCTTTCACCCCTGTATTCGTTGCCGCCGTTGACATATCGCCACCCCCAACCAGAATCTAACATCAGCTTCAACGCAGACCGCGTATTGCGGACCGGCCCCTCGTTCTCTCTCTCCACCCTGTCTGGGTGCCGGTCTTTCCCGGCGGTCTTAGGCTTTCGCCATCCGACATGTATCGGAGTCCACCTTTAATCCAAGGCCGGTAATTCATCAGTCTCAAGTGCTTCGTTGCTGTTTACAACGATTCGGCCGCTTCAAACGGCTAGGTTGCCCATTTGCCCATCCTCAGTTGCTACTCGGTCGTTCTGGCGAGCCGAGGTACGCCGTATCAAACACATAACCAATCATTCCAAGGCGACCGCCCAATCCTCGGCGGTCATCCTCATATCACCCCCATCCAGAATCCAACAACTGTATTAAACCGGCTCGCCCCGAATGTGGTTTCTATTCGACCATTTTCCCGACGCCGGGAAAATGGTGCCGGTAGATTCAGAAGAGCGCAAGCTCCGTCCAGGCAGCCAGCAGCAATGCGACGCCGATCGCTCCGACAATAATTCCGCTATGTTTCCATGATCTTCTTTTCCACGCCCCATACGCTAATACAGCGCCGCTTGCTACCGAAAAAAGGCCAACCACGGCTATAAGCAGAACAGGGGTTATGCTCATGGGGACGCCCCCCGTTTATGCATGGTAGTTAGGAGGCAAGCCGGCGACCACCGTGCGACCGGAGGGTGTGATTTAACACAGCCGCCGACTTGCCATATTTGGTTCGGCATTGCCGCATCCTTACTCGCAGTCTACGACAACTCCGGCTCTTCGTCCTCTCTTACCCTCCTCCACTGACTCCCGATCCTCCTCCAGTTCAGACCGGATCAGCCCCCGAATCAGTTGCGAGACGGTTAAATCCCGCTTTTTGGCCAAGGTCGAGAGAGCGGATTTCAGGTCTTTCGGGACCGCTACGTTGACAAATGTGGATGCCATGCTGTTGTCTTCTTGTGTTTGTGCAGTACAAGCATTATACTTTTTTCGTTGAACGTTGCAAGGCCGCACCAAATGCGGCATCAAAATCAACCCCCCGGAGAAAGGCTAATGAACATAGACGACTTGACAATAGGCCAGGCAAAAGAATTAACCGCTCTATTTGGAGGAGGCCGGACTACCGTGATGAAGAACGCGGATTACGGCTTGGTGGTGTGCCAGTTTATCGGGCGGTTCGTGTTCGTCGCGAACATGCGGATAGAGGATGGATTTTGTGTTCTGAAGAACGTCAAAAATGTGCGCTATTGGAAGGAGCGGGAAAATGGCCTCGGCGATCTTGCTGCGAAGGGGCCGATCAGTGGGGATAAAATAGATAGTTGGCCAAACCAGCTTGTCCCCGTGGATAAGTTGGGGCCGTTTATGCCTGCGTCGCCGGAGTATTGGCCATGATCGCCGGGTACGGGTCCGGGTCCGGGTACGGGGACGGGTACGGGGACGGGTACGGGTCCGGGTCCGGGTCCGGGTACGGGTCC
>Ga0190284_1000109_pt1 | contig 64709 bp, 46 predicted proteins | sample 48691812_MG_FD_161668 | JGI IMG/M metagenome (GOLD analysis project Ga0190284, IMG submission 161668) | Hydrothermal vent microbial mat bacterial communities from Southern Trench, Guaymas Basin, Mexico - 4869-18-1-2_MG | ecosystem: Environmental > Aquatic > Marine > Hydrothermal vents >...
GCTCGAACGAGTGTCGCGGCGGGTCCCGGCGCGGTTGCAGTCGTCGGCCGGCGGGTTGAGCGTGATCGTGTTCTTCCACTTCACCTGCCTGGGCTGGCTGATCTTCCGCGCCGAATCGGTGGAGCAGATAGGCCGCCTGCTGGCGGCGGTCGCAACCGCATGGCCGTGGTGGATTCTTTGCGGGGCCAACACACTCGGCGGCATGGGGCTGTTCGTGCTGCTGGCCTATGCGTCTCCGCTGGTTCTGTTGCAGTCGGCTCAACACCGCAGGAACGATCTGAATCTCGTGCTGCGCTGGCCGGCGTTTGCCCGTGGGTTGGCTTACGCCGTTATGTTTTATGGGTTGATCCTGTGCGGAGGAGCGGGTGAGCAGCCATTCATCTATTTCCAGTTCTAGCGGTTTGCTGGAGCGTTCCGGGCAGGGCGTGGGCGATGGGGTTCGCCAGAGAAGGGCGAGGCGCGCGCGGAGTGGCGTTGGAGCAGCGCGAATGACGGCGATTGTCCGGCGGCTGCCTGCCGGCGCACTGTTCGCGTGTCTCTTTGTGGGGCTCATTCACATCGTGGTTTCGGGTTGGGTGGTTCCCCACCCGGTGGCCCGCGAGAGTCTTCGCCAAAGGGTCATCGCCCTCACCGAACATGCTCGTCCGTCGCTCTTGATCGCCGGCGATTCGCGTGCCGAGAACAACATCATGCCCGGCGTCGTTGCCGCCCAGGTTGGGATGCCCATTGAGAGTGTTGTCAACGTTGCCATGGTCGCGTGCGAAAGCTCCGCGGTTCTGGCAGCCTATCGCGAGTTTTCGGAGCGCTTCGCGCACGAGCCGATTGTCGTGATCAGTGTGTCCCTGTTCAGTGTCAACGACCGTGTAACCGTTCCGGGGTACTTGAACGACGAAGTCCTGTGGTCGATCGGGCTGGTTGATCGGCTGCGACTTGCGCCCCTGAAACGCGCATTGAGCAGTACGTTGCTGCCGGAACGGGAGTTGAAACGGCGGATCGCCGGTTGGTTTCGCCGGTCTTCGCCCCGTGCCGTGCCCGAGCAGGGCTTCATGGGGCTCGCGGGAGACCGGTGCGTGGATGTCACGCCCGAAACGGTACGTGATTGTATCCGGCGCATCAACCGCGGATGGTTCAACGACCCGGTGATTGACGGCATACGCTGGCGGCAGTTGGAAGCCGACTTGCGAAGCCTGATCCAAGCCGGCGTACAGGTCGTCATCTTCGATGCACCGGAACATCCCGCTTTCCCGCAAGGTACCGACGGCACGGACAACGGTGCCGCCAATGCCCGGTTTCATGAGCAATTGATCGGACTCTGCCATCGGATCGACGTGCCTATCCTGTGCTACGGCACGGATTGGTTCGGCGACCGCGACCCGGACGCGCTCTACTACGACCTGCTCCACCTCAACCGCCGGGGGGCGGCCCTTCTCTCTGAGCGAGTCGGGCAAGACCTCAGCATCCTGATGCAGAGCGGAAGGCTGCGCTCGAGCACCCCGCGCACTCGGTGATGCGAAGGGGCTCATACACCTAAAGCTTGGCAACGTTGGTGTCCGCGCCGACGAGCTGTGCGATTCGCTCCTTGAGTTCTTCTTCAGTCGAGCTGGTCCAGTCCGGACAGGAACACGCTTCGGCGATGTGAGGTAGCTCGATTTCGACGTTGAGCAGAATGGCGTCTCCGTCTCTCACCTGGGCACGGAACTGCTCGGCACGGCGCGCCACACTCACCTCGGTTGACTCATAGATCGCCGCGTGGACGAGGTCCGCGAAGTGGCACAGGTTGGCCAGGGCATGGTCCCCGGGCCGGTGGTGCAGGAGGATGGCACTGCCGATCTGGCGGGGCAGTCCCCAGTGGGCGGCGACAGCCGCTCCAACATCCGCGTGGTCGTAGCCCCACACTTCGAGTTCCTTCTCGTGCAGGCGAACCTTGCTGCGGGCCTTGGAGTCGAAAATCCTGGCGTACTCCCGCGGGTGGGCCTGCTGCAATGCGAGCACGCCGATGTGCTGCAAAAGCGCAGTCACGAATGCCTCGTCCGGGTCGACCTCCTTTTCTCGCTGCGCGATCACCTTGGCCGCCACGGCGCACGTCAGGCAGTAGCGCCAGAACCACGCGTAGTTGAAGAACTGATCCTGCCGGCTGGGCTTGGACGAGAACAAATGCAGTGCCATCGCGAGTGAACGGATCCGCATCACACCCAAATGGGACACGGCGCGGCCGACGGTCTCGAACTTCGTCCCGCGGGAATACAGGGCGGAGTTGGCCAGACCCAGCACCCGACCGGACAACGCGGGGTCGGTGGCGACCGCGGTGGAGACATGCTCCAGACTCGTGAACGGGTCGCTCGCCAGTTCCATGATGCGCAGAGTCGCTTGGGGCATGGTGGGCAAACCGGCGTCCTGGAGAAGGGCCCGAAGCTCCTTGGTGGGAAATCTCGGCGCTGCGATTGAACTCATCGTCCGATTCTCCTGCGGCACGGTTCTCGTATGCGCACGCCACAAGCGGCGCGAACCACCACTGATTCATCGGACAACCGGTGTCGGGATTGCAACCGGGCTACGTAGCTCGCCGCAATCCCTTTTCAAAAGTGAACTTACTATGCCACAGGGAGTACGCGTCCGGGGCGCCGTGCGAGCGGGGGTGGCGAGGGGTTTGACGCCCTCTTGTCTGTGTGAATTTCCGCAGTTGCCGGTCGTTAATCCCCCTGCGATTCCGCCGGACACGCGTCGGTCCGGTCCCGTCGCCCACCACCGCCCGGTACCGCCCGGTAACACCGATCCGTAGCGGCTGGGCGGAATCGGTGGCCGCGGCGGAATCGAGCGGTGCCGAGGCGGGAAAGGGGGAGATTGTACTGATTTTGGACCCGCACTTGCCCGAACAAACCGGAGGCTGTAAACATCAGGTCTCCGAAACGTCCGCAGATTCTGCGGCACGTGGTCTTCATTTAGTCGAGTGGATGGGTGCTTGGCCCAGTGCAGGTGTTTCAAGGAAGTACGAGATCATGAGTCGACGCAAGGTTACCATTGACGGCAACGAGGCGGCAGCCCATACCGCACATAAGATCAACGAAGTCTGTGCCATCTATCCCATCACCCCCAGCTCCAACATGGGGGAGTGGGCGGACCAGTGGTCGGCCCAGGGCAGGAAAAACATCTGGGGCACCGTCCCCACAGTCGTGGAAATGCAGAGCGAAGGCGGGGCCTCCGGCGCTGTCCACGGGGCATTGCAGACCGGGGCGCTGACCACGACGTTCACGGCGTCCCAAGGCCTGCTGCTGATGATCCCCAACATGTTCAAGATCGCCGGGGAGCTGACCTCGACGGTGTTCCAAGTCTCGGCGCGTACGGTGGCGACTCATGCCCTGTCCATCTTCGGGGACCACAGCGACGTAATGATCTGCCGCGGCACCGGCTGGGGCCTGCTCGCTTCGGGTTCTGTGCAGGAGGTGATGGACAACACATGCATCGCTCAAGCGGCGAGCCTGGCGGCGCGCGTGCCCTTCATCCAGTTCTTCGACGGCTTCCGCACCTCGCACGAGGAACTGAAGATCGAAGAACTCAGTGACGAAGACCTGCGGGCCATGATTGACGACGAACGGGTCCGCGAGCATCGTGCCCGGGCGCTGAATCCGGAGAAACCGGTCCTGCGGGGCACCGCCCAGAATCCCGACGTGTTCTTCCAGGCCCGTGAGGCATGCAATCCTTACTACGACGCCTGCCCCGACCGGGTGCAGCAGGCGATGGACAAGTTCGCGTCGATTGTAGGACGGCGGTATCACCTGTTCGACTATGTCGGCGATCCCCATGCCGAGCAAGTCATCGTGTTGATGGGCTCCGGGGCGGAAGCCGCCCAGGAAGCTGTCGAGCACTTGAACACCAAGGGCGAAAAGGTGGGCATTATCAAGGTGCGGCTGTATAGACCGTTCGCCGCAGATCGCTTCATCGCCGCCTTGCCCAAGACGGTCAAGACCATCGCCGTGCTGGATCGCACCAAGGAGCCGGGAGCCCTCGGCGAACCCATGTACTTGGATGTGGTCACCGTTCTGGACGAGCACTACGCCGCCGGGCGCGACGGGTTCGCGAAACGCCCGCGCGTGATCGGCGGTCGCTACGGGCTGTCGTCAAAGGAGTTCACCCCCGCGATGGTCAAGGGCGTCTTCGACGAAGCCAAGAAGGACAACCCCAAGAACCACTTCAGCGTGGGCATCCTCGACGACGTGACCCACAACTCCATCGAGTACGATCCGTCCTTCTCCACCGAGCCCGACGACGTGGTCCGGGGCGTCTTCTTCGGGTTGGGCGCCGACGGCACCGTCGGAGCGAACAAGAACTCGATCAAGATCATCGGTGAGGGGACGGACTTCTACGCCCAGGGTTACTACGTGTACGATTCCAAGAAGGCCGGTTCGGTGACCGTGTCGCACCTGCGTTTCGGTCCCCGCCCGATCCGCTCCACCTACCTGATCGACCAAGCGAGCTTCATCGCCTGTCACCAGGAGATGTTCCTGGAGCGGTACGACATGCTGCGCTATGCGAGCCCCGGGGCGACCTTCCTGCTCAACAGCACCGCCGAGGATGACAAGGTGTGGGATGCCCTGCCGCTCGAGGTGCAAAAGGACATCATCGACAAGAAGCTGAAGTTCTACGCCATTAACGCGTACCGGGTGGCCAAGGAAACGGGCATGGGCGCGCGCATCAATACCATCATGCAGACGTGCTTCTTCGCGATTTCCGGCGTGCTGCCGCGGGACGAAGCTATCGCCAAGATCAAAGAGACCATCCATGCGACCTACGGCACCAAGGGCGAGGAAGTGGTGGCCAAGAACTTCGCCGCGGTCGACGCCACGTTGGCCAACCTGAACGAGATCAAGATCCCCGACAAGGTCACCAGCACGAAGAAGCGCCCTCCCACCGTCTCGGAAGAGGCGCCCGAGTTCGTTCAGAACGTGACCGCTCGGATCATCGCCAACGAGGGCGATCGGCTTCCGGTCAGCGCCATGCCGGTGGACGGCACCTTCCCGACCGACACCTGCCGCTGGGAGAAACGCAACATCGCTCTGGAGATTCCGGTCTGGGACGCGGACACATGCGCGCAGTGCGGCAAGTGTGCCCTCGTCTGCCCGCACGCCGCTATCCGCATGAAGGCTTATCCCGAATCGTGCCTGAAAGGCGCGCCCGAGACGTTCAAGTCCACCGCAGCCAAGGGACCGGAGTTCAAGGGCATGCGGATGACCATTCAGGTCGCCCCGGAAGACTGCACCGGATGCGGCACGTGCGTGCAGGCGTGCCCGGCCAAGAGCAAGAATGACCCCCAACGAAAAGCCATCAACATGGCGACGCAGGCGCCCCTCCGCTCGCCCGAGCGCGAGAACTACGAGTTCTTCCTCAATCTACCCGAGTTCGACCGGAGCAAGCTGAAGATCGGTACGGTAAAGGGCTCGCAGTATCTCCAGCCGTTGTTCGAGTACTCCGGCGCGTGCGCCGCTTGTGGCGAGACGCCTTACGTGAAGTTGCTCAGCCAGTTGTTCGGCGATCGGGCCATCATGGCCAACGCAACCGGATGCTCCTCGATTTACGGGGGCAATCTGCCCACCACGCCGTGGTCTCAGACCGCCGACGGGCGCGGACCGGTGTGGTCCAATTCGCTGTTTGAGGATTGCGCCGAGTTCGCCCTGGGGTTCCGCCTCACGTTGGACAAGCATAAGGAACACGCCGACGAACTGCTGACCGAGTTGGTGGGGGAAATCGGCGACGAGCTTGTCAAAGCCATTCTGAAAGCGGACCAATCCGGCGAGGCGGGCATCGGTGCCCAGCGCGAACGGGTGGCTACGCTCAAGCGGAAGTTGGCGAAGCTCTCCGGATCGCAGGCCGCCAACCTGATGAGCATCGCCGATGCACTGGTTGACAAGAGTGTGTGGGCCATCGGGGGAGACGGCTGGGCCTACGACATCGGCTACGGAGGGCTTGACCACGTGCTGGCCTTGGGCCGAAACGTCAACGTGCTGGTGTTGGACACCGAGGTCTACTCCAACACCGGTGGGCAGTGCTCCAAGGCGACGCCGCTGGGTGCGGTGGCCAAGTTCGCCGCCGCGGGCAAACCCATCCCCAAGAAGGACCTCGGACTGATGGCGATGGCCTATGGAAATGTCTACGTCGCCCAAGTGGCTTTGGGTGCCAACGACGCCCAAACGGTCAAGGCGTTTGTCGAGGCTGAAAGCTACGACGGACCTTCGCTCATCATCGCCTACAGTCACTGCATCGCTCACGGAATCAACATGCTGAACGGCATGAGCCACCAGAAGGCCGCGGTGCAGTGTGGGCATTGGCCGCTGTACCGCTTCAACCCTGCCATGGTCGCCGAGGGCAAGAACCCGCTACAGATGGACTCGCGGGCCCCGAAGATCTCGTTCGAGGAATACGCCTATTCCGAGAACCGCTACAAGACGCTCACCAAGACCGACCCGAAGCGTGCCGCCGAGCTACTCGCGTCGGCCCAGGAAGGCGTGGCTGCGCGCTTCCGGCAGTACCAGGCGTTGACCAAGGTCCACGCCCCCGTCGAAGAGGACGAGAAATAGGCCAGAGGCGAAGCGCAAGCGAAAAGCGCAGTCCCAGCGCGGTAGAACCGATTTCACCAGGTTTGTGAGAAGCCGGGGATGAACGCTGAGGTACGCGGGTTCGTGTTCAATCCCCTCGGCGCTCATCCGCGTGTGCCGGCGGCTTTTCCCCGGTGGGCGGGTATCGCCCATCCCATTCCACATCAATCCAGCAGTGTTCGCGCCGGTGAGGCCGGGTCGAGTTCCACTGCCTTGCGGGCGTACTCTGTGGCCCTTTCGGTGTCGCCGACTTTCTGCAAAGCCAAGGCGGCGTCCGCGAAGCGCTGGGCCGAGGTGGGCTCGAGCTCACACAGTACCTGATACTCCCACACGGCGGCCTTCGTGTCGCCGAGCCGCATGAGGACCTTGGCGAGTTCGGCGTGCGTGGTCGGCTCAAACGGGTCGATGTACATCGCTTGCCGGTACCAGTGCCGGGCCTGGGGCAGCTTACCGTGCTTGGCGTAGATGTCGGCGATCTTGCTCGGCACGTCCGGGTCATGTTCCTCGGTGCGGGCGACTTCCAGCAGTTGCGGCAGTGCCAAGTCCGGTTCGTCGCGGTCGAGGTAGATGCCGGCCAAACCCGAGTAGCTGAATGAGTCCAGCGGGCAGTTCCGCTGCAATTGCTTGAGGTAACCCTCCGCCTCGTCGTACCGCTCACGCAACAGCAGCAGTCGGCTTAAGTACTTGGGCGCGGTCCAGCCCGCGGGATCGACCGTAGCCAGACGCTCGAGCGCCGGGAGCATTTCGTCTTGAATCTCTCTCAATGCCGGGCCCGCCTTGTCCGCCGCGAAATGGGCCAGGACCTTAACGAACACTTCCAGGGCGATCCTCTCGTTTTCATCGAGCCCGAGGGCTTTGCGCGCCGCGCCGAGGGCCTTGTCGTGGTTCCCGTCGTCCAGTTCGGCCTTGGCCAGCCGCCCAAGCACGCGGGCATCATCCGACTGGATCAGCCCCAGGGCGCGCAGCTTGGTGACATTCTCCGGCGGATCGAGCGGGAAACCCCATAGGGCGACCTGCTTGCGGGCCCACTGGCGAAAGTCGGAATCGAACTGCGCCGTCCCGATCCCGGTCTGGGCAACGAAGATCTGCTCCTGCGTCGCTCCCTCGCGAAAGCCAACGAGCATGCGGTTGAGCACATCGTACCCGAAGCGCTCGACCAGGTACTCGCACATCCATTCGCTTTGGGCATACGCCGCCTGGCGGTCGTCGCGGCACTTCGGACGAATGAAGCCCCAGTCGATGCTTTCGAGCGTGAAGAGTTGGTCGCGCCGCGCGCGGTCGGCCAGCATTTCGCACCAATCGAAGCTCCGCGGGGAACCCTCCTGGGAGACCGCCAGGCCTTCGGTGTACCAGTGGGCGATTCTGTTTTCCGTGGCGGCCAACGTGACCGTGTGGGTGAACTCGTGGCGGAGAACGCGGGCGTAGTTGTAAGGGCCGCTTGTCCGCGGACCGCCACGCGGGGACGTCATGGCGATGACTCGCCCGGTGCAGGCCCCGACGGTGAAAACCCACGGCTTCCCGGTGATGCGCACGGCGAAAGTCCGCGCCGTGGGAAACACCTGAATGATCGTCTTGACCGCCGGATACACCTCATAGTCCGCGCACACCTCGCCGTAGATAGCCTCCAAGTAATCCGCCATGTAGCGAGGCAGCACCGACTCGTGCTCGGCGTCGTAGCGGATGATGAAGTGCTCGGTCTCGAGGGCGGCGAAGGCCATGAACGAATCGAGCAGATCAAGCGTGTTCTTCGTCCGGTCGTTGAACTGGTCCAGGGCCCAGGCGGCATCGAGGGCGGTCTGGGCCTTGGCCTCTTCCCCCCACTGCATGTACAGCATGCCCAGTTCGCAGCGGGTGTTCGCGTTGGTGGGGTCGCACGCAATCGCCCGCAGGTAGCTCGCCTCGGACTCGGCGTATTGCCGCAACCCACCCAGCACGTCCCCCAGAATCGAGTGAAACAGCGCCGCACACGGGTTGATCCGCTCAGCGCGTGTCTGGAACGTCTCGGCGGTCGCCCGTTCTCCCATGCACAAGGCCGCTCCCGCCGCCAAGGCCAAAGCCCGGATATCGTTGGGGTTAATTTCCAGCGCTTGTGCGCAGGCCTCGGCGGCTTCGGCATGGCGTCGTTCGATGATCTTCTGTTCGGCTTGAAGGGTCAGCGCCGGCACGTACCGCGAATTGACCTCCAGAGCCATGGCAACCCGGCGCTCGGTCTCCTCGAATCGCCAGCCTGCCAGGGCGATGTGTCCCAGTCCCACGTAAGCCTCAGGCAGGTTGCTGTTGATCTGCAGGGCGGCTTTGTAGTCCTCCGCAGCCTCTTGGAGGTTGTACTTGGACCGTAGCAGGTCGGCGGCCGCGATCCGCGCCGACCAGCAGGTACGATCCATCCGCGTATAGGCGACTTGCAGCAATTCGTTCAGCACGTGGGCAGTACGATCATTGATGTTGGCGTGCGTGGTCAGAACGTTGTAGCGGTGAAAGCCCTTAGCGGTTTCGGTCACCGCCTCGGCCGTCTGGGGGAACCGCTTGTTCAGCAGGGATTCAAACCACCGGTAGGCTTCGACGGCTTGGTCACGTCGTCCCACGGTTTCGAGAAGTGCACCGAGCAGGTAGCGAGCCCGAAAGTGGGTCTTGTCCAGCCGGATCGCCCTGCGAGCATGCTCGATGGCGCCATCGTACCGTCCCTCTGCGGTGTCCAGTTCCGCCGCGAGCGCGTGCCAGCCGGCAGACCGCTCTCCTCTCTTGGCGATGCTTTCGAGGCGGGCGCGTGCCTCGTCGCAGTCTCCGGTCATCAGGTGGCAGCGCACGATGCCCAAGGTGGCCGGCAGCTTGTTCTTCGGATGCGCGGCGAGCGTTTCAAACTGCTCGATGGCGCGCGCGTAGTAGCCCTCGATGTAGAGATCGCGCGCATCGCCCAGCGTGAACGCCGGCTGCGTCGTTGCTGCTTTCGAGGTGGGGACGGGTGCGGTTGTCGAGGGACCGCGCGGGCTCAAGCCCGCGGCTCTTTGAATCCAGAAACCACTTGCGAGCGCAACGGTCAGCACACACGTCCACGTGCCCGTCGTAGACGGGTGGACCTTGCGCCCTCGAAGATACTGCCGGTATCGGTGCATGACACAACTCACGTGGATTCTATCCCCACGGCGCAAAGTCATCCACACCAGTACCGCAGGCATCCTACCTGCTGCCTTTTGGCAGGCTGGAAGCCTGCGGTACAAGTGACTTTGCGCTGGAGGGGCTGTCGATTCAACCTGTAGCATCGCCCCTTGTGGGCGGCGCACCCGCGTTTCTCGTCACCCACAAGGGGTGACGCTACATCGGGGATCGCCCAATCATTGACGCCGTCCTTTGGGGGCGACTAGAATCACTCCTGATGGCCCAGGCTTCCTCTGCACAATCCGAGCCCGACGGCGACATTGCCGCCGAGGCGCGCATGTCGTTTGGCGATCACCTCGAGGAGCTGCGCCGTTGTCTTCTACGCGGTCTTATCGGTGTGGCCGTCGCAATCGTGGTTGCTCTCTTCTTCGCCAAGGACCTGTTGGCCTTCATCATGCAGCCGTTGCTGATCGTGCTGCACAGCCTCGGCCAACCGCCCAGCGTGATTGCCCTGAGCCCGCCGGAGGGGTTCCTCGTCTACCTCAAGGTCGGTTTTCTCAGTGGGTTGATCGTGTCGATGCCTTGGTTGTTGTACCAGGTGTGGTCGTTCGTAGCCGCAGGCCTGTACGGACACGAACAGCGGTTCGCCAAGACGTTCATTCCGCTGACCGCGGTGCTGTTCGGTACCGGTGTGGCGTTCTTGTATTGGGTGGTGCTGCCCGTCGTGCTCAACTTCTTCGTCTCGTTCAGCAGCAGCCTGGATATGCCCGAGCTGTCGCCCACGTGGCTGCAATCCCATGTGCTTTCCATGCCGGAGCCATCCAACCCCACGCTGCCGGAGATGGAGGAGCAGCGCATGCCGATGTGCGCCGAAGACCCTCCGGATCCGTGTATCGGCGCTGTCTGGATCAACACCGGCGCGCGGGAGCTGCGCATCAACACACCGGACGGCCTGCTGGTTGCGGCGCTGAAACCGGCCGCCCTCAAGACCGCGGTGACCAGCCAGTTCTCTCTGCAGTTCTACATCTCGTTCGTTCTGTCGCTGGCCCTCGCCTTCGGCCTGGCTTTCGAGTTGCCCGTGATCGTGGTGTTCCTGTCACTGGCGAACATCGTGCGCGCTGCGCAAATGGCCAAGGCACGCAAGTACGTGATCTTCGGCATCTTCGTCGCGGCGGCCATGTTCACCCCACCGGACGTGATCAGCCAGATCCTGCTCGCCGTCCCCATGATCGCCCTGTTCGAAGGCGGTCTGCTGGTGGCCCGCGTGCTGGAAGTCCGACGCAGGGACGCAACCTCGTCAACGTGACGCGGGTTCACGCACGGGCCGCGATTTCCGAAGTCGTCACAGTGGCTTGGGCGAAGCTTCGACACGCTCGCCGCGCGCCTGGGCCTGTCGCTTCAACTCCAGGATGGCGGTGTACACCCTGTCGGTGGCGCGCTTCAGCGTTTCGCGGTCTCGCCCTGTGAACTCGGTCAGGTCTACGGGTGCTCCGTATCGGACGCGGATGCGGTGCCGCGCGAAAAACGAAGAGGCCACCCCGTCACGGTAGACCTGCCCGCTGACGTACGCGGGCACGACGGTCGCCCCCGTCCTCAGAGCCAGCATGGCAACACCGTCTTTGGGGGGTTCGGTTTTGCCCAGTAGGGGGATTCGCCCCTCGATGAAGATGCCGAGCATCTTGCCATCGCGGAGACGGCGGATTGCGGCCTTGGTGGCAGCGGTATCGCGACCGTCGCGCCGTACCGGAATGCAGCGGACGACGTCGGTGATGTGATGCAGCACGGGAAGGCGGGCGTATTCCCGTGCGATCATAAACCCCATGGCGCGGTGCGGGCACGTGGAGTACAGCATCAGGGGGTCGGCTGACGAACCGTGATTGGCGGTGAGGATGACCGGGCCGTGGGCCGGCACGGTGCAGGGGCCCACCCGACGCACGCGATACCGAAACACCGTCCACACGCGGTTGAGGTACCAGAGCACCGCAAAGGCGACGGGCTCGCCACCGAAGCGCCTTCGCGCGGACCACAGCATCAGCGCCATGGCGGCGGCGACGACCACAACAGCGGCGATCACGATCTCTAAAGCCATGCTGAATACTGGCATGGGCTCGGTCACCGTCTTATGCCGATGCTGGACACGAAGGGACGCCGACAAGCATAGGGGACTGTGGATGAATCGCAAGCGATTGATTCCACCACCCGCGGGTCGTAACATGGGGGTGGTTTTGACACACCGGGCGTCCGACCGCCCGCAACGAAGCGTGGATACGCAGGAGGAAGAACCATGATCCGAGCAATGCTGCGGGTGGTTCTGTGCATGATGTTGTGCAATGCCGCTGTCGCGGGCACCGACACAAAGCCGGCCGAGAAGAAGGTTTCGGCGGCCAAACCCGCGCGGCGCCCGTCCGAGAAGAACGACCTCATCCGCGTACGAATGGCTACCACGATGGGTGACATCGTTCTGCAGTTGGACGCGAAGAAGGCACCGATCGCAGTGGAGAACTTTTTACGCTACGTTGATGAACGGTTCTACGACCGCACCGTTATCCACCGCGTGATTCCTCACTTCCTGATCCAGGGCGGCGGCTACACGACCGCCTCACTGTTGCCCAAGTCCAAAGGCCTGCACGGTCCGATCAAGAACGAGTGGAACAACCGTTTGAAGAACACCCGCATGACGATCGGTGCCGCGCGCGTGCCTGGAAAACCCGACTCCGCCACGTCTCAGTTTTACATCAACGTGGCGGACAACCCCCGCCTGGATCAGGCCCAGGAGGACGGTGCCGGGTACGCCGTCTTCGGGCGTGTGATCGGGAGCGAGAGCACGGTTGAGCGGATTCGTAACGCCGAGCTTCGCGTTCATTCCCGTTATCAAGAGCCGAGCGGCCGAGCCGTTACTCCAGAGAAGCTCATTGTGATCCAGTCGATTCGCCGCATCGATGCCAAGGGGAAGGTCATTGAACCGCAGTCGGAGCCTCCCGCCGAACCGGATGTCCGGGACGAGGTCGGTGCCGGAGATGACGAGGTCCACAAGAAACGTGGCGGCGACCCGAACGATAAGCGAGGCGTCGAACCGGTCGGCGAGGACGCCGAGGCGCAAGGCGACGTAGCGGATGAGGAGGCGGTGGACGAGGATTCAGATGCGCAGGATACTGAACCGGTCCTCGACATGCTTGAACGTATCGTTGAGGACAACGCCAAAACCGAGGAGGACGCGGACGCCGAAGATGATACCGAAGACAACGCGGACGCCGAGGATGACACCGAAGACACCGAAGACAACGCCGACACCGAAGATGACGCCGAAAACAGCGCCGACACCGAAGACAACGCCGACGCCGGGAATGACGCCGGCGATGAGGATAACACCGAAGGTGAAACCGATACCGGAGGCGAGGACGACGCGCCGCCTTCCGAACAACCGGACGAGAACGACGAGAACTGAGGGCGCCTAACACTACAGGGCCTGGTATCGTTCTCGGTGATAGAGTGTCGTGGTTGTTCAGAAGGTCATTTCCACGCGGTTTCGGCCGCCATGTTTGGCATCAAAGAGGCACTCATCGGCGCGCTCGATGATTTCCTTGGGGGTTGCCGCTTCGAGTTTCAAGTCGACGTGGGCGGCCCCAAGGCTGGCGGTGAAGCTGATGGAGTGTTCGGCGTGGTTAAAGTGGATCTTCTCAATCTCTTGACGAATGTACTCGGCCATGGTTTGAAGGGCCCGTACCGTGGCATCGGCCAGGATGACGGCGAATTCCTCCCCGCCGTAGCGAGCGGCCAAGGCCGGCGTCCGGCAGGCTGATTTCAGACATTGGCCCACCTTTCGCAGCGCTTCGTCGCCCGCTTGATGCCCATGCGTGTCGTTCAGTTTCTTGAAGTGGTCGAGGTCCAACATGATCAAGCCAACGGCGGACCCTGCTTCCTGAGCCCGGTCCAGTGTCTCGGCCAGTTTCTCGTCGAATGTCTGCCGGTTGGCAATCTTGGTCAGCCCGTCGGTGGCGGCCTTGAGGTTGACCTCCTGGAGTTCCTTCTGGGCATCTTCGGCGCGGCTGGTGGCGGCGGCGCGGTCCATCTCGGCGGACATGGAGATGTTGGCCATTTGCATTGTGGCCTGGGTACGTAGCGTCTCGTACGAAACGGATTCGCCGATGTCGATCTTGAACAGCGAAGCCATCTCGTTGACGTTGGTGTGCACGTCCTGGAGAATCTGCTTGAGGGCGTCGGACTCCATGGGGACAAGTTCCATGCAGCGCTGCCTCACCTCCTGGTGTCGCCAACTCTCCACGTCGCCACAGAAAAGCTCCGCAACGCTCGACGACGCGTACAGAACCGAGCCAAACAGCTTGGCCCGCTCGTCGAGCGAACCGAGATCCTCACCGTGGTGAGCCGCAACCGTGTCGCACAGCATCTCCGGAAGTGACCACTTGCGAAGCATCTCGGCGCTGATCCTGGCGTGGGTCATATCGAGAACGTCGGCCTCGATCTCCTGAAGCGGTCGTGGGTTCGTGGCGTATTGGTCGAGGACCGCGCGGTAGTCATCGCCGGCGCATTGGTGGGCGGCTAGCATCCCGATGTCGGCCAACAGACCGCCCACGAAGCACTCGTCGGTGCGAAGCTCCCCGCACTGGTGCCCCAGGAGCTTGGCCAGCACCGCCGTCGTCAGCGAACGTTGCCAGTACTTGCGGTAGTCGAACACATTGTCGCCCGACTGCTGAAGGGAGTCCACCAGCGAGAAGCTCAGGGCCATCACCTTGACGGTCCTCAGTCCCAGGATCACGGTGGCCTGCTGGATCGAGCCGACTTTCTTGGCCAAACCGAAGAGCGGTGAGTTGGCCGTTTGAAGCAGCTTAGCGGCCAGCGCCGGGTCCTTTTGAATCACGTCGGCGATTTCGTTGACCGAGACGTCCTCCTGCTGGGTCAACTCGAGCACCTTCAGGGCCACAGCCGGCATCGACGGCAAACTCGACGAACTGAGAATACGATCCAATATCGCAAATGACATTAGTGGTTCAACCTCTCGACTGGTTTCCACTTGTTCCGTTGCCACCGACATCGCTTCAGGGGTTTACCAGGGCTTGCGTGTCGGCAGCATCCCCATGCTGCTCACATTCGGCAACGCCGCTGATTGACGAGGCCCATCCTTAGCCTGCTGCTCGGATTGGTCGACCGCGCCGATCATTCGGGCGGCCGTCTCCTGGCACACATAGGAGATCGGCTCGTTATCACCTTCGCTTGACCGGCGAGTTCCGGCCGTGCGCCTGAAAACCAGGCGAGTGCAAAGCGTAAGCTCTGTGGGCGAATACGCTTCCCATTGTCAGCGACCTACCGGGGAAAACGGCAGCCTCGGTTTTTTTTTGGGCGCGAGTCTCAACACTTTCTCAGCCCACAAAGGTACCCAGGCATGTACCCCCTGCGATATTATCGCCACCGTCCCATATTCGCAGTCTTCCTAGGCGCTTAGTTCTCAAGTAACAAGGCGCGCACTCCGATGTGCAGGCAACCGAACGTAAACCGGGCTAGTCACGCGGAGTTACTGATAAGGGAGATTGCCTATGGCAACGTACTACAAGAAGACCAAGACAGGCACCTGGAACAAGAGCAAGACCACGACCACAAGCCGGGGAAACTACACGAATCTCAGAACCACCTGGCAGCAGAAGATTAGTTCCTATCGCACCCTGTGCAACCAAACGCAGGGTACGTACAGCGGAAAACGTCCCAGCGCGGCGACGCTGAGGACTTTTGACAATTGGATCGGCAAAGGCGCCATCATTCACAACGTGACCGCCAGCCAGATCAACCGATGGTCGCACACCGGTCGGAAGTGCAGTTCCGCCACCTCGGCCAAGAGTGTGCTGTGGCACAAGTTCGGCAAGACGCCGATCAAAGCGGTTTGCAAGTCAAAGACCGGATCCTACCTCGTCGCCACTACGCCCATGTACAAGGGCAAGAACTTCAAGTTTCCGCACTAAGCGGACTCAGATTCGGCCCGGGCCAAGCGCCCTCCGAGCGAACATAACTTGCGTGACAGGCTCCAGGGCGGTTCGGAAACGAGCCGCCCTTTCCTTTGTGTGCCAGGCATGTGATGTGTGTCGGAGGTGGAAGTCCTCTGCGGGCCGTGATGACCGGAACCGCCAGGGTTGGATTGAGAATGCTCTCGTGAGGCACTCCAAGACCGAAAGGTGGAGCAACAGATAAGCCGTGTGCGTAGGCAATTGCTCGGCGACGTAGCGCTCAAGAGGCCTCCTAACCTGTCATGAACCCCTACATCACCAATCGAGCGCGTCGACCGCGTCGGTGTGGAAGCGCATCTGCCGCGAGACCATCTCGTGATAGAGACCGCCGGACGCCAGCAACGCCTCGTGCGTCCCGACCTCGGCGATGCGGCCGTCGAGCATGACGACAATGACGTCGGCCCGCGTGACCGTTGAAAGGCGGTGGGCGATAACGAACGTGGTCCGCTCGACGAACAACTCCGCCAGCGACTGTTGGATCAACTGCTCCGATTCGGTGTCCAGGCTGCTGGTGGCTTCGTCGAGAATCAGGATCCGGGGATCGGCCAACAGGGCGCGGGCGATGCTGATGCGCTGGCGTTCGCCGCCGGAGAGTTTCACACCGCGCTCTCCGATGACCGTGTCATACCCTTGGGGCAGGCGTGCGATGAACCTGTCGGCGTTGGCTCTGTGAGCCGCCTCGGCGATCTGGGCGTGTGTGGTCTGCCGCTTTCCGTAGGCGATGTTCTCCGCCACGGTCCCGTCAAAGAGGAAGACGTCCTGCTCGACGATGCCCAAGAGGTTGCGGAGACTGCGGAGCCGGATGTCGCGCAGATCGATGCCGTTGAGCGTCAGCCGCCCTCCAACCGGGTCGATGAAGCGGGCGACCAGATTGGTGACGGTGGTCTTGCCCGCACCGCTGGGACCGACCAGGGCCACCGTCTGCCCGCCGCGTACCTCCAGCGAAAAATCACGGACCACCGGCTTGCCGGCGACGTATTCGAAGCTCACGTTTTCAAAGGCGATGCCGCGGATCGGCTGCGGGGCGTCCACCGCCGTGGATCGGTCGGGTTTGTCCAACGGCTCGTGGAGGAGGTCGAACGTTCGTTCCATAGCAGCCAAGGCGCGTTGTGTGCGGCTGTACGATTGCACGATCTGCGAGACCGGGTGCAGCAGCATGAACGCGTACATCTGAAACGCCAGTATCCCGCCGATCTGCAATTCGCCGGCCAGCAGGCGCGTCCCGCCATACCACACGATCAACAGGCTCACGCCGGGAATCAGCAGGCCCCAGCCCGAGGTCACCACCAGTTGCAGCAGGTTGGACAGCACTTCCTGGCGAACGACGGTGTGGTGTTGCACCGCGTAATTGCGCGACTCGCGCTTCTCGCGGCGGAACGTACGCACCACCCGCACCCCCGAGAACGTCTCCACCACCCGGCCGTCTATGTCCGAACGGGCTTCACGCATGGCGCGATAGATCGGGCGAACCCGCTTGAGCCATACGATGTTCAGCAGCACGATCGGAGGGATCAAGGTCATGGCTACCAGTGCGGTCTTCCAACTGAGGTGCAAGAGAACGCCGACGGTCAGAATCACGCTGAGCAAGGCCACGCCCGGGGTAATGATCCCCATTTGCAGTAGGCCGCTTAACTCGTCCACGTCGCCGGAGACGCGCGACACGATCCCTCCGCCCTTCATCTCCTGCAACTTGCGCAAGGGCATGTGCAGCAGGTGTTCGTACAGCTTCTGCCGCAGGCGAAAAACGACGCGGGCATTCAGCACGGTCATGCGGTAGCCGCGATAGGCTTCAAACGCTTGCTGGAGGAGCATCAGCGCCACCATCGCCAGGGCGAAGAGGGTGAGCAGCCGATACTGCTCGGCGCGGGGCAAATCGTCGTTCAACAGCACATCGTCGATGACGATCTTGGTGGCATAGGGAAGCACAAGCCCCAGCACCTTCGCGAACGCGGCCAGCGTAAACACCAGCACCAGGGCCTTCGTGTGGCGTCCCACCAATCTGCGGTACTCGCCGAAGTAGCGCCAGCCCCCCCACGGAGACGGTGTGGCAGCGTTCTCATCCCTTCGGGTTTTCCTGCTCTGCCGGTAGGACCTGCGGAATTCGCGGTACCGGTGCTTGGAGGAGTCGCGGGCCGTGCCCTCGGGCACCGGGGGCCCGTCCAATGCATCGCTGACGTGTTGCGCAGAACGCAGAGGTCCCTTCGAGGGGATGAAATCGCCGAAAGACCCGGGTCTACCCCTGCCCATCTGACCTGCCTCATTGCCCAGGCGAAACCGCGAATCCGCCGGTACGTGATGGACCTTTCACCAGGCGATTGTAGTGCCATTCGACCTGCCGAGCGAACGTTGAGGGAACGAGACCTCACCCACCGAGCCCAGTCGTGTTGAATCTGACAGACTCAAGAACTTGTGGTGCAACTCAATTCAGTAACGGAGAGGGAGGGATTCGAACCCCCGCTACGGTTACCCGCAGACCGCATTTCGAATGCGGCTCCTTCAGCCACTCGGACACCTCTCCAAGCGCTTCTGACACGAACTCCGACAGAAGCGTCCAATCGTGGTGATCTCCCGGCCGCAGTTGATAACCAGGATCATCACATGCCATGGGCCATCATGGCACACCCGCTCAAACACTTTCAGGTCGATGGCCGGACCATCGGCTGCGTCGCTTGGTCGCGGGCCACCGGCCACTATTACATCATCGATAGCTAAGGCAAGCAAGTCCACTTCCGACATTGGGCGGCGCCGAGGAAAAACTGTTGGCCCGAACGCGGAGATCGAACGGCATCACCGGACCCTCGGAGCGCGTATCGACCAGCACGATCTCAAGGACCGTACCCAGGCCAAGGCGGTGATCGCCTCGATCATTGCCCACTACAGCCATGCCCGGCTGCAATCAGCGCGCGCAAAAAAGAAGGGCCACCAAGAGGGTGGCCCTGTGGTTCCTGATGTCGTTCCGTGGTTTAGTAGCGGTCTCGGCGACCACCACCACCGCCACCACCGCCGCCGTAACCACCGCGACCACCGCCGCCGCCGCCGCCGTAACCACCACGACCACCACCGCCACTGCGCGGTTCGCGGGGCTTGGCTTCATTCACGGTGAGAGCGCGGCCGCCTTGGTCCTGACCGTTCAACGCGGCGATTGCCGCTTGGGCCTCCGACTCGGAGTCCATCTCCACAAACCCGAACCCTTTGCTCCGACCGGTCGACCGGTCACTGATGACTTCCGCGCTCAGAACTGTTCCGTGCGCCGACAGCAACGCCTCCAAGTCTGAACTGCTGACATCATAGCTTAGGTTCCCGACATACAACTTTTTGCCCATCGCAATCTCCTGTCGATGGCCTGACCGACCCGCTGTTTTGCTTTCAGGGTCGTGTGTGAAAGTGGCCGACGTTTCAGCCCCGTACGGTGGGAAGACGTTCTCGGCAGTGCAATCCAGACTAGGCTCAGCAAAGTCAGATACGTGCCTCGTTCGACAAACCAACCGACGGCAGTATACCCTGAACTCAGCAGAAGTAAACTCCGATTGCGTCCTTGATCGGCCGTGCGGATTTCCGCCGGTGCGTCACCCGGCCCCGCCCCGGAGAGAAGAGGTCGCCAGAGCAGCTTTTGCGTTGTCGCCTGATCGTAACCCATTTTGCAGCAGAGACTTATGCGGCACGAGCAAGAAACCGACCTTGCCGTTTCCGTTCGGTTGTCGTCCGGCGGGACGTTTCCCGAACCCTCCTGCTCAGGAGCGTGCGGACTGCGGTCGGTCCAATTCCGATGCACGCATCCGCGTATCAATGGCGCTGTCCACGATACACAAGAGGACACCTGCTTCGGTGCTGTACTGAAAACGTGATTCGGGCTGAATCGGTCTGCCGCAACGGTGGGGTCACCAAACGAACCCGGGGGGCGGCAGTTTGCCCGCCTCCGCCTCGTTGACGCGCGACACCCACGACTCGTGGCCGGCTTTCGCTTCGTCAAGGGTGGAATAGCGCTGCCGCTCACCCTCGAGCCAGCCACCCTCGATCTGCGTCTCGAACAACTGCGGAGCTTGGGTCTGCGAGAGGGTCATGCTCATGCCGAGGAAGATCGTCGAGACGGTACCGTATTCCGCCTTCGTCCGCGCGACCTGGCGGACCTGTTCGTAGGATTTCTCGTACCATTTGGCCCACTTGGCGTAGTCCGGCTCTTCGACGATCTCCCCCTCGCACAGCATGAAGTACCGACCCATCGCACACCGCCTTTCTCGTCACGGTTGGACTCCCACGAAGGTAGCATCTGGCCCGGTTCACTGCAAGGAGAATCGCCGCCGGCCCGAACTCTGGGGTGTGGCCATCTTTCGTGGTACCAAGCGTCCACTGGTCCGAGCCCAGAGCGCAAGCGACGGGAAACCGTTCGACCCGTCGCTTGCGCTCTGGGCTCGGATCAGTTGTGCGGCAACCCGCGAGATCGAGTACTGTGGACTACGCCCAATGGGAGTGTGAGTTAAAAAAATCAACCGCACCCCGGAATATGGCCACACCCGCCCGCAACCGGAGCGCCGACACGGCTTGCGACCGGCAACGAGCGTGGGTAGGCTGTGGGTGCGGCTGCGGCTTTTGGCCTTACCACAAGTAAGGGGGAGACCGATCATGCGTTTCAAGTGCGAGCAAGTCGAACAGCTCACGATCGTCCTGGACAATCGGCCCGGAATCTTCGCCGACCTCTGCGCCCACCTGTCCGACCACGATATCAACGTCCGGGCGATCACTACCGTGGACGTGGCTGATACCGGGAGCGTTCGCCTGGTGGTGGACAAGCCCGAGGCGGCCAAGAAGACCTTCGCCGAGGCGGGGGTAGCCTGCACCGGGTGCAACTGCCTGGCGCTCGATATGCCCAATGCGCCCGGTGGGTTCGCCGCGATCGCGCGCAAGCTGGCATTGGCGGGCATCAACATCGACTACATCTACGCCAGCGCGTCCCCCGGCCCCGGGCCGGCGCTGGGGATCTTCGGCGTCTCCGACCTGAAGCGTGCCCTTGCGGTAAACTGGGAAAGCTAGGTAGTGCGCGCAAGCTGCTGCTGCGACGGCGGCGGCGGCGACTGCTGTCTGTCGTTGGGTAGTTCTTCCGGTGATGGGCTTGGTCAGCACCGGGCACTTCCGCAACGTCGCTGGTTCGGTTAGGATACCGCAAGGGCTGTTGGGCGTGTGCGCGACCCGAAGTTCACTCGGAAAGTGCCGGCCCGAAAACGGCGGCCTTCGGCTCAGTTCCTCGCTATATGGTACAAAGGCGGCAGCAGCATGATCGCACATTCTACAGATGCCAAGGAAGACAGATGGGTCCACACCTCTTGTGGAGGCTGTTACGCGCAGTGCGGCATCCGCGCTCACGTCGTCAACGGCGTGCTGGTCGAGATTGAGGGCAATCCGGAGTCGCCGGCGGGCAGTGGACGGATCTGTGCCAAGGGAACGGCACAACTCATGACGCTCTACGACCGGCACCGCGTCAACTACCCGGTCAAGCGCACCAATCCTCAGAAAGGCGTCGGCGTCGATCCGAAATGGCAGCGCATCTCCTGGGAAGAAGCGATGGAGACCATCGTCGCCAAGTTCAAGAACATGAAGGACCCGCGGGGAACGTACTTCCAGGCCACCACGGTCCAAACCAGCGAGATCCGCTTTGCCGTCATCGCCTTTATGCGCGCCTGGGGCTTCAAGAACTACTGGGTCTCGGGCGGCGGTTTGTGGTGCGGTAACGGCGCGCACTTCATGAACGGCATTATGCACGCCGCCTGGTCCATCATTCCGGACTGGAACTACAACAACTACACGATCTACTTCGGCTGCTCGAAGGGACACGGCGCGGGGCACGCAGCCCTGCAAACCGCCCAATGGGTAGCGGATGCCCGGGCCCGAGGGATGAAGGCGGTGGTGTTCGACCCGTTCCTCTCCACGCAGGCGTCCAAGGCCCACGAGTGGGTCCCCTGTCGGGTGGGAACCGACGGGGCTATCGCGCTGGGGATGATCAACGTCATCCTGAACGAGATCGGCACCTGGGACGCCCATTATCTCAAGCTCAAGACGAACGCCCCGTATCTGATTCAGCCGGACGGCCACTACGCCCGGGATCCCGAGAGCAACAAGCCGCTGGTCTGGGATCCGGAAGCGGGCAAGGCAAAGACGTTTGACGACGAATCGATCCAGGATTACGCCCTGGAGGGGGATTACAAGGTCAACGGCTCGGACTGCCATCCGTCGTTCGAGCTGCTCAAGGACCACGTGAAAGAGAACTACCCGCTCGAGAAGGTGGAGCATATCTCGAGCGTACCCGAGGCGACGATACGCCGCATCGCGCACGAGTTCGTCGAGCATGCCCAGATCGGCAGCACGATCACGGTTGACGGGCACGAGTTGCCGTTGCGACCCGCGGCGGCGATTTTCTTCCGCGGTAGCCAGGGACACGTCAACTCCGGATGGAACTGCCTGGAGATCGACATGCTCAATCACATTGTCGGTGCCTCTGACGTACCCGGCGGAGCCATGGGGCACGGACCGCCGGTCTCGCATGGTCATCCCGACACCGGCAAGCCGAATACCGTCCCATACGCCTGCCCGGACGGCCTGATGGTCGTGAAGGGTTGGGTTTACGACCACAAGCCCTATCCGTTGCGCGAGCCGGCGCCGCCGCAACGACTCGACCTCCAGGACATGTTCCCCTGCTCGGTCTACAACGCGTTTACGATCTGCACGCCCGAGTGGGAAAAGTACATGCAGGACTTCAAGATCGACTACAAGCCGGAGATCATGATCAACTTCGGCTCGAACTCCGTGATGACCATGGCCAATGCGGGGATGGTCACGGAGAACTTCCTCAAGAAGTTCGACTTCATCTTCTCGTTCAACATCTACCAGAACGAGTTCACCGAGGCGGTGGCGGATATCGTTCTGCCCGACGCCTGTTTCCTGGAACGCTACACGCCTTGTGTGACTTTCCCCTCCACGTTCTGCCACCCCACGGGCATGGACCACTGGGTCTGGCAAATTCGGCAGCCGGTGGTCGAACCGCTGCACGAGCGCCGCGACTTCAACCAGGTAATGCTCGATATCGCCAAGCGCACGGGGGTTGCGGATAAGTATTACAAAGCGATCAACGACATCATCCCGGTTCGCTACGGCGGGGAGATGGACGAGCAATACAAGCTCGATACGCAGGGTGATTACGCTTGGCCGGACGTGGTCGATCGCGTGTTGAAGGATCGCCTGGGGCCGACGAAGGGGCTCGAGGCGCTCGAGCAAACCGGCCTGGAGAAGTGGCCCACCAAGGTTCAGGAAATGTACTGGCGGTGGTTCGTCCCCGTGCGGGTGCCCATTTATTTCGAGTTCTTCCTCGAGGCGGGTAAGAAGCTCAAGAAGCTGCTCGGATCGTTTGGCCGCGAGGACCTGTGCGACTATCGGTTCTACACGCCGCTCGCCGAGTGGTTCCCCTGCCCGTCGCACGAGGAGAAGAATCCCGAATACGACCTCTGGGCCTTCAGTTGGCGTCCCTCGTTCCACACGCAATCGTCCACGCAGAACAACCCCTGGCTCGACGAGTTGTCCATCAACGACCCCTTCGTCTATCTGATTCAGATCAATGCGGAGACCGGGCGGAAGAAGGGCCTGAAAGACCATGACGTCGTGTGCGTCGAGAACAGCGACGGGATGAAGATCAACGGTCCTGTGAAGTTGGTCGAGGGGATGCATCCGGAGCAGTTGGGAATCGCGGGCTGCCACGGCCACTGGGCGCGGGGCACGCCGATCTCCAGGGGCAAGGGGCAGTTCTTCGACGACCTGATCAACCCGGACCTCAAGCACACGGATTCGCTTACCCAAGGCACGGATGCGTGCGTGAAGGTGAAGATCTATAAGGCCTGACGGGGCGCGGGGGGATTGACGATTGAAGGCGGGCGTTGAGATGCGCTTGCGGAAACGCAGACCCCGGTCCCCGAGTTTCGTAGGATGCCCAGAGCGCGAAAGGTACTGACAATGCCACGGTACGGATTCGTCATCGACTTGAAGAGGTGCTTCGGGTGCTATTCCTGCCAGGTGGCGTGTAAGGCTGCGAACCACACGCCGCAGGGCGTCGATTGGGCCCGTTGTGTCCCGGCGGAGACCGGCTCATACCCGTCCGCTCTGCGCCAGATGGTTCCGCTCGTCTGCCAACAGTGCAGTGAGCCCGCTTGCCTGACCGTCTGCCCCACCGGTGCGACGACCCAGGACGAGAACGGGATCGTCCAGGTGGACAAGGACCTCTGCATGGGCTGCAAAGCCTGCATCATGGCGTGCCCCTATGGGGCTCGGCAGACGGTGGAGGAATGGCCCACCTATTTCCCCGACGCCGGGGGCGACCTCGATCCCTATGAGGAATACGCCAAGAGTGCGTGGGAGACGAAGCACGGTTACGGCACGGCCACCAAGTGCGACTACTGCATGGATCGTGTCGAGCAGGGACGTCAGCCGGCGTGTGTGGAGTCCTGCCCCGCGAAAGCGCGCACCTTTGGTGATCTCGACGATCCGGAGAGCGAGATTTCGATACTGATCAGGCGCGAGCGTGGTTTCCAGCTCAATCCCGAGTTTGGAACCGATCCGTCCTGCTACTATCTACCGCCGAGGTAAGAAGATGCTGCCGAATCTCAAAGCGCAATCGAAATGGAGTTGGCTGGTCGCTGCATACCTGTTCCTGGCGGGGCTCGGGGGAGGGGCGTACGTGACCGGGGTCGTCGCCGGGTTCAGGGGAGACGAATGGGCCCCGATCGCCAAGATCGGTGTTTGTCTCGGCTTCCCGTGCGTGGCGGTGGGCTGTATCTTCCTCATCCGCGACTTGGGTTCACCGGGGCGCTTCTGGCGCGCCGGTTTGCGCCCCGGAACATCGTGGATCGCCCGCGGCACCATCATCATCTCTATCTTCATGGTCCTCGCCGTGATTCATGCCGCCGTGATGTTGGGCCCGGACGGCTGCTGCGACCTGTCCGGGGGAGCGATTAAGGCCCTGGGCGTGGCGGGGGTGGTCTTTGCCCTGGGCACAATGATGTACACGGGCATCCTGTTGGCGGCGGCGCGCCCCATCGCGTTCTGGAGCACAGCCATGCTGCCGTTGCTGTTTCTGGTATCCGCGCTGTCCACCGGGATCATGGCGGTCGTGCTGGTGGCAGCTCTGGCGGGCACGGCGCACGCCGGGCCGATCCACGAGCTCGCCAGAGCGGATATCCTGCTGGTCATTCTCGAGATGATCGTGCTGGCGTTCTACCTCCAAGCCACGCATCGGGTTCCCGAATCGCGCGCCTCGGCTCAACTTGTGCTCGCGGGCAGTGTCGCGCCCCTGTTCTGGGGCGGCGTCGTGTTTCTCGGTCTGCTCGCGCCGTTGGCTATCGATCTTGTCGGTTTTGGCTCCACAGGTGGTGGTGCGGTGGCCTGCGCCTTACTGGCGTCCGTCTGCGGTATTATCGGAGGCCTGATCCTGCGCCAGGTCGTGCTCTCCGGCGGGATTCACGCCCCCTTGCGTGCCGGTCGCTTCGAGATCGCGCTGCCGATTGTGTAGATGATCCGCGCGTTCGTTGCCGCGCTCTTGATTCTGCCGGTGGTCCGCGTAGGGCCCCGGACTCCCCCAGCCGGGCTGACTTCTCAACTTCCGTACCCGAAGTGTACGATCAGAAAGAGGATCGAGAAGCAGATCAGAAAGGCCAGACCAAGCCAACTGAGTCCGACGAGCCAGCGGGGTGGGGCTGCCTCCGGTGGAAAGTCCGGCGATGTGAGGGCCCGGCAATTGAGATAGGCGAACAGCGGCGCCGACAGAAACGCAACCGTCATCGTGAAACGAACCAACGTCCCCATCACGCTCGTCACGTATACGAAGACGAGCAAAGCCCCCCCCATCATCAAGGCCATGAACACCCAGTGAGGAGCGTTGCCGAATCTCTCCGTGCTCGGCTGCAGTAAGCGGGTGCCCGCCGTCAAGACGCGCGGATATCCGTCGAGCACCATCAGCAGTGTACTGAACATGGTGGCGAAGGCGGCTGTCACGATGACGATCCGGCTCCACGAACCCAGCGCGCTGGTATACATGCGCACAAACTGCGCCGCGAAATCACCGGCCTTGGCGGCGCTCTTCTCGCCCGTGCCGAACATAATGAGCGAGCCCAGGCTCAGGAACATCAGGGCCATCACCAAAGTGCCCACGTAGCCGAGTCTGAAATCGAACAGCGCCTCGTGCAGGCGTGGCCTGTGGCCGGTCTGCCGGGCGCGCGCCTGCATCCACAGCGAAGGCCAAACCGAGGCGTCGATGGGCGTGGGCATCCAACCCATCAACGCCACCAGGAACCCGATCCCCGCGACATTGAAGATCTCCGGGGCCACGAATCCCGGCGTCACCTCAGCCCGGCCGTGGCCGATGGCGGCCAACAAGGCACCCAGCGTGCAAAGGGCCAAGAACACCATCAACACCTTCATCACCTTGTCCAGCAACGAATAGCCGCCCGAGGCCAGCAACACGGTGCAGGCGCCGAGCAGAATCACAACCCAGGCCAGGGCGCTGAGGTTGGCGGTGAACAACTGCGACGCCATGCCGGCGGTCACGAGGGTAAGGAGCGCGGTGGTCGGGATGCTCAAACAGAAGGCAACGACGAGAAAGGTGACCAAGGCCCAGCGGCCGAGCCGCCGGTACCCCACGAGCAGGCTGTCTCCGGTAGCCGCCACGTAACGGTAAGCGTACTCGAAGAACGGGTACTTCAGCAGATGAACGATGACCACCGCCCAGACGAGGGCGAAGCCGTAGCCCGCCCCGGCCTTGGTCGCTTGCACAAGGTGGGAGACGCCAATCGCCGCCCCGGCGTACATGATGCCCGGCCCGAGCGCCCGCGCAAAGCCGGACCAACGGCCCGCGCTCAGCACTGTTGTGTTGTCACGTTCATTCACCAAAGACCTATCGCCTTCCACCACACCCCGCCGATGCCGAACCAGATCACGAGGTTGACCACGCTGACCAGCGCCCCCAACTTCCACCACTGGGCCAATCGAACGTATCCGGCCCCGAAAAGGATCGGCGCCGGCCCCGTACTGTAGTGCGTCATGCTGCTGAACAAGTTGCTGAAAAAGCCCAGCACCAGAGCGGCGAGCACCGGCGGCGTTCCGAGCACCACCGCCACGCCCAGAAAGGGAGCGTACATCGCGCTGACCTGGGCCGTGTTGCTGGCGAAGAAATAGTGGCTGTAGAAGTAGACCAGACAGAGCAGAGGGAACGTCGGCAGCCAGCCTCCCCCCCCGAAGAAGCCTCCCACCGTGTCGCTGAACCAGGAGATCAGGCCCAGCTTGCCGAGGAACGATGCCATCATCACGAGCGCGGAGAGCCAGATGAACGTGTTCCAGGCCCCCTTCTCGTCGAGCACGTCCTTCCAGCTCAGGACGCCGGACACCAAGAGCACACTGAGCCCGACCAAGGCGGCTACGGTGCTGTGGACCTGCAACTGTTTGCCGAAAATCCAGAGCGTCAGGAGCAGCACGAACGTTGCCAGCATGACCCACTCGCCGGACTTCAGGGCGCCCATCTCGGCGAGCTTGCGCTTTGCCAGGTGTGCGGCGTCCGGCGTGTTCTTCACCTGCGGGGGATAGAGCTTGTACAGCACCGCCGGCACCACGATCAGGCTGGTCAGTCCGGGGACCACGGCGGCGGTGGCCCATGCGACCCAGGTAATCTCGATGCCCATATTGGCGGCCAACTCCGCTGCGAGCGGATTGGCAGCCATGGCGGTCAGAAACATGGCACTTGTGATCAGGTTGCCCTGGAAAGCGCATTGTGTGAGGAACGCGCCCACGCGCCGGGCGGTTCCGTCGCCAGGCCGGCTGTCGTACGCCTCCGCCACCGAGCGCAGAATCGGAAACACGACGGCGCCCGCACGGGCGGTGTTGCTCGGGATCGCCGGCGCGAGCACGAAATCCGTCGCCACCATGCTGTAACCGAGGCCGAGTGTTCTCCGCCCGAGTACCCAGACGAAACCGTAGGCGATCCGGGCACCGAGGCCCGTCTTGACAAAACCCCGCGCGATGAAAAACGCCGCCACCACGAGCCAGATCACGCGGTTGCCGAAACCGCTGAGTGCGTCGCCCACGGTGAGCGTGTCCGTCAGGGTCACGGCGGTGATGCCCAGAATCGCGATTGCGCCCATCGGGAGCGGCTCGAGGACAATACCGACAATGGTCGCCACGAAGATTGCCAAGAGCTGCCACGCGGCCGGTTGAACCCCCTCCGGGGCCGGGATCAACCAGATCAACAGACCGGCGCCGACCGCAACGCAGAACCTCAGGGCCCGCGTCCAAGAGAATGTCGAAGTTACGCTAGCGGTCACGCGGTCCATTCCCAGTTGCGTGCTCGGAGAGGCATCGTCGTCGTCCGCACCAGTGCCAATGCCAAGACTGTGGGGCGGGCTTTCCAGCCCGTCTTGACCGGCTGGAAAGCCGGTCCCACAAGGGTTCTTGGATAGGCTCTACTCAAACCGCACCCTGTTGCCTCAAGTCCTCGATCTGCCTGGAGGAGTAGCCCAGAACCTCGGCGACGATCTCATTCGTATGCTCGCCGAGCAGGGGCGGCGGGCGGCGAATCTCCGCGGGAGTCTCGGAGTACTTGAGCGGAATCCCGCCGAGCCGCAACGTGCCGATCGTCGGGTGCAGCACGTCGGCGACCATTCCGCGGTGGAGCACCTGCGGATCGGTGAACAGACGCTGCATGTCGTTGACGGGACCGGCGGGAATCGAGGCCTCGACCATCAGACTGGTCCACTCGTCGCAGGTCTTCTGCGCCATCACCTCGGCAATCAGCGGGAGGAGTGTCGCGCGATTCTCCACTCGTTTGGGGTTGGATTCGAACCGCGGATCGTCGATCCACTCCTCCCTGCCGATCAGCCGGCAGAAGCTGATCCACAGCTTCTGGTTCGCAAGGGCCAGTGCAATCGGTCGGTCCTTGGCGTCGAAAACCTGGTACGGGACGATCGACTCGTGGGCCGTGCCCCAGCGCTTGGCCTCCTGACCGGCAACGAGGTAGTTGCTCGCAATGTTTGCCAGGGCGGCCACCTGCACGTCCAGCAGGCAGGCATCGATGAACTGCCCACGACCGGAGCGCCCTCGCCACAACAAGGCCGCCATGATCGCACCCGAGGCGTGCACACCGGTAACCACATCCGTGATCGCGACGCCCACCTTGCAGGGCGCGCCGTCCTGTGGCCCCGTGATCCACATCAACCCTCCGACAGCAGAGAGGACCATGTCATAGCCCGGGCGGTCGCGGTAGGGACCGTTCTGCCCGTAGGCCGTGATGGAGCAGTAAACGAGCCGCGGGTTGATCTCTCGCAACGTCTCGAAGTCGAGTCCGAAGCGCTGCATGAGCCCGGGCGTGAAGTTCTCGACTACGACATCCGATTCCTTGGCGAGCTGCTTTACCAACTCGACGCCGCGCGGATTCTTCAGATCGATGGTGATGGACCGCTTGTTGCGATTGCAGCAGAGGTAGTAGGCACTTTCGCCGCCGGCGAACGGCGGTCCCCAGGTGCGCGTATCGTCACCACCATCGGGCCGCTCGACCTTGAGGACATCGGCGCCGAGGTCACCGAGCATCATGGTGCAATACGGTCCGGCGAGAATCCGCGAGAGATCGAGGACCCGGATGCCACTGAGCGGCAGGTCGGTCTCGGCGTGGTTGGCCACTCTATCCTCCCTCAAAAGAGATCGTCGAGCTCATCTTCACCGCCGCCCGGCAGTTCTCCGTACTGCTTGAGATGCTGCTGGATCAACTCGCTCTCCCGCTTGGTGTACATGCGGTCCTCTTCCCAGTCGAAGAAGGGGGCGTCGGCTTCGGCGTCGAGCTTCTCGAGCAGGGCCGCCCGCACGTCTTGCGTGCCCTTGATCGCCGTCGGCTTCTTGTCGGCACCAGCCAGAATGTAGACCCCCTCCACCGAGGGCACCTGCTCGACGTTCGCGCGGTTGAGTTCAGACCACTTCTCCGGCGGAGTCGGGCTCTCGGAGATCATCAGTCGCAGGTCACATTGCAGACAGCGCTTGGCCTCGGTTAACGCGGCTGCGGCTGTGTAGGTCTCCTCGATCTGGCGGAAATCGGCACAGCGCTCCAACGGCGCGGCACAGCGCGGGGCGATACGGCTCTGCGGCGCGAAACCCTCATCCCGCCCGATCCAAGCGGAGGGTGACGGGGCGTCCAAACGCAACGAGACGTCGCCATCACCGCCCAAGTGCTCGTCGATTCGCTCTGCGGCTACCCGGCCCGAAGCAACGGCATCCACCACGGAACCTCCACCGGCTGCGGCACCGGCGATGTCGCCCGCCAGGAAAACGCCTTCGCCCTCGTCAGGAACACCCTCCGCCGGCGCCTGGCCGACGGCAAGGATGACGGCATCGGCGTCTACCGTTTCTCGGACCTTGTCGTCAAAAGCCGGGGCAAAGTCGCCCTGCTGGTCAAACACCGACACGCAGCACCGAAACTCCACACCGCTTACTCTGCCCGCTTCACCTAAGATCACGGTGGGTCCCCAACAGGGGTTGACCTCGACGCCCTCGGCTTCGGCGTTCTCGATTTCGTGTGCGTGGGCCGGCATTTCCGCACGGCTCTCCAGGCAGAAGAGCCTGACCTTTCCTCTCGAAAGCCGGAGTGCGGTCCGTGCCACATCGAGCGCCACGTTTCCGCCACCTACGACGACGACCTCCGGACCGAGGTCGAAGGAACCACCCGCTTTGACCGCGCCGAGAAAATCGAGCCCCCAATGCACGTTAGACAGTTCACTTCCTACAAGGTCGAGCTTCTTGCTGTACGGCAACCCGACGGCCACAAGTACCGCATCGAATCCCCGGCTGCGAAGCTCGGCAACGCCGGCGGCGCCGGCGATTCGGCAGCCCGTCTTGATCGTCACGCCCAACCCGCGGATCACGGCGAGGTCTTTCTCCAACGTTTCCCGCGGGAGTCGATACGATGGGACCGAGCTGGCCGGCATGCCGCCAGGTGAATCCGCCGCCTCGAACACCGTAACGTCGTGCCCCTTGAACGTGAGGAAGTAGGCGGCTGACAGTCCCGCGGGACCGGCCCCGATGACGGCGACCCGCCTGCCGGTATTCGGCGCGCGTGAGAAGTTCTTCAAGGCCGCTCCGTCGCTATTCTCCAGGGCGAAGCGCTTCAACGCGCAGATTGCAATCGGATCGTCCACCTGCCCCCGGCGACATTCATACTCACACAAATGAAAGCAGATGTGCCCCAACGCGTTCGGCAGCGGAAGCCTTTCCCAGATCAGTGCGGCTGCACCGGCGAGATCACCTCCGGCTACCGCCCGGATGTAGCCCGGCACATCCACGCCGGCCGGGCAAGTGTGGACGCAAGGGACCAACCCCTGAACACGGTCGCCGATCTGCGACCCCTTGTCCGTCAGGCAACCCGTCGGGCACACCTCGACACACGCGCCGCAGAACTTGCAACCCGAATCGACCAGCGTCGAAGCCACGCTACCCACGATCACGCGGCCATCGTTGTGAACGATGCCCAGCGCCTCGACGCCGCGCACCTGGTTGCAGACACGCACACAACGGGCGCAATCGATACACAGATTGAAGTCGCGAGCAAAGAGCGGCTCATCTTCCAGCACCAAAAGCCCCGCTGGGCGATAACGCGGCGTCTCCTCCTTCACGCCGACATACTCAGCCACCTTGCGCAGCTCACAGTTGTGGAATCGGCTGCAACAGCGCTCCTCCTTGGGAACGTTCGAGGAACAGTCCTCCAGGCTGCAGCCCTCGCGCTGGGCACAGGTAATGCAGGCGTGCGGGTGGCTCGCCAGGATCCGCATCAGGTTGGCGCGCCGCAATTCCCCAAGAGCGTCGGACTCAGTCCGAATCACCATGCCTTCCGCCACCGGAGTCTGGCAGGCTCGCACCGGATCGGCGCTGCCCTCGATCTCGACCACGCAGAGACCACACCCTTCCGGCGCTGGCGCGGATTGGGGATCGCTTGCACCGCTCGCACCTTCGTCCGCCCCGCGCTCATCCGCATGGCAAGTATCACCGCGGTAAACCCTCTGTGCTCGCGGCAGGTCTTTGAAGGGAGGGAGGTCCGGATGGTGGCAGAGCGAGGGTATGTAGATTCCGCCGGCTTTGGCAGCGACGATGATCGAGGTGCCGCCGTCCGCCTCACACACGCTGCCGTTAATCGTCAGGCTGGCCATCGCGGTCTTTAGAGCCCTATCTCGAGTTCGCGGTCACCGCGCTCACCAGGAGTGCGAAATCGCTCCGGGCTTGCAGGACTGCACACAGGGCAGGCGCGCGCGGTCGCGATCCGGTTTGCAGGGATTGCAGGTGTATTTGAGCTTCCTGCGGTGTTCGTCACCGACCATCGCCACGGGCTCGTCGCGCAGCGGATCATTCTGATCTTCGCCCACCACGAACACTTGATTGGGACAGGCCGCTGTGCAATCGCCGCACCCGTCACACTTGTCCGTGTCGATGGCAATGAAGTAGTCCCCCGAGCCGTCCTTGTAACCGTAGTTGGCTATCATGGTCTGGGCCCCGTGCTTCCTCCGGCGTCGGGCCGAGCGAAGGGCCCGGCGCTCCGGGTTGAACCTCGCTCAGGCGCGGCGTCGTTTCTTCTCGAGCGCCTGGGCAAACAAGGCGCCGCCCAAGGCGCCCGCAATCTGGGAGTCGTAGTCCGTTTTCAACGCCTCGAGCTTCAGCTCTCTTTCGAGCCGCTTGACGACGCCCGCGTTCTTGCCGATTCCGCCCGTGATCGCGAACTCCTTCTCCACCTCGATGCGCTCCAGCAGCGTCACGACCCGGTGGGCCATCGCGGCACAGTAGGCGGCGAGCACCTTGTTCTTGGGCCAGCCCTCACGCAAGAGGGCGGACGCCTCCGATTTGGCGAAAACGACACAGGTACTGGAGACCGGCTCGGGCTCCTCGTCCACCGAGAGGGACAGCTCGCCCACTTCCTCGATCGGCAGCGAAAGCAGGTCGGCGAACACCTCCATCCCCCGCCCGGTGCCCGCGGCGCACTTGTCGTTCATAAGGAAAGCCTGCACCTTCCCCCGCTCATCGCACCGGATCGCCTTGCAATCCTGGCCTCCCATGTCGAGGATTGTACGCACGGAGGGACCGTACATGAAGTTGCCGCCCCGGGCGTGGCAGGCGATCTCCGTGAGGGCTTTGTCGGCGAACGGCACGTTCACCCGACCATAGCCGGTCCCCACGGTGTAGTGGATGTCGCTCAGCGTCAACCCGGTACCTTCCATCGCCCAGGTGATGGCCTGGTTCGCACTCTCCGGGCTGTCGAAACCGGTGCGCTGACTGCTGAAGGCGTACAGCTTCCCATCGGCCATGATCACCGCCTGGGAGCTGACCGAACCGATATCCACGCCGGCGCTAACGATGTCGGCGTCCTTCCAGTTCATGGTCTCGTCGTGCCAGCGGTATTCCTTCCAGCGCCAGAATTCCTTCTTCTCACTCAAGGGATGTACCTCCATCTAGCGCGAAACGTTCCCGCCCCTTCGCTGGGGATTGGCTCGACGCTTCACGACGACGCAGAACAGTCCAAACAGTAACAACGCCGCGAGTGGTTGCCCCATGACGGCAGCAGTGTAGTATACGTCGCCGGAGGCGCTGATCCAGAACTCGGAGCTGACCGCCTCGTCGCTTGGGGCATCTTGAAACTCGAAGTCCAACTGCATCTGCTCACGGGCAATGACCGTTCGCATCCGCGTCAGACAGGGCAAATCGAGTAGCTCCGCGGGCAGCGGGGACATCCAGCTCATGCTACCCCAGCCCCGCTCGCTCGACCGCGCGAACTCGGTCACCAACGCCACGCCGCCCAAGTCGGCAATGGTCTGGGTGAAGAGCGACTCGTAGTTCGTCAGGCTTGCAGTCGTGGAATCATAAGTCAATGCGTCGGGATCGACGAGTGCGTTCGGCACATTCGCCGCTTCCGCCCGATGGTCCGCAAGCACGTAGACCAACACTTCGGTCTCGTCGGCTGCGGAGATCCTCGAGATGACCATGGGATAGAAACGCTCCGACGTCTGGCAGGTGAACTGAATAGGGGGAATCTCGATCTCGCCGTCGTCGTTTTCCTCGATGTCATCCGGCTCACTCACGCGCACGGCCAGGAAGTGTCTGCCCTGCTCGACGTATCCGTTGAGAACGTCGCCCGCTTCCGTAGGAATGGTGAAACCGTTGCCGTTAAGCCAAGTCACCAGGGCATCGCTCCCGGTGCTGGTCAATGCGGCCCATTCGAAGATGCCGGCTTGGCCTCTGGCTTCGACTTCAACCGCGCCGCCATCGCCCAACAACGGTGGCGGTATGGGGTATGCCCCACACGCACAGCCGCCACCGCCGGTATCGGAACTCCCCCCGGTGAACCAGAATGACGGCCTGGTCAGACCGTCCAGCGAGTCCAGTACTGCCCCGGTTTCATGGGCGACTACGTCAGTCGGCGTGGCGGGCACCGGTATGACCCATGCAAAGGCTTCAGGGTCGCCGGCGTATCTGGATCGAAGCACATAGGTCGTCTGGGGTAGGGAGTTTGTGGCGTCGATATGGAACGCCAGCAGTACCTCCTGCCGCGTCTGGGAGAGATTCGCCGTGGTGCGAAAGAAGAACCCCCCGTCACCGAGCACGCGAGGTGCAGTGGCGAAGAGCGCCAGCAGCAGGCAAGTGGAGAGGTGTATAGGCTTCATGCTCGTGTTCTCCTTCGGGCGTCCGGGCGGGTCATTCCGCCGCGGCCAAAGCCGCCCCGAGGGCGCCGACGTACTCGGGCTCAGCGGGCACGTGTACGTCCATCTCCAGGGCTCGTTTCATCGCTTCCACGAAGCCCGGATTCAGGGCGACCCCGCCCACCAGCGCCACATCCTTTTCAAACCCGACTTTGCGTACCATCGAGACGATGCGACTGGCGATGGCATCCAAGACCGCCCGTGCGATGTCCTCGCGCGGGGTCTTGTTGTGAATCAACGTAACCACCTCGGATTCGGCGAAGACCGCACATTGGGCGTTCATCTGCACGGCCCGATTCGAGGTCAACGACAACGGGCCCAGTTCCTCCAGCGAAACCTGAAGTGCGCGCGCCATCCCCTCGGCGAAGGTGCCGGCGCCGGCGGCGCACTTCTCGTTGTACGCGAAGTCGATTACCTTGCCCCCGGCGTCACACCGCACGGTGCGCCCCTCTTCGGCGCCCACGTCGATCACGGTACGGCAGGACTCCATCAGCCGGGTCATCCCCTTGGCTGCGGCCCCCACCTCGGTGATCTGGTTATCCGTGAGGGCACAGTCCTTGCGCCCGGTGCCCGTGGCCGTGTACGCCTCCACCTTTCCCTTGCCGACAGAGGCGTCCGCCAAAGCGGCGTCCAGCGCCTGTTGTGTCGAGGCCGTAGTGTCCATGCCGGCCGGCACCAGCCCCTTGCCCAGAATCTTGCCGTCCTGCGCCACCACGACCTTGACGGTCTTCGCTCCGATATCGATACCAACAGTAATCATGTTACCTCCCATGTCGCCGGACGTTGCGCGGCGCGCTCGAATCAGGTGTTCCCGTTCCGCTTGACGCCCAGCGTCTCCATAAACGCGTCGAAGCGATCCCGGACGCGGGCCTCGTCGAACTCGCGTTCGTCACCCATGTTCCCTTCGAAAGACATTACCGGATGACCGGCTTCGATCAAACCGAGCCGATTCTCCGCAATCCCGACGGACAACCCTTCACAACCGCGGTTGTAGTGCAACATGACCCCGTCGAGCTGCCATTCCTTGGCGATTCGCAGCATCATCTCCGTCTTGAGATGCGGGGAGTAGAAATGTTGCCACTCGGGCTTGCTCAAGGTCCAGTCGGCGTAGAGCCGCAGGGCTTGGTCGCGATCCTTGATCTCGATGCCCTTCTGCATGGGCGTGGTCCGCGGTCCCCATGAGCCGTCCGGCTTGTCCTCCCAGATGCCGATGAGCCCGAAGGTGTAGAGAGAGCCGACCGAAACGGCGCCGTATTCCTCCATGTAGCGGAAGATCTTCAAGAAACCCCAAGGCGGCTGGGTGTCACTCATCAGGCGGCACCGCTCGTTCGGGATTGCGGCGATGCCCTGAGCGATCCGCTCCTTGACCTCGGCGAGGAGTTCATCGTAGAAGTCGGCCACCGCCCGGTCGTGCTTGTTGAGGGTACCGTGCACATACAACGAGTACATCGTCTTCTCTTCCAGCGGGGCGGGGATATGCTTGTTGAGGGCGCAGATCTCCGCCCAGGTGGAGGTCGAACGGAACTCGTTCTTGACCGCCTCGATCAGCAGCGCGTCGTCATACTTGCGCCCGGTGATCTTCTCCATCCACTCGATCCCGTCGTGCATTTGCCCGACGAGGTAATCGATCTTGTGAGGGGCGACGTCCTTGTAGGGACCCACGGCCACGTCCATGGAGAAGTGGGGAATCCCGCCCTCGAGGTCGCTGACCACCTGGTACCACTTGGCGTGGCTACAGCAGATGTGGTCCTGCCAGATGAAATCCGGCTTGGGGAACGAGCCCCCGAAGGCGTATTCGTCGAGGAGAATCGAGCCCCAGTAGTTCCGCATGTAGGCGCAGAGGTCGCGGGCATAGCCGGCCTTCTCGGTGGCTTCAAGGCACTTCAAGGAGAGCGACTTGTTCGCGGCGATGCTCGCGGCGTAAGGCTCGGACGTAAGGCTCCACACGTCCTCGCCCAAACCGGAGGGCACGGCGCTGAAGCTCCAGGCCCCGCCGGCCCAACGCAGCCCGCCTCGCTCATGCGCCTTGGCGTAATCCTCATAGTATTTGAGTCGTAGCTCCTTGGCCTTCTCCCAAGTCTTCAAAGGAGCCGTTTTGTACTTCGCTTTGCTGGCCATTTTCTACCTCGCAAGGTCATTAAGAGCGTCGGTCCGCGCCTGTCAACCACTGCCTAGAAGAGGTCGTCTTCCTGGAGCATCTCCAGAAAGGCTTCGACCCGCACCTTGAACTGGCCGATCGGCACGGTGACGTCGAATTCCAAGAAGAGCGTCTTCACGCCGGCGCCGTTCAGCGCCTTGGTCAAGGCCGGAACGTCGATCTCATGGGGGTCGCAGAACTTCTGCTGCATGACGATCGCGCCCTGTACGTCGTAGTCCTTCACCAACTTGAGAACGTGTTCCACCCGGGTGCGCGTGGGCCAGTCCTTGGTGGGACAGGGCACCCGCTTGACATAGCGCTCGGCGATCGACGCCAACCGATCTTCACTACGCTCGACGTTGTTCCAGAAGTAGCGGCTGCCGGTGCAGTGATCATCGACGACAAAGGTGGCACCGCAGGATTCGACCATCTGAATGAACTCGATGTCGTCGTCCTCGCTGCCGAGAATCATCAAACGCGTGCCGGTTGGACGCGTTGACGTCCGTTGCGGCAGGCGGGTCAGCAACGACTCCAATGCGTCACTGTGGTCCCGCTTGTCCACCATCTGAGACGAGAGCACCATCTCCATCGCCTCTTCGCCCGTGAGCGGTGGGTCAGGTTCCAGGCGCAGTTTGTACACTTCCCACAGCAACTGCCGGTTGCGATTGTAAACCTCGATGGCGTTGTCGATGGCTTTGTCTTCGATCTTCCTGCCCAGCCACGTTTCGAGTGACTCGCGAAACACGCCCAGTTCCTTCGTCAGGAACGGCGTGGCATGCCTGCTTTGCACGTGGTGGGGCATGGGCAGGTAGTAACTGTAGTCGATGGGGATGTGCTTTTGCCAACTGGTGAAGGTCTGGCGGATATGCAGGCAGGACTGGGCGATCGTTATACCGTCCAGGTAGTTGAACCGCCCTTTCAGGCCCTGCGCCAGGCAGTCGCGGCAGAAGGGGCAGAACATCGCGAAGATGTGCGGCTCGGTAACATCCTGCACCTCGTGAGACCCGAGGATGCGCACCGGCAAGATGCCGGCCGCGTACATGAGTTCCTCCGGCGCGTAGGTGCAGAAATATCCGATGATCTTGCCACGGGTCCGCTGCTTCCATTCCCGGGCGTAATCCGCACGCTTCAAGCGCCAGTTTCGGAAGGTCTCGAAGGTCTCCACGTCGAGCGTGGGTTGATTTGCCATAGCGGCATCTCCCTTACCTTGCTGATTTGTGATCGAACACGGTTTCCTCGACGGCGTCAGGATCAACCAGGCCGTCGTCGTCCGGATAGTGCCAGCCGGGCAGCTCGATCTCCTTGCAGCAGTAGTCCATCTTCGGAGCGCGGGCGCCGCGATCGAGCAGCGCCAGCAGCCCGGTGCTGATGAACGGGTTCTTTCGGGGGTTGAACACTTCACCGGTTTCCCGCGCCAGCGCTTCGTCATCGGCTCCGCGGGCGAGTTGCTGCTTGAACAGCGCGCGCGAGTAGGGCGCGTCCTTCGCCATCAAGCGCGCCCGTTCGTAACCGCGACGCAGGGCTTCCAGCTCGTCGTCGAATACGCCGTTGCTCAAAGCAACTTGATAGGCGCGGTCGGCGGTCATGCCCTGATCGAAGAGTTCGAGCACCACCGAATCGCCCAAGCCCAGCCGTTTCAACTCACCGGCCGCCCCGAAGCCTCCCAGAATCGCATAGTCCAATTCAGGCTGGTTGTACGTGTTCTTCGGCTGCCACACCGTTTCCCGTTTCAGCGTGTCGAAAAAGAAGCCTTCCGCCCGCACGTCGTAGCGAAGATCCAGGAAGTAAGTGAACTCGGCCCCGCCGCCCCACTTCTCTCCGAACACGCCGATCGACGCCACCGGGCTCTGTTGGATCATGCGGAACAAGCCCATACCGTGACGCGTGAAGGCGGCGGCCTGCTCCTCACTCAGCGGGACGTAGCCCTTCTCGCGCTCGAACCAGCCGCGGTTGAACTCGCGAGCGTCCGCTCCGAGCATGCGCATGCCGCTCCCCCCGGCCGTGAAAAGCAATGCCCCGCAACGGCCCGCGCGATGAAGCGCAAGTACGCGCGCGAACGCATGGGCAAGCTGGTCAAGTGTCGCCCGGTTCCAGACGTTGCCGCGCAAAGGGTTGTTAAAGACGATGCTGCAAACGCGGTCACGACCCGAAGGCTCGCAAAACTTCAGATCGAGATAACAACCGCGGTACTGTCCGGAATCAAAGTCGAACTCGGCCACCGGCGTACGGAAGAACTTGCCGTAGCCCAGCAGGCGTTTGACGTTGCGCTTCTTCATCTCGTGCAACAGGCAAAGCCGCCCCTTCCGCGGACCACTCAGCCCATCGGCGTCAAGCATGTCCACGACGTAGGGATCGTCGGCGTTCTCGTCACGTGCCCGCCGCACCAGCTCGAGCAGGCCGTCAAGGGTCAAGTGGGCGATCAACGCATCGATCACCTCGATGATTCCGACCTTGTAGCGCAGGCCCGCGCGGGTCGAACCGTTGATCTGCCCCGGAGTCGCGCTGCGGTCCTGGATCATGTCCAAGGCGTAAAGGCAGATCGGCAGCGCGTAGCGCCGAAACGCGCGACCTCCCGCGTCGTCCGCCATCGCGACGTGCACCAGAGACCCCGCGCTCTTGATCTTGCCCGCGCGCCCATCGCGGGCCGCCGCTTCGTAGTAGGACCAGAACTGCTGGCGCGAAATCTCGCCGATGGGCACATATTCGCCGGTCGCGGGGTCGAACACGCGCTCCGGCTGAGACCGGGGACCGGCGCTCCAGGCGTAGAAGCCCTTGCGGTCCGGACCGTTGACGCCCACCGATCCGGCGCTCTCCAGCTTGGCGATCCAATCCGGATAGTGTTTGCCGTTGCGGTCATACAGGCCCCGCAGGCGATCGGTCTTGGGCAGGGCCCGGCCCATGTGACGCGACGATTCGGTGTAGGGCATGTGCCCCGTCTGGTCGAGCACGGTGAAAGGATTGGCAGTGAAGAGATCCCAAAGCCCGCCAAGTTGCACGATGTCCTGTCCGGTCCGGACGTCCCACGAGATGATCGCCCCCATACCCTGGAAAATCGGATCGGTGATGTAGCCGTGGTGATCGACCGGCAGCGCGATTACGGTCTTTTCGAGAATCTGGTCGGCGAAGACCACCCCGAAGTTGAACGTCTCGTTCGAGGCGTATTTCCCCTTCATGACGTCGATGAGGCGATTGGCTTCGAACGGGAAGTAGCCGTGCACCGTGAGCAACTTCTCGCGCCACGCCGCCGCCTGGAAGAGCACCGCCAACTCCGCCGTGGTGTGCGACGAGGTGTTCGAGAAGACGGCCGCGATCTTCTCGACATCAACGGTTTTCTCAATGGTCTCGAATATCTTCGCCTTGATTTCGCTGCGCTCGGTGGCGACTTCCCAAATGATGTCGGCATCGACCAAGTCGCCGTAATCCTGCGTGTACCGCGTGCGGGCTACGCGTGCTTCGACGTCCTGCTCACGAAGCTGAGCGGTTTTCACGCCCTGGCGCCACAATTCGCTCAGTTTGGTCTTGGCTCGCTCAAGGGCTTCGGGCTGGACATCCAGCAGGATGACCTCATAGTCGGTCTTGGTCAGCAGGTCGACGGCGATGCCCTGCCCCATGGTGCCGGCACCGATGACCGCGACGCGGCGGACCCGATTCACTCGATTGACGGCCGACTCGATCGTCTTGTCGCCAAATGAAAACGCTCGCTTCATACTATCTCATCTCCGTATCGCGGAGGATCACCGCCGAACCCTGGCCCCCGCCGATGCACGCCGACGCACACCCGTAGCGCACGCCGCGCCGCTCCATCTCGTACATCAGATCGATGAGTAAGCGGAGCCCAGTTGCCGCCAGCGGATGCCCGATGGCAACCGCGCCGCCGTTGACGTTCGTGATCTCGTAGTCGAGGTTCATTTCCTTCTTCACACCCAGGAACTGAGCGGCGAAGGCTTCGTTAATCTCCCACAACCCGATGTCCTTCTGCTTGAGACCGGCCTGTGCGAGGGCAAGCTCGATTGCAGGCACCGGACCGCGGCCCATGAGGCGCGGTTCGCAACCGGCGACGCCATACCCGACGATCGCAAAGCGCGCGGGCAGTCCGAGCTTCTCGGCGGTGGCGCGATCCGCAACGATCGCCGCCGCCCCGCCGTCGCTGATTTCGCTTGCGTTGCCGGGCGAGACCAGGCCGTTGGGCGTGAAGCCGGGCAACTTCGCCAGGGCTTGAACCGTGGTGTGCCGCACACATTCGTCGCGCGCCAGATGGATGGGCCGACCACTCGGGTCCATCGCGTCCAGGGCGAATATGCCGCCCAACGCGTCGCCACCGTTGAAGTGGCTCTTGCGATAAGCGGCCAGCGCTCGGCTGTGCGACGCCTCCGCCAACTCGTCACACTCGCGGCGCGACACGCCCATCTTCGACCCGTACTCGTCGGCGGTGAGCATCATGGCCGTCTCTGCCAGATCGTGGTTGAGCCCGGCCAGCAGGGCATCTTCGACGTCGCCGCCCTCGACGAATTCCCAGAAGGCGGCGCCCGAACGCCGCGGTGACCGAATGATCTGCGGGACGCGCGACATGCTCTCCGCCGCGACGCAGAGAACGACGCGCGACCGGTCGACGCTCTGCGGCAACGCAACCTGCTGAAACGCGTTGATGACCGTTTGGAAACCGCTGCCGCAGATGCGCTGCACCAGCAGGGCCGGCGTCTCTGTGGTGAGATGGCAGCGAAAACCGACGTTGCGCGGGAAGTAAATGTCCTGCGCTCCAGGTGCGGTGAACTGATAGACGTTGGCGCCGATGACGGCATCGATCCGCTCTCGGGGCACGCCGCTACGACGGATCGCCTCATCAGCCGCGAAAGCGCCCAGCTCTTCCGGGGCGAAGTTGCTCAGTGTGCCGCACTTGAGCCCGACGGGCGTACGGGCGGCTCCGGCAATGACCACATGTGGAAATTCGTCACGCTTCACAGGCAACCGTCCTTTGCGAATCTCGTTGTATCTCGATGACATCCGCCGACCGCTGGGCGGCGAACAACGCCTCGATCTTGCTCTTGAAACTGCCCAGCACAGCCTTGCGCATCAGCTTCCCCGATGAGGTCAGCTCGCCGTTCTCCAGCGACGGACTGTGGTTGGCCAACACCGCCCGGCGCACACGCTGATACTTGATCTCGATGAGTGGGTTGATCCGTTCCAGCTCCGAGGCATACAGTTGATGCACCGCGGGATCACGGAGCAGATCGTCAGAGGTTGCGTCCTCGTTCGCCACCGAGGTCCGCAGGTTTTTCAAATCCGGGTAGATCAGCACGCCGACGTAATCCTCACCACTGCCCAGAGCTACGGCTTGCAGAACGTATGGCGATTCGTTGACCAGCAGCGTCTCGATTCGCAGGGGATGCACCCGTTCGCCGGTGGTGAGCTTGAACGTGCCGTCCTTGCGGCCCAGAAGGCGCAAGCCGTCTTTGGTGAACTCCCCGATATCGCCGCTGTGGAACCAGCCGTCCTCGGTAATCACGTGCGCCGTGTTCTCCTCTTCGTCGAGGTACCCCTCCATGACGTTGGGCCCTTTGACCAGGATCTCCTGCTCGCTGTCGATACGAACTTTGACGCCGGGGAGCGGCGTGCCCACGTACCCGCTCTGCCACCCCCCGCCCACCGTCGTCGCGGTGACACACGGCGAGGTCTCGGTCAACCCCCAACCCTCGAGCACGGGAATCTTGTGATCGCGATAGGCGGCTTCGACACGGGCCGGCAGGGAGGCACCCGCGGTGAAGACCCATCGCAGCCGACCGCCGAAAACAATGTCCGCTATCTCGGAGCGCTCTCGGCACTTGCTGATCAGCAGGTCGTGCACGCGCGGCACGCTCAAGAACACGGTAGGATCAAAGGCCTTCCAATTCGCTATCAACCGATCGACGTCCTTGCCGCGAGAATCATCGAGGCACAGTTCACACCCGTTGAAGAGAGTCATGAAGCGCTCGAACAGCCCCCCGAAGCTATGGTGCCACGGCAGGTAGTTCATGAAGACGTCGTTTTCGCTCACGTCCCACATGAGCGACATTGCCTTCTGTTGAGAAATCAGATGCCGGTGGCACAAGCGCACGCCCTTGGGTACGCCGGTGGTTCCCGAAGTGTACATGATGACGCACAGGTCGTCCGGCTTGGCCGCGTCCACCTGCCGGTAGAGCTGCTCCTGCGAAACCCCGCCGTCGGCGGTCAGTGCGGCGAAATCGAGCCCCCCCCAACTCCGGCACTCAGGACCGAAGTCCATGCAGTAGAACTTCTCAACCCAGGGATGCTTGCCGCGGTCAATCTTGTCGAGCTGGTGTTTTCCGGAAACCACGACGAACCGCGGTCGGGAGTTGTCCAGGACGTACGCCACCTGCCGCGGCAGGGACCCGGCGAAAATCGGCACCGTGACCGCGCCGATCGATACCGTAGCCAACTCGAACATGAACATCTCGAACCGGTTTTCCGAGAGCATTCCAATCCGGTCACCGCGGCGAATGCCCTGATCGAGCAGGTGGCGGGCAATCTGGAACGTCCGGCGGGCAAACTCGTTCCAGGTAATGGTGAAATCACGATCGCCCACACGATAGCGAATGTAGACCGCGTCACCCCGGCGTTCCGCTCGATCCCTCAGCACTACGCCGAGAGAGGGTTCGCAATCCCCCAGCGGCAGTGGAGACGCATGCTCCTCGCCGACCCGCTTGATCCCAATCTGATCGTCGAGTCCCCAGGCGGTTGTCTGACAGTATGCCAGACACGAGTCACCCAGTAGTTCTTTGGTGAGTGCAAACCGTTCCTCGGGTGGCTTGTAAGCGAAGTCGGAACTCATGAGCTCCACGCCCAAGCGGCGTCCTACCAGGCTGGAGGCCGCGAAGTAGACCAAGTTCGTGGCGAGTTGCTTGATATGGGAGCACCCTGCACGGCCGCCGATTCGGCGGGAAACCTCATTGAGCACGCCGCGCTCGACCCGCAGCCCGACCAGGCAATCCGCAATGGATTCGAGTTCGCAGCAGACCGGGAAGGGAACACGGACCATGTCGAGCTTGCTGCGCGTGATCTGTTCGTCCGGGAGATGGACGTTGAGTTCGAGCTTGATCAGGTGGTCGTTATCCAGCATGGTGCCAATCAGCACCATGTCATCTCCGCCGGCTTCATAGAGTTCGATGCCGAATGTGCGGCGCGCGGTCAGCTTCATTTTACTGGTGCTCCAATTGCCCGCCCCACCTGAAGCGGATTGGTCCCTGTGGCGGATGGCCCTGGCCATTGACTCCTGCACGCGGCGCTTGAGCGCGTTGAGCAACGCCGCCTCTTCTTTCAGTCCGGCGTTGGCTGCGTAGCGGCAGAGCGGCGTGAGTATCCACTCCTCGTTGGAAAAGAGCTTCACACTACGCAGCTCGCCGCCGAGCCGGTCGCGGAAGCTCTTCAACGAACTGGTGACGTGTCCGGCGTGGGCCAGGATCGTCGCCCGGTGGCCGGCCCAAATGTCTTCATAGGTGGCTTCGGATGGATAGGCTTCGACGGCCTGCCCGATGTCGAAGACCGCGCGGGTAATCTCCTGCACGAAGTCGGCCTTGCTCGGGTCCTTGCAGAGATCGCCCATGCGCACGTCGAGCAGTTCCCCATCCTCTCCGACGGTGTGGATCAGGCCGCCGACGTTGAGCACGATCGAGATCATGGCCTTGTCGAACTCGATTCGCGTGCCCGGCACGTTGCGCGCGTGCTTGAACGGATAGTCATGGGCAGTGAGAATCGCTTCGATACGCCGGCGCTCGAACTCTCCGCCGCCCGCGAAGACCACCGAGCCCTCTCGTTCCAGAATGTAGATGGTCTCGGCGCCGCCGCCGCGCCGACCGCCGGCCTGGAGCGAAACCCCCCGCACCACGCGGTCGAGCAAGGCCCGGCCCATTCCGTCAGCCAATGAGAGACGCTCCATCAGCATCGACTCGTGCAGTTGCTCGTTGTAGACGCTGAGGGTCTGCTCGGACAGAATGCCGTTGGGCAGAACCAGCAGAATCGGCACATTGTGGCGGATGTCGTCGGTCGATTGCAGTCGCCCACGCTCGGTGAGATTCTCGAGAAACCGGGTCAGTTCCGCGGTGAACAGGCCGAGTTGATCGGGGTTGCAGCAGACGAGCAGAAGCTCGGGCATGCGGTGCAGGGCGTCAGCTTCCAGAAGATTGGCAAAGATGCGGTCCCGCAGGGGAACGCATCGGAGCTTGCCGTGGTCGTCGAGGTTCAGGGTGCCGACGTCCTTGAGCGGCTGGGTGATTCCGTCCCCGCCGCGCCCGACGAAACACTCGGCGCCGGCGTGCATAAAAAACGCCACGCCCAACGCACCCGGCGGATGAATGCCAAGCTGCCCCTCATGCAACATCGCGAATGCTACTCCGTCCCACCACAGAGATCGCGGTTTATGGCACCACGATCGAACGCAACGACGCCCCCTCCTTCATCACGTCAAACGCCTTGCCGATGTCCTCGAGACTGAAACGATGCGTGACCTGGCGCTTGACGTCGATCTTGCCCTGCTCAACCATACGGATGAGCGGCACGTAGTCCACCGGACGGCACCCGAGCGACCCCACCACCTCGAGTTCCTTGAACATGATCTTACCGGCAACGATGGAAATCGCCTCATGCGTGTAACCCACCACGCACAACCGCCCGCCGACACGGACGCAATCAAAAGCCTGTTCGATCGTGCGGGGGTTGCCGATCACTTCCATCGCGATGTCAGCCCCGCCCCCGGTCATCTTCTTGACGGCCTTGTCGACGCGCTCGACCTCCTGGGCGTTGATCGTCTCGGCGGCGCCGAACTCTCTGGCCCATTCCAGCTTGCGCGAGTTGATATCCACCGCGATCACGTAACCGCCCGCAGCCGATGCCATCTGGATCGCGTTAATGCCCACGCCACCGCACCCGAACACGACCACCGTGTCACCCGGCTTCACTTGGGCCCGGTTCTTTACGGCGTGATAGGGCGTGGAAATCGCGTCGGCGATGATCGACGCCTCCGCCAGCGGGATCGAATCCGGCAGATCCAGGACGTCCTTGGACGGCACGGCGACATACTCCGCGTACGCGCCGTCGAAGTGATTGCCGAGCATCGACATGGCGCTGCAAATGTTCTCACGCCCCTGGCGACACGCCGTGCAGCGCCCACAGGTCAGCACAGCCGGGATCAGCACCCGCTGGCCTTCCTTGACGTTGGTCACCTCAGAGCCCGCCTTTTCCACAATCCCCGAGGCCTCGTGCCCCAACACGATCGGCGGCTTCTTGAAGGTCGGCACGCCGTGCTCGATGTAGTGCAGGTCCGTGTGGCACACTCCGCACGCCGCGACCTTCACCAGGATATGGTCTGCACCGACCTGCGGAACGGGGATATCCTCGATCTTCAGGCCAACGTCCTTTCCATGGAACACTACTGCTTTCATGGTATCATTCCTCCAGCTTCTTGACGTGCCAAGCCTCAACAACGCCAATCCGAGCCCGGAGCGCGAACGACGGGTTTGACCCCGCGCTTGCGCTTGGGGCTCGGTTCGTTTTCACTCATGCGTGCGACCAGCGTGGTTCCCGCTTCTCCACAAACGCCGCGATGCCCTCGTGGGCGTCGGACAGCTTCATCAACTCGTCAAGATACAGTTTCTCGACTCGCTCCAGGTGCGCCATGATCTGCTCCCGCGCCACCAGCGACGTGGCCCGCTTCGCCAGCCGCACCACCGGCCGCGAGAGCTTCCAGATTTGCGCCAGGTATTTGTCCACCGACGCGTCGAACCCTTCCACCGGATAGACTTGGTTCACCAGTCCGATGCGGTAGGCCTCGTCGGCCTTGATCGTTCCCCCGACCGCGTTCAGCTCGAGGGCTTTCTTGATCCCGATCTGCGGCGGCAAGACGCACGCCGCCACGGGGGGTAACACACCGACCTGCACTTCCGGCTGGCCGAACTTGGCTCGTTCGGACGCCAGCACCAGATCGCAGAAGGTTGCCAGCTCGCACCCACCGCCCAAGGCTGCGCCATCGACCACCGCGATCGTCAGCACGTCGGTGGCTGCCAGCTTGCGGAAGATCCCGTGAAACTGCGCGATCATCTCGCCGACCTTGTCGGCTGTATGGTCGCTGACGTCGACACCGGCGCAAAAGGCCTTCCCCTTGGCGCGCAGCACGAGCGCCGCCAGGTTCTCGGCGCCGGCGGCTTCGACGGCACCGTTCAACTCCGCCATCATCGGAATGTGCAACACGTTCACCGGCGGGCGGTTCAGCATAACCGTGGCGACTCCATCGGCAACTTCCAGTTCCAGGAACTCGTACTTGCTCATGGCTGCTATTGCTCCCGCCGAATGATCATCGCCATACTCACGCCGCCGCCGCCGCAGATGCCGGCGATACCCAGTTCATTGTCAGTGCCCTTCAAGGCGTGATAGAGCGTCACCACGATCCGCGCCCCGCTGATACCGGTCGGGTGGCCAAGAGCAATCGCTCCCCCATGAACGTTTACCTTCTCGCGGTTCCATTTCAGCACCCGTTCGTTAGCGAGCACCTGGACGGCAAAGGCCTCATTCACTTCGATCAAGTCCATCTGGTCGAGCGACATGCCGGCACTCTTCAGGGCCGCGGGAATCGCAACGCCCGGCCCCTCGCCCATCGTTTGCGGCTCCACCGCCACGTTCGAATAGGCCACCAACGAGAACAGCGGCTTGGCCCCCAACGCCTTCGCGTGCTCGCGCGAGGTCAACACCAGCGCCGTCGCTCCGTCCGACATGCCGCACGCGTTCGCGGCGGTGACCGTGCCGTCCTTCTTGAAGGCCGGTTTGAGCTTGGCCATCTTCTCGATGGTCGTGTCGGCGCGAATCGTCTCGTCTTTGTCGAACATAAACGCCGGTTGCTTGCGAGTCGCCGGTATCTCAACCGGAACGATCTCTTCGTCGAACCAGCCGCTGCTCTGTGCCTTGGCCGCTTTCTGATGGCTCTCCACCGCGTACGCGTCCTGCTCCTCGCGCGGGATCTTGTACTTATCCACCAGGTTTTCCGCCGTGGCGCCCATTCCCACGCCGCACAAGGGATCGATGCTGTCCGCCCATCCGTCCAGCAGCGTGCGGTCTCCCATCTTGAACCCGTTCCAGCGACAGTCCTTCAGCAGGTAGGGAATGGTGCTCATGCTGTCCATACCGCCGACCATGACGGTTGTGCTGTCGCCCAGGCGGATCGCCTGCGACGCCATCGCCATGCAGCGCATGCCCGACGGGCAGGCCATGTTGATCGTTTGCACCGGAACGGTGACGGGGATGCCGCCGCGAACCGCAGCGGTCCGCGCCGGGTTCGGTCCGTTGCCCGCCTGGCGACAGCTTCCGAAGTTCACGTCATCGATGCCGTCACCCGACACGCCCGCCCGCTCCAGCGCCGCCTTAATCGCCACCGCCCCCAGATCGTACGTCGCCACGTCCTTCAGCGTTCCACCAAACCGCCCCATCGGCGTCCGCACCGCACTGATCGCAACAATGTCGTTAAGTTCCACCGAGGTCTCCTTCGCCGATCCGAGCCCCAAGCGCGAGCGCGGGGTTGAGGAATCCGTCCCGTCGCTGGCGCTCCGGGCTCCGACTAGATGTACTGTCCGCCGTCCACGCGGATTACTTCGCCGGTGATGTGGCGGGCGACGTCGCTGCATAGAAACGCCACCACGGACGCCACCTCCTCGGGTTGGCCGAGCCGCCCCAGGACGATCTCGGCCAGCGCCGCCTCGAGCACTTTCTCGGGAGCGTCCTTCATCATGTCCGTCTCGATCAGGCCCGGAGCGACGGCGTTGACGTTCACGCTCGCGCGGCCGACTTCACGCGCCAGTGCCTTGGTGAACCCGATGATGCCGGCTTTGGACGCCGAGTAGTTCGTCTGCCCGAACTTGCCCCGCAGGCCGTTGATCGAGGTGACGTTGACGATCTTGCCCGACTTCTGCTCTCTGAACACCGGGACGGCAGCGCGACAGTAGTTGAAGTAGCCCTTCAGGTTGATGTCGATCACCTGGTCCCACTGCTCTTCGGTCATCTTCCAGATGACGCTGTCGCGGTTGACGCCGGCGTTGTTGACCAGGATGTCCAGCCCGCCGAACTTCTCGACGACTTGGTCCACCATGCCTTGAGCATCCGCAAAGCTGGAGACGTCCGCCTTGATTGCCAGCCCCTTGCCACCGGCCGCTTCGACGTCGGCGACGACCTGCTTCGCCTCCGTGTCATGCTTGCGGTAGTTGAGCGCGACGAGGGCGCCCTGGCGTCCCAGTTCGCGTGCAATGGCGGCTCCGATACCCAGACTGCCGCCGGTTACGATCGCCTTCCTGTCTTTAAGCGTCATACTGATCTCCTGATATCGAATTCCCGCGAGCCTTCGGCAGTTCAACACTCGTGCCCCGGGACCGAGCCCCGGCGCGGCCGTAGGCTATGAAGCGGCCGCCGCAGCCGCCGCCGCGCGCGCAACTTCCTGCAGCACGCCGTGGTCCGTATGTCCGCTGACCGTGGCCATGGACGTAACGCCGTGGCCGAAACCGTTCATGGGATTCTGCCAGAGTTCCTCACCCGTTCTGGGATCCAAGCAATACGTGTAGCCGTTCACGGCCGCGAACAAGAACTCCCGATCCAGCAACAACGATACGTAGCCGCTTCCCTGCGAAGCGCGCCACTTCCAGACTATTTGCCCGGACCGGCGATCCAAAGCCGCAGCCCGCTTGTTGAAGCCGACGAATACCAGGTCCTTGGATTCCACGATCGCGGTCTCGCTCAGTTACGCGGTCCGTCGTCCGTCCCCCACTTACGTCAGCGTCGCGCCGCACTTGCCACAATACTCGAAGTGCGCCGGAATTCCCTTGGCTTCGCATTTCGGGCACTTCTTGGCATACGGGCCCCACAGGAACTCGCTCGACCCCTTGGGGTCTGCCATGCGCTTCCGCATACCCACAAAATCCACCGGACGCTTCTCGACGAATGCGGTCATCCCTTCATTCGGCTCGAGGCAGGTGTAGTGGGTGGACAGCCAATCCCGCGCATGACCGGCGGTGGCGTGCCACGACAGTTCCTTCCAGAAGTTCACCTGGGCCTTGGTGTAACGGGTGCACTCGAAGAACTTGTTGACCACCTGGTTGCACATATCCGCCACCACCTCGTCCAACCGCGACAGGTCGATCTTGTAGCCGTCTTTGCCTTTCTGCGCCTTCTTGATTTCCGCGGCGGTGGCGCGGGCCTCAAATGGGTTCTCCCAGGGGTCGGTGTTCCAGTCGGCCAGGTAGGTTCGTTTGTTGGTGAACCGGGTGCAGAACGCACCGTCCGGGCCCATCACCGTCGGCGCGACCGCATTCACCAGCCCCATCGACAGCGACGTATACGCCGGGTAGCGCTGATTGAGGAAGAGGATGCCCCGTGCCTTTCGATCACCGACATGCACCGGCAACCACTGCGTCGATCCCCCGCAGGCCACCGAGCCCACACCGGTGCCCACCTGAGCGATGAAGGCGTGTTCACCCATCACCCCCAGGTCGCAGGCGAGCTGGCTTTCGTTGCCCCCACCGACCGCCATCCCGTTGAGCCGCGCGATCACCGGTTTGGAGCAGTTGACCATGGATTCGATGTACCCCTTGAAGCAACACATGTACTTCCAGTAGTCGCGCGGCTTTTGGGTGTAGCTTTCCTGATACTCCTTCACGTCTCCGCCGGTACAGAAGGCGCGGTCGCCGCTGCCGGTGTACACCACCACGGCGATGCTGTCGTCCCACGATGCGTCCACGAACGCGTCCGCGAGTTCCTGCAACGCAGGCGTGCTATAGGCGTTGTAGTTGTGCGGTCGGTTGATGGTGATGCGGGCGACAAACTCGCACTTCTCGTACTGGACCTCTTTGAACTCGAATGACTCCGCACTGCGCGCGGGAAACATGTCCATAACCGGTCTCCTTCGAACAGATGCCCCGGACTGCGGCTTTGTGCGCGTGATCGCACCGCCGAATCCATACGCTAAAACCGAACGTACGTTCGTTCGCCAAAGGCAACACAATCCGGTTTTTCCGGATCGACTCCGAGTCGGTGCCAAATATGGCACATCCCTGATTATCCACCGTTTTCCAGTACAGTCAAGTCGTTTTTCTAGGACCTTCGGCTTGACAGACGCTGTTCGTTTCGGCATACTCGCACAGGAAGCGCGCCAGCCTCGTGGCGAGGCTCATCGACCATGATGTCAGGATTGTCAGAACACACGTTCGAACCACAGACGGAGCCCACCGATGGCGCCCGAAGTTCCGACGTGCGCGGAACTTACGACGAGCGGCTCAACCACATCCTCCACGCCGCCACGGATCTGATCGCCAGCAACGGGTACGAAGGGGCCTCGATGCGCGCCGTCGCCAAGGCCGCCGGCGTCAGCCTCGCCGGGCTTTATCACTACTTCGACGGCAAGGAGAAAATGCTCTTTCTCATCCAGTTCCGCACGTTCAGTTCGCTGGTCAACGGCCTGCGTGAGAAACTGCACGGACTCCACGACCCGACCGAGCAACTGCGGGTGATGGTACGGGCGCACGTCGGATATTTCGCGGCGAACATGGCGGCGCTCAAGGCCTGTTCGCACGAACTCGACTCGTTGACCGGCGAAGCACACCAAGAGTCGCACCGGCTGCGGCACGACTACTACCGGCTCACCCGCGACATCGTGGACCGCGTTATCGATGCCCACGCGCCGGGCAGGACGCTCGATCGACATGTAGCCACCATGTGCCTCTTCGGCATGTTGAACTGGATGTACCGCTGGTACGTTCCCAAGCGGGGCTGCTCGCCGACCACGGTCGCCAATCAGATCACTACCCAGTTCCTGCACGGCGTACTCGGAGACTCATGACGTGTACGTACCTGACATCGAACTCCACGAGCCCGCCATCCTCGAAGAAGCCGCGGCGGTCATGGCACGCCACGTTCCCGATGCGCGCCTGCTCGCGGGCGGCACCGACTTGCTCGTCGACCTCAAGACCGATCGGGCCCGCTTCGGCCATCTGGTCTCCCTGAACCGCATCGACGCACTACGCGACGTGACGCGGGCGGATGACGGCCTGCGTATCGGCGCGCTCACCACCGTCGCGCAGCTCGGGTGCTCACCGATGGTGCGCGACGATTTCGCTTCGCTGCTCGATGCCACGGGCAAGATGGCGGCCCCGCAGATTCGCAACCGGGCCACGGTCGGGGGCAACATCGCCAGCGCGGTCCCCTGTGCCGATCTGCCACCCATTCTCACGGCGCTGAATTCCTCGGTCGTGCTTTGGTCGCCGGATGGTGAGCGCGAGGTGGCGTTGGAGGCGTTCTTCGTCGGCCCGCGCCAGACGATCATGCGCGATGATGAGGTGCTGACCGCGGTGCTCGTCCCTTCACCCGCCCCTCGTGCCGGGGCGGCCTACGCTCGATTCCAACTGCGCGAGGGCAATGCCGTCGCGGTGGCCTCGGTCGCTGCGTCACTGGTGCTCGGCGCCGACGGCACCGTACGCGCTGCCCGCATCGTCCTCGGTGCCGTCGCTCCGGTCCCCAAGCGGGTCGAGTCGGCTGGGGCCGTGCTCATCGGTAAGGCGCCGCGGGAAGATGTGTTCCGTCGGGCGGCTGACGCCGCCATGGCGGCTGCCGAGCCGATTTCCGACATTCGTGGTTCGGCCGAGTTCCGCCGCGAGCTCGTTGGCGTGATGACGCGACGGGCGCTCGCCACGGCTTGGCAGCGCGCGCAGGAGGCGAAATAATGGTCCTTCCACGGCGACTGAAAATCAACGGACAGGTTCATGTGGTGGCGGTTGACCCGAGCGAAACGCTGCTCGACGTGTTGCGTGACAAGCTGCACCTCACCGGAACCAAGAAGGGCTGCAACGTCGGCGACTGCGGGGCATGCACGGTCCTGGTCGATGGCGCGCCGATGAACAGTTGCCTTCTGCTCGCCTCCGAGATGGAGGGCAAGCGAATCACCACCATCGAAGGCCTGCCCACCAACGGCGAGCTGACGCCGACCCAGAAAGCCTTCGTACAGGAAGGCGGCATTCAGTGCGGGTTCTGCACCCCGGGCATGGTCCTATCCGCGACGGCTCTGCTCGACAGGAATCCCCAACCGACAACTGACGAGATCAAGGAAGCCCTGGCCGGCAATCTGTGTCGCTGTACCGGCTACGCGGGAATCCTGCGCGCCGTCCAACGAGCCGCGGACTTCAGTCCGCGCGGGGCTACGAGCGGTGAGAACGTTTCGCAGGTTGAGGATCCGCGCGGACTGAAGTCCGCGGCTCTTTCCGCGAAACATTCCTCCGTCGGCGTTTCCATTCCGCGCGTCGATGCTGCCGACAAGGTCACCGGGCGTGCCCAATACACAGCGGACATCCATCTGCCGAACATGGTTCATGGCAAGCTCCTCGGTTCGACGATTGCCCACGGACGCATCAGGCGAATCGACGTCTCCAAAGCCAAGGCGCTCGAGGGGATCATCGCGGTAATCACCGGTGCCGACGTGCCGGATACCCTGCACGGCGTGTCCCCGGCACGTTACGACGAGCACATACTGGCCAAGGAGAAGGTTCGCCACGTCGGCGATCCCGTGGCTGCGGTCGCGGCGGTGGACGAGAGAACCGCGGAGAAAGCCCTCGCCTTGATCGAGGTCGAATACGAGGAACTGCCCGTGGTTCTCGATCCGATGGCCGCCGTCGCCGAGGGGGCAACGCAACTGCACGAGCGCTTCAAGCGCAACATCAACACCCACGTGGAGCAGAACTTCGGCGACGTCGACCGGGGTTTCGCCGAGTCGCACCACGTTCGCGAGGAGACCTTCACCGGCAACCACATTTATCAGTCGCCGCTGGAGCCGCATGCCTCGATTGCGACCTGGGACCACGACGGCACGCTGGTCTTGTACAGCTCCACCCAGGTGCCCCACTACGTGCAGTACATGCTCGCCCACGTCCTGCACATTCCCCTCGGAAAGATCCGCGTGATTCGTCCGGCCGTCGGCGGGGGGTTTGGCGGAAAAGCCGCCACCAGCCCGCTGGACCTCAACGCCGCCGTCTTGAGCAAGAAAGTCGGTCGTCCGGTTAAGATGGTGTACTCACGTGAGGAGATGTTCCACTACGGTCGGGGCCGGCACAAGCAGCACATGAAGATGAAGCTCGGCGTGGACCGCGAAGGCAAGATCAAGGCGTTCACCAGCGAGATTTACCTCGACGGCGGGGCCTACTCATCGTTCGGCGTCGCGACGGCCTACTACGCGGGCAGCATGATGCCGACGCTCTATCATATTCCCAACTACAAGTACGATGGCTACCGCGTGATGACCAACAAGCCCGCCTGTGGCGCCATGCGCGGTCATGGCGTGCCCCAGCCGCGGTACGCGTTCGAGTGCTTGTTGAACATGGTGGCCGACGATCTGGGCATCGACCCGATCGAGATCCGTCGGCGCAACGCCATGACACCCAACACACGCACGGTCAACGACCTCGACGTCGGGAGTTGCGAGTTTCTGGCGACGCTTGACGCCGCCTGCGAAAAAAGCGGCTGGAACGAGAAGTACAAGATCCCCTCCGCGGGAAACGCAAAGAGCCGCGGACTTCAGTCCGCGCGGAGTCCCGAGCAACGAGAACGCTCCGCAAGAGCGAACCGCAGGCTTGAGCCCGCGCGGACCAGCGTACGCAAAGGCATCGGCGTCGGCTCGGGCGGCTTCGTCTCAGGTGCCGGCTACTCCATCTATCGTGGCCAGGTCCAGCTCTCACACGAGAAACCCCCCGAGCACTTCCAGAAGCGGTCGATCTTCCCTCACGCCAACGCGATCGTGAAGATCAGCGAAGACGGGATGGCGGCCGTGCTGCTGATCGGCGCGGCCGAGATCGGCCAAGGCAGCGACACTGTCCTGTCACAGATGTGCGCCGAAGCGCTGGGGATTCCGGTTGCGCGGCTTCGCATCCGCAGCGAGGACAGCGACATCTCCCCGCTGGACCTGGGGGCCTACTCCTCGCGCGTTACGCTCATGGCCGGCCATGCCGTGTCGCGCGCGGGGACCGACGTGGTCGACAAGATGCGCCCCTACGCCGCCCGACTGCTCGATTGCGATCCTGCCGAGGTGGTCGCCAGCCAAGCCAAGATGTTCGCCCAGCGAGCTGCGGGCTTTGGCCCGCGCGGACCTACGAAAACACAACAACAAGAAGACGAATCGAACTCGGTACCCTGGGAGGAAGTCGCGCGCCAGTACTTCAACGACAACGGCCCGCTCGTCGGCACCGGGTGCTACAAACCACCCGAGGGCCTCGGCGGTGACTACAAGGGCGCCACCGTCGGCACCAGCCCGGCGTACTCTTTCGGCACCTCGGTCTGTGAACTCGCGGTGGACATCGAGACCGGCAAGGTCCAGATTGAGCGCTTCACCGACTTCCACGACTGCGGTACGCCCATCAATCCGCGCGCCGTGCATGGCCAGGTCGAAGGCGCGATCGTGATGGGGGCCAGCGAGACGATCCTGGAGGACGTGCAGTTCGACGAGCAAGGCCGCCTCCTGAACCCCGACCTGCACGGCTACCTGATCATGACGATCAAGGACGCCCCGGAGATCTTCAGCGGTATCGTCGACTCCTACGAACCCCGCGGGCCTTACGGCGCCAAGGAGATCGGCGAAGGCAGCACCCTCCCCGTCCTCGGCGCCGTCGCCCACGCCATCGCCAACGCCACCGGCGTGTGGATCAAAGACCTGCCCATCACGCCGGAGAAGATACTGAGGGAACTCCATAAGAAGGACGCGACGGAGAAGACGCCCACGAGGTAGTGCTGGATGTCGGCGGACGGCGCAAGCCGCGCTTTACGGTGACAGCAACGTGGTGGATAGCCCCTGCCCTGGGGAAGGGCGCATAGGGTAACCCGCGACAAGAAGTGGCCAAGATGAACTGGCTGGAACGATTCCACTATACGGGCGAAGGTGCGTTCCTTCTGCCCATGCTCGGTGCGCTCGTGTTGTGCATAGTGGTATGGTGGGCGTGTCGCCGTCGCTCGAAGGAAGCCCATTGCACCATGTGCGGCCATGACCTCACCGGAAACGTCGGTGGGCGGTGTCCAGAGTGTGGCACATCCAAGAGCGCACCCTCCGCGACTGTTCAGATCGTAATGGCGCGGCGGCTCGCCACTGTTGGCCTGTTTGCCACGGGTGCGGCACTTTCCTTCCTCGCCGCCTACGGTTCATGGGTTGAGATGGAGACGCGTCCGGCCATTCCGTCATCCACGCACGGGCTCTACCTGCCTGCATCTGCGTGTGTGGCGCTTCTCTACGGCCTGATCCACGTTCTTGGGAAAGGCCGCAACGCGCCACTGTGGGACGCGTTGTCGATGACTTGCGCGGTACTTGGTGTGATCTTCATTGTGCTTGGATACTGCCTGCCCGTTCTTTGGAGATAACCCAAGCCGCCATGGATTTCCAACGTCGAGCGGTCTCTGTTAGGCTACGTTCAAACGTTCAGCGGTCATATTGGAGATCGACTATGGCGGAAGCAAAGACCAGTGGAATCAAGAAGATCGCCGCGGTCAAGACGATGCAGCGGTTGCTGGCCGATCACTTCTACGAGCTGGATCAGGCGGCGAAGGAGGGGACGGCGAAGATCGCCTGGTGCACGAGCGTCGGGCCTGCGGAGCTGCTCCGTGCGATGGGTTTCTTGGTCTACTTTCCCGAGAATCACGGGGCCATGCTGGGGGCCACGCGGATGGCAGCCGAGACCATCCCCGCCGCCAACGCGATCGGCTATTCGCCGGAAGTCTGTTCCTACCTGACCAGCGACATCGGCGCATTTATGCTGGGCCGTACGCCGCTTAGCGCCGCGTACGAGGGAATCGAGACCATCCCCAAGCCCGACGTGCTGGTCTACAACACCAACCAATGCCGCGACGTGCAGGACTGGCTTGGCTGGTACGGCCAACGCTGGTCCAAGCCCGTGATCGGCATCGAGTGCTACCGCGGCGTGGGCGAGGTCACCGACGTGCATGTCGCGGGCATCGCCGGGCAGATCATGGCGATGGTTCCCAAGCTCGAGGAGATTGCGGGCGCCAAGCTCGATCTGGATCGGCTACGCGAGTCGGTTCGTCTCTCTCGCGCGTGTTCGGACCTCTGGAAAGAGGTGCTCGAAACGGCGGCCCGCCGGCCGTCGCCTCTGACGTTCTTCGACAGCACGATTCACATGGCCCCGGCGGTCGTGCTGCGAGGTCTGCAGAGCGCAATCGACTACTACCAGGAACTGCTCGCCGAGCTGAAGCAACGCGTGACCGAGGGCGTGGCAGCCGTCGAAGGTGAGCGTCATCGCTTGTATTGGGAGGGGATGCCGATTTGGGGTCGGCTGCGCGATCTGGCAACCCAATTCCTGGAGTTGCGTGCCTGTGTGGTGGCGAGCACGTACGCCAACTCCTGGATCTTCACCGCGCTCGATCCGGACGCCCCGTTCACGTCGATGGCCCGGGCCTATACCGAGCTGTTCATCGTCCGGTCCGACCCGTACAAGGAGAAGTACATCCGGGAGATGGTCGAGAAGTTCGGCCTCGATGGTATCGTGTTTCACGACTCGAAGACCTGTCCGTACAACACGAACTGCCGACACGGGATGCCGCAGAGGCTCGCCGAGAATCTCTCCGTGCCCTCGATTACTCTTGCCGGCGATCTGAATGACCTACGTTGTTACTCCGATGAGCAGGCGCGCACGCAGATCGAGGCGTTTATGGAGCAACTCGCTTCGAGCCGCGGGCTTTAGCCCGCGCGGGCCAGCGAGGAGGGGGTGGCCCAGTTCCTTTGGACCTAGTACTACAGGGAGGACCGTGCGGGCCCCAAGCCCGTGGGTCGAAGGTTCCCGAATGGACGTCGCGGGTCGGCGCCGATTACCCGCGTCGACCCGCTTCCCTTTGACGTTGCACCACGGGGCCTCTATCATTCCCGCACTGAGCAACCGGAAGATCGACAACAGGGTATCAGCCGTTGGACGTCGTGATTCGTACGCTCATGGATCTTGCAGCCGGTAACCGATAATCGTAGCGGTGCGGTCCTCCCGTCCGGCGGGGATCGACCGTTCCCAAGATACGGCGTTTACCTGGTGGAGTGGCTATGATGCACACGACCATTCGACCCGTCATGGGGCTACTGCTCGGCTTGGGCTGCGCCGCGGTTTCGGTGTCCGCCGCCGCGCTCGACGGCCGGTCCCAGCCTCCGCAAGAACCCGGCGCGCAGGCGGCAACGCAGCCGGCGGATGAGACCGAGCAGGAAAAACCGGCGCCGTCCGACGATGGCGCGCCGGTTCGCACACCGGCGAAGGTGTCGGCCGAGGATGTGCTCAAAGCGTTCCAGAAGGATCGTCCGACACGGGTTCCCATCGCCCCGTCGGGCGGTCTCGAGGATGCGGATTCCGCCGAGGATGATCCCCGGACCACGGGGACCAGTTGTCGTCTGCCGGACGGTTTCTTCTTGGTGGACCGCGTCGGACGAGTAGTCAGGGACGGGAACTGGTACGTCTTCGTGTTCGAGGGCTACGACGAGAGCCACCCCGAACCTCCCATAAAGCTACTGCCCAACCAACTGCTCGAACGAATGGTGGTTGAATCGGGCGATGCCACCAGCAGCACCGTGTTCATCGTCTCGGGAGAGGTCACCGAGTTCATGAGTGAGAACTTCCTCCTGTTGCGGAAACTGCTGCGCCGCCGTAACCTGGGCAACTTGGAGAAGTGATCCGGTGATCGGCGGGCAGGGCAGCATTGAGAATCGAACATGAATCTGAGTATCGACAAAACAGGGGCTTTCCCGGTCGCTGCCATGGGGGGGGAATGGCGGGCTACCGACGGGGACGATTTCCGGGATGAGCTTCATCCCTTGGCGGCTCAAGCCGGCTCGAAACTGGCCATCGATCTGAGTGGATTGGAGATGATCGATTCTTCCGGCCTGAGTACACTGATCGGCGTGGTCACGCACGCGCGGCTGTGCAACGCGCGCGTCGTGCTGGTTGCCCCGGCGAGCTTCGTCGCCGGCGTGTTCGAGGTCACCAACCTGGATAAGTGGTTCGAAATCTGTAACGACATGGATGAAGCCACCAAGCTGCTGAGCAGCGATTAGACGTTTGCGTGCATGCTTGGGGCGGTAATTGGTGCAAGGAGGTTGCCGTGGGAATTTTGGCACTTTTCTGGGGCGCGTTTCTGTGGTTGTTCGTAATCCTCGGCGGTAATGCCCAGGGCTAGGAACCTGCGCCCCGACGAGTTGCGGATTCGAGTCCGCGCGGATCGACACACGCGGTAGGCGTTCCTGAGCGGTCATGGAACATCGCGAGCGTGCAATGCCGGCGCAGGCACGGAACATCTCTGCCTGCAAGGACTCGGCGAGTGGAGGTGAGGATGCGCAGTCTACGAGTTCTACCGTTGCTCATCGCCGGCGTGCTGGGCCTTTGCGCCGGTTGCCAGAAGCCGGTCGAGGACGTTTCGCTGACCGCCGAGCCGGATTATTCGGCGCCTCTCCCTCCGGGGCACCTCGCCCTGCGCCCGATCACCGACCCGCGGCGCATCCCCGATTTTGCTCCCGCGTTCATCTTCCGGACCGGGCTGGTCGAGGCGGCTGATCACAGCCTGAACTACTTGTCCAAGCCGTCGTCACGGGCCTATTTCCCCTACGGCGACATTACGCACGAACGCGCGGTTGCCAGCCTGGCGACTTTCAGGACGGTGGTGACGCAGGCCCAAAACGGGGCGGAACTCGACCGCCTGATCCGTGAACGATTCGACGTCTACGAATCGGTCGGATACGACGGGTCCGGCACCGTGTTCTTCACGGGCTACTACTGCCCCATCTTTGACGCCCGACTCGCCGAGGACGCCGAGTTCAAGTACCCGCTGTACGGGATGCCCGAGGATCTGGTCAAGGATTCCGAAGGCAACTGCAAAGGGCGGCGACTTCCGGACGGCACGATGACGGCGGGGTATTACGACCGCCGCGAGATCGAACTGCGTCGTTCCCTGGCCGGCGGAGAAATCGCCTGGATGCGCGATCCTTTCGAGGCCTACATCGTCAGCGTGCAGGGCTCGGCCAAGCTGCGCCTGGAGGACGGAAGCGACTTCGAGATCGGCTACGCGGCCAACAACGGCCACGACTACGTGCCCATCGGGCCCAAGCTGGTCGAGGACGGCAAGATCGAGGCGAACAGACTTTCGCTCAGCAAGATGATCGACTTCTTCAAGCTGTACCCCAATGAGGCAAGCTACTACACGCATCAGAACCCGCGATACGTCTTCTTCGTGCCCAAGCCCGGCGGCCCCTTCGGCAGCCTCAATGAACCTGTGACCCCGTACCGCTCGATCGCCACCGACAAGAGCATCTATCCGCGCGCGTGCGTGGCCTTTACGCGGACGGCGCTGCCCGCGCGGGAGGGCACAAGCATCGTTCAGAAGCGCTACGAGGCCTTCGCCCTCGATCAGGACACCGGCGGCGCGATTCGCGCTCCGGGGCGTTGCGATGTCTTCCTCGGCACCGGCGACGAACAGGGCGAACTCGCCGGCCGCACCGCCGCTGAGGGCCACCTCTACTACATCTTCCTCAAGTAGGGCCCGCTGTGCGGACCCTACGGGGGAAGCGATACGGAAGGTTCCCGCATCGTGGGGAACTCCGCGTCGTCTCCGGGTTTGGGGTAGAGGTACTGCGGCTTGTATTGCTCGTTGGACGCCCGGCGCCGGGCGGAAAGCTCGGCGTGTCGGCGGAACAGATACTCCGGGGGCAGTTCGTTGACCCGCACACTCCCGAGACGCTCACTGCCGCGCTTGGAATCGTACTCGATGTTCACGCCGCGCAGTTCCATGTCCATCCGCTCGGCAAGACGACGACCTGCGACGATGCGCTGTCCAACCGAGCCCGGAGCGCAAGCGACGGGTTTGCTGTCCCCTCGCTCGCGCTTGGGGCTCGGAGATGCCTCGCCGGTTCGCGTATGGTCATTCAGTTGGGCAGGGCCCGGCAGCGGGCCTTCGACGTGAAGCACATAATACGGCGGGTCGTCCCAATAGGGGGCCAACACGAAGTTGGAAAGCTCCAACCCCAGCGCCCGCCGGGTCCGCTCGAAGGCCAGCACGGTCTGCCGCTCGGTCAGCTTCTCGCCGGTCAGCGAACAGGCGTGGGCGCCTTTGTGCAGAAACTCGATCATCGGCGTGGGGCCGAAGAAATCCACCACGCGAACCACGTCGCCAATCCGGTAGCGATAGAAACCGGCATCGGTGGTCAGCAGAATCTCGTATTCTCGGCCGACCTCCACTTCGTGGGCGCGGAGTGCCGTGGGGTTGGCACTGTCGGCCTGCTCGATCGGGATGAACTCGTAGAAGTTACCGCCCACGTCCAGGATGCCCGCGGGGCTCCCGTCGACAATGGGGATGGACATGCGTCCTTCGCTGGCCAACAGCCCGATGTCACGCACCGGCGTGTCGCCGAAGTACTCACCGAACTGCTGGAGATACAGCCCCATCGTGCCGCCGGTCCAGTTGCCCAAGAAACCCAGGTTCCAGTAGTCCTTGGGCAGCAGGCGCCCGCTGCGCTCGCGGATGGCATCCAGGCGCCGGGCGGTTTTGGGATCGGGCATGAGTCGCGGTGCCAGTTCGGCGCGGATTTCCGGCGCGACGGCCAACGTTTCGCACAGCGTGCCGTCGCGGACGTCGCGGATGATGCGTTCGCTTTCGGCATCGACCGTCCGCGCCAGCTTGAGCTGTGTTGCCGGGTTGGCGGTGATCATGAACGCTACGTCCCGTGAAAGCGCCAGGCGCATGATCGTATAATAGCGGGCGCTTGCGTCACCGATGTACGCCACGCAAAGCGGCGCGACGTAGTACTTGCGGACCAGACGTTTCTGTGTGGCGGCCATGATCCCCGTGATCGCCCCGCACGGCACACCCGAAGGCGCGTGGGTCTCATTCATCGGGCTGGTGACCTGCACGATATGCCGCAGGAAGCATCCCGGATGATCGCTGATCGCCCGTACCCCGAAGGCGTTCCACCCACGGCGATACGTCTTTAGAAACGCCTCTGTGACCGGTATGTACTTGGGCTCGGCTGTACTGCCGCTGGTCATCGCGAACATGAGCACGCGCTGCCCCGGTCCAAACATCGCCGAGACCTCCCCCCGCTTCACACGCTCGACGTACGGGGCTAGATCGTCGTAGACGGTGACCGGAACCTGCCGCGCGAAGTCGTCATAGCTCCGAATGCGCCCAAAGCCGAAGTCGCGGCCATAGGCACTGTCCGCGTTGGCTCGAATCTTCTGGAACAACACCCGGTGCTGAACCGCGGTGACGTGCTGCGCGTCGCGCATGAAACGCCGAAACGCCCTGCGCGAGTGGACGCGCGCGAGCGGTAGCATCAGGAGTCTGTCGACGAGCGTGCGGTCAGCCATCTGGGCGTCCGTCCTCGTGGCCCTGCCTCAACCTGGCGCTAACCTATTGCAGCAGGAGGGCATTTGTCAAAGCCCGCGGGCGGGCGCCGGCGGTAACTCCAGCCGCCCACCAGACCGACCGATAACCCGAGTATGAGTCAAAGTTCGAGTATCCCCGCGCCCATCGATCGCGCCGTCGGAGGGGCCCAAGCCGCGTCTCCGCGCGCTCGGCGTCAGATTGGCGGGGTCCCGGTGCGATTGGTCGGCGCCCTGTGCATTCCGATCGGGTTGCTGCTTTTGCCGTTCGCCGACCACCGCAGCCGCGATCCGGTGTTGCTTACCTACAGTAGGGACTACCTACTGGTCCTTGCGATGCTCGCGGCGGGCGGCGTGGCGGTGGCATTTGCCCTGGCGTGGATGGTGCGTGGGGCGCCGCCGAAACGGCGTTTGGCTTTCGCACTGGTGCTGCTGGCTGTGCCGGTGGCGGCGGTCCTGGTTCTGGAGGTGTACCTTGGCTACCGAGAGCGCGACGTATTTGCAGCCTACAGGGAGTGGGGCCACGCAAAATCGCCTTTCATGGGATTCGAGGCCGCGCCCAACCACCGCTGGGAGAAACGAGGGGCGGTGTACACCACCGACGCTGACAGCTTTCGGACCCACCAGGCGCCGCGGGTCGCCCCAGAGAAAGAGACATTGATCGCGCTGCTGGGCGGCTCGACCGTCTTCGGCACCGGGCTGAACGACGACGAGACTTGGCCGCACTGTCTCGAACGTGCACTGCGGACACGGTTCGGTGAGACGATCACCGTACTCAACGCAGCCAACATGGGCCACAACAGCCTGCAACAGCTCATCCGGTACTATCTTCGCGTACTGCCGCAGCAACCGGAATACGTGCTCTACTACGGTCTGGCGACGGACATTCGCACGGTGGACGAGATGAGGGATCTGCCCATCTCGATGCCCCCGGAACTGCTGGAGACCTACTCCATCCGCGACCACCTGCGCACCAGGAACGCCGGGAAAGGGGTCTGCTTTGAGAACAGCGTGTTGCTGAACCGCCTGAAGGACATCGTGGAGGAAGTCGCCACGGGTCGCAACACGGCCGGGCCCTCGCAAGGACCGGCGGCGCTGGACATGCAGTTCCAACGCCGATTCGCCGACGGTGAAAGCATGTCGCGCACGTACGGACCGGCCCTGGAGGCGTACCTGCGCAATCTTGACTCCCTGCGTCTGTTGTGCGAGGCGAACGGGTGCAAGTTCGTCATCGTCACCGAGGTGTCGAACCGACCGGCGTTGCCGCCGACGTGGGCGATTCCGATTGACTACTTCAGCCGCGCGTTGCTCGCGCACTGCCGTGATAAGGGCATCCCGTTGATTGACCTCCTCGGTGCTTTTGATGCCGCCGACAACAAGGACGAGTTGTTCCTCGAGAACGACCGGGCCCACACATCCAGCAAAGGAGCCGAGTTCATTGCCGCCCGTGTCGCCGACGCGTTGACGCCCATGATCGCCCACGACCAGGCGGTCGCCCGTCAGGAAGGGGACTCGCCATGACGCAGATGAGCACCGCCGGCGCTGTTGCGGTCCCGGCGGCGGCGGCGTCACCATCGGCCGCGGTTCGCAAACTCTTCAACGCTATTGCGGTGGTGGCTGCCTTGTGCATTGCCCTGCTCGGCGCCGAGGGCGTGCTGCGCCTCAAGAACCGCTCGATGACCAACTACCAGATCGAGATGTGGCGGTACAGCAAGGAACTCAAGACGCCCAGCGCCAATCCGCTGTTGGGGCACGAGCATCTTGCGAACAGGTCGGCGGTATTGCAGTCGGTGCCCATTCGCCTCAACGAGTGGGGCATGCGCGGCGGGCCCATACCGCCCAAGACACGCGGCAAACGCCGCGTACTCCTGCTCGGCAGTTCCATCACCCTGGGGTGGGGCGTGCCTGAGGAACAGACGCTGGCCGTTCGCCTCGGCGACATGTTCGCGCGCGACGGACAGGACGTGGAGGTGCTCAACGGGGGGATCGGCAACTACAACGCCGTGCGCTACGTCGAATTGTTCCTGACCCATCGCTGGAAGCTCGAACCGACCGACATCGTGGTCCAGTACTTCATCAACGACGCCGAGGTGCTCGGACGCGGTGGGGGCAATTTCTTGCTGCGCCACAGCCAGTTGGCGGCGACGCTGTGGGCATTCGGCATGCAGTACGCGGCTGGAATCGGAGAAGCCGGTCTCGGGCAACATTACGAAAAGGTGTACGCCCCCGATGCCGCGGGTTTCGCGGCGATGAAAAACGCCCTCCGGCGGCTGAGCGACTACGCCCGTGAGAACAACATTCGCCTTTACCTGGCCATGACCCCGGACGTCCACAATCTGACTGATTACCAATTCCACTACATCCATGAGATTCTAGCGGAGATTTCGGCGGATCTGGGGTATCAGTACGTTGATCTGTACCCGGGCTTTGCGGGCTTGACGCCCGAGTCGGTCTGGTCCATGCCCGGCGATCCGCACCCCAGCGGCATGGGGCACCAGATCATGGCCGAGACGCTGTATCCGGTTCTGGCGGCGGAACCCAGCGAGACGTTGACTAATCGGACAGCGCTAATGCCGCTTCCGGTGCCAGAGTCTCGTGGCGACAACCCTGCGCTAGCAGTCTGTCGGACTTTTTGGCGCGCTTTTTTCGGCGATCCGTGGTACCCTCCCGACATGGCTACCAGATTCGTGAACATCGATCGGAACACGCCCATGCTGCTGCCGCCGGACCTGCGCGAG